>ERZ1643246.2438-NODE-2438-length-17720-cov-8.855760_pt1 | contig 17720 bp, 13 predicted proteins | sample MGYA00579265_ERZ1643246 | MGnify/ENA primary metagenome ERZ1643246 (study PRJEB29033, sample SAMEA4952261) | chicken gut metagenome | biome: Broiler Chicken; feature: Gastrointestinal Tract; material: Caecum | place: Ireland | collected 2018 | study: Broiler...
TCATCCGGAAGAGTGTGTCCTTGTATTTTCGGTTTACATGACTCCCACTGGATTCGGTTTGTTTTGGATTCTTAAGAATTGCCTTTTTCCGTTTTTTTCTCATAGGCAGAAGCCTCCTTTGAATTGATAATAGAATCGTTTGTTGATGATACGTTAAATAGAAATGTAAATAGATGATGCCACCGCACGGCCTGAAATGATGGAACTCTCCCATGCAATGCTGAAGGTATTTATAGTATATCAGTATACTGTTTTCAAATCAATGAAATATCAGATAAAACTTCATTAAAATAAGGGCGCAGCTTTTGCCACGCCCTTAAAATATACCATTTTAGCCTTTAATACCAGACTGTGCAACACCTTCGATGAACTGTTTCTGGAAGATAATAAATACAACAATCATCGGAATGACTGCCAGTACCGCACCTGCCATCTGTACAGGATAGTTTGTTGCATACTGTCCTTTCAGAAGTGATAATGACGGTGCAAGTGTCATCTTCTGAGGATCTGTGTTAACAATTAACGGCCACATAAAGTCGTTCCATGCGAATCTTGCTGTAAAGATTACCAGCGCTACAATACCTGGCTTAACAAGCGGTAACATAATCTTTCCAAATATCTGGAAACGGTTACATCCATCAAGTAACGCTGCCTCTTCCAATTCCTTCGGCAGAGACATGAAGAACTGTCTCAGAAGGAATGTACCAAACGCACTAAAGAGGTTTGGAAGGAACAGACCAGGAATTGTGTTGGCAAGTCCTAAATTCTGGATAATCAAATACTGTGGAATCAAGAAAATCTGTCCTGGAACCATCAGGATTGCTAACAGAATCAAGAACAATGCATTCTTGAACGGGAACTCAATTCTGGCAAAACCATAAGCTGCCATCGTACAGAATGCTACCTGGAATAATACTGTCAGCACAGTAACAACTACTGTATTAAGGTAAATTTTTGCAAATGGTAATACATCAAATACATATTGATAAGATTCCGTATTTAAGCTTTCTGGAAGAATTGTCGGCGGAATCTTCATGGATTCCGGCAATGTCTTAAATGATGTAAAAATCATCCAGAGGAATGGGAACACGGTGATTGCAATACCAGCAATCAATATAATATGTATAATCAAATGGCTTCTAGCCCTCGTTGTTTTCACGATATCTCATCCTCTCTTTTAATCGTAGTTAACCCACTTCTTCTGTCCCCACAGCTGAATTACTGTGATAATCATAATGATTACGAACATAAAGATAGAAATGGCTGCCGCATATCCTTTATATCCATATACGAACGCGTTCTGATAGAACAATACATTTACAGTCTTGATTGCGTTAAATGCAGGGTTCTTGTCCATATCTACCATCATGTAGAGTGTATCGAACACCTGGAATGCACCAATTAATCCTGTAATTGTTACGAAAAAGATCGTAGGAGATACCAGCGGGATTGTAATCTTGAAAAACCGCTGTACCGGACCGGCTCCGTCAATCTCTGCTGCCTCATAGTATGATTTTGATACTCCCTGCATTCCTGCCAGGAGAATAATCATATTATAACCTGCTCCACCCCAGATACCAACTAGCATAACACAGAACAATGCTGTGTGCGGATTGGTCAGCCAGCTCTGTCCCTTGATTCCGAAAATTCCAAGAAATTCATTTAAAATCCCGTAATCTCCGTTGAAAATCAGTTTCCATACAAGGGCTACCGCTGCCGCCATGGTAACTGACGGCAGGAAGTAGATGGTTCTGTATAAACCTTTTCCTTTAATTTTTGAATTCAGGAATGTGGCCAATACCAATGAGATAATTAACCCGATCGGCACTGTGATAATGGCATATAAAAATGTATTTTTTAATGCCAGCAGCAGATCCGGCTCATGAAACAGTTGTTTGTAGTTTGCAAGTCCGCAAAATGTCGCCATATTAAACTTGTTTACATCGTTAAAACTGAACCAGAAGTTCTGTAAAAACGGGAACACATAAAATATGAACAATCCGATTGTTACCGGCGCAATAAAGAGATACCCTGCAACCCAGTCCTTTTTCTGGCGTCTAGTAGCTTTTTTCTTTACTGCTTTTGTATTTGCTTTACTCATAGTATCACCTTAATTATTTAGAATTCATTTTTTCAAGGATAGGATCCTGTTCTTTTGCAATATTTTTACATGCATCTGCAAGATTTGTTTCACCTTTCCAAGCTGGTTCAAGATATTTCTTTTCAACCTGGCTGAGCTCAGATGTTACTTTGCAGTGAGGCAGTAATTCTGAATTTGCTACATTGTCAAGGAATACCTGGCAGTTTACTTCATCATGAGCGTCAACAAAATACTGCTGGCAGTCATTTCTTGCAGAAATACATACTCCAGATTCTCCCTGAATCTTCTGAGCTTCTTCGCTTCCTAACCACAGAGCGAATTCTTTTGCTTCTTCTGGATGCTTTGTATTAGCAGATACAGAGAATGCAAGTCCATTGATGATATCTGTATCTTTTCCGTTGAATGTAGGTCTCTTAGCAATACCGTACTTTCCTTCCAGAGTCTTGTTGTATGATGTAATCATATAGTTTCCGGAGAAGTACATTGCAAGCTGTCCACCCTGGAACATTGCATCCGGATCTGTATCAGACATCTGCTGAAGTGTAGGAGACAGTCCGTCTAATACAAGATCAAGCCATGGCTGAATACCATCGATTGTAGCCTGTTCGCCCCAACCAGATTTCTCATTTCCTTCGCTCAGGAAATATCCACCGTTTGCATATACAGTTGCATCATATGTTGTCTGTCCAGAGTTTCTGTTGATTGCTGTCGGGTATACACCTTCCGGAAGTCCTGCTGCCTGGAGATCTTCACATGTCTTGCGGAAATCTTCAAATGTCCATCCATCCTGCGGATAAGCAACGCCTGCTTCATCAAAGATTTCTTTGTTGTAGAACACTGCGTTTGTATCGAAGTCTTTCGGAATTCCATAAAGTTTTCCGTCTACTGTATATCCGTCTACCAGTGGAGCCGGGAAGTTCTCATGAACTTTCAGATCAGATTCTGCTTCTGCATCGGTCAGATCCATCAGGATTCCAGCATCAGCATACTCTTCTACGTGAAGAACATTCATGGTAATGATGTCCGGAGCACTTCCGCCTGTTGCGCTTGCTTCCAATTTTGTCCAATACTCAGACCATGTTGTGAGCTGAGTAGTAACATTTACATCCGGATGTTCCTTGTTATATGCTTCTGCCATTTTTTTCATTACTGGTTCCTGGTCGGAATCCCATACACTCATAACCAGTTCGACTTTTCCGTCTTTGCTTCCGCCGCTTCCGCCGCATCCAGCAAGAAGGCCGGCACCTAATACAGCTGTCATACCTACTGCTGCGAATCTTTTGATGTTCTTTTTCATAATACATCTCTCCTTTTCTTTTTATAATAAACAGCAACCCTTTACTGTTTATTTTCTGTATTTATTCAGTTCAACCACTTTTCCGCCGCTCAATCTTGACTCTTCCGCCGCCAGCGCACAATAATGGCTTTCTACAGACTGCTCTACTGTTGTAGTTCTTCCGGAAGGTCCTTTCCCTTCGAGCAACATATCAATAAATTCTTCTACCATTCTGACGTCTCCGCCCCCGTGTCCAGAGAAATCTGTAGCAATTTTATTTACATCGATTGTCTCCGTCTCTTTTCCAAATGGTGTAATCTGAATCGTATTGGCTGTCATATCTGCAATAATCTCGCCTTTCGTTCCCATGAATTTTGCATAACGGCTGCCCGTTCCTGTGAATCCACACATTGTATGGCTGATGGTTGACCCATCTGTCATTTTTAAATTTACTACCTGATGATCTACTACATTATTATCACAGTAGTATACACACCGTCCATATGGTCCTGTCTTGATCGCCTCTGTCACACTTTCCACTGTAGGATGCAGTGTCAAAACATTTACCGGCCATTCCGTATAACCGTTTTCAACACCGATTTTAGGATGTTTCAGATAAATCTTCTCCGCATCGTACGGACAATTGTCTTTTACTTTGCATCCGTCCATGCAGCGATGAGCTGCACCTTCCGGAGCACACTCTTCTTTAAATAAATATGTATCCCCAAATGAAGATACAGACTCACATGTCTTTCCCGTCAGCCACAACAGTAAATCCATATCATGGCAGCACTTCTGCAAAATCATAGGACTTGTAGTATTGGAATTTCTCCAGTTTCCTCTGACAAAACTATGGGCCTGATGCCAGTATCCTACGTTTTCAATAGACATAACAGAAACAATATCACCAGCTACACCCGAATCAATCACTTCTTTTACTTTAGAATAGATCGGTGTATATCGAAGCACATGGCATACAATAACCTGTCTGTTACATTCTTTTGCTACTTTTACCAATTCTCTGCATTCATCAAGATCTGGTGAAATCGGTTTTTCAAGAAGCAGATGATATCCTTTTCTCAATGCCGGTATAGCCTGTCTTACATGCTGCTGATCTTGTGTTGTAATGAACATCACATCAGCAAGCTTGTCCTGAGCAATCAGCTCTTCCGCACTTGTAAAACACCTTTCCTGCGGGATATGGAACTCTTCTGCTACTTCCTTTACCTTTGCAGGATCAATATCGGCAATTGCTACAATTTCCATCTTCTCCGGAAATTTTTTAACTGCCTGTGCATAAGTGTCTTTTCCACGACTTCCCAACCCTGCCATAGCAATTGTGATCTTATTACTCATGGTTCTTCCTTTCTTCCTTAATATATTGTAATTTTCAACGATCGATTTACTTAATTATATATTTTTTTATGCATAAAAGCTTTTACAATTATCCTCATCTCTTGTCATATTGTCTTTGATTTGTCATATTGCATAATGCTTTTTTGCTTTAAACATTTTTATATAGGCATAGTGACATATGATTTTTCTTTTTGTTTTTTTGCTTTACCACAAAAAAGTGCCTTTTCTCTCCATTAGAGAAAAGGCACTTTTGAGTTCTGTTCATAGAATTCTACAACGAACCCTACTGAATCTCATAAGTCTGTTTTTCAAAATCCACCGTAACCTGAGTTCCGTCTGAAAATGTTGTTCTTTGAATCATTGGATTTCCATCGATCATCTCGTGGCGTACCATTTCGCATTTTGCAACTTTTTCGTGAAGATCTGATACAACTTTACATCTTTGAATATCTTCTTCCAGTTTTAATTTCACTTCTACTTCAAATCCCCCGTCGAAATTCGGATATGCAGCATCTCTGATCAGATAAGGTGCTCCACCGTTTAACAACGCATAAAGCATGTAATCTTCCTCTTCGCTTACCTTATCCATCATCCATGGTTCAATGACACAGTCATGATAAACCAGATTGTAAAGCGGTACCGGAATTCCCTGTTTCGCCTCTCCAGGCTTTCTAAGCATAAAATCATATGGCGCATAATGACAGAAGATAAGACTTGGTACCGCCCAGTCACTTACTTCTTCGGAACTGACAAGAATACCCCTGCTCAGTAAATACTCAAAGCATTTTCCCCTGAACTCATAACATTCTCTTCTTGTCATACGGTGCATCGGATTATCACACTCGTCTCCTTCGTTACATGTGAATACATCCAGATATGCACCATCAAGCTCGATACCATTTTTCTTGATTTCCTCAAAGTTTCGTTTCACATAGTACGGTGCCTGTGTTGCACAAAGATAAGACTGCGGTCCTCCCGCCCATCTTTGATGCTTCGGAATACTTCCGTCCGGAAGGCGACATGCAAAATTCTCATCAAAACTTTCCGCCGTAAGATAATAATCACGGTACTGATCATGAATTCCAAACATATATCCGCATTCATGCATAGTATCGCAAAGGGATTTCATTCCTTCCCATCCGCCTGCCTCCTGACATGCCGGCAAATAATCCGGATGATTGTTGTCATATCCCGGCTGTGCCCATCCGTCCAAATGCAGATACAGTTTTTTTACACCCATCTCATGAAGATGACGAATCCCCTTCTCTCTCTCTGCAAATGTGGTCAGATGGTTATTCTTTTCCGGGTTCTCCGGATCAAAGAAATCCGAGTTTGGCTGTACCTCTGTTTTGATCCCCTGATGCACAAACGCACATCCGATCAGATCATTCACAGACGGATTTCTTGCAGCCTTTTCTTCCAGTGTACGCAGCCTTCCCTGCTCATTGACATAGGACCGGTACACTTTACAAATATCATTGTAATCACAGTCAGACAGCAATGTATATTTTACAATCCTCCGGTATTCCATTTTTCCGAGACTTGGCTCAAATCGAATTCCAACATGTGTATATGGGCCACCTGCCGGGTGCTCAGCCTGATATCCTGCATTCCACGGAGTCACGCAGATTGCAATATATCCTGCGCGCTCACGCACCTGTCCAAACCACGGCATATATCCTCCCGCAGTTTCAAAAAAGCCTTCAAAAATAATCGGTTTTAACTCTTCTTTCCATGTATTTGGAATCAGCATTCCCTGCTCCTGGTTCAGAAGTGTATACCAGGAGTCCTTCTCTTCTTCAAACGACATTTCGCCCGGCCAGAAAACTTTCTGAACGTGAAGTCCCTCCTCTGCCACAGGGATCCATTCAAAGAATATATCACCGCTGACCTCTTCAATCCATACCAGTGTTTCAAATTCATACGGAACTGTTTCGTTCTCTTTTTTAAATCCCTTAAAATGACTGAGAATCCCTGATCCAGTGCCGAAATGATATATTTCATGAGAAATTTCCTGCGCATCCCGGAAATAAAATTCTCCCTCTTTGCAGATCATTTTTGGAACGTAGTTCTCTGCCCATCTCCATAATTCCTGATCACGTTCCATAGAAAAGGAAAGGGTATTCTCATCAAAATGAAGAATGGTACCGCTCTTTTCCAGTTTCATTTCATTTTCCTCCTTTTGGTGCTTTTGTACATCAAACTTTTATACTTGACTTTCATTATACACGGTTTTTACCAAAACAGCTTATCAAATCAACTGATTTTCTTGTTTTATTATCCGCCCTCTGCTACAATAAGCCCAGGGAGGGATGACAGATGACTTATGTAAAAACCCATCTGAAAAGGGACATTATTATTAACTCTATCATTACAATTCATTATTTTGAGTATATGAAAGATTTTGTCTTCTATGGAGAATCCCACGATTTCTGGGAATTTATGTATGTAGATAAAGGAAGTGTCCTGATCCGTTCCGGAGATGATTATCTCCATCTAAATGCCGGTGATATTGTCTTCCACCAGCCAAATGAATTCCATGCAATTCAGTCGATCGGAAGCAAATCCCCAAATCTTGTAGCGGTTTCCTTTATTTCACATTCTCCGGCAATGACTCTTTTTCAAAAGAAAAATTGCACTTTAACAATGGAAGAGCGTACATTGATTTCTCATTTAATTCAATTAGCACGCGAAACATTCAGTACCCCTTTGAATCTTCCTTCCGTAGAGCAGGTAAAACTTCGCACGGACCTGGCTTTCGGCTCTCAACAGCTGATTCTGTTGTATCTGGAGCTTTTTTTAATTACGCTGATCCGAAATCACAATGGCGAAAATGATGTTATGCCTAAGGAAATGGCCAAAATCGGTGTTGATCATGCATCCAACCGATCTAACCGTATTGAAAAAATTATCGAATATTTGGAATACCATATCTGCGAACAGTTGACGATTGCCGACATCTGCGAGGCGCATTCCCTCAGCAGATCAGCGCTTCAGTCTTTGTTCCACAAAGAAAAAGGCTGTGGTGTGATTGAATACTTCAATAACATGAAAATTGAACGCGCCAAGGATATTATCCGTGACGGTACCATGAATTTCACTGAAATCGCGTATTTTCTCTCCTACAGTTCCTTGCAGTATTTTTCTAAACAATTTAAAAAAGCAACCGGGATGTCACCTCTGGAGTATTCCTCCTCGGTTAAGGGTATCAGCCGGTCGCTTCAAAGAGATGATTTAGGAGGAGGCATTTAAGCCTCCTCCTGATATTTCTCTTCTTATTTATCTCCATATCCATCCGGATTCTGGCTCTGCCATCTCCAGGAATCTTCGCACATTTCTTCCAGTCCGCGTTCTGCCACCCAGTGCAGTTCGTTTTTCGCTTTGGTAGCATCGCAGTAGCAGGTTGCAATATCGCCTGCACGACGCGGCTTGATCTCATATGGAATTTCCTTTCCACATGCTTTGCTGAATGCTTTTACCATGTCAAGAACAGAGTATCCTTTTCCGGTTCCCAGATTGTAAATTGCAACGCCTGGTTTTTCTTTCAGCTTTTCTACGGCACGTACATGTCCGACAGCCAGGTCAACCACATGGATGTAATCGCGTACTCCGGTTCCGTCCGGGGTATCGTAGTCGTTTCCGAACACGCCGAGTTTTTCTAATTTACCAATGGCAACCTGTGTGATATACGGGATCAGATTGTTCGGGATGCCCTTTGGATCTTCTCCGATTTTTCCGCTCTTGTGCGCTCCGATCGGGTTAAAGTAACGAAGCAGGATGACATTCCACTCTTCGTCTGCTGTATGCAGATCTGTCAGAATCTGTTCCAGCATCCATTTGGTCCATCCATATGGATTTGTACAGGTTCCTTTTGGACATTCCTCTGTGATCGGAACGAACGCCGGATCTCCGTACACAGTTGCCGAAGAGCTGAAAATGATATTTTTCACTCCATGGTTTCTCATCACATCGCACAGCACCAAAGTACCTGCAATGTTATTTTCATAATATTCAAGCGGCTTTACAACAGATTCACCGACTGCTTTGAGTCCAGCAAAGTGGATTACAGATTCAATTCCATCTTCTTTTTCGAAAATTTCATTCATCGCTTCCTTATCGCGGATATCTGCCTCGTAGAATTTCACGCTTTTTCCCGTGATTTCTTCCACTCTCTTTAAAGACTCTTTTGAAGCATTGTACAGATTGTCCACAACAACCACTTCATATCCTGCATTTAAAAGCTCCACACAAGTATGGCTTCCGATAAAGCCTGCTCCTCCTGTTACTAAAATAGACATGCCATTTCCTCCTTGATAGACTGATGCTTTTCTTATTATCAGGTTGATTATATCACATTTCAGACTACTTTTGATACTTTTTCACAATTTCATTCATTGTATCCCATTTGGCTTCCATGTCTTTTACAAGTGTAAACTGTGTCCGGCATCTGTCCAGATTGTGATGCTCTCTGTGAATTTTGAAATAATGGTCCCCTTCCAGATAGTCTGTCAGGAACCGCATTCCACATTCAAAAGTCATCACTTTTGCTCCCATTGGCAGCAGTTCCACTTCCTTCGGAGTCAGTTTGCCGCCGCATCCTTCCAGATATCCGTTTACATAAACATCAAAAAGATTCATATCACAGGATACCTTGCTCAGATCCTGTTCATCTTCTGCGGCTGTACTTGCTCCAAAGCGGATAGAATCGCCGAAATCGTGCATTGCAAGTCCTGGCATTACCGTATCCAGGTCGATTACACAGATTCCTTTGCCGGTCAGATTGTCGATCATGACATTATTCAACTTGGTGTCATTATGAGTAACACGCAGCGGGATTTCTCCTTTTGCCAGGAGTTCGCCAAAGACATTGGCCACATCCTCGTGCTCCAGTACAAAATTGATTTCATCCTGTACATATTTAGCGCGTCCGCACACATCGGCTGCTACAGCTCTTTTAAATGTCTCAAATCTTGCTTTTGTATCGTGGAATCCTTTGATCGTCTCATGCAGGCTGTCTGCCGGATAATCCGCCAGAAGTCTCTGGAAGTTTCCGAATGCATATGCGCTCTGATAAAAATCTTCCGGTTTTTCCACCTGATCGTAACTGGATGCATCCGTAATGAATTTATAGGAACGCCAGTATTCGCCCTTGTAATCAATAAAGTACGGTTTGCCGTCCACGGCCGGAATCACATTCAATGTTTCCCGGTCCGGATCTCCTCCGTTTTCAATGATCTTCTTTCTCAGATAGGATGTGACGCCGATAATGTTTTCCATCAGCTCCACCGGATTGGTGAATACTTCTTTATTCATTCTCTGAAGAATCACTTTAATCCGTCCCATCTCTGCAATCTCAAATGTCAGAAGGAATGTATCGTTGATATGTCCGTTTCCGTACGGTCTTTCATCCACCAGCATTCCCTCATACTGAAAATTCGCAATCGCTTCGTCGATCTGTACTTTATTTACACGCGCCATCTCTATTTATCCTCCCATAATTTCTGCGGATATACGCCCGCATCTTTCAGTGCCTGAATGGCAGCCACGACAACCGGCTTATCTTCTTTGTATGTTACGCCATACCACTTGTCCTCAGACTCCAGGACCTTCACTGTCGCACGGTCCTCTCCCAGCAGTTTGCTTACTACAGCCGGAAGGAAGTATTCACATTTCAGCGGATTTTCTTTCAGTCCCTGTTCCAGGAATGCCGGGAAACCTGCTTTAATTTCATCCAGAATGCTTCTTGTGAATCCCCACATATTCATGGATACCAGAGTGTCCGGGTCAACAGATACCCATGTCTGGCCGTCATCTTCAGAATATGCGATTCCGCCGTCTCTCTTTTCAATCCGTGTTCTCTCATTAATTGCGACAAGCTGTTTCTTTTCGTTGAGTTCACAGATTCCTCTTGCCACATGACCGTTGTCTGTCACTGTATTTTTCAGGCGGTATCCTACCATCGTATAACGATATTTGTCATCATCTTCATGGGTAGTCAGATAATTGTAGATCACTTCAAATGCATGGCGTCCATAGTAGTCATCTGCATTGATTACCGCAAATGGTCCATCCACTTCATCGATTGCACTCAATACAGCATGTGCGGTACCCCAAGGTTTCACACGGCCTTCCGGCACTTCAAATCCTTCCGGAATATTGTTGAGATCCTGGAATACATAGGCAACATCCATGATCTGTTCCATTCTCTTTCCTACTGCTTCCTTAAAGTCCGCCTCATTTTCTTTTTTGATGATAAATACGACCTTCTCAAATCCTGCACGCTTTGCGTCAAAGATAGAGAAATCCATAATAATATGACCTTCTTTATCAACAGGATCGATCTGCTTTAATCCGCCATATCTGCTTCCCATTCCTGCTGCCATAATCACTAAAACTGGTTTTTTCATATCTGCGTCCTCCTTTAATTTTTCAGAACTTTTTGTCCCTTTGCACGATTTTTGTTTCTGCTTTCATTGTATGATAAAATTGCAAAAAAATCTTTGTCTTATATTTGATTTCATTTGTACAATCTGCATTTTTGCTTTGACACCCACGATGGAATAAGCTATGATGAAGATAGAAATATTGCGCACACAATAAGATAAAGAAAGGTGAACGTACGATGACGTATAAAGGAATTCCTTTCCGGAAAGAACTGCACATCGATCAGTTATTTTCCCTTCATTATTTTGAATACATGAGCACTTTCTCCTTTCCCGGAGAATCCCATGATTTCTGGGAATTTGTATGTGTAGACAAAGGAGAAGTCACGATCGGCGCCGGAAATCAGATTCATACATTGAAGAAAGGAGATATCGCTTTTCATGAACCTAATGAGTTTCACTGGGTCAAAGCAAACGGAAGCATTGCTCCGAACCTGATTGTCATCTCCTTCTCTTCCAAAAGCCCGATGATGAATTTTTTCCGGAAAAAGATTTTAAGGACGGATGACTTTGCCAGAAGTCTCCTGGCCAGAATCATCATGGAAGCCGGACGGTTTCTGGATGGGCGGCTTGACGACCCATACCAGACGGTTCTCCGGACAAGGACATCTCTTCCTCCGGCATCCGGGCAGTTGATTCAGCTCTATCTGGAAGAACTGATCATTTACTTTTACCGGAAATACTCTGATATTTCCTCTATTACTCAAAAAACAGAAAAGCCGGACAAAACAATGAAAGAAAATATTGATACCGAAGTCTTCAACCGGGTAGTCTCCTATCTTGGGCAGCATCTTTCTGGAAGGATCACCATCGAACAGATCTGCAAAGACAATCTGATCGGCAGATCCCAGCTTCAGAAAATATTCAGCAAAAAATCCGGTCTTGGCATCATTGAGTACTTTTCCAATATGAAAATCGAAGCAGCCAAGGAACTGATCCGGACCGAGCAGATGAATTTTACACAGATTTCAGAAAAGCTTGGCTACACCTCCATCCACTATTTTTCCAGACAGTTTAAAAAGGTGACCGGAATGACCCCTTCCGAATATGCCTCTTCCATCAAGGCCATGGCCGACCGGAACCACCGGCCGCAGCCGGAACAGGATGCGGAACCATTTACACAGATCTAACATCATGTTCGTACTTTGTTTACAATTTACTTCTATAATCAAACAAAAAAAACAGTGAATACAGGTGATCTTATGATTTATCAATACGGCGAGCAGCTCCTTCCAATCCCATTCTCCGAATGGGAAATCGAGAGGGAGCCTGCAATTTTTGTAACAGACTCCAGGCACGCACCAGATATTCTGGAACAGGCAAATATCATATACGAAAACGAAATCTCCCTGTCCAAAATCCGGTTCTGCAAACTGGAAACCCAGCAGGAATGCCTGGTCAGCACTTTCTGCATTCCTAAACTGACAGACGTTCTTGGCAGCAGATACCACATTTACCTCTTTGTCAACCGACAGAATATCGTAATCGTAGATGACGACGGATTTTCCGAACGGCTGATCTACAGAATCCAGCAGAAGAAGGCACACCAGGGAGAAACAAAAGAACGGTTCATCTATAACTATATCTCTGAATTCATCAGCCTGGATCCAGAGATACTAAGCAATTATGAAAAAAGGCTGTTCCAGATGGAAGAAGATGTCATGCAGGAAAAAGTAAAGAACTTTCAGCACGAACTGATCCCACTGCGGCGCGAACTTCTCACATTCCGCAGCTATTACGACGAAATCATGGATCTCGGTCGGGCTCTCGAAGAAAACGAAAACGGGTTTTTCATCAAAAAACACCTCAAATATTTCGGAACGATCGGCGACCGCGCCGACCGCCTGATGAGCAAAACAAACCATCTGCTGGATTACGCACAGCAGATCAAAGAAGCTTACCAGTCCCAGATCGATACCCGCCAGAACAACAACATGCAGTTTTTGACCGTTATATCCACCATCTTCTTCCCCCTCACCCTCATCACGGGATGGTTCGGAATGAATTTCAAAAATATGCCAGGACTCGACCACGGCTACGGAGGCGTTGTCATACTCTGCATTATCATTATCATTCTATGTGTCATAATATTCAAAAAAAAGCACCTGATCTGATGAATTTTTGGTTATTTTTTTGGGGACGTGTACCGATGCATCGGTACACGTCCCCAAATATGTTCAAGTATTATTTAATCACATCTTTATATTGTTTGTGGTGTTGGAGTGCTTCGGTCATTTCTGCCATGCGGCTTGTGTCGCCGATGAGAATGACGCCGCAGAGGCGGTTATTGAGGAAGGAATATTTTTGATACTGTTTTTTGCCTTCGTCTTTGTATTCTACGGTTTTGTAAATGAGATTTGGATTTTGTCCGTTGTCTCCTGCCGCAAAGAGGGCTGTGTTCATGCCGTGGAAGCTTAATGCTGCCGGTACGGTCTGATAAGTGTTATCGTCTCCTGCTGCCTGGGCGCCGGCTACTTTTCCTTCTTCCACTGCCTGCGGCCAGATTGCGTAGTTGATTCCTTCGTATTGTGCGCAGTCTCCGCATGCGTAGATATCCGGGATGCTGGTTTCCATTTTTTCGTTGACAATGACTGCCCGGTCTGTCTCGATTCCTGCTTCTTTTGCGAGTGCTGTGTTGGCTCTTACGCCGCAGGATATGATGACGAGTTCTGCCGGAATGACAGTTCCGTCTGAGAGTCGTACTCCTTCCGGTGTATCTTTTCCTTCAATGGCTTCGATCTGGACGCCGGTGTGAATCTTGATTCCCTGTGCTTCGCTGATCTTTTTGAGCATATCTCCTGCTGTTTTATCGAGCTGTCGTCCCATCAGGACCGGAGCCAGCTCAAGTACGGTTACCTCGCATCTGGATTTTTTAAGTTCCCATGCGGCTTCCAGTCCGAGAACGCCTCCTCCGATTACAACCGCATGCCTGGTCGTTTTTAATTTTTCTTCCACTTTCTGGGTATCGGCAAGCCGGCGGATTGCAATGACGCCATCTTTGTCAGCTCCTTGAATCGGCGGAATGAAGCATTCGGATCCTAATGCGTAAATCAGCTTGGTGTAATGGTATTTATTTCCGTCATCCAGATAGACTTCTTTTGCCTTCGGGTCGATTTTGGTTACTTCATGGCCGAGAATCTGGTAGATTTTGTTTTCTTCATACCATGCTTCCTCTTCTACCGCAATCTGTTCCGCACTCAGCCCGGCCATAATGGATTTGGTGAGCATCGGACGGTTGTAGGTCCGGTATGGTTCATTGGAGATCATAATAATCGTACCAGTGGTATCTCGTTTCCGGATAGCTTCTGCCGCGTAGTGTCCAGCGGCTCCGTTTCCGAGGATCACGTAAAAGTTTTTGGTATCGTTGGAAAATTCGGTTTCCTCTGCCTCTACTTCTACAAAGTTCTCCCGACCCACACCGCAGACCGGGCAGATATCAATGGAGGAATCGAAAATTGCCCCGCAGACGAGACATTTTACAAGAGTCCTTGCGCCTTTGCTTTTCTTTGGATTTTCTTTTTCCTGGAGCAGGCATCCGAAATTAAATCCATAATCGAACGCATCCTGAAGCTGGTTTTCGTCTGGCTTGAACCGGACGCGGAATCCTTCTGTGACTTTCATGTTTAATTGTTTCAATCTTTCGATCAGATGCGGTACTGCTTCGCCGCTCCATCCGTAGCTTCCGAATGCGCTTGCCAGTTTCCCTCCATGAGTTCCTGCAAAAATGGAGGTGGTCAGATCCCAGATTGGTTTCAGTGCTTCGCCCACGATCGTCGGTGAGCCGAACAGAATTCCGTCTGCAAATCCAAGTTCTTCCAGCACTTTTGCCTGATCTGCCTCTACCATGTCATAAGCCCGTACGTCAATATCTCCGCTTGCCTGAATTCCTTCCGCAATTTTTTCCGCCAGGGATTTTGTATAGCCGTAAGCACTGACATAAGGCATGATAACGGTTTTTTTCTTGTTTGGATTGACTACGGTGCTCCATTCCTCGTAGGTATTCAGAATGAAGTCGATTTTATCGTCAATGACCGGGCCGTGTCCGGTGCAGATCATGGAAATATCCAGCTTGCGCACCCGTTCCAGTGCTTTCAGCATAAACGGCTTAAATGGTCCAATGATATTATCGTAGTAATATTTCGTGGCTCTCATGTATCCATCCCAGTCTGTTACTTTGCTTAACAGGACGTCCTCAAAGCCGTAATGAGATCCAAAAGAATCGCACGTTACGAGGATCTGCTCTTCCTCAATGTAGGTGTACATCGTATCCGGCCAGTGCAGATTCGGCACGAAGAGGAAACGCAGTGTACGGTCTCCGATTTTCATCGTCATATTGTCCCTTGCCGGGATTCCGGTAAAGTCACGGTTTACAATCTCTTTTAAGAAGCCAAGCGCACAGCCTGTGGCAATAATCTTCATGCCCGGATTCAGATCCAAAAGGCGCTCCACACTACCCGCATGGTCCGGTTCCGTATGCTCTACTACAAGGTAATCAATGTGTTCCACATCAACGATCTCTTTGAGCTTTTCCAGGTACTCATCGAAAAATTTTGCCTTTGCCGTCTCAAAGAGGATGGTCTTGTCCCCTGTTTTCAAAACATAGGAATTGTATGTTGTACCAAACTCCGTATACATAATGATGTCAAATACCCGAAGATCGGCATCTACAATCCCGGTCCAGTAAAAATTCTCCCTTAGTTTTAATGTTTTCATTCTCTACCTCCGTTTTCATCAGTAAAAGTAACGGTTACTGTTTTTAGTATAAGCCCTGAAGCCAAAAAAATCCAGCCTTTTTTCCTTCTTTCATATTGCCGCCGCTTCCGCAGCAGAAACTAAAACGGCCGGCGGGATAGTTCCGCCGGCCGCTGCCGTTTTCCTTCTTCTTTTCTATGCCCTGCTCATCCCGTCTACGCTGAGAATCACACCGGTAATATAAGAGGCTTCATCCGAAGCGAGAAATGCGAATGCATTTGCAATGTCTTCCGGCTGCCCCAGGCGGCGCAGTGGAATCTGTGCAATCAGTGGATCGATGACTTCCTTTGGCACTGCCCGCATCATATCGGTCTCCGTGATGCCCGGTGCCACCGCATTGACGCGGATTCCTTTCGGTCCCAGCTCTCTTGCTAGAGAAATGGTCATTCCATTCACCGCAAATTTGGAAGCCGGGTACGCTACTCCGGCAGCCTGTCCGGAAATGCTTACCATCGAGGAAGTAGAAAGAATCACTCCTTCTCCCTGTGTTTCCATATACTCCACCACTGCTCTGGATGCATGAAAGACACCTTTCACATTCAGATCCATCACCTGATCAAATAATTCTTCCGTGTATTGTGTAAATGGTGCGCTGTCAGACATTCCCGCATTGTTGACCAGAATGTCGATCCGTCCATATTTTTCATACACCGCTCGGAATGCTGTCCGGACTGATTCCAGACTGGACAAATCCGGCCAGACTGCCTCAACCGAAGCCCCCGGCATCTCCTCCTGAATCCGGGCCACGGCCTTTTCTGCCGTTTCTTTTCTGCTGGCCGTCAAAATCACCTTTGCCCCTTCTTCCAGAAATTTTTTGACCGTCGCAAACCCGATTCCACGGCTTCCTCCTGTAATGATCGCCACTTTATCCTTCAGTTTCATAACATACGCCTCCTCTTCTATTGTCCTTCTTTTCAGGTATTATAACATATTTTTTCAGAATTTTTAGTGATATAATCACAATCTTATGATAAGATTTTATTATCAGTCAACGAGGAGGGATCATGTGATTTATTATGATGATGGAACAATCCGGATTCGAAATCTGGAGCCGGGTGATGCAGCTGCGCTTGCTGACGAGGAACGTCTTCAGGGCGATCATGTAGATGCGGGAAAATATGAAATGCGGCATCGGCACGCTTTTAATGGATACCGCCGAACAGATCGCAGGCGGGTTTGCTGATATTGTCTATCTTGGCGTAGGTCTCCACAGCGGTTACGGAGCTGCTCAGAGAATGTACATCAAACGGGGCTATCTCCCGGACGGAAGCGGTGTCTGGTACAGGGACCGGATCTGCGAGCCGTATACCGACTGCTGTAATGATGACGATCTCATTTTATACCTTTCCAAACAGTTGAAAAACTTTTAGAAACAAAAAGATCCGGCAGAGGAGCACCGTTCTCCCCGCCGGATTCCCTGATCTGTTCTACATACGACACTACTGCACTGCCTTTCGGAACAGCTCTTCCATCTTTTCATATCTGCAAAGAAACGATTCCCTGCTTGCTTCCATCATTTCCTCTCTGGAAATCCGCGCAAACCGAATCACACATCCTCTTTTCAAGGCAAGTTCTCGGATAAACTCTCTTTGAGTTCTTCCGTTCCCTTCCCGGAAAGGATGCAGCGCATTAATTTCCGAAAAATAATAGGCCAGCCTCCGGATCAGCTGCTCTTTTGGAAGTCCGGCAAGATCATGTTCTTCTTTCAATGCCCGGAACAGCTCATCTGCCTGGGTTTCAATAAAACGTGCTTTGCAAAAAACGGCCGATTTGGAAATATCAACCGTACGGA
>ERZ1643246.2439-NODE-2439-length-17681-cov-6.835016_pt1 | contig 17681 bp, 18 predicted proteins | sample MGYA00579265_ERZ1643246 | MGnify/ENA primary metagenome ERZ1643246 (study PRJEB29033, sample SAMEA4952261) | chicken gut metagenome | biome: Broiler Chicken; feature: Gastrointestinal Tract; material: Caecum | place: Ireland | collected 2018 | study: Broiler...
CGCCCTTTTTGCTGCTATCCATAACTTACTGTGCCTCCTTCTTCTTATCCAGCGCGTAGCCGAACTTGCGGGGATGGGTGGCCTTGTCGATCGCCCAAACCAGCGTGTTCATGATGAGGATGGAATACGAAACACCTTCCGGCAGGCCGCCAAAGTAGCGGATGAACACGGTCAGCAGACCGCAGCCGATGCCGAAGATGATCTGGCCCTTGGGGGTGACCGGGCTGGTGACGTAGTCGGTCGCCATGAAGATCGCGCCGAGCATCAGACCGCCGGACAGCACCTGCGAGAGCATCCACTGCACGCGGGATACGTCGCCCATCGGGAACAGGAAGGTAAGGACGGCAACCGTCAGGATGTAAGCGGCCGGGATGTTGATGGTGATTACCTTGCGCCACAGCAGGTAAACACCGCCGGCGATCAGCGCAAGCGCCGAGGTCTCACCGATAACGCCGCCGGTCTGGCCGAGGAACAGCTCAAGCAGGCTCGCCTCCGGCAGTGCGCCAGCCTTGAGAGAAGCAAGCGGCGTTGCCGTGGAGATCGCGTCGGTCACGTTGACCGTGCCGATGAGCGGCAGGGACGCATGCGGCTGGGTCCAGGTGGTCATCAGGCCCGCCCAGGATGCCATCATGAATGCACGCGCGCCGAGCGCCGGGTTCATGAAGTTCTTGCCCAGACCACCGAACAGCATCTTGACGATGATGATGCCGAACAGCGCACCGAACACCAGCATCCACCACGGAGCCGAAACCGGAACGTTGAACGCGATCAGCACGCCCGTCACGAAGCAGGACAGGTCGCCGATGGTGTTCGGATGGCCTACGATTTTGTTATAAATGGTCTCAAACACAGCGCAGGCAACCATGGTGATCACGGTCAGCACCAGCGCGCGCGGGCCAAAGGTGTATACCGCAACGCACAGCGCGGGAAGCAGTGCCACAAGCACATCCAGCATCAGGCTGCGGGTATCGTCATCCGCCTTGATATGGGGTGAGGAGGTGACGACGACTTTACTCAGATCATACATTTTCGTTTCCCCTCCTTACTTCTTCTCGGCCTCAGCCTTTGCCTTTTCGGCATCTGCCTTAGCCTTTTCCGCCGCACGCTTGGCCTGAATCTTGCCCTTGGTCAGGCGGAACTGCGCAACCAGCGGGATGCGGGCCGGGCAGACATATGCGCACGAACCGCATTCGATGCAGTCCATCACGCCGCACTCGAGCGCGTTGTCCAGATCGTCCTTCTTGCCGTACAGGTTCATGTAGTTCGGCAGCAGGTGCATCGGACAAGCGTTGATGCACTTGCCACAGCGGATGCACTGCGGGTCGGCTACGCGCTTATCCTCGTCGCCGCAGAAAGCAAGGAATGCATTGGTGCCCTTGAAGATCGGGATTTCGAGCGAGAACTGCGCAACACCCATCATCGGGCCGCCCATCAGCAGCTTGTTGGGGGCTTCCTTGAAGCCGCCGCAAGCGTCGATCAGCTTTTCGACCTGCGTGCCGATGCGCACTTCGAGGTTTTTCGGCTCAGCAATGGCGGAGCCGGACACCGTTACGATACGGCGGATGACCGGCATGCCGGTGGTAAAGCGGCGATAAACCGCACCGGCGGTATCCACATTGAACACGGCGCAGCCTGCGTCCGCCGGCAGCTTGCCGGAGGGAACCTCACGGCCGGTGCAGGCGTTAATCAGCTGCTTCTCCGCGCCCTGCGGGTACTTACACTTGAGAGGATAGAGCTTCAGGCGCGGATCGTCCGCGATCAGCTTCTCGATGCCCGGGAAGGCATCGGACTTGTTCTCCTCGACCGCGATGATCGCGTTCTGCACGCCCATGATGTCGGCCAGCATTTTCAGGCCGCCGATCACTTCTTCCGGACGCTCCAGCAGCAGACGGTGGTCGCTCGTTATGTACGGTTCGCATTCCGCCGCATTGATGATGACCGTGTCGCACTTGCCGATACCGGACTGGATCTTGACATGGGTCGGGAAGGTCGCGCCGCCGTGGCCGACGATACCGGCCGAGCGGATGCACTCGATGCGCTCCTCATTGCTCATGGAAGCAAAATCATACGGATGCACGGACTCATGCAGGCGGTCCTCGCCGTCGTTTTCGATCACAATGGACAGCACCTTGCTGCCATTGGGATGCAGACGCGGCTCCACTGCCGTGACCTTACCGGACACGGTTGCATGGACAGGAGCGCTGACAAAGCCGCCGGCTTCCGCGATGGGCTGTCCCAGATCCACGGTATCACCGACCGAAACGATCGGCTTGGCCGGGGCGCCGATATGCATGGAAACCGGCAGAATGACCTGATCAGGCAATGCCAGTTTCTCGATCGGCTTGGTGTTTGTCGCGGCCTTGTAACCCGGATCTGCATGAGTGCCGGGGTGAATGCCGCCACGGAACGAATACACCATGTTTTTCACCTCTCTATTTTTTTGCGCAAGAAGAGCCTGCGCCGAGGGGGCGCAGCTCCATCTTCATAAAGGAATGGTAAGGCCGTGCCTTGGCGCAGCCTTACAAAATAGATTATACTGTTTCTTGCACCAAATTAGCAAGTGCAAAACACAAAAAATTTGACCAAAAAACAAAAAATCTTTGTGCGCCTTGATAATCTGCTGGTGTTTTCCCTACCTCTTTTGTGAACAAACTGTAATTTTACAGTTTTTCCATCTATCCCCACGCATGTAAAAAGCCGGCGCGTTTTTGCGCCGGCTTTTTGGCCTGATTGCGTGTTTGGGCGATGGGAAATCCCATCCCACTTTCCATTTTATCCCTGCATCATTCCATCTGACTGAGCTTCTGGAAATGTGCATGCAGTTGGGTGGTGGCCTCGTTGATCTGCTGCGCTGCCGCAGCGATTTCTTCGTTGCTCGCTGCCAGATTCCGCAAACGATCATTGACATCGAGCGCAATCTTGCGAAGCTGCTCGACATCTTCTGTGATGAGTTTGAGCACGGTGCTGATCTGCGCCTTGTTGCGATTGCTTTCGCGTGCCGTCGCCTGCGTGGACTGGCTGAGCGAACGCACCTCATTGGCAACAACGGCAAATCCCTTACCGGCCGCGCCCGCGCGCGCCGCCTCAACTGAAGCATTGAGCGCAAGCAAATGGGTATTGCTGGCGACCCGCTCGATGCCATTGTTGTTCTTCTCCAGCGCATGCAGCAGACCGTTGATTTGATCGACCACGTCGGTCATTTTGGTCGTGCATTCGACCACCTGCTGCATGGATTCATTGATGCCGACGCTTTCGTCTGCCGTGTTGGCGTTCTGCTCGGCCATGCTGGCGATCGAACCGGTCAGCATATCGAACTGTCCGTTGGCATCCTGCACCATCTCGCGAATCAGGCGGTTCTTTTCGCGGATGTCCTCGGAAATGCGCTCCATTTTTTCCTTATCCGTCTCGACCATATGCTTGATATAGTGCACGCAGCCCTGCGGAATATTGCAGCCGTTGAAAATCGCCTGTGCCATTTCCCGGCAGGTCGAGTAGCCGCAGGCGCCGCAGTTGATCGACTGATCCTCTTTTGTGTATTTCTCCATTTTTCGGAAAATCTGCTGCACCTGCTCCTCCTGCGGGACAAGCACTTTATGTTCCTGCGACCGGTCGGTGTACTGCCGCAGGAAATCCTCCAGTTTGAGCTTGGAAAATGCCCGGTTGAGCATACGCAAACGCGCGCCGCAGCTTTTTCTGCTGTTCCAAAACCCTTTGCCTTTCGCCTGATGTTCGGCTTTCTGCTGACTGATCGCATACAACATGGCGTCGTCACCACGCTTGGATTCTTCAATTGCCGGGCCGTCGATGCAGCCATTCTCGCAGTTGAGCACATCAACCAGAAGCGGCAAGCTCCGGCCGCCGGTTACGCGCTTGGCGTACTTGTGCAGCGTTTCGTAAACCTTTTTCTCACCCTCGCTCTGCTGAATAAAAACCTGCTCGCCGCAGAACCAGCGGACGTTCTCTTTCAACCCGCCGGGCATGGGATAAATGGTGCCCAAACCAGACACCAGCTCCTCTTTGACCGGCGTTTTGCCGATGCCGTGCCGGTTGAGGTAACGCATCAGATGGTCGAACGTCACATTATATTGTACAAAGCCATGCGTGTTGGGGTCAGTGATTTCCTCTTTCTTTGCAATGCAGGGCGACAGGAAAGCGAATTTGTCGTTGATCCCCATGTATTTGCGGGCATAGATCGCCGCACAGAGCAGCGGGCTGTGTACCGGCATCAGCTTGGGAAGCAGCTCCGGTATAAAGTTCTCGATATAGCGCACCACTGCCGGGCAGGGCTGCGAAATGCCGCCTTGAAACTGGTTCTTCTGGATGTACTGGATATAGGCCCAAGTCGTAATATCCGCGCCGAACGCCACGCTGATGACATGATTGGCGCCCATCTGCTGCAAGGTGCCCAGAATATAGCGATAATTCTGCGGATAGTTGGCAACCAGCGCCGGTGCATACAGAATGGAAATCTTCTCTCCGCGACGCAAATCCGCAAAAAAGCGCTCGGTGTCGTCATCAAACTCGCGCGCATGATGCTCGCATACGTCCAGACACGCGCCGCAAGCGATGCATTTGTCGGGGTCAACGTGGACAAATTGCTTGTCGCCGTTTTCCACCACGGAATTGGCAGTCAAAACCGGGCAGGCGGCAATACAGCGGTTGCAGCCGATACAGTTGTCATTGGTGTAGACCAGTCCGTTGGTACTCATATTCATGGTTTTCCTGCTTTCTGCTGCTATCAGTTTTATACAGAGCACGCAATTTTTGGATTTTTTTCCTGGAAATATTATACGACAAATTGTGCATTTTGTAAAGAAGCGTCCCTTTTTTTCCGGTATTTTTGTTTGATATTCCGCTGTTTTGACCGGAACTTTTTTCATTTTTCCCTAAAAGCAGCGGTCGAAAGGTCCGATCATCTGTGGCACTGAAACGCCGCGGCTCTCGGCCCCCCAAAATATTTCTTTCTTGTTTTTCTTGGGAATCTCCGCTATATTTACAGCAAAATTCCAAAAGGAGGACCATGAAAATGACTTTGGTACAAGCAGATCGCTTCCATCTGGACTATGTACGAAAATTACAGGAAGAGCACAAGGCCCCGCGAACGATTGCAAAATATTCCCGCGACATTGGTCGGTTTTTAGCATTCGCCCGCGCGCATAAAACCATCCAAAGGGAAACCGTGCTGCAATATGCCGCGTATTTGAAAACCAAATATCGTATCACGACCTGTAATTCTTATTTGATCTCCATCCACGCCTTTTTTCGCTATGCCGAACGAAAGGATTTGATCGTACCGCTGTATCGCATACAGCGGCGCAACTTTTTGGAAAAGGAGCTCAATCCAGCGGACTATCACAAAATGCTGGATGCCTTGCAGCTTGCGGGGAAAACAGAAACCAGACTGTTGCTGCGCACATTGGGCTGCACCGGCATCCGCGTGGGCGAGCTTTCTTTTGTCACCAAGCAGGCCGCCGAACGCGGCTGGCTCGAAATTGATCTGAAAGGGAAAGTCCGGCGCGCATTTATCCCGAAAGAATTATGTCAGGAATTGATCGCGTTCAGCGAGGGACGAGACGATGTGATTTTCCGAAACAAAAGCCATTCCAAACCGGTCAGCAGCTCTGTCGTGTGGCGGCGGCTGAAAGCGGCAGCGCGTCTGTCCGGAGTGGAGGAGCGGCGGGTTTACCCGCATAATCTGCGGCACATGTTCGCCCGCACCTATATGGAGACCTATGGAAACATTGCCGAGCTTGCCGATCTGTTAGGCCACAGTTCGATCGAAACCACACGAATCTACACCCGCAGCTCAAGTGATGCGCTGCTGCGCAAAGTGTCCAAGCTGGCGCTGTAAAATGCGAGATAATACAACATTATATTGCGTTTGTCAACCATGCATTGAAAGGATAGAATAAATGATTCATAAAAACCACATATCTGTGTATCCATCGGTTTGTAACTTTGCATAGCCATGATTTTTGAGGCATCTGAAAAGTGCAATATAATGTTGTAATATATAGACAGAAATCCTGTTTTGGGGACATTAAAGGAGGTTTTATCATGGCAAATATCGGACAGGAACTGTCATCCATCAGCTTCGGCAGCATCATTGGCGGTGCGCTGAACGCACTGATCGAGGCTCAGAGTCAGGCGGCGTATACCACGATCGACTTTATCAATTCCGTCGGCTTCAGCGCCGCAGACAATTCCAATCAGAAAAAGCCGACGTATGTCGCATTCCAGTACACCAAAGAAATTTCGCCTTATCTTCCGGCTACGGATACCGAACCCGCGCGGCAGGCGGTTACGCGGGATATGCTGCTCCAAGTGCCTTTGCTGACCATGCTCCCGGTGCCGTTTATCCGCATCGCGGATGCAACCATTGATTTTAATGTCAAGATCAATTCCGTGACGACCACCAGCAATCAGGAAACCAATTCCTACGGCACCAAGCTCGATGTGGACACCAGCTTCAGCTTCTGGCGGTTCAAGACCAGCGCCAAACTCAACGCAACGCTGTCCAACCAAAAGACTTCCAGCAGCGAAGAGGAGATCAAACGGGATTATTCTTTGAGCATCCACATCCGCGCGGTACAGGATCAGGTGCCGGCCGGCACCGAGCGACTGCTGGATATTTTGCAGGATGCCATTGTTTCTGTGGATGCCGACCCCACCAAGGAAGATACGAAAAAACAGTCTGCAAGCATCCCGGCGAAATCGTAAGGAGGGCGCGTAAATGACCTTGGGAGAGTTTACTGGGCTGCTGCTGACTGACTTTTTGGAGGCGCGCCGGCAGGCGGACGCACTCGCCGCCGCGATGAGCGAGGATTATCACATCGATCCGCTGATGAACGGCATCCCGGTAGCATGACGCAGGAACAATTCGATCAGAAGCTGGAAAATTGGCTGTCCAGACACGACCCGCTTTATCAGCGCATAGAGGATATCCCGGAATACCTGCGAGAAGAAGCCCGCAGCCTCATCAAGCAAAACGCGCTGCGCGGCGAGGAGGGTCAGCTCAATATCCGGCGCGGACAGCTGCGCACCATGATTGTGGCCAAGCGCTATGTGGATGCGCTGCTGTGCGGCAAAAACGAGGCATAACAGATGGATTGGAACGAATTTTGGCCTCTGACATGCGCCTGTCTGATTGTGCTGCTGTTTATCGTGCTGACCGTTCTGACCATCCGGCACAAAAACCTGTCGCTGGAGCAATCCCTGCAGGAGCTGCAAGCCAATCTTGCGCAGGCAAGCAAGATCATCCACGCACTACCCAACAGCAAGTACGGCACTTCGTTCGATCAGGTCATGCAGTATGCGCGCATCGGAGTGGCACAAGCCGAGCAGCTCTATAAGATCAGCCAAATCGAAGGGGATGCACGCAAGGAGGCGGCGCGCCAATTTGCGCACAAAAGCCTGTCTTTAGCCGGCGTCCAATGTACACCGGAGTTGGAATCCATTTTGGATGGCTGCATAGAAGCTGCCGTGCAGCAACTGGGACACGGGTCTGCCGCCGGAGCAGCGCAGCAGGCAAAAAGTGTTGAGACTCCATGTGAAAAATAATAAAACATCCCTCTACATTTTCAGCAACCTATCTAAAACCAAAACAGCCGCATCTACCGTTTCGTAGGTGCGGCTGTTTTGTCAACAGTTCTTCCCATCTCCGCTCTGCGGGATGAGCTTTTCAGTTTTTCTCTTTCGGTTTCTGGCAATACATTTCGGTATAGGCCGTGGCGGCGGGATCGCCGCGCGGCGGCGTATCCTGCGACCAGGGCGGCACGGATGCAACCGCGGCGGAGTCGATATGCGCCGCGTCGTCGTAAGCCGGGAACGGCTTGGGTTCGCGCTCGGGCTTTTGCTTATCCTTCATCCCGTCCGCCCCCTTATACCGCCACGCGCTTAGCCATAAACTGGGCGGCGGTCTGGCACAGCTTGACCGTCACTTCGCTAGCCGATGCGCCCTCGTCCTCACTGACATAGACCACGCAGCCGCTGACATCCCCTTCGGTGATGATGGGCACCGCCACAACCACATTATATTCATCGTGATCGGACACAGTCAGCTCGGGCGCGTCATCCACACCGCGCTCATACACCACACGCTGCTCCATCAGCTGCTCCAGCTCGGCGGAGATGCGTTTTTCGAGGATATCCTTTTTCGCGCCGCCTGCCGCGGCAATCACCGCGTCGCGGTCGCAGATCGCACAGCTCATCCCCGCCGTGCGTGCGAGCGCCTCAGCCAGTTCGCCTGCCACCGCGCCCATCTCGCCCATCGGGGAATACTTTTTGAAAATCACCTCGCCGTCGCGGTCGGTGAAAATCTCCAGCGGGTCGCCCTCGCGGATACGCAAGGTGCGGCGGATTTCCTTCGGAATGACCACGCGACCCAAATCATCAATACGGCGCACAATGCCGGTTGCCTTCATTTACGCGTTCCCTCCCATACGCAATTTCTGGTTGTACAGGTAGTATGACTGGAACGCGGCGCATTATACAGCGGCAGTTCTGGCAATTTTTAACGCGCATAGGCAAATTTTTCGTTCAGCGGGCGGTGACACGCGTCCCTGTGACGATGGCGCGCGGCGCGCCGGTCAGCGGCATACCGGTAAACGGCGTATTGACCGCCTTGGAATGATACGTCTTGTAAACCGTCTCGCTGTCCCAGTCGAGCAGCACCAGACGGGCAAGATTGCCCTCGGCCACCGCGCGGCCGGTCAACCCGTAGATCTCGGCGGGCGATTTGCTCATTTTGTCGATCAGCTGCATCGGGGTCAGCCGCCCGGTTTGGACCAGATAGGTATTGCACACGGAAAACGCGGTTTCCAGCCCCGTGATGCCGCTCGGCGCTTTGGCGAACTCACGCGCCTTTTCTTCCTCGGTGTGCGGCGCATGGTCGGTGGCAATCATATCAATGGTGCCGTCGCGCAGTCCTTCGATCAAAGCCTGCCGGTCGGCCTCGCAGCGCAGCGGCGGGTTCATGCGCGCATAGGTGCCGTGCGCGGGTACGTCGTCCTCGGTCAGGCTCAGGTGATGCGGCGTGACCTCGGCGTACACACGCGCGCCGAGCGCCTTGCCCACGCGAATGAGCGCAACCGACTGCCCGCAGGAAACATGCTGGAACACCACGCGCGCACCCGTATCGAGCGCCAACGCGATATCGCGCGCGATCATCGCGGTTTCCGCCGCGGCCATTGCACCGGGCACGCCGAATTGTTTTGCAGCCGCCGAACCGTAATTGACGCCGGGGGACGGCACAAGCGACGGCTCTTCCTCATGGAAAGAGAGTAAGATATCGCGCGCGGCGGCCTGCTCCATCGCCGTGCGGCACAGCGCCGCCGAAGTCAGGTTGATGCCGTCGTCGGTCAGACAGGGCGCACCCGCAGCGGTCAGCGCGTCAAAATCAGTCAGCTCCTGCCCTTTCAGACCCTTTGTCACTGCGCCCGCCTGCAATACCTCCACCGGGCAGCCCTTCGCCTTGTCGGTCACATATTGAATGATCTCAGGCGTGTCGCAGGTCGGCAGCGTGTTCGCCATGCAGATCACGGTTGCGTAGCCGCCCGCAGCAGCCGCAGCCGCGCCGGTCAAAACGTCCTCTTTTTGCGTCTGACCTGGGTCGCGGAAATGCACATGCCCGTCCACAAAGCCGGGCGAAACCGTCAGCCCCGCCGCGTCATATACTTCACAGCCCGCAGGCGTGTCGATGTGCGGCTGCACCGCAGCAATTACGCCATCATCCCCGATGAGCACATCGCGCGGCGCATCCACGCCGGTATACGGGTCAAGCACCCGGCCGTTTTGAATCAGCAGCATAGAAAAACCTCCACGAAATAGGATGTCCGCCCGCCGGGGCGGCAATTCTGTTTCCTTTATTGTATCATGGCGCTTTCCGCGCCGCAAGGCGCGCATATAACAGAAACCGGCGGTTATACCGCCGGTTTCATGAAAAGCCCAGCTTTGCCGGGCTTTTCATACAAGGAAGAGAAAAAGTTTCGTACACCGGAACTTTTTCTCGTTTGGACGTGTCCGCGGCACAGCCGCGGTACGTCCCTCTTCGACCAAACCTGTACGGTTTGGTCGAATTTTTTCACATTTGGTGATCCAGCGTCACGACCGGATTGTATCGTGTATCGATCTCCTTGAGCCGATCGTAAATCTGCATCATCAGTTCACGCTTGCCCTTTTCATCATACGTAAACGGCACGACTACGTCAAAAATCAGGTTGATCTGCCGCTCACCGTCCACCACGCGAAAATCGTGCATGGAAAGTTTCTCGTCAATGTCTCGCAGCACGTTGTCCACCTGCTCACGCAGCGCGGCGACATGCTCGTTATTGACATCGATCGGGTCCATGTGAATGACCAGATACACACCCGTGCGCTGCCAGACGCGCTTTTCCGCTTCGTCGATGACCTCATGCACCGCGACAAAGTCCGAATCGCTCGGCACCTCGGCATGCAGCGAAGCCAGCGAACGGCCCGCGCCATAATTGTGGATAATCAGATCATGTACGCCAACAATATAATCGGATTCGCGCACAATTTCCGCGATGTTATGCGCGATCTCCGGGTCCGCCGCCTCACCGAGCAGCGGCGCGATCGTGTCGCGCACGATACCCACGCCTGCCCAAAGGATAAACAGCGCCACCAGCACGCCGACATAGCCGTCCACCGGCAGGGTGGTAAAGCGGCCCACGATCATGCCGATCACAACCACCGAGGTCGTGATGACGTCGTTGCGGCTGTCCTGCCCCGCCGCTATCAGCACCGGGGATTCAATGCGGCGGCCGATGGACGAGTTAAACGCGCCCATCCACAGCTTTACCAGCATGGACACCGCCAGAATCACCAGCAAAACGACCGAAAACGCCACCGGTTCTGGATGGATAATGCGGTCGAACGAGGTTTTGAGGAACTCAAAGCCCACCAGCACGATGATGAACGCCACGATCAGGCCCGCGATGTACTCGGTGCGGCCGTAGCCGAACGGATGCTTGGCATCCGGCGCCTTGCCCGACACCTTGAAGCCTACAATCGAAATCAGGCAGGAAAGCCCGTCAGACAGGTTATTGAACGCATCCGCCGCAATCGAGATCGAGCCGGTCAGCAGGCCGATCACCAATTTCAGCACAAACAGAAACACATTGCACGCAATGCCCACGCCGCCGGACAAAATGCCGTATCGCTCACGCACGCGCGCATCGCGCGTATTCTCCGCATCATGGATGAACCAACGGACCAATGCTTTGGTCATAACAATCCCCTCGAATACAAAATGTTATAAATGCCAACTAATATTGCAATCTGCAATATCATGATCGCCGGAATACCCCACATGAAGCTGCGGTGCAGCGTTTTGTGACGAATGAGCAGCATGGTCAGATACACGCCCGGTCCGCCGCCGACCAGCGCCCAGAAAAACAGCGTGCGCTCGGGCACCCGCTGCCAGCCGCTGCGCGCCGCCAGTTTGTCATAGATGCAGACGGCCGCGCCAATCAGGCTGACCGCAATAAAATAATATAATACGCCCTGCACGTACGCCACGCCCTCCTCCGGCGAAATTTCTTTTAATTTTATCACAATCTGCTGCATATCGCAAACCGATATGGAAAAAATAGCCGCCGCTAACGCCGCTTTTCATTCCGCATCCCCCCGCGCCGCAAGGCGCGCATACATAGAGAAGAACCGCCGTTTGGCGGTTCTTCTCATCAGCCCTATGCTTCAATCGACTATTTTTTTCGGACTGCCGTTATCAAACGGCTGCTTGAAATGGCAGTACAGCTGCAATCCAGAATCGAATTGCGCGGCATACTGCCCTGCCAGCCCTGCCGCGCCGATGCGCGCCAGCCCGAACAGATCAGGCACGGAATCCGTGCGCGTTTCTTCCGGCCTCCACAGGTTGTGCCAGGGGGTGTGCTGCTCGTTGAGCGCGTCCCACGCCGGACGCTCCACCTTCATGTGTCCGGTCAGGATCGCGCCGCGCCCGGCCAGACGCTCGAGCCGCTGCGCGGCGCGGTAGGTGCGGCGCTTGTCGGCATAGAAAAACTTTTCCCACGTCAGCATCTCCTCAAACGAGCGGCGCAGGTCGCGCACCGCCACGTCTGCGCCGTACACATTTTTCAGCACAGCATGCAGCAGCACCGCAAGCACGGCCTGCTCGGCGGGCGGTAGGGTATATAAGCCTTCCGGCCGGAAGTTCGTGACCGGGGACTGGTATGCCTTTTCGTATACCAGATAATCGATGTCGCTTTCAATCTGGCAATGCACCGCCGAAGCGTTGAGCTTTGGCTCCGCCCCACAGATCTGCACCTGACGGCAGTAAACATAGGGGTGGATCTCGCTGTCGAGCGCGAGATGGCAGACAAAACCGTAGAAGTATGCCGCGGCGATCTCCTGCGACTCGCCCGTCAGGTCGCGCACACCGCGCGCGAGCGCTGCGAACAGCTCGTCGGTCTTTTCCGAGTGCATCCGATTGCCCAGCTTGTGCAAGGGACTTCCCAGCAGAATCTTACGGTAAAACAGCGGGTCCGGCCCCTGACAGCCCCACCGAAAACTCACCGGATGCTTTTGCACCAGTTCCTGCACCGGCGCGGGAAAGACGCTCAGCGCCTGCTCTCCAAACAGATGATGCGATACAAAATCCGCCATGCTATAACCTCCTTCAGTCAGACAAAAACAGCGGAAATCTCAGTCAATCCCGGGAAATACAATGCCCGCGTCCTGCCGCGCGCGCTCGAGCAGCTCCATCATTTGGATGGTTTTCTCCATCCGGCGACGGCAGTCCGCGCGGTCATCCGCCGAGACCAGCCCCGCGATGCCCTGCATTTCCCAGTACCACGCGGTTTCGCCCTGCTGCTCGTCAAAAACCTGCTCGCCCTCGTCGGTCACGACCGTGACGCGCGTGCACATGCTGACCGGGTTCTCCACGCGGATGAATCCCTTTTCTCCTATGATATGCGCGCCGTTTTCGCTCTTGCAGTCCTTCGCGCCCGTACACTGGGCGACAAATCCCGGATACTCCAGCACAGCCACGCCGCCAAGGTCGATGCCGTTTTCATGTCGCCGCGCGTGATAGGTCACGCGCTCCGGCATACCGAACAGGCCGTAAACAAAATACAGATTATACAGGTTGATATCCATGAGCGCGCCGCCTGCAAAAGCAGGGTTAAAGACGTTGGGTGTCTGCCCGGCCATGAGCGCGTCGAACTTGCTCGAATACTGGCAGAAGGTGCACGACACCTGCCGCACCGGCCCGATTTTGGACAGATTTTCGCGGATGCGCGCAAAATGCGGCTGGAACAGCGTCGTGATGCCCTCCAGCAGGAACAACCCTTTGCGCTCCGCAAGTGCGGCCAGCTCCTCGGCCTGCGCCCGGGTGGGCGTGAACGGCTTTTCGCAGATCACATGCTTACTGCTCTCGAGCGCTGCCTTGGTCTGCGCATAGTGCAGGCTGTTGGGGGAGGCGACATAAACCCAATCCACCGCCGGGTCCGCCAGCATATCCTCCATCTTGGTATACACCTTGCTCACGCCAAACCGCTCCGCCAGCGCGCGGCCGGTCGCTTCTCCGCGCGAATAGATCGCCTCATAGGTCACGCCCGCCGTGCGCACGGCCTCGGTCATCACCCATGTCACAATGTTGCCCGTTCCAATCGTCCCGATTTTCATATGCAGCCTCTTTCCGCCTTGCGGCATTCCGTTTTCCTTTATCATGGCATACTTTTCCGCTGCGCGCAACGGATTTTTTGTCCTCTTTACAAAAAAACGCAGCCGCCTTTCCCGCAGGGAAAAAACGACTGCGCCATCCATCTTCTTTTTTGCAAACGAGACGGCTTAGCCTTCGTAATCCGCTTCGTTTTCCCAGTTGTGCCAAACTGCCTGCACGTCGTCGTTGTCCTCGAGATTATCGAGCAGCTTGCGCATCTGAGCCATATCCTCTTCCTTTTCGAGGGTGACATAGTTCTGCGGCACCAGTTCGACCTCAGCCTCGACAAAGGAGTAGCCCAGCGTCTCGAGCGCTTCGCGCACCGCGGAGAAATCCTCCGGCGCGGTGTAGATCTCGAAAGTCTCCTCGTCAGCCTGGAAGTCCTCGGCACCAGCGTCCAGCGCCTGCATCATCACGGTGTCCTCGTCCAGCTCGCCGCGCTCCATGATGATAACGCCTTTCTTGTCGAACTGCCAGGATACGCAGTTGGTCGCGCCCAGACCCGCGCCGTACTTGTCAAACAGGTGGCGCACGTCGGCAACCGTGCGGTTCTTGTTATCGGTCAGCGTTTCGACAACGACTGCCACGCCGCCGACGCCGTAGCCCTCATAGTTGTTGGCCTCGTAGTTGACCTGACCGTTCGCACCCGAATACTTGTCCAGCGTGCGCTTGATGTTATCGTTGGGCATATTGTTGGCCTTGGCCTTGGCGATGCAGTCGCGCAGGCGGGAGTTAAAGTCCGGGTTAGCTGAACCGCCTTCCTTGATGGCAATGGCCATTTCACGGCCGATCTTGGTGAAGATTTTCGCTTTTTTCGCGTCGTTTGCGCCCTTGCGCTTGGCAATATTATGCCACTTGGAGTGTCCCGACATGGTGGAAAGTCCCTCTTTCTATCTGAAATAAATTAAATATAACCTCAAAAACGCCATACGGCGCATACAAATTTTATCAGATTTTTTATGTTTCCGCAATACCCGCGCGTATATTTTTCCCTTGCAGCGTGCAAACTACGCTCGAAATCTTCAAAAAAGAGGTGATTTCCCATGAGCAAGCAGAACAAGCGTCAGAACCCGTCCACCACGAACCAGTGTCCGAACGGAAGCCAGAATAAGAACCCGCAGCCGAACACCCAGAGCAAGAATCCGAACAGCGCGCAGGACTAACCGGTCTGGCCTGCCGTTCCGACTTACGGCTTGGGCAAACAAAAGGACGTGCCGCAGCACGTCCTTTTGTGTTTTGCGTTCAGTCGCCCATCGACAGGCCGAGCGCGCGCGCCGCGCGCACCACTTCGCTGTCGGGCGGAACGGTTTTGAGCTTGCCCGCCACATCTTTGAGCGGTACGGGCACGATCTTGTCGTTTTGCAGCGCCACCATATAGCCATACTTCTTCTCGCGGATGAGATGCGCCGCCGCCACGCCGAAGCGGCTGGTCAGCAGACGGTCAGCCGGGCAGGGCGCGCCGCCGCGCTGATAGTGGCCCGGAATGGTCACACGGATTTCGTGCCCCGTGATCTCCTTGAGTTCGTCCGCAATGCGGTAGGAAATGGACGGATAGGGCATTTTCTCGCGCGCAGCCTTGAATTCCTTCTTGCTCATCTTGGCCTCTTCCTGACTGATTGCGCCTTCCGCAACCGCCAGAATCGAGAAGCGCTTGCCGCTCTGGGCGCGCTTGTCGATCGCTTCCGCGATCTTCTTGGCCGAATACGGAATCTCCGGAATGATGATTACGTCCGCGCCGGACGCAATGCCGGAATACAGCGTCAGCCAGCCGGCCTTGTGGCCCATGACCTCCACAATAAACACGCGCGAATGCGAGAACGCAGTGGAGTGGATAGAGTCGATCACCGTCGTGGCGATGTCGATCGCGGACTGGAAGCCGAAGGTCATTTCCGTGCCCCACAGGTCATTGTCGATCGTCTTGGGCAGTGTCACGACATTGACGCCGTTCTGACTGAGGAGGTTCGCGGTTTTGTGCGTACCGTTGCCGCCGAGAATAACCAGGCAGTCAAAGCCCTCGTCGTTTACGGTTTTGAGCATTTTTTGCAGCTTGGTTTCCTCGCTGTCCTCACTCGCCTTCTGCATTTGCTTGAACGGTTGGCGGGATGTGCCGAGAATCGTGCCGCCCACGGTCAGGATATCCGAAAAATCCCGCGGGTTCATTTCATGGTAATCGCCCTCGATCAAACCGCGGTAGCCGTCCCGGATGCCGTAAATGGTCACCTTGCTGCCCAGTTCGTTATACAGCGTCTTTGCCACGCCGCGCAGGGCGGAGTTCAGGCCCTGGCAGTCGCCGCCGCTTGTCAGCATGCCAATCTTCATATGCGCAACCTCCTTTTTATTACCTTTATCATACGCCAATTTTTCCGTGTTGTGAAGAGGCTTTCCATAGGTTTTACATCCGCATCGTAATTCATCCGTTTTTGACTACTGTCGCAGTCCGCGATATTTTCTGCGTCAAATTTTTGTAGGATTCATCAGTTGCATACCATATGTAGTTGTGTTATTCTAAAACCAGACAAGTTCCCTGCAACTGACGGACAAGGTGGAGCGCAAACCACCGGGGAGCAGGGGTTCCGTAAAAATGCCGACCGTCTGGGCAGTGTCGCACAAGATACGCGATGCTGCCCTTTTTTGCATCCAAAAAAGGGCAGCCGAACCAAAGAAACAGGAGGAATCACCTATATGAACGCATGGAACACCTTCATCGGCGGCGATTGGCAGAATGAGATCAACGTCCGCGATTTCATCCAGAAAAACTACACCCCTTACGAGGGCGACGGCGCGTTCCTCGCGCCCGCAACCGCCCGCACGACCGCGATGCGCGAAAAGTTTGATGCGCTGCTCGCGGAAGAGCGCGAGAAGAACGGCGTGCGCAATGTCGATACCGAAACCGTCATCACGATCACGGCGTTCGGCCCGGGCTACCTCGATAAGGAGAACGAAATTATTGTCGGCCTGCAAACCGATGAGCCGCTCAAGCGCGCCTGCAACCCGTTCGGCGGTATGCGCATGGTGCGCGAAGCCTGCAAGGCCTACGGCTACGAGGTTTCCCCCAAGATCGAAGAGGAATTCAAATACCACAAGACGCATAACGACGGCGTGTTCTCGGCCTACACCAAGGACGTGCGCGAAGCGCGTCACGTCGGCCTGCTGACCGGCCTGCCGGACGCCTACGGCCGCGGCCGCATCATCGGCGACTATCGCCGCGTCGCGCTCTACGGCGTGAACCGCCTCATTGAAGAAAAGCAGCGCGACAAGGACGCACTGGGCAACGTGCCGACGACCGAAAAGGAAATCCGCACCGCTGAGGAGCTTTCTGACCAGATCAAGGCGCTCAAAGACATGATAACGATGGCGGCCGATTACGGCTTTGACATTTCCCGACCCGCCGAGAACGCCAAGGAAGCCGTGCAGTGGCTGTACTTCGCCTATCTTGCGGGCATCAAGGAGCAGAACGGCGCGGCAATGAGCCTTGGCCGCACCTCTACCTTTCTTGATATCTACTTTGAGCGCGACCTCAAGGCCGGCATCCTGACCGAGCCCGAAGCGCAGGAGATTATGGACGATTTCGTGCTGCATCTGCGCATGGCGCGCCACCTGCGCACCCCCGAGTACAACGAGTTGTTCGGCGGCGACCCGATGTGGATCACCGAGGCGGTCGGCGGCATCGGCGAGGATGGCCGCCCGCTCGTCACCAAGAACAGCTTCCGCGTGCTGCATACGCTGTATAACCTCAACCCCGCAGCCGAGCCCAACCTGACCGTCCTCTGGAGCGAGCAGCTGCCCGAGAACTGGAAGAAGTTCATCGCCAAGGTATCCATCGACACCGACGCTCTCCAGTATGAGAACGACGACGTGATGCGCCCGTACTACGGCGACGACTATGCGATCGCCTGCTGCGTTTCCGCAATGCGCGTGGGTAAGGATATGCAGTTCTTCGGCGCGCGCGCCAACATCGCAAAGCTGATGATGATGGCGATCA
>ERZ1643246.2440-NODE-2440-length-17670-cov-6.606812_pt1 | contig 17670 bp, 15 predicted proteins | sample MGYA00579265_ERZ1643246 | MGnify/ENA primary metagenome ERZ1643246 (study PRJEB29033, sample SAMEA4952261) | chicken gut metagenome | biome: Broiler Chicken; feature: Gastrointestinal Tract; material: Caecum | place: Ireland | collected 2018 | study: Broiler...
CCGGCCGGCGCCCTCTTGATCCCGCCCAGACGGAAGGTTCCCAGAAGGGTATTGTCTTTGGCAAACTGCCGTTCGCCCTGCAGCACCTTGATCTCCACAGAGGTCTGGAAATTGGCCGCCGTGGAAAACACCTGGCTGTGCCGGGTGGGAATGGTCGTATTCCGGTCGATGATCTTGGTGGCGATCCCGCCCACCGTCTCGATGGCCAGGGACAGCGGCGTTACGTCCATCAGAATAATCTCCGCAGCATTGCCGGTGGTAATCTCTCCGCCCAGCTTTCCGCCCTGGACGGCAGCTCCCAGAGCCACGCACTCATCCGGATTCAGACTGTGGGAAGGCTCTTTTCCGGTAAGCTGGCGCACCTTCTCCTGGACTGCCGGTATTCTGGTGGAACCGCCCACCAGCAGCACCATTCCCAGTTCGGAAATGCTGACGCCTCCGTCATTTAACACCTTCCGCACCGGGGCTTCTGTCCGGTCCACCAGATCTCTGGTCAGTTCATCAAATTTACTCCTGGTAATCTCCATCTCCAGATGGACCGGATCCCCTTTCACAGTAGCCACAAATGGGAGATTGATGTTGGTAACGCTCTGGGAGGACAGAGCCTTCTTTGCCTCCTCCGCCGCTTCCCGGATCCGCTGCATGGCCACTGGATCCTTGGCAAGATTGATCCGGTTTGTGCGGATATATTCCTGTACAATATATTCTGTCAGCCTGGCATCGAAATCATCGCCGCCCAGACGGTTGTCTCCGGCGGTGGCCAGCACCTCGATCAGATTGTCACCGATTTCAATCAGAGAGACATCGAAGGTGCCTCCGCCCAGGTCATACACCATGATTTTCTGGGGCGCCCCGTGATCCAGGCCATAGGCCAGAGCCGCCGAGGTGGGCTCGTTGATGATCCGGAGCACATTCAGCCCTGCGATCCGTCCCGCATCCTTGGTAGCCTGCCTCTGGGCGTCATTAAAATAGGCAGGAACCGTGATCACCGCCTCGCTGACCTGCTCTCCCAGATAATCCTCTGCATCCTTCTTCAGCTTTCTCAAAATAAAAGCGGAGATCTCCTGGGGCGAAAAGTTCTTTCCATCTATCTTAATCCGGGTATCCGTTCCCATCTCTCTTTTAATGGATGAGATGGTGCGGTTCACATTGGTGGCTGCCTGCCGCTTGGCCACATCTCCCACCAGAAGATCGCCGCTCTTTGCGAAAGCCACCACGGAGGGAGTGGTCCGCATTCCCTCCGCGCTGGGGATCACCACCGGCTCGCCGCCCTCCAGTACGGCCACACAGCTGTTGGTTGTCCCCAAATCAATTCCTATTACTTTGCTCATTTCTGTTTATTTTCCTCCATCTACGACTGTTTCCGGCATCTGTCTCTGCCTCTTTTTCACTATACAGCCGCAAAAACGGCCAGTCAATACGACCGGCCGTTTTTTAATTCTTTCTTTAGAAAAGGAGATACATGATTTCTAATTGGATTTTGCCATATAGGACATCATTCTTTCCTCAGACAGTTCCGCATGGTGCAGCTCCCCTGTAATGCGTCCCTCGTATATGGTGATCACGCGGTCACAGAGGATCAGATTTTCCTGCATTTCGCTGGAAACCATGATCACGCTGGTTCCTGCCTGGACAAGCTTGTCAATGATCTCGTAGATTTCATTTTTGGATCCGATATCAATTCCCTGCGTGGGTTCATCCAGAAAGAGGATGTCGGGAGCTTCCACCAGCCAGCGGCCGATTACGGCCTTCTGCTGATTTCCTCCGGAGAGATTGACGATCATCTGATCCAGGGATGGCGTTTTGATCTTTAATTCTTCCACAAATCTCTGAGCGATTGCGTTCTCTTTCTTCGCCACTTTCAGCCCGAGACGGTTCAGCGTGTTTTTCATATGGACGATGGAGATATTTTCTCTGACATTAAACTTCAGGAAAAGACTCTGCGTCTTTCTGCCCTCCGGTATCAGTCCCATCTTGTGCTGGATCGCCTCTTTTGTGGACTTCATCGCCACCGTCTTCCCGTTAATCTTGATTTCTCCGCTTTCCCGCTTATCCGCACCGAATACGGACTGGAGGATTTCGCTTCTCCCGGATCCCACCAGGCCGGCCAGCCCCAGAAGTTCGCCCTTGTACAGCTTAAAGCTGACATTGTGCACTTTGTTTCCCACATTCAGCCCCGTCACCTCCAGCACAGGCTCCGCATGGCTGTAATCCTCCATATAAGAAGCTCTTTGAAATCCCCCTGCATATTTCCGGCCAACCATCAGCGATATCATGTCATCCATTTTGGTTTCTGCCGTTATGCGGACTTCAATCAGCTTTCCGTCCCGAAAGACAGCCAGTCTGTCGCTGATCCTTAAAACCTCATCCAGCTTGTGGGAAATATAAAGCATGGTGATTCCCTTCTTCTTCAGATTCCGCATATTATCCAGCAGGATATCCGCCTCCTTGGGAGTCAGGGAAGAAGTAGGTTCATCCAGAATCAGCAGTTTGGGATTCCTCGATAAAGCTTTCGCAATTTCCACCTGCTGCTGCTGGGAAACGTTGATATCCTTCACCAGTGTACGCGGATCCAATTTTTCCAGCCCCACTTCCCGGAGCAGTTCCCGGCTGTCCTCATACATTTTTCTGAAGTCAATCATGCCGCTTCTTTTTTTCGGCATATTTCCCTGAAAAATATTTTCCGCAACAGAAAGGAGATGTGAGAGGGAAAGCTCCTGGTGCACCATGGCAATTCCCATATTTTTTGCCTGAATCGGATCCATTTTTGAGATGGGCGTCCCGTCAAAAATAAGTTTTCCCTCTGTTTTATCGTACGCTCCTGAAAGGATGTTCATAAGGGTTGATTTTCCGGCGCCGTTCTCCCCCACAATCGCCAGTATCTCACCGCGCCTGATCTGCAGGGTAATATCATCCAGCGCTGTAACACCCGGAAATTTTTTCGTAACATGTTCAATATCGTAAATAACATCGCTGCTCATCTGCGCACCTCTCCTTTTTGTTCTTCCGCCCTGGGGCGTCTATGATTACTCGATCTCGCTTACATTCTCCGGAGTGTATACATCCAGAGCCGTATAAGCATCACCTGTTACTTCCGCTTTACCAGTCACCACCTGATTATAGGCCAGCACAATGGGATCACAGCCCTGTCCAAAGGGATCCTGGGTAATGGTTGCCTTGATGTCTCCGGTTTCCAGATACTGTACAATCTCATCTGTGGTGTCAAAGCAGCAGAGGGAAATCTGATCTGAGAGTCCCAGCTCCGACAACGCCTTTGCAGCTCCGTGGGGACCTCCGGCCGTTACAAAAATGCCTTTCAGATCCGGATTGGCAGTGATAAAGTTTTTCGCCGCGCTGTAAGCTTCGTCTCCGGAATCATGGTTTTCCACTGAACCAACCACCTCGATATTCGGATATTTTTCTTTCAGCTGATCCTCAATGCCCTGTCTGCGCAGCTCATGGGAACTTACATTATAATAGCCGGTGATGATTGCCACCTTACCTTCTTCGCCGATCAGAGAGGCCATCTCATCCGCCAGCTTCTGGCCGGCCGCGTACAGATCCTGGCCCACAAAGGCCACTCTTGTGGATTCTTTTTCCGTGTCGGAGTTAAAGGTATAAACGGGAATTCCCGCCTCGGTGGCACGGTCGATGGCCGGTACAATACTGTCCGCCACACCTACCGTGGTGATGGCATCATACTGTTTTGCGATACAGGTGTCGATAGCCTCGGAAAATGCCTGTCCGTCAAAATCATCGAATTCTACCATATCTACCGTAACATTCTGGCCGGCCAGATAATCCTTGGCCGCGTTAATTCCTTCCACGACGGTATTCCAGAAGGGATTATTGGAAACGGTCAGTGCGCAGATAGAAATCTCCTCACCGGTGGTATTTTCTACCGGTGTATAATTAAAATTCTCCGGTACATCTGTCAGCGGCTGCGCCGAGGATGCATCTGCCCCGCCGGAGGAAGTGGTTTCGCTGCCTGACGTCTGGGATGTGCTGTTGGAAGAAGAACTTCCCCCACTGTTTGCATCCGCGCCGCTGTTTCCGGAGCTGCCGCATCCGGCCAGAAGGCTGATGCAGAAGGAACCTGCCACAACAGCTCCCGCCACCTTTTTCCACATAGACTGTTTTCTCATTTTCTTAATCCTCCTTCTTATGATTTATAATATTTTTTGCGCTTCTTCGCACAAAATAAATCATACTGTTTTTTTCGTTCAGCTCTCCCGTCCCCTCGCGCGGATCCTGTCAATGGTCAGCGCCGCAATGATCACAAGACCGATCACAATGGACTGCCAGTAGGACGAGATATTCAGAAGAACAAACGCATTTTTCAAAATACCCATGATAGCTGCGCCGATAAAGGTTCCCCAGATGGTTCCCTCTCCGCCCGTCAGGGATACGCCGCCGATTACCACCGCTGCGATCGTGTCCGTATCGTATCCCGTTCCCAGCGTCGCGTCGGCGCTCATCAGATTTCCCGCGATCATGATTCCGCAGAAGGCGCAGGAAACACTTTCAATGATATAGACCAGCGTTGTAAGCTTTTTTACATTGATTCCTGAGAGAGCTGCCGCCCGGGCATTATTTCCGATGGCATAGATATTTCTTCCCGTCTGGGTCTTCTGGGCAAAAATGCTGCCGGCCACAATAAACAGAAACATGATGATGACGCTCATGGGAACCGGGCCCACGTAGCCGCTGCCTATGATTCCCAGAGGCGACTCAAAGCTGATGGGCCGTCCGCTGGTAAGCAGCATGGTGCAGCCGTATAAGATCTTTCCCATGGCCAGCGTAACGATGAATGCCGGAAGCTTCATCCTTGTGACCAGCAGGCCGTTGGCCACTCCGATCGCGGCTCCTTCCAGCAACACGATCAGCAGCACGGCAAGCCAGTGCATCCCGACATTCGTCGTCAGATAGGCTGCAGTCGTAGCGCACAGCCCCACCGCATATCCCACAGACAGATCAATACCTGTCGTGACAATCACGAGAGCCATACCGACCGCGATAATCGCGTAGCGCGAGATCTGGGTCAGCACATTCATAATGTTTGTCATTGTGAAAAACACCGGGCTGGCAAAACACATGACTACAAACAGAATGATCAGTCCCAGTCCTACACCAAATTCCGACCGCCCCGATATTTTCTGCCATGCACTGTGCTTCCCGCTGTCTTTTGAAGCAGTGTTTCCTGTCATCGCTTCCTTCCTCCTTCATTACCCTAAAATCTTCTGAAGCACTTCTTTCGCTTCTTCCTGGCTGCGCGGCCGTTCCACGCCCGCGAACAGCTGCCAGCGTTCCGTGTGTTCCGCTGTTTCACCCGGCGCAAGCTGAAGCAGCGGGCTTAAAGATTCCATCTCCAGCATATACCGGTCCGTATAGGTCTCGTAGGAGCAGCCGCCGTCCGGATACGTCCTGCCTTCCAGCACAGGAAATTTTTTAATAAAGAGATGGCCCTGATTGAAGTAGGCCGCATACCCCTCATCGTTGTTTGTCCCGATCTTCACCGCGTTCTGATAATTTTTCTCCGGAATCACCTCCGGCGCGTCCGGATCCTGGCTCAGCGTAATGTATCCGCTTCCCCACTCCAGGCGCTGATCATCCATCTTCGTCCAGGGCCACAGGGAGATCGTCCGGTTATGCAGAAGCCCTGTCTGCCTCTGTCCGTGGGGGATATATTCAATTCCTCCCGCCTTCATCATGGTCAGAGCCCAGATCGTCAGCTCTACGCTCCACATGCCGCAGTTCTTCATCCGGTGGCGGACCGTAACCTCCGTGCCGCCTTCGCTCAGAGAGATCTCCATAAATTTCTGTATGCCGCTTCCCGGCTCCACTTTCTGGGTGAGCAGCACACCGTTTCCGGTCTCCTGATATTCCACCGGCTCATTATCCGGGAGGCAGCACCGGGGTTCCACCTGCGGGCCGTGCCACAGCCGGTGGCCCGCATAGGAACGGTACTGATCTCCTCCCGTCTTTCCCATATCCGCTTCCGCCTCGTAGAATTCGTTTTCCCCATCCATGAATCCATAGAAGACAACTCGGGGACCGATGTCTGTTGTCACAATACACTTTACAGACCCATTGGCAAGCTCCAGACAATTTTTCCAGCCCCGATACTCTCTTTTTCTAATTGATACGCTGCACATCTTCCGTCCTCCCTTAACCTCTCAGCCAGGTCTCAAAAAGTTCCTGCTCCGTGGGATTGGCCGGATCCGCCTCAAGTCCCGGTATATACCTGCAGGCCTCATACAGCACTGCCGCCACCTGATCGTAGACACCTACGCAGTGGTGAATGTAGGGGCCTGTTACCAGCTTGTACTCCCAGGCATCCAGATCCGGCACTTCCATCCACACATGGGTACCTTTCGTATCTGGTCCGGCTACTGCCTTTGCTTCTCCTATGAAAAGCTTGTACTGTCCCTTCAGCCCGTCAAAACGCGCCACCGTCAGAGGTCCTTCCTTCAGCCCAAAGGTCGCCATTCCGGGGCACTTGGAGGGCAGAAGGTTGTCTATTTCTCCTTTTACTTTGGAGATATCGGGTGACAGGCAGGGGGAGAAGTTCCCGCAGTGCCACAGAAGCTGCTGGTTCTTCTTCTCCGGATGCCGCATGGTCATATCGGAGATAAAAATTGTGCTGTAATTGGCCGCTGCGCTGACCATATTGGCGGTGATAGCCCCGTGAATATCCGTCTCACAGATGGCCGGGATTCCTTCCTCCATCAGAAGGCCGTTGGACATACAGGGTTTGATCTGCATCATATCCTGCATGGCATCCCAGCACTGCACAGCCAGGGCGTTGCAGCCGTTTTCCAGCGTCAGCTCTTTCATGGCTGCCTTCAGCGCCGCAATCTTTTCCACCGCCGCCCGGCTTCCCAGCGCCGAGCAGTCCATAAGCTCCAGCCTGGCCACAGCTGCCTGGAAATCTGCATGATCCTTCTGCCGCAGAATCTTTTCCATCCGCATCTTCAGATCATTCAGTGTAATGGGGAATACTTCAATGCCGAATTTCTCAAGAAGTTCCCCTTCATTGGCCATTACAGACCAGAACGGCTGCGGTCTTGTGGAAATCTGCAGGATGCGCGTGGAATAAAATGCCTTTACTACCGCGCATACCGAAACAAAGCGCCCGAAGCCATTGGTGAAGGGCCGGCTGTCCACCGGGCTGTTCACAATATATGTATAGGGAACATTAAACCGCTGCAGTACCTTTCCGGTGGCAAAAATGCCGCACTGGGTATATCTGGTAAGGGTACCGTCCTCCAGCGGATAATCGTCCGCAGGTCCCCACAGCAGAACCGGTTTTTTCAGCTTGGCCGCCAGGCGGGAAACAAGTCCCTCGGATCCGAAATCGCAGTGCGGGATAAAAAGTCCGTCCACACCGGCAAATTTTTCCGCTATTTTGTCCACATCACCGGCCTCGCAGAGCAGTCCTCCCTCGCAGATGTCGTCAATATCCAGTATCTCGCAGTTGTACTCTCTTACCTTTTTCAGGACCTTTTCTTTCTGTTTCCGGGCGTCCTCCAGGGAAAAAATATTTCTTCTTGTGGGGGCCACGCCAATTTTAATTTTTTCCATTCTCTGCACCTCCAAAATCCTTTTTCTTTCTCAGATACTGATGGGATACCTGCCGTATTTGTGTGCCAGCTCGTAAAGCAGGAAAAAGTTTTCAACAGGAACATCGCTCTGCACATGATTGGTGGGAGAAAGGATATAGCCGCCGCCGGGGGCAAAGGCTTCGATCCGCTTTTTCACTTCCTCCTCCAGCTGCTCCGGCGTGCCCGGCAGCGCGTACTGAATATCAATTCCTCCGTGGAAGCAGGCCCGGTCGCCGAACTCTTTTTTCAGCACCGCTGAATCCATATCTTTTGCAAAGGGCTGCATGGGATTAATAATATCCACACCGCAGTCCAGAAGGTCCGGAATCAGCTTGTGCAGGGATCCGCAGGAATGGAACCAGATCTTGATATTCGGATGCTGTTTTTTTATGGCCCGGAACATTTCCGTGTGTCCCTTTTTAAAATATCTCCGGAACAGTTCCGGTGAAATGAACAGCCCGTTCTGCGTGGCAAAGTCCTCGGTAAACTCAATCCATTCGCAGTAATCTCCCACATCCTTCAGATAGTTCAGATGGAATTCTATGTTAATCTCTGTAAGCTTGTCTACCAGCGCGTCCACATACTCCTCATCCTCGTACATGGCCATCATAAAGTTTTCTGTTCCGCAGAGATACTGGCAGTTCTCAAACACTACGCCGGACACGGCGGAAGTGGCTGTGATTGCGTAATCTGTATTCTCATACCAGTCTTTGGCCAGAGCTCCCAGGCCTTTCGTTCTTCCGGGATCCTTGGGATCCGGCCACTTGTGCTTTTTCAGAGTCTCCATTTCCATATCCGCCAGAGGGTTTTTGGTAATCGCATTAAATCCCTGGAACAACTTTCTTCCGATTCCCCACTCGTCAATGGTATTTCCTTCTTCATCCTGATACTTCTGGAAATTTTCAGGCGGAAGAATATTTACGTGGCGGAAATCGCTTTCTACCTTATCTGAAATTCTGAAATCCACGTACTGGGTGGTGGTTCCCGGCCGGAGAAGATCGCTCTCCCTGGGCTCCAGCCCCAGGTATGCGGCTATTTTCTTGTACTGCTCCGTATGGATTCTGGATGCGGAGCCCCAGAGATCTACCGGAACCCGGTCCGGCTCCTGATGATTCAGCGCCATTCTTACTCGTTCTCTTGATGTCATGGAAAATCCTCCTCGTCTACTTTTAATATCTGCTCTGCAGTTTTGCAAGTCCGGCAAATACGCCTCCCTGCTCCAGACTTTCATAGGCCCGGCAGTAAATCTGATACATTTCATCATAGATTTCCGCATGTTCCGGAATCGGCTCAAAATGTTCCTTTACCTTCACCATATTGCGGACGCCATCCCGAATATCCCGGAAAATCCCCACCGCGGCTCCGCCCATCAGGGCAGCTCCCGTCACGGCCGCATCTTCCACGGCCAGAGTATCGCAGGGCAGCTTATACATGTCTGCCTGCATCTGATTCCAGATTCTGCTGTTGGTGGCCCCTCCGATCATACGGACCGATTCGATGGGAATCTGGTTTTCTTTCATATTTGTGAGAATATCCTTCTGTTCCATGGTGATTCCTTCCATGCAGGCACGGGCAATGCAGGCACGGTCATGGGCAAAGGTCAGACCGAGAAGTGTTCCCCTTGCCTCCGGATTCCATCTGGGGGAGGCCGCCGATCCAAAATAAGGAAGCATCAGCAGGCCCTTGGCGCCTACCGGCACCTGGTCAATCTTTTCATTCAGAAGATCATAGATCCCCAGGCCTCTCCGCTCTGCCTCCGCCCGCTCCGCAGCCGCCAGTTCATCCCGGTACCAGCGGAAAACGGAAGCTGCCCCGATCTGGTATCCTTCAAACTGATACTGCCCGGTTATCGCGTGGCAGGTCACGCAGGCGGATGCCTTGGGATCCCGGTAGGGATAATCCATGCAGGCAATAGCCATGCCGCCGGTTCCCAGGGATACGGAAACCACTCCCTTATCCGTGATCCCCGCTCCGATACTGGCGCTGTTCTGATCCCCTGCTCCCACGCAGATGGGCGTGCCCTCCGCCAGCCCGGTCAGCGCCGCCGCTTCCCGGCTGATTTTTCCTACCGCAGTTCCGCAGGGAGTCGGATGCGGCAGAAGTTCCTTCCCGATTCCTGCTATCTTCATCAGCTCCTCCTGCCACTGATGCGCAGAAGAGTCGTAGCAGCCGTACAGACAGGCATCCGGATAATCGATGTAGTAATCATCCGCTCCCAGTCTGCGCAGGAAATAATCCTGTACCTGTACAATCCGGCGTACCTTTTTCCAGGTCTCCGGCTCATTTTTCTGCAGCCAGAGAATTTTTGTAATAATCCAGGTGGTGTTGAGCGGAAGACCCGTCATCCGGTAAAAAGCTTCAATACCGATAATCTTTCCCAGCTCGTCCATCTCCTTCCCCGACCGGTTGTCCTGCCAGGAAATTGTCTTTAACACTTTTTCTGTCCCGTCCAGGAAAATGGATGTGGTTCTCTGGGTAGAAAGCGCAACGGAGGCAATCTGTTCCGGGCGGATCCCCGCCTTTTCCACCGCTTCCCTGCAGCTGTCCACTGCTTCACCAAAAACCATATCTATATCCTGCTCCACCCAGTTCGGTTTCGGGTAGATGCAGCCATACTCTCTGTACGCTTTGCCTATGATATTTCCATCCAGATCAAAAATCATTGTCTTCGTTCCGGTTGTACCCACATCAATCCCGCAAAGATATACAGCTGTAGGTTTCGTATTATTCATATCTGGGAGCTCCTTTCTTTTTATGATATAAATATTATCATATTATCATTTTAACTGCAACAGTTTTTTAATTTTCTCATCATTACACAAGATATTTCTCTCATAATTGTGCAACTTTTCGTGTTTTACATTTAATTTTTAATCTATCGCGGCATTTCTCTCTTTAATTATCATTTTTGTGATATTTTTCATTGACTTTTTTTTAGTTATATGAAATAATGCAGAGGAAGAAGAGAGGTGATTATTACGAAAGGGCTTTCCAAGCAACAGCAGCGGCAGAACTATTTGTTAGAACTTATCCGCCAAAAGAAAAAAATTAATATGAACGAACTCGCACAGCTGGTAGACTGCTCCTATCCGACTCTCTGCCGGGATATCCAGGCTCTTGAAAACCAGAGGCAGATTATTCATTACCACGGAGGCGTTCAGTACGCGGGCAATAATATCAATGCGCTTACGCCCCATACCCGGGCTGTTTCCGATTATTACTTATATGAAACCCGAACGCAGCTGAACCATCTGGAAAAGCAGGCCGTCGGAAAAGCTGCGGCGGCGCTGGTGCAGCGAAATGATATTATCTTCATTTCTCACGGCACAACTACTTCTGAATTTGCCAGGGCCCTGGATCCCGAGATCGTACTGACAGTCATCACCGATGGGCTGGACATCATCAATATTTTTAAAGACCACCCGAATGTGCGGCTGTATACAACCGGCGGAACCATGAATTATAATTCCATGCAGATTGAACACAATCCTTATATATCCTGTGATATTTCAAATATTAATCTGACAAAAATATTTATCGGCGTGGGCGGCTTTTCCGTTTCCAAAGGTGTCACTTTTTACGACTTCAACAGTTTTGAATTTCTAAAACAGATTATTCCAAATACTGCAGAGCTGATCGTGCTGGCCGACTCCAGCAAGTTTGAATCGGTGGCCCTCGCGAATTTTATCACCACCGATCAGATCTCGACTCTCGTAACAGACTGGACCATTGATCCGGTCTACGTAAAACAGATGGATGCTATAAAACTGCCCTATATCATCGCACCCAACCCTGAACCGCATCTGACACTGTAAAACAGGAGAGCAGAAAAATTATGGACTATGCAGTTTTTGACTGGGATTATACCCTGCACAGAAGTTATACACTTTTTACCTGGATCGATTTTCTCTGTTCCGAAAGAATTCTGTCGGAACAGATACAGGATGCTTTAAAAGAAATGCAGAAAAAGTACGACTTGGGGCTCATTTCTCACGACGCCTATGCAGAAATGGCCTGCAGAGAGTATGCGCTGGCCGTGAAGGGCCTTCCGGCTGCCCGCCTGAAAGAAATTCTTCCCGCATACATGGAATGGGACCGTCAGCTTTTGTTCCCCTTTACGGAAGGTTTATTCCGGTATTTGAAGAACCGGCACATAGAAACGGTCATCATCACCGGAGCCCCCGGCTCTGTTTTGGAGCAGTATCGGGAGTATTTCGGTTTTAAAAACATTTACGCCTTCGAAGCGGAAGTCCATTCCGGTGTGTATACGGGGAAAATCCGCTGCAATCACGGTTCCCGGAAGGAAGGGATTATGGCGCTTCTGGCAAAGGAATACGGAAGCTCCCCTGTTTTTGCCTTCGGCGATTCTTCCTCGGACCTTCCGCTTCTGCGGGCGGCCGAACAGGCCGTCTGCATCGGAACGTCAGCGCTCGCCGGCTGCCCGGAGGGAACTCTGTATATTTCTCCGGATACGGGACCGGAAGAACTGATCGCCAGGCTGCAGAATCCGGCCGGTCCGCCGCTGCCCTGAGTCTCCAGAAGAAAGAGAACCCGCAGAGAAACTCATCTGTTCTGTCTTTCATCCGATGATTTTCCCTGCGGGTTCTTTTTCTTTTTATCAGCTGTGTTTTCTTACAGCTCTTTCAATGGCAGCCACATAATCGGCGCCGCAGATAAAGCTGTTCCGGTTCAGGATACAGTCCTTGGCGAAGGACACAACGATGCGCTCCGCCCGGGTCCTCTTTCCGACGTCTTCTATGGACGTAATATCCTTTACATTCGCCATTCCGTGAATTCTCCGAAGCCCTTCGGTTCCGGCATACCCTGCCGTATCCGCCAGGATTCCCGACAGATACCAGGACTTAAATCCCGGCATTTTCGCCATGGGTTCTGTCACATACGCATCGAAAACACGATCATATTTCTGCACAAACAGATCCACCGTATCCGCGATGGTATCCATGCACCAGTCCAGAAAGTCTTCCCTCTTCCGTCCCTCTTCCATTTCGGCCTCCCCATTGCACCAGGCAAAGAAAAGGTTCATAACCATATTTCCAATATCATACCCCATGGGCCCGAAGAAAGCAAATTCGGGGTCAAACACAAAGGTGTGTTCCTGATTGATGAATATGGAGCCTGTATGGAGATCTCCGTGGATCAGGGCCTGGGGATTGTTCATAAAGTTAAATTTCAGTTTTGCCGCCTCCAGGCAGAGCGCCTGATCCCCGTAAACCTCTTTCTGTATAAACTCCTCGTTGGGAGGATAGACATGATTCCTGTGAAAGCAGTCGGTGTACGGCTCCATGAGGACCAGATCTTCTGTAATCCCGCAGAGATCCGGATTGGTAAAAGCCTTCACCAGCTCTTTTTTCTCCTTGTGGTCCATGACCAGATCCGAGGTGCGGATCAGACAGCCTGCCATAAAGGTGGTAATATCCTCCGCGAACTCCGGATACGTCTCGTGCTGCAGAAGCCCGGTCCGCATCATGGTGTGGCCCACCATATCTTCCATAATCATCGCGCACATAACTTCATCGTACAGATAAATCTCCGGAACCAGTCCCGGCGCGAAGTTGCTCTGCAGCTTCAGGATCTCCGCCTCAATCCTTCCCCGGTCCCGGGACACTCCCAGATCCGGCTCGATCCTGGTGGTCGGCCCGGCCTGTTTTACAATAATGGATTTTCCGCTGTCCCGGTCCGCAACCCGGAATACGTAATTGATATTCCCATCGCCGATCTCCTGTCCGGAAAGCTTCGCCCCCTCCGGAAAAAAGTGCAGTTTTGCCTGCACATAGTCCGGCACCTCTTCCGGCTTCATTAGAAAATAGCTGCTGTAATCCCCCATAGCTTCCTACCTCCTTTTTCATCTGTGCTCATCATCTATTTCTCTGGCATGGCCTTCAATCATCCGGTCCGTATTGTACCTTTTCTTCAGAGAAACCACCCGCAGCGCCAGATACAGTTCGGAAATTCCGTCCAGAACAAGGAAGATCCCCGCAATCCGCATCATCAGCGCCGCGCTGTCAAAGGGAAGGAGCAGGACGACCAGACCCATGAGAAAGGTGACTGCGGCACAGAGAAGACTGACCCACCAGCGGCTGTAGCCCATCTGTTTTAAGGTAATCATCTCCCGCAGATCTCCGATGCCATGTACAAACAGAACCACCGCGAACAGGACGCCGGCAAATCCCACCACCACGCCGGGGCGGAATACAATAAACAGCCCCAGAGCCAGCAGGATAATCCCCAGCACGGTGAGGAAAATATCCAGTCCGTTTCCCCTCTCCACCCCCTGCCGGTTATTCAGGGACATCAAAAGAAGCACCAGCCCGGTAATGCCCAGAATGACACCTGAGAGCCGGCAGACCAGAAGAACCGCTTCTCCGGGATTTACAAGCAGCAGAATACCCAGGACAATCATCAGAACGGCAACCAGTTCTGTCATCAGCTTTGTGCGCTCCAGAAAATCTTTCATACTGTTTCCTCTCTCAAATACCGTTATTTTTTCTGTAAATCAGAGCCATACCTCGAAGCAGAAGGCCATCATCTCTTATAATCCTCCTCCTGCAGTAAGGAATCACTTTCTCCGCCAGTCCCCCGGTGGCCAGAACGGTGGTCTTCTGCCCCAGTGCTTCCTCCAGACGGTCTATAATCCCGTCCACGGCGGCAGCATTGCTGTAGATGATCCCGCTCTGCATGGCTTCCGCCGTATTTTTCCCGAAAATATTCTCCGGCGCCTCCAGATTTACCGCTCCCAGCTGGGCCGCCCGGGCCGTCAGGGAATCCAGCGCCACCTGCAGTCCGGGATAAATCATTCTTCCCTGAAATCTCTTTTTTTCATCCACAATGGAAACGGTGGTGGCAGTCCCAAAATCAAAGATCAGCAGAGGCGCCGGATAATCTGCCACGGCAGCCACTGCGGCCACCACGAGATCGCTGCCCAGCTGCGCCGGGTTGTCCACCTGAATATCCAGCCCGGTTTTTATCCCGGCCCCCACTACAAGAACATCCTTCTTGATGATTTTTTCCGTGGCCCTCTTCACCGTTCTGGTTACCTGGGGCACCACCGAGGCCAGTATGCCTCCCTCAATCTCTTTTCTGGAAATTCCGTACATGGCCAGGGCGTTCCGGAAATCTACCGCGTACTCCAGCTCCGTCTTTCTCAGGTCTGTGGACAGGCGTTCCTCAAAAACGCAAGTATCTCCGTCTGTGCAGCCTATCACAATGTTCGTGTTTCCTATATCAATCGCCAGTATCATTTCGCTACTCCCAGATTTTTTTTCATCCGTCCTCTCAGCAGCACCTTGCCCAGGGCCAGAGTCAGAACTCCTGCCACAATAGCCTCCGGGACTCCGTTCGTGCCGATTACCGTCAGGATAAATCCGTACACGGCCCGAACCGTCACCTCATTGGCCGCCGCGTAGGCTTCCCGGAAAAACACAAAAATAAGATTCATCACCAGAAGCGTGTTGGTCAGGGAGCCTCCAATCCCCGCCAGAATCAGCCCAGCTCCCGAGGTCCCCTCTTTTTTGCTGCATTTCTTTACAAGCTTGTAAATGCACCAGGGAATGACTCCCACCAAGATTCTGGGCACAAAGCAGATCAGAAGACTGGCCGGCCCTCCGCTAAACTCTCCCAGACTGTAGAAGGGTGAAAAGACAAAGGACGTAGCTGTGGGATTGACCGTATTATTGATAAAACTGGTCAGCCCGAAAATCCCTCCCAGCAGGGCTCCCTTTCCCGGCCCCAGCATCAGTGAGCCCAGGATCACCGGAATGTGAATGGTGGTGACCCTGGTAAATCCCAGGGGTATATACCCGAGAAAAGGCGTAAATGCCATAATAAAAATGACGGCGGCAAACAGCGCTGTCTGCACCATTCCTCTGACCTTCGCGCCTGCGGCGCTTCTTTCCGTTCTCTTATTCTCTTTTTTCATTTCCCTGTCTCCTTGTTATTATTCTCCTGCGAGATACAATACATTCTGACATGCAATTCTGTACTTACATTCTTTTCACGATTTCATCCAGAATTCTTCCGGCTGTTTCCTCTTTCGTCATTTTCCCGAGTGAAACTTCCCCATCCCCGGTGATAATCGTTACTACATTGGTATCTCCGGCAAAGCCGGCGCCCTCCACCTTCAGATTGTTGGCCACGATCATATCCGCGTTCTTGGCCTGCAGCTTCTTTCTGGAATTTTCCAGAAGGTTTTCCGTTTCCATGGAAAATCCGCACAGAAACTGGTTTCTTCTTTTATGAGCGCCCAGATACTTCAGGATATCTTCCGTGCGCTCCAGCGCAAGCTCCAGCCCTCCTTCCTTTTTCTTAATTTTTTCTCCGCTTACGGTCCGCGGCCGGTAATCCGCCACGGCCGCCGCTTTTATGATAATGTCCTGCTCCGGCGCCCGCCGCGTCACCTCCCGGAACATATCCTCCGCGCTGACGACCGGGATCAGCCGGACACCGGCCGGGGGCTCAAGCGCCACAGGACCGCTGACCAGCGTCACGTCGGCGCCTCTTCTGGCGCCCGCCGCGGCCAGGGCATATCCCATCTTTCCGCTGGAATGGTTTGTGATAAAGCGGACCGGATCCACCGCTTCCCGGGTCGGCCCCGCCGTCACCAGCATCCTCTTTCCCGCCAGATCCTTCCTGCAGGCCAGACGCAGCAGAATCACCTGCAGCAGATAATCCGGCTCCGGCATCTTGCCGGCCCCCGTGTCCCCGCAGGCCAGATACCCTTCTTCCGGCTCCAGAATCTCGCACCCATACCCGGCAAGCTTCCGAAGATTGTCCTGCAGAACAGGATTCTCGTACATTCTCGTGTTCATGGCCGGCGCCAGCAGCTTCCCGCAGGTACATGCCATGAAGGTCGTCGTCAGCATATCATCCGCTATCCCATTGGCCAGCTTGCCGATTACATCCGCGCTGGCCGGGGCCACCAGAAAAAGGTCCGCTCTCTTGGCCAGAGACACATGCTCCACCTGAAACTCAAAATTCCTGTCAAAGGTATCCACCAGGCACTTGTTTCCTGTCAGGGTTTCAAAAGTAATGGGATTGATAAAATATTCGGCATTGCGCGTCATCAGCACGTGAACATCCGCATGCTGCTTCTTCAGCGCGCTGGCCAGATATGCCGCCTTGTATGCCGCAATGCTCCCCGTCACTCCCAGCAGGACCGTTTTTCCCTTCAGCACAGGCGCAGCGCCTCCTCTCCAAACATATTCTTCATTTCCTGGTAAACCCGCGCCACCGGCAGGCCTACCACATTATTGTAATCTCCGTCAATTTTCCGCACAAACCTGGCAAATTTTCCCTGGATGCCGTAAGCGCCCGCCTTATCCATGGGTTCTCCGGAACGCACGTAGGCTTCCAGTTCCTCTTCCGTCAGCGCATACAGGGAAACGTGGGTTTCCTCAAAAAATGTTTTCTGCCGCAGCAGCGCTCCCTCTGCCGTCTCCGCCAGTGTCACCCCCGTCAGCACCCGGTGTTCCCGTCCGGAAAGCATACGCAGCATTTCCCTGGCTCTCTCTTCTGTTCCAGGCTTTCCAAGCACCGCGTTTTCCAGGGCCACCACCGTGTCGGCTCCCAGCACCAGGCAATGCTCCCGGAGCCTTCCCGCCGCCGCCAGGGCCTTTCTGCGGGAGAGCTCCTCCACCAGCCTGTCCGGTAAAGTTTCGTCCATAGTTTCATCGGCCTCACTGGGAAAGACCTCAAAAGGCAGCTCGATCTGCCTCAGGAGTTCTCGCCTTCTCGGTGAAGCCGATGCAAGTATCCATCTCATATTCCGTTTCCTCTCATCTGATCTGCGAGCAGAGCGATAAGCCGGGTTATGTCGTGTGCGGCCATCTATCTAGGGCTGCCGTTACCGGCAGCCTCAAGCAACCTACCTGAGAGCGTGACGGGCAGTCACATAGCTCTGCATTTGGTCTTGCTCCGGATGGGGTTTACATATGCCTGTTCTGTTACCAGCACAGCGGTAGTCTCTTGCACTGCCTTTCCACCCTTACCCGCAGAGAGCGGGCGGTTTATTTCTGTTGCACTGTCCCTGGAGTCGCCTCCGCCGGACGTT
>ERZ1643246.2441-NODE-2441-length-17659-cov-8.311520_pt1 | contig 17659 bp, 14 predicted proteins | sample MGYA00579265_ERZ1643246 | MGnify/ENA primary metagenome ERZ1643246 (study PRJEB29033, sample SAMEA4952261) | chicken gut metagenome | biome: Broiler Chicken; feature: Gastrointestinal Tract; material: Caecum | place: Ireland | collected 2018 | study: Broiler...
CTCTGGCTTTCCGAGCATTCCCCTCAGATGCTGACTGCCATCCTGATCGGAAACAATGTGGTCAATCTTTCCGCGTCTTCCCTTACTACGAGTATTGCTTATCAATTCGGCGGTTCCGCGATTGTCGTTGCCAACGCTGCAATTACAATCCTGATTCTTCTGTTTGGAGAAATCACACCAAAGACAACCGCAACCTTGTACCCGGAAAAGATTGCTCTGATCTACTCTCCGATCGTAAAAGCATTTACAAGGATCATGTCGCCTCTTGTCGCCCTGATCAACCTGCTTTCCAAAGGAGTGCTCTTTCTCCTCCACATTGACGCCAACGCCCAGAGCCGTACCATGACGGAGACCGAGCTCCGTACCATCGTGGACGTCAGCCATGAGGACGGCGTCATCGAATCGGAAGAAAAGGAAATGATCTACAACGTATTTGACTTCGGGGATGCCAAGGCGAAAGATGTCATGGTTCCGAGAGTCCATGTGACCTTCGCCGACATCAACAGTTCCTACGATGAGCTGATCGAGATCTTCCGGGAAGACAAGTTTACGAGACTTCCGGTCTACGAAGATACAACCGACAACGTGGTTGGTACTATTAATATGAAAGATCTTCTTTTATATGACAGCACAAAGGAATTTCATGTCCGCGATATTTTGCGGGATGCCTATTTTACTTATGAGTACAAAAATATTTCCGAGCTTCTTGTAGAAATGCGGGACGCAAAATTCAACATTGCCATTGTCCTGGATGAATACGGAGAGACCGCCGGACTCATCACACTGGAAGATATTCTGGAAGAAATCGTAGGTGAGATTCATGATGAGTACGATGAAGATGAGGAAGAAGATGTCAAGGAGCTGGATACCCACGAGTATATTGTAGAAGGTTCCACCAACCTGGATGATCTCAACGAAGAGCTCGGCCTTCATCTGGAGTCGGATGATTACGATTCTCTTGGCGGATTTATCATCGAACGGCTCGACCGCCTTCCGGAAGAAGGGGATGAGGTGACCACTGAAGACGGAGTCCGCCTTGTAGTGGAAAAGCTGGACAAAAACCGTATCGAAAGCGTCCATGTCTACCTGCCTCCTCACTGGGTACACCCAGACAAGGAGGAAAACTGATTGTACCGCAAAAAGAACGCCGCGTCAGCATTGGTCTGACGCGGCATTTTTAATCCCTTTTGTCTGTCCGGGATCATTCCTCTTCTTCATCCTTTACTTCTTCGCCTGCAAGCTTCAAAACCGAACGGATCTCCGCCTCGCTTCTGTCCGTATAGAGGGCCAGCTCCTCCAGCGTGATCTTTCTTCCCATCTCTTCCTTGAGTTTCTTGATCTGCGTTTCCAGCTCGTCCACCTTTTCCACCATCTTCCGGTCCCTGACATGCACGTCTTTCTGCTCTTCCTGAAAGGCTTCGATTCCCTCCTGTACGGCCTCCAGAATCTCTTCCTCATCTTCCGTCTCCTGAAGCGCCAGCATCAGACTGACGTTTCCTTCCTGCACAAGATCTCCCAGGAAGACACTTCCGTCATGGACAGATTCTGCAATCTGGAGTACCTTTTCCAAAAAGCTGGAAATCCCTTCCTTTTCCCCTTCTGCTTCTTTTAACTCCATCTGGTAATTGCGAAGATAGCGCTTTTCCTCCTCAGAATAGGATTTCTCTTTTTCCTCTTCTGCCAGAATTCTTCCATGCTTTCTCTCGTATCCTGATACGGCTACCTTCTGAGACAAAAGGTAGTCGTATACAAGTTCCATCTGTTCGTCGCTTAAATGGTCTTCTTCAAAATATTTTTCGATTTCCTCTTTCTGGATCCGGTTATTCTGTCTTTTTGCTTCCTCCAGAATCCAGCCCAGTTTTCCCTGAAATTCCAGTCTGTCTGCCATCTGTATTTCTCCTTTTCTTTTTTGTACCGCTTTCCGTTCTTATCCGGAAACAATGACGGTCTGATACCCTGCCCGTCTCAGAGCCTGTTCGGTATCCGCCGCCTTATCTACCGATGAAAACTGTCCGACCAGCACTTTATAGTACGGTCCTTCATGACTGACGAAAGCCGGGAATTCATCAGCCAGCAGCTCTTCTTTCAATCTCTGTGCATTCTCCTGATTTCGGAATGCTCCAACCTGGATATGATACCACTGTGTATCTTCCGGCTCTTCGTCCGGCATCACCTCCGGTGTCAGTTCCGGCGTCACATTCGGAACACTGTCCATATCCGCCACCGGATTCTGCATCAGTGTATCAAGAATCCCCTCCGCAATCGCCAGGGCGATCGCGTCAAAATTCTCATCAAACAGCATATTGTCCGTATCTGAATTGATAAATCCAAGCTCCACCAGCACCGCCGGCATCTTCGTCCGCTTCAGGACCACCAAGTTTGGTCTTGCCTTCACTCCAAGATTCCGGAAACCGATTGTTTCCAGCTGATCGTTGATATCCTCAGCCATCTCGTATTTGATTCCGGAAAGATCATATACAAGACTCTCCACCCCGGATGCCACATTATCCGCCTGGAAGGAATTTCTGTGAATGGAAATAAAATAATCCACTCCCGCTTCATTTGCCTTCATTGCTTTCTGGTACGGTGTTTCATAAATATCCGTCGTCCGGGTATACTGCACATCAATCCCCCGGTTTTCCAGAATCTGCCCTACCGCCAGAACCATCCGAAGTACATCGTCCTTTTCCTGTCTTCCTTTGTAAACCGCTCCTGGATCCCTTCCCCCGTGTCCGGCATCCAACATAATCGAAACAGCCATAAAAGCTCCTGCATATGTCGTTTTTACATACATATGCAGGAGTCTGGTCCCATGTTCCTGTCCTAATCGGTCATTTTCTTCTCTTCCGCCAGGATCAGGCTCGCGTTCTGTCTTTCGTATGAATTAAGCTTTACATTCTGCGAAAACTCATCCGCTGTGTAAAGGGGCTTATACCAGTCCTTGGATGAGAACCATTCGTTCAGATCTTCCGTCTCAAAAATCCTTCCATGCCGCGCAAAGATCTCATTTCGTCCGAGCCGGAGCTCTGCTTTTGTCTTTCCTTCAAAATCTTCCTCTGTCAGGAGACGGCTGTCACTGTCCGGGAAAATATAATCTTCCTCTTCCTCCTGGGGCCTGGTCCTGCTGTCCGCATACTGGTCTTTCTTCATGGTACAGTCCATGGCTGCAGTCAGTCCCTCTGACTGTCCGCCGGAAGCTCTCTTTACGACAACCTTCAGCGCTTCATCCTGGAACTCAATGGTCCCTTCCATCCGGTTGTTATACTCATCCGAGAAGGTAAAGGATGCTGTCTTGTCCGTTACTACGCCGGTCACATCGCTTGCCCCACGGAAAACATACTTCTGATCGCTTCCGTAGGTTCTCCGGATATCGAATACGATCCTCTGGTCCGCCGCGCTCTTGATCTCGATCTGGCAGATGCCGTCACTGGACATAACTTCGGAATCTGCATTTGCCTCATCGCACCATTTTCCCTTGTAATCCTTCAGACTCCATTCCTTCTTCTCCTGTTTCTGCTCTTTGTCAGTCTCCTCTTTCTGTTCCGTCTCATTGCGGGTAACCAGTTTTCCCAGGTAATTTCCTCCTGCCGCCGCAAGCCCGATCAGAACCGCCGCTGCCAGAATCAACACGACAATCCATTTTCGAAAAAACGATTTCTCTTCATTTGGCTCATCCTGATCCTCAAGATCCAGCTGCCCTTCTATCTCCTCGTACAGCTTAGGCAGTCTTGCCTGGCGGATCTCCTCTTCCGCATCCTCTCTGAGCAGCTCAAACATAAGCACCATCATATCGGAAGAAATATCCACATGGAGATAACCTGCCTGGGTGCACATCAGTCCCAGCTCAATCCTTGCGTACTCCAGAATCCCCTGAAGCTGCTCAGCCGGGCACTTCCAGAGCCTGGAAAGCTCTTCCATGCTCCATCCCTCATAATAGTAGGCCAAGCAGACAAGCCGTCCCGCTGTCCCGATCTTTTTGTAACTGGATTTCAAAATCCGTACAATCTGCTGTCTCTCCGCTGTTGTCTCCGGCGCCTTTTGTCCCTCCCAGGACGGAGCGGTCTTTTCCTTTTCCAGAACCATGCCTTTCTTTTTCTGGCATTCTCTTTCTCCAAGCTTATACAACACCGTGTAAAGCCATTTTTCCATTCTTGAGGCATCCTGAAGCGTACCAATGGTTCGAAACACAACCAGGTAGACCTGACGGACCAGATCTCTGGCTTCACCACGGTTTCCCAGCATCAGCCTGGCACGAAAATAGACATCCGAACAGGTTTCTCTGTAAATCGTGCCAAATCCTTCGCTCTCGCCTCTCTTTGCCATCTCCACTGCCAACTTCAAACTTTCTTTCATCTCTGCTCCCACTCAACTTTCCATGCATTGTATTTCAGCCACTCCCTGCACTTTCTGTAATCCGGCAGGACGTCCCCTACCAGTTTCCAGAAGCTGTCGGAATGATTCATTTCTTTTAAATGGCACAGTTCATGGACAACCACATAGTCCATGATCTCCTGCGGCATCATGATCAGTTTCCAGTTGAAATTTAAATTTCTCAGGCTGCTGCAGCTGCCCCATCGCTTTTTCTGTGTCTTGACTGTCACTTTGTTTGGACTCTCTCCGACCCGGCCGGCAAAATACCGGACCCGTCTTTCGATTGTTTCTTTTGCCAGGCCCCGGTACCATTTTTCGATATACTCCCGCCTTTTCTGAGGCGATGCCACCTTCTGGTCGATCAGCAGCAGTGCTCCCTCTCTCCAGACTGTCTTCCCCTCTGATTTTCGGGAAGCAAGCGTCAACGGCCTGCCAAGATAATAAAAGGTACTTCCGTCCCGGAATCGTTTCTCCATCCATTCCTTCTGCTCATTCCGGGCCTTTTCCGTCTGCTCCTTGATCCACGGAGCCTTTTCCTTTAAAAACCTGCGGACTGCTGCTTCTGTCATCTGTCGCGGCGCTCTTACGCGCACATCCCCGCCAGGCAAAACGGCCACTTCGATCGTGCTGCGCGTTCCCCTTTGCAGGTCATAAAAAACTGTTCCCATTGCTCTGTCATAAAAGCACCGTTTCATTTTTTCAATCTCCATTCCAGAAACATCAATCAGTCCCCTTACCTGATATTATCTTATGTTTCCCGCCTTTACGCAACAGATTCTTTTGATTTTCCTTTTTTTATGTTTAAAAACACCGCAGTCATACTTCTTTATGACTGCGGCATTTGATCTGCCTTTCTTTAATTGTCCGAATCACTCTCTGTTATTTTCGCCTTATCCCAGAGCCAGGATACTACCTTGTCGTTTAATGCCTGCTGTTCAATCTCCTCGTCCGAATACTGACCTTTCAGATCGTCCACGGTCATCTGCTGCGCCTGGGCATTGTCTGTGAGCCATTCCTCAATCTCATCATCCGAGACTGTAATGTCCTCCTCGTCCGCAATCAGCTTCACCACTTCCTGCTGCTTGACATAGTCCTTGACCTGGGTGTCCACTTCTTTATTGAAACTGTCCTCATCCATTCCCATGTACTGCTCCAGGAAATCTGCATAGTCCATATTCAGAGAAGTCGCAATCTGCTGATACTGCTTTGTCATAAGATCCTTGTACTCCTGGACTTCATCCTCCGGATATTTTTTCAGCTCTACATTTTCCATCAGCGCATCCATAATCTCTGTCTGTTTCTGATTCTGATCCTGTACCTTTGCCTGGCTCTCCAGAACGTCCCGGATTTCCTTCTTATAATCGTCGACCGTTGTTTCTTCCCCTTTCACCATCGTTACGAACTCATCATTGAGCTCTGGAAGATTGACTTCCTCAATCTTGGTCAGGGTAATGGTAAATACCGCTTCCTTCCCGGCCAGATCCGGATTGTTCTGATACGGATCCGGAAATGTGGTATCCACATCAAAGGTCTCTCCGGTAGTATGTCCGACAATTCCATCCTCAAAGCCATCGATATAGCCGCCGGCTCCCAGTTCCAGCTGCTGTCCGGAGGCTGTGCCACCGTCAAACGCCACGCCGTCAATCGCTCCGGAATAGTCGATCGTTACCATGTCTCCTTCCTGGGCAGCCCGATCCGTAACCTCTGTATAGGTGGCGTAATTCTGACGAATCTGCTCGATCTGGGAATCCACCGTATCGTCACTTACTTCCGTCTCGGTCACCGCGCTGACTTCCAGTCCTGTATATCCATTGATCTTGACGTATTCATTTTCGATCTCCTTCGGCCCGCATCCTGACAACCAGAAAGCAGCTGCCATCGTGCATACACCGGCAAGCAGGGCCTTGCTTCTTTGCTTCATATTCCTGTCTCCTTTTCTATCATCTCCTTCCATTTATATCATACTTCCGTCCGATTGACAAGCCGTCTGCCATCGGTGTGTTATTTCTGTTTCTGCTTCCCGGCTGCCGCATTTACCAGAAGGGTGAGCAGGATGACCACCGCCATATCCGGAAGTGTATTGCCTACCGGAATATCTATTGTCATCAGAATCCGATATACAAGAAAGCCGATCAGCCAGACCACGAGATTCATCCAGCAGAAGTGCTCTTTCTCCCTGTTCTTTCTCAACAGAAAGGTATCCGTAATCTGAACCGCGATCATCGGCGCAAATACCGAACCGATTAGGTACAGGAAGTCCGTAATATCATCCATCGGGAACAACATGGCCGCAATGGTTCCAGCCACTGTCACGATGATCCCCGCCAGTTTTCCGTTCAGTTTCGGGACGATGGACTCTGCAGAAACTCCGGCGGAATAGGCGTCCAGAAAGGTGGTGGTCACTGTGGAAAAGATAATGATCAAAAGCCCGGCAATTCCAAGTCCGGCCTTCACCATAATCACTGCAATATTGGTCTCTCCTGTGTAGACCGCAGCTCCCATTCCAATGATATACATCCAACAGCTGACAAGCCCGTACACGATCACGCTGACGGCCGTGGCCCGGACCGGCTTTTCGGCTTCCCGTGTGTAGTCACTGATAACAGGGAGCCAGGAAAGCGGCATGGCGACGGAAAGCTCCACCGCAGCCCCAAAGCTCATGGCCTCCCCCGCCGAGACCGATACGGCGGATCCGTCCACAAAGATCACTTTACAAAGGATCAGCGTCAGAATGAACAACGCCGCCATGGCAACGGTATTGATCTTTCCAAGATTGGTCACTCCAACTGCGATCCACAGCACGATCAGCAGACCGATTACAATACACCAGAGCCATGCTCCGGTCTTTACCGTTCCCTGGGCAGCAAGAGCTCCGTCGTAAATCATGATAGCGGTCCATCCTACCAGTTGAAGAACATTGAGGGCGGAAAAAAGCAGACCGCCTTTTTGTCCAAAACTCATTTTTACTGTTTCCATCGCGCTTTTGCGTGTCTTTGCTCCGATCAGTCCTGCAAAGAACATCATCAGGCATCCGATGAGATGACCAAGGAGCACCGCCGCAATTCCTCTCCGGAATCCGAGCGGCGCAAGATAGGTTCCGGTCAGGATTTCCGCAATGGAAACCCCTGCCCCAAACCAGATCAGCCCGTTTTCAAACAGAGAAGTTTTCCGTTTTTCTTCCATTACTCCTTCACCTCTTCCCCGGCCGCATCCATAAACATGCTGTGGATGTCAAAAGCGTGATTCATCGGACCGCTGCCCTTTCCAAGATTCAGCATGGCTCCAAGAGCTCCGGAAATATATTTCTTGGCACGCTCTACGGATTCTTCCATGGAAAATCCTTTTGCCAGATTGGACGCGATGGCACTGGAAAGGGTACATCCGGTTCCGTGGGTATTTGGATTGTCAATTCGTTCTCCATAAAACCACCTGCATGCTCCATTCTGACAGAGCAGATCATTGGCATCATTTAACTGATGTCCTCCCTTGACCAGTACCGCCAGATGATAGTCTCTGCTGATCTTCTGTCCGGCAGCAATCATGTCCTCCTCCGTCTGAATCTTCAGTCCGGAAAGAACCTCCGCCTCCGGGATATTCGGCGTCAGAATATCCGCAGCCGGGAGAAGGCAGTCTTTCAGCGTCGCTACCGCATCCTCACTGATCAGTCTCGCTCCGCTTGTGGCTACCATCACCGGATCCACCACAATATTTTCCGCCTGATATTCTTTTAATTTTTCCGCGATGGCACGGATCAGCTCCGAAGACGAAACCATACCGATCTTTACTGCATCCGGCCGGATATCTGTAAAAATACAGTCCAGCTGTTCCTTTAAAAACTCCGGAGAAACCTCCATAATTCCTGTTACGCCAGTCGTATTCTGTGCAGTCAATGCCGTCACCGCGCTCATTGCAAACACGCCGTTTACGGTCATTGTCTTGATATCTGCCTGAATGCCGGCGCCTCCGCTGGAATCACTTCCTGCGATTGTCAATGCTGTTCTCATAGTTCCCGCTTCCTTTCTCTTTTTGTATCAGCATTTCATTTCTATAGCGGCAAAAAGTGGTGCCCCCGGTCTGCCGCTTTTTCCACAGAGAAGGCTTTCGCCTCTCTGCAAAAACCAACTTCTTTCCCTATTCAGATGCCCGTTTCAGAAACAAACGTGCATCCCCGTATTCGGGCAGGAAAACATCTGCATTGGCTTTCAATGTATCCAGATCCTTTCTGCTTGCCCTGTCGTAGACTGCCACAGTCCGGAAACCGGCTCTCTTTGCGGTCAGAAGGGCATGACAGGTATCCTCGAATACCCACGTCTCCTCCGGCCTGGTGCCGATTGCCCTGGCAGCTTCCAGATAAATCTTCGGTCTGTCTTTCCCGCTTCCTACTTCCGAGCAGGTCAATAGCGCCTGAAAGCACTCCAGAACCGAAAGTCTCCCAAGTGCCGCAGAGACATTTTCCCGACCGCTTGAAGTCGCAATCGCCATTGGAATCTGTTCCTTTTGAAACTGTTCCAGATAAGACCGGACCCCGTTCTTCAGACCGGCTTCCTCCGCATAAAATTTCCGGATCATGTCGTTCACCTCCCCGACCACCTGATCTGCCCTCTTGGAAAGACCATATTCCCGGATCAGATAAACCGCTGCCTGCTCCAGACTCATTGGAAACAGGATATCCCGAAGGCCCGGTTTTGCTTCTTTTCCCTGCGTTTTCAGATAACGCTCCCCGATTTCCTCCCACACCGGCATGGAATCAAGGAGTACACCATCTACATCAAAAATAACTCCCCTGATCATTCCTTTACCATCTCTTCCACTTTTGCTCTCAGCCCTGCGGCTGCCTTCTGCACATCATCGGCCGCAAAAATCGCACTGATCACAGCCACACCACAGATGCCCGTACCTGCAAGCTCCGTCACATTGTTCTGATTAATACCGCCGATCGCAATAACCGGGATCGTTACCGCTTCGCATATTTCCTTCAATACCTCATGGTCTACTTCCACGGCATCCGCCTTAGAGCCGGTCGGAAACACCGCTCCCACGCCGAGATAATCCGCACCATGCTCCTGGGCTCTCTTCGCCTGCTCCACTGTCCGGGCAGACACACCGATGATTTTGTCAGGACCCAGGCGTTTTCTCACATCCCCCGCCTCCATATCACTCTGTCCTACATGGACTCCGTCCGCATCGATTTCCCCTGCAATCTTCACATTGTCATTGATGACAAAAGGCACATGATAGGCCTTGCAGAGCTTTTGAATCTCCTTTGCCTCTGCAAGGAACTGCGCCTCGTCCAGATTTTTTTCCCTGAGCTGAACAAAGGTTGCGCCGCCCTCCAGCGCTTCCCTTACCTGCTCCCGAAGCGTCCGGCCCCGAAGCCAGCTCCGGTCCGTCACCGCATAAAGCAAAAGATCCTTTTTATCGCACTTCATAATTCGCTCCTTTCTCCAGGTCCTCCCCGGTCATATTATAAATAGCGTCAATAATCCGGTTCCGGTAGGTCGCATTTCCGTCTCCCTTCTCCATCCGGCTCCACGCTGTCTCACCTGCAAGTCCCATCACACAGACCGCAGCTGCCGCCGCTTCCAGCGGATGCTCCGGATTTGCAGTCAGATACGCCGTCATAATCCCCGACAGCTGGCATCCTGTTCCCGTGATTTTCCCCATCTCCGGACGGCCGTTTCTGATCACATAGCACCGGTCCCCGTCACTGACCAGATCAATCGCACCCGTCACCGCAATCACCGAACCCGTTTCCTTCGCAAACCCCTTTACAAAACCAATACTCTCATCCAGATTGTTCTCCGTCACGGCATCCGCCACATCCGCATCCACACCTTTGGTTGTACCACTTCCAAGATACAACGTCTTAATCTCGGAACTATTACCACGGACCGCCGTAAGCTTCAGCTCCCTCATCAACCGCAGCGCCGTATTCGTCCGCAACGCACTCGCCCCAGCCCCCACCGGGTCCAAAAGCACCGGATGTCCCAACTCATTGGCCCGATGCCCTGCCTTTAACATCCCCTCAATACTGCTCTTATGCAACGTACCAATATTAAGATTCAGCCCGCCGCAGACCGACGTAATATCCTCCACATCCTCCGGCTCATCCGACATAATCGGACTACCGCCACAGGCCAGCAGCACATTCGCCACATCATTCACCGTCACATAATTCGTAATATTATGCACAAGCGGCACAAACCTTCTCACATTCTCAAGATACTCTTTCAACATCCTTAACTCCTTCCGTTTTTCTGTCCATTTTTCTGGGACGTGTACCTGTGCATCGGTACCTGTCCCCAAAAGCAATAAAATAGGGTATACCCCGGACTCAGGGTATACCCGTATTGTTTCGTCATTTTCCCTACGTTGGCATTACCCAAATCAGGTCGCGGGTCTAAGCGATTCAGCTTACTCTCAGCCTGCTTGATACGCAAGCTCCCCTGTTCCTTATTTCCAGTCCTATCTTAGCACTTTCCAGTGGTAAAATCAATGCTTCTGTCTCGGCTTTGTCGATGCGTTTTATAGCAGTGGGGAGAACAGTCTGGAGATCTGTTCCCGGATGCGGATGGATAGTCCGCGCTGCTGGTAGGTTTCTTCGGTGACTTCCTGGCAGAGGAGGAGGTCGTTTTCGAATGCATCTTCCAGTTTTCTGGCGGTGCTTTCACTGTAGATGGTGGCGTTGACTTCGAAGTTGAGCTGGAAGCTTCGAATGTCCATGTTGGCGGTTCCGACGCAGCTGACCAGGCCGTCTATGGTCATGGTCTTGGCGTGGAGGAATCCGTTCTGGTAGGTGTAGCACCTTGCTCCTGCCGCCGCCATTTCTCCCAGGAAGGAGTAGGTGGCCCAGTAGACGAATGGATGGTCCGGCTTGCATGGGATCATGATGCGGACGTCGACTCCGGATTTGGCAGCGATTTTCAGGGAATCCAGAATAGCCTGATCCGGTATGAAATACGGAGTCTGGATGAAGATGTATTTTTCTGCCATCTGAATCATCTTCAGATAGTTGTCCCGGACGCTGTCATATTTGGAGTCCGGTCCGCTGGATACGATCTGGACGAGGGAATGTCCGTTCCTTTGGTACTCCGGGATCTCAAAGAGCCGGTCTTCGAGAAACAGGTTTTCCTTGGCGGCGTAATTCCAGTCCAGGACGAACCGGACCGCAAGGGATGTGACTGCTGCCCCTTCAAGGCAGAGGTGAGTGTCCCGCCAGTACCCGAATTTCTTTGTATCCAGTCCCAGATATTCCCTTCCGATATTGAATCCGCCCACAAACCCGACTCTGCCGTCGATCACGGCTATCTTCCGGTGGTTCCGGTAATTGACGCGCAGCTGCAGCTGCCCCAGAAATGCAGGGAAGAATTCCGCCACCTGGACACCGGCCTTCTCCAGTCTCTTCCAGGATCTCTCCCGCATTTTCCGGCATCCCATACTGTCAAAAAGTACCCGTACTTCCACGCCTTCCTGCGCTTTTCTTGTCAGTACTTCTTCGATTTCCTGCCACAGCTCATCGTCCCGTATAATATAATACTGCAAATGAATATAGTTTCTGGCCTCATTCATCTCCGCAATCAGGGCGTCAAACTTTTCCCTTCCGTCCGTATAAATACGGATATCATTGTTGTCAGTAAGTACCGCCTCGGCCGCATTCAGATTATATAAAATCAGGCTCTGGAACCGCTCCATCTCCGGGGTTTTCAGTCTGAGTTTCTTCCTGTAGATAGACTCTTCCTGCCGCCGTACCGCATATTTGATCTCATCTTCGATCTCTTTCATTTTAAACATCTTGCTTTTGCGATAATCCTGTCCAACTACCAGATATAAGAAGAAGCCGACGATGGGGATAAAATACAGTACAAGAAGCCAGGTCCAGACTGCTGTTGGATTTCGTCTTTGAAAGAAGATAATGATGATGGACAGCAGGATATTGATGAATACCAGATTGTCCAGAATCCAAAGAAAAATATTCCTTGTCATGTCCCATACCATTTCCATAACCTTTTCCTCCTCTTTTTCTGACCTTATTATACCTGTGGGGTAAAAAAGATGCAACCCGCCCGCAAACTACTTGCGCTTCCCCAAAAACAATGCTACAATACAACATGTGTAACAAAAGATTGGAGGAGAGTAATTAAGATGAATCCTGTTTTAATCGTATCACTTGTGATTCTTGCTATTCTGATCATCGCTCTGATCGTCCTTTATTTTCTCGGCAAAAAAGCCCAGAAAAAGCAGGCTGAACAGCAGGAAAAGATCGATGCAATGGCTCAGACAGTTTCCATACTCGTCATCGACAAGGGCCGTATGAAGCTGAAGGATGCAGGCTTTCCATCTATTGTACTGGAAAGCACGCCAAAATATTTACGCAGGTCCAAAGTTTATGTAGTAAAAGCAAAAGTCGGACCAAAGATTATGACTTTTATGTGTGATGACAAAGTCTTCCCGCTTGTTCCTGTCAAGAAGGAAGTCAAAGCTACCGTGAGCGGTATTTACATTACAGGCGTCAGAGGAGTCAGAGGCCCTCTGGAGACACCAAAGAAGAAAAAGGGAATCTTTGCAAGAGCAAAAGAAGCTGCGATGGAAAGTGCTTCCAAGTCAGCAAAGACCAAAAAGAAATAGGTATGCAAAAAGAGTGCGGCATTGTTGTTCCGCACTCTTTTTTTATCTCCTTTTCCACCTGAGAGCCTATTTTTCTTCCCGGTCAAGGAAAATCGGATTACTCCAGGCAGTCCTTCCATACCGGTCGGAGCAGGATACTCTGACATAGGTCTCGTGTCCTTTCAGGACATATTCGCCCTGTTCCACGGTCTCATCCAGAGATCCGCACACAATGGATGTGCCGTCATTGATCATATTCCCTGCGATAAAATCAATCCGGTATACCGGGCTTGACACCACATAGGCTTTCCCGTCCCGGATGCCCCAGTCATAGATGGCCGGTCCCAATGAAGAATAATAATTCCCTGCCAGCATGTTTGTTACAATCGCTTCGTGGGAAAGTTCCTCCGCCTTCACGACAATATAGCCGCCACAGGAATCTTCTACGATCCCGTTATTGTGATTATCATCGGACGCGAAGGCCAGGATCCGTTTTCCCTCCCGCAACATCACATCCCAGCGCGCCTCATCGTATCCGGTCGCACTTTCATTGACCGTTCCGTAATTGTAGATCTCCAGCGCCCAGATTCCTTTTGTATGAATGAATTCCTCTTCCCCCACTCTGGACCAGACCGGATGATTATAGGTGGCAATCATGCCCCTGGACGTCATCTCATCCGCCAGTTTCTGTGCCGCTTTTGCTCCATCCCAGTGTCCGTAATATCTGTCCACCGGATGCCGCTCCATGTGTTTGTACAATGCTTTTTCTGCCTGCTTCTGCATTTCTTCCGTACCGAGAATTCCATGAATATGATGCACCTTCCGGCTCCTTTTCGCTCCTTCCGATTCATAAAACACCGCCGAAGCTTCCAGTCCCGGCAGGATGATAAAGTCTTCGCAGTCAAACTCTTTCCGGTAGTCTGTATAGAGATCATGTTCTGAAAAGCAAAGGAAGTGATAACCGTGTTCCCGGTACAGTTTCACCGCTTCCTCCGGTGTAAGATGCCCGTCGGAATTGACGGTATGGCTGTGCAGATTCCCTTTGTACCAGTTTCCGCCATCGGAAAATCCCGGAATCGTAAAGGATACGATCCGCGCCTCCTCCAGATATTCTCTGCGCATCTTTTCCGGCACAAGACTGCCTCCGGTTGCCCAGACAATCTGTACCGAGTTCTTCATCACTTTCTCAAGCCCGTGTTCCTTCACATACTTCTGAAATTCTGCCTGCCCTGCCATCGCAGCCGCACATGCGAATCCGGCGCAGGCACTTGGCTCCAGGAAAATGCCTTCCGTATCCATCAATCGCTTCATATACTGCAGAAGTTTCCGGTCTTCCACGGTCACTTCGCCGCTTAATACACGCTCCATCCTCTTCCCCGCAAAGGCAGACGGGCGGCCGACTGCAAGTCCATCGGCCTCGGTCCTTCCGGTCAGACCGATATCCTGGACCGCGATCTCGTTGTGCAGTCCGGATGCCATGCCAAGCAGCATACATGGCGCCTGCACCGGTTCCGCAAAGAAGCAGTGCACCGCGTCACCGAACACCCATTTGAGCCCCGCCGTGATACCGCCCGGCGCTCCGCCGACTCCGCACGGAATATAGACAAAGAGCGGATGCTCCGCATCTACGACAATCTTCTGTTCATCCAGCTGTTCTTTCAGCCGTCTCCCTGCTGTGGCATAGCCAAGGAAGAGGGTTCTGGAATTCTCATCATCCACGAAATAACTGTTTGGATCCTGATCCGAGAGCGCCCTTCCCTGTCTGACGGCCTCGCCGTAATCCTGCTCATATTCCCGCACTTCCACACCATACTTCCGCAGGAGCTGCTTCTTCCACTCTTTTGCGTCCGCTGACATATGAACGATGACCCGGAATCCAAGAACCGCACTGATCATGCCGATACTAAGGCCCAGATTTCCTGTGGATCCAACCTGAATCGTATACTGCCGGAACACAGCACGGTTCTCTTCCTCACCAAGAACGGCGTAGCTGTCACCATCCTTTAAAAGTCCGTGCTTCATTGCAAGGTCTTCCGCGTATTTCAGCACCTCGTAAATCCCGCCTCTTGCCTTGACAGAACCTGCAATGGCAAGATGGCTGTCTTCCTTTAAGAACAGTCTTCCCTCAACAGCACTTCCAATCTTTTCTTCCAGTGCCGCCTTCATCTTCGGAATCTCCTCCAGCGGCGATTCGATGAGACCTCCCCGGTCTTTTGTCTCCGGGAAATACCGAAGAATCAGTGGCGCAAACCGTTCCAGGCGTTCCCTGGCATCCTCGATTTCTTCGGGACGGACGTCAAAGGTTTCCCTGGCGCCCTCCCAACATTCCTTTTTCGGATTGATCCACGTTACTTCCTCTGCTCCTGCCAGCTTTTCTACGACCGAATTGTCACCGATTTTATCTTTGATCTTTTCCATGCTTTTTCCTCCATGCAATATGAGACATAAACTCCTGAATAATTCCCGCTGCCGCAATGGCCGTGATTCCGGAACCGTCAAATGCATTTGCCACTTCTACCACATCGTATCCCACAACATCCAGATCTTTCAGGCCATGCAGGATCTCCAGCGTCTCCCAGGTGGAAAATCCGCCCGGCACCGGCGTACCTGTCCCCGGCGCGAATGCCGGATCCAGGAAATCAATGTCAAAGGTCAGGAACACTTTCTTTCCGTTAACCCTGCGTTTGATCCGGCCTGTGATCTCCTGGGTACTCATGTGGTGCATCGTAAGGGCATCGATGGACTCATATCCAAGATTTGCGGAATTCTGCGCGTCCTCCGGTCCGTAAAGTCCTTCCCGGATTCCGATCTGGATGGAACAGGACGGATCCACCAGCCCTTCCTTTGCAGCATGGTAAAACGGTGTGCCGTGGCTGTACGGTTTTCCGAAATATTCTTTGATCGTATCGTAGTGGGCATCAAAATGAACCAGCGCCACCTCCCCGTGCACATCCTTACATGCACGAAGCTCCGGCAGCGTCACGCTGTGGTCCCCTCCGATGACAATCGGAACGGCTCCGCTCTCGAACAGCGTTCTCATCTGGGCGTGCACTTTGTCAAAAGTCTCCTCCACATATCCCGGCACCGTCGGGAGATCGCCGTAGTCCACGCCCCGGCATTCACCGAAAATATCCACTTCCAGAATCGGGTTATACGGTTTGGCCGCCAGAGAAGACATCTCTCTGACCGCCGCCGGGCCAAATCTGGCTCCCCCACGGTAAGTCGCACAGGTATCAAACGGAATGCCTGCCACGACAAAGTCCACATCCTGCAGATCCGTATCATTTTCCATTCTCATAAAGGTCTGAATCCCTGAAAAACGCGGGATTTCAAGGGAATTGACGATTCCATGTTTCATAGTCGTTTTCGTTCCTTTCTGCTAAATTCTGATGCAGTTGTGATCTGCTACAGACAGACGAAGCTTCTGTCCGTTTTCAAAGAGTACCTTGCTTCTGAAGAGTACGTCCACTTTTATTTTAACGCCATTTGCATTAATATTATACTGCAAAACGTTTCCTTTTGGTGTGTTATCAATAATCACTCCGTCAAATGTATAGTCTGTCTCCTCCGACGGATCCGTTACAATCTGGATCGTCTCCGGACGGATCGCGATTCCGTTTTCAGAAACAATCTTCTTTCCGGTTACGGCGGCAAACTGCTCCTGGGAGAGAATGTTGTAGTTTCCGATGAATGCCGCCGCAAACTGGCTGACCGGCGAGGTATACATGGTGATCGGATCGCTGGACTGCTCAATGCGTCCCTCGTGGAAGAGGTGGATCGTATCGGACATCACCATCGCCTCGTCCTGATCGTGGGTTACGAAAATACAGGTCAGCCCCAGATCCTTGTGAATCTGCTTAATGCTGTTCTGCAGAGACTTCCGAAGCTTCGCATCGATGGCGCTTAACGGCTCATCCAAAAGCAGCACCTTTGGCTGCTGCACGATACTTCTCGCAAGGGCCACCCTCTGCTGCTGTCCTCCGGAGAGATTTTCCGGATAGGCCTTTTCCTTCCCTTCCAGCTCCACGATCTGGATTGCGGAATCCACTTTTGCCTTGATTTCTTCCTTGCTTTTCTTCTGCATTTTCAGACCGAAGGCAATGTTTTCCTCCACCGTCATGTTCGGGAAAAGACTGTACTGCTGGAACACCATGCCGATGTTTCTGTCCTTTGGTTCCAGATTGGTAATGTCTTTTCCATCCATGATGATCCGGCCGGAGCTGATCTCTTCAAGGCCGGACAGACACCGAAGGAGGGTGCTTTTTCCGCATCCGGAAGGTCCGAGCAATGTCACAAACTGTCCTTTTTCAATATTCAGGCTGATATCCTTCAATACCTGGTTTTTTCCATAAAACTTGTTGATATTCTGAAACTCTATGTAAGACATCTTCTCTTATCTCCTTTTCTTGCTTTTCTGCAGACCAAATCCGATCAGTGAAATTGCCAGCGTGATAAGAAACAAAATCACGATCACGGCACTTGCCTTCTGTCCGGACTGCCGCATTGCCGAATACAGATACATCTGTCCGGTCGGGAAATAGTTTCCTGCCAGTGTATTGATAATGACGAAATCTCCAAACACGATGGACATGGCCAGCATGACGGATACCAGGATTCCGTTTGTGATATTCGGAAGAATGATTCTCCAGAATGCATAGAACTTTCCTGCTCCCAGCATCTGCGC
>ERZ1643246.2444-NODE-2444-length-17647-cov-26.678206_pt1 | contig 17647 bp, 17 predicted proteins | sample MGYA00579265_ERZ1643246 | MGnify/ENA primary metagenome ERZ1643246 (study PRJEB29033, sample SAMEA4952261) | chicken gut metagenome | biome: Broiler Chicken; feature: Gastrointestinal Tract; material: Caecum | place: Ireland | collected 2018 | study: Broiler...
AGAAAGTGACGAGCGAGAAAGAGATTCAGAAGTTTAAACTGAAAGTTGGATAAAAGAAGAATGTTGAATAGTAAAGCTTCCGGAGTAAATGCCGGAAGCTTTTTCAGCATTTTTATAGATAAATTTTATGTCGTATTTTAAGAAAATAATATATAATAGTAAAAAAGTTCAACAAAAGGAAGAATTGTATGATTTCAATAGCATTGGTTGAGGATGACAGACGTTATACAGAACAGTTAAAGGGATTTCTTTGTCAATATGAAGCAGAGAAGAACTTGAAATTTAATATTGTGACATTTTCAGACGGTGATGAAATCGTAGAAAGATATGATGCCTCCTATGATATTAATAATCTCTCGGAATCTTAATCCCTTGATTTATAAGGGGTTTGGATTCCTTTTTTATTAAAATCCCCCACTTTTTTTGCCAAAAACACTTGACAAATCGCCCAAAATTTGCGGCGAAGCCGATTGAATATATTTTATTTCTTTCGACTGGAGGCGATTTTTTTGTTACCTGTTAATCCTGGCGGGCATGCCGCCTATCAAAACTTTGTTGTTACAAATCTCCGTAAATATTATCCGGATCCAGATGCCTTTTCACGGGCCACCTGGGATATCATCGAACGTTTCTGGAATCTTGATCTTTCTTACACCGATGAACTTCTGCGTTCAAAATACTCTGTCTTTGGCCCTAAGCCCAGGACTCCTTCCTGTATGCAGCGTTCCTATCTGCTGTCTATTGATTTCAAGGTCCATTCCCTGACAGACTGGGCTGCTCAGCTGAAGATCAATCCGCTTTATGCAATCCTCAGCGGTTTTGAATTCGGCGATACTCCCGGCGTCGGTACCTTTTATGATTTTCTTACCCGTCTGTGGGATTCTGAAGATTCCAATCTCTCTTCTCATCTGCGCCCTGCAAAAGAGAAAAGGATTAGAAAGCCTGCTCAGAAAGGGAAGAAGGCAGAATCTGTCGAAAAGATTTCCGTTGATCAGTTACTGGGGCAGTTGGAAGCAGCTTCTTTTGTGTTAGATGACCAGCCTTATTCTTCCCTGTTTAAAATCTATCATCGGGAGTTCCTGAGTCAGTCCATAACCAAAGGACTGATAGATCCTTCCGATCTTTCCCTCGCTGGTGATGGGACACCTGTTGTCACTTCCGCAAGGGAACGAAAGCATTCCGTCTGTGACTGCTCGGAAAAAGGAATCACGGATTGTTCCTGTGACCGTTTCTTTTCCCAGCCGGACTGCGATATTGGATGGGATTCTTCCAGAGAATGCTTTTATTTCGGCTACGACTTATATATGCTTGTCGCCGCCAACTCGGAAAGCGACCTTCCTGTTTTCCCTCTGTTGAATCCTGCCTCAAAACATGACTCCCTTGGCTTTCTGGAAACCTGGTTCCGAATGAAAGCTTTCCTTCCTGATCTTCATGTCAGCAAGTGGCTCCTGGATTCTGCCCATGATGCGATGCCCTATTACATTTACTGCCGTAAGAACCATATCCAGCCCTTTATTGACCTGAATGTGAAACGGGGCATCAAAGTAAAATATAAAAATGATTTCACCATCGGTGAAGACGGCGTTCCCGTCTGTAAAGCGGGAAGAAAAATGCGTCATGACGGTTCGGAGCCTTCCAAGAAAAGGCTGAAATTCCGCTGCCCTCTGGCCAGCCGGAAATACGGCTGTTCCTGCACACAGCCCTGCTCGGATTCCAAGTATGGCAGGACAGTCCATCTGGCTATGAAAGATAACCCAAGACTGATTAACTTCCCGCCCCGTGACACGCAGGAGTGGAAAAAGGAATTCAACGCCCGGACATCGGCAGAACGTTCCAATAAACGTGAGAAAATAGACTTTCAATTAGAAAGCGGCAGACACCGCTCTACTAAGATGTGGTACTGCCGCCTCTATCACATCATGATGCTGCAACATCTTGATGCATGGGATCTGCCTTTCGAATCTCCATTACGAAAGTTGATTTTGGAAGTAGCATGATCCTTGATTATTATATCGCATTTTTTCAGATATAGCGACAGCTATGTCTATTTCAGCATGTCTATTTTTCACTTTTTAGATAATATTTACTTTTCAAAGTTCAACGCCAGCGTCTGCTGGCTGTGATCACTCAGGATTCCGAGAGATCATATTATATTAATGGACATTGAAATGAAGTTCATGGACGGAATGAGCGCTGCGGAGGAAATAAGAAAGAAAGACAGCGAAGTCGTGATCATGTTTATTACAAATATGCCGCAGTATGCCATGAAAGGGTATCTGGTCGATGCTCTTGACTATATTCTGAAGCCGGTTAGTTATCCTGTCTTTAGACAAAGACTGGACAGGGCCATTGAACGGATTTCCAGCAGAAGCCATGATTATATTGCGATACCTGTAAAAGGTGGTCTTCGCAAATTGGATACAGAAGATATTATCTACGTGGAAATCAGTATTCACGATCTTATCTTCCATACGGTGCATGGTGACTTTGCAACAGTGGGAAGTATGAAGAAAGTTGAGGAGCAGCTCGCAGAGGGGTTTTATCGGTGTAATAAATGCTATCTGATCAACCTGAAATATGTCGATGCGATACAGAATAACGATGTGATTCTCGGGGAACAGACTTTGCAGGTGAGCCGGGCGAAAAAGAAAGGCCTTCTTGAGGCGTTGAATGCTTATATGAATGAGGTGACAGAGTGAATATAGAGGAATTATCGAATACGCCGTCCGAATATTATGCTCTGGCATATTGGCTGGGATGTCTGTTGTATATCAGCCTTAATGCAGAACGGCAGGAGGGAAAGCTGCTGTGGCTGAAAGAGGCTGCCATGCTGGCGTTGATGTTGGGAACTGTAATATTGACAAAAGGTCTTCCGGTGGTATTTTACTGGATCTGTATGGTACTGAATCTTGTATACATATATGTTCAAATTTATATCTGCTGTGATATGACTCCTGCAGCAGCCGGGTATTACTGCGTAAAGGCATTCATTTTTGGAGAATTTGCTGCTTCACTGGAATGGCAGCTTTATTATTTCTGTCTTGCAGGGATACACTGGAAGAATACATATCCGGTCAGTATAGTATTCTTAGTCGTTATTTTTTTGATTATTTTTTATGTAGTATATCGACTGGAAAAGAAATATAAAAATGTAAGAGTGGAGATACATAAAAGCGAGCTCCTCTCTGCGGTAACGATTGGACTTGTGGCGTATATTGTCAGCAATCTCAGTTATGCCTATAAGAATACCCCTTTCAGCGGCCAGTTCCCTTTGGAGATTTTTATCATTCGGACTTTGGCAGATCTTGGGGCATTGGCGGCGTTGTATGCATATCATGCACAGCTTCAGGAGCTGTCCATGAAAAAGGAAAATGATTTCCTGCAGAACATGATCCGGATGCAGTATAATGATTACCAGAAATCAGAGGAAAGCATAGCGGTGGTCAATCAGAAATATCATGATCTGAAACACGCGATCGCCCTGTTGAAAACGGATATATCCGGTGATGAAAAAATGGCATATCTGAATCAGATTGAGGATGATATCCGATCTTATGAGGCGCAGAACAAGACGGGAAATAAAGTGCTGGATACAATTTTGACATCAAAAACAATATACGGACAGAAATTCGGCGTGACGATTACCTGTGTTGCAGACGGCCAGGCTCTTGACTTTATCAGTGCAATTGACATCAGTACGCTCTTTGGGAATGCCCTTGACAATGCTCTTGAGGCAGTGCAAAAGATTCCGGATTCAGAGGAACGGTCCATACACTTGTCAGTCTGTCGAAAGAAAAACTTTCTTTGTATTAATATACGCAATCCATATGAGGGGAATCTGAGTTTCCACTCGGGAATTCCGACAACGACAAAAGAGGATCGCGAATTTCACGGATATGGATTGAAAAGTATACGGAGCATAGTAGAAAAATACGGAGGAGACATGAAAATATCAGCGTCAAATAATCGCTTCGACCTGAATATTTTGATTCCTGTTCCAAATTAGAAATATGGCAAAAAGGTATAAAAAGTTCCTTTTTGCCATATTTATTTTGTGCGTTATTACGGATAGTGGGTGAAAAAATACCGATTGTGAAACAAAATCAGCAAAAAAACGGCAGTGTGATATACTTTGCACATTGAAGGTAGTACCTGAAATAATGCACAGCTCCTTCTGATATACAGCGCGCAGAAGAGAAGGAGAAACAATTGAGGAGGAAAGCAATGAAAAGGAAAAAAGCGATGAAGGTCTGGAGAGGATTGACTGCAGTAACAGCATCTCTGATGGCTCTTACGATCGGCGGGACAACGATTGCAAATGCCAACGGATCATGGATCAATACTTTTCTGGGGATGACCAATTATAAGACGGTAGAAAAAGGCGACGGCGAGCAGACGGATACGACATATTTTGATTCAGAATTTTCCAGCTTGGAGGAATTGGTGACGGCCAAAGAAGAGCTGGCGGAGCAGATATCAGAAGAGGGAAGTGTTCTGCTTAAGAATAATAACAATGCACTTCCATTGAGTAAAGAAGGAGAGACGATAACTTTATGGGGAATGAATTCCCATACGCCTACGCTGGGCGGTATGATCGGTTCTCCATCTGCGGTGGACAGTGAACACGGACAGGTGGCATATGGAGTAGAGGAAGCTATGACGGAAAAGGGCTTCACGCTGAATCAGGCAATGATCGATTTCTATTCAAGCGACGAAGCGATGGCTTATGCGAGACTTGGTTTTGGGGCAACAGGTCATGGCTTGTCTCCTGCATTCGGCATGTCTTATGAGAACCCTGCATCTTATCAGGTGGGAGAGGTTCCGGCAGATCTGTATTCAAATGATTTGTTGAATTCCGCGGATGATACGACTGCTGTTGTCGTGATATCCAGAGACAGCTCTGAAGCTGCAGACTATCATCCGGATATGACAAACGGTACTCAGGGCGACAGCTTTGAACGTCCATTGGCTCTTTCGGATTATGAGAAGGCAATGATCGATCTTGCGAAACAACATAGTACAAAAGTTGTTGTTCTGATTAATTCTGATAATCCTATGGAGATTGATGAATTAAAACAGGATGATGAAATTGATGCAATTTTGTGGACGGGACTTCCGGGAATCAACGGATTTCTCGGCGTCGCGGATGTGCAGAGCGGAGATGTAAATCCGTCAGGACATTTGTCGGATACATATGCAGTAAACAGTACTTCCACTCCGGCTATGGTGAACTTTGGAGTCTATACATATACAAATAATTCACAGGCCGGTGCGGATGCAGTGCTGACAGAAGCTAATAAGGCAGACTGGTATGTGGTGGAGAGTGAAGAAATCTATACCGGATATAAATACTATGAAACCAGATATGAAGATTCTGTACTGGGGAGAGGAAACGCCGATGCATCAGAAGGTTCTTCCACAGGATCTGCCTGGAATTATGCAGATGAAGTTTCTTATCCGTTTGGATATGGTCTTTCCTACACTACATTTGAACAGAAACTAAACGGAGTGAATGTAGAAGTAGGCGGAAGCGGGACAGCGGAAGTAACAGTAACCAATACAGGAGATACAGCGGGGAAATCAACGGTCCAGCTTTATGTGCAGTCTCCATATACGGAAAACGGACTGGAAAAAGCGGCGGTACAGCTGATCGGCTTTGCAAAGATGGATATTCTTGAGCCGGGAGAATCCGCGGATGTCACGGTAGAATTCGATCCGCAGTATATGGCGAGCTATGATGAGGCGGCTGTGAAAGAAAACGGTACAGAGGGCGCATGGGTCCTTGAAGAGGGAGATTACTATTTCTCGATTGGAAACGGAGCCCATGAAGCATTGAACAATATACTTGCGCAGAAGACAGGAGCTCGGGACGGACTGACAACTGTTACAGATACAGAAACGATCAATCCGGAAAATGCTGCAGTGTGGCATATGGACTCAACAGATATAGAGACGTATTCAGAAAATGTAGAGAATGCGCTTCAGGATTGCGACATCAATAATTATATTGAAGATACCGTTGAATATACTACAAGAGCTGACTGGACAAAGGGATGGGAAGCTGTTGAATCTATTACTCCGACAGAGGAGATGATGCAGGGGCTTACCAATAGTAAGACAGAGCTTACCGAAAATGGAAGCGGAGTACAGTGGGGAGTGGACAGTGGATTGTCACTCATAGACTTCATGCAGACAGATGAAGACGGAAATTATACAGGTGTGATTCCGCTTGATGATCCGATGTGGGATAAACTAGTGGATCAGATTACGCTGGACGAAGCGATTGCATTTATTGAGAAAGCAGGAACCGACTTCGAAAGTATCCCATCTATCAATTTACCGAAGGTTTATGCAAACGACGGACCGGTCGGATTTGCTTATGACCAGGTGGCAGGTTATCTGACGAGATGGACAGAGGCAGAATCAGGACAGCCGACCTATGTGGCAGAAGATGACGAGTATGCAACATATTCCATGAACTCCATGCCTACGGAACCGGTTGTGGCGGCTGCATGGAATAAGGAACTGGTGGAGAGAGAAGGAGAACTCTTTGGAGAAGACGGACTCTGGTCAAAAGAAGGTACTATTATGGCGCCGGGCATGAATATTCACAGAAATGCTTACTGCGCAAGAAATCATGAATATTATTCTGAAGACGCTATGCTCTCCAATTACCTTGGCACGGCTGTTTGCAAAGGCGGACAGTCAAAAGGACTCATGGTAGAGCCGAAGCATCTTGCATTCAATCATCAGGAGACAAACCGTTCAGGAATTTCTACATACTTTAATGAACAGGCGGGACGTGAAAATGAGCTGCGGTCATTCCAGGGAGCTTTGGAATCGAATTACGCGGACGGTGTTATGACAGGATTCAACCGTATCGGAACAGATTTCTCCGGAGCGGACGAAGGTATGCTGACTCAAATTGTCAGAAATGAATGGGGATATGAGGGCTGGATTGTGACAGACCTGATCAACGGAGCTGATTATATGAACTGGCGAGATATTGTTTTTGCAGGTGGCGGAGCGCCGCTGACAGAGACGGCCTATGATGATTCTGAGATTGGGTGGATGTCCGATGCTAAGGCAGAAATTGAGAAAGACACAGAATTCCAGCAGCAGATGAAACAGGGAATCAAATATTACCTATATAATTTCGCAGCCAGCAACGCAATGAATGGAATCAGCAACACAGCAGAGCTTGTTTATGTAAATACATGGTGGCAGATTGCTCTGTACGCTGCAATCGGAGTAACTGCAGTCCTGACCCTGGGAAGCTTAGCGATGTATGTACGAACAGGTAGAAAGAAAGGAGAATAAGAATATGCAGAACAGCAGACATATTGGAAAAGGTATTGTCCTGTGGGCAGTTGCGGGAGTCCTGAGTGTGGCCGGGATCATTGTATATCAGACTGTCGAGAGAACATTTATGCCTGTGACGATCCTTCTGGCGGCAGGAATTGTCGTTACAGTCATCGGAATTGCAGCAGCGGTGAAAAAGGCCGGAGAACCTGCTAACTTTGCTGCGGTTATTGCTGCGGTACTAAGCGCATTTGCACTTGTCTATGGATTCTTTGTCATGATTGATCCGATTACATGGGTGGCTACGGCGCTGGAACCGTTCAGTGTGCTCTATACTTTTATTGCATTTGAAGTGATTATGGCAGTTGCATTTATCCTGAATATAGTGGCGGCGTTTACGGGAATTGCTGTGGAGGAAGCTGATGAATGACAGATTTTTTCCCGGCCGTACGTGGCTGGATATGAACGGAAAACCAATACAGGCACATGGGTTTAATGTGTTTTATAAAGACGGCACTTATTATTGGTATGGTGAAAATAAAGAGTTTACCAGGCCATTTGGATTTATTTGGACATGGGGAATCAGGTGTTACACTTCGAAAGATTTGTATAACTGGGAGGATAGAGGGCTGATCATCCCTCCGGACTGTGATGATATTCACAGTCCCCTCCACCCCACCTACTGCATTGACCGGCCGCATATTCTGTACTGCAAGAAAACAGGAAAATATGTTGCGTGGCTTAAGATTATGTCAGGACTGGTGGGACAGTTTATGTGTATTCTTCAGGCAGATGATTTTATGGGCCCTTACGAGTATGTACATAAGTTCTATCAGCCTCTGAATATGGATTCCGGTGATTTCTTCCTGGCGGAGGAAGCGGGAGGAGAGAAAGCATATATTATATTTGAACGGCCTCATTTTGAGATGATCACAGCGGATCTGACGGAGGATTATACGGGAGTAACGGGAAAATATTCTGTGCATTATCCGAACAGGAAACCACCTCTTACCAGGGAAGCTCCTGTATATTTCAGGCATGGAGGAAGAAATTATCTTTTTACATCAGGTACTACGGGATATTATCCCAATCCCAGTATGGTGTGTACATTTGATGATTTTCACGGAGAGTATACGGACCTCGGCAACCCGCATCAGGGGGATCTGACGAACACCTCTTTTAATTCACAGATCACATGTGTCCTTGATGTGCCAGGAAGTGATCTGCAGATTGTGATGGCGGATCGGTGGCTTCCGTCAAAGAAAACGGCTGCCCAGCAGAGAAGAATGTCTCAAAGGTTTGCACGGCAGTTCAGAAATTATGAACCAGACCGTTCGGAGAGAAAAACAGAGCGAATGGCGGGCAGAAAACAGTTCCATATGGAAAATACAAGGAAGTCCACGTATGTATGGCTCCCAATTGAATGGGAGGGCAGCCGGCCGGTTATCCGTTGGCATGACGAGTGGAAACTAGAGGACTATATTTGAGCAGGATGAATGATAAATGATGAAGAAAACCAGAATAAGAAAGGAAAATGTATCATTTCCGGAGATGGCGCTTGGATATCTGATCGGCCCGTTTGGTGCTTTGATCACAAACGCAGTATTTACGTCGTTTCTCAACAGATTTTATACAGATATTCTTGGAATGGCAGGAAAGTTTCTTACCCTGCTCCCACTTGTATCTACCATATTTGTTGTTGCCGGCAATTTGATCGTGGGTGTGGTGATAGACCGGACGAGAACAAGATTTGGAAAGGCGCGCCCCTATCTGCTGGCATCGGCGCCGCTGTTAGCAGTGGCCTGCATCTTGATCTTCGCCGTCCCGTCGGGAAATGAGCTGCTAAAAGTCGTCTGGATCGCGATATCGTATAATTTGTACTTTGCAGTCGCATATCCAGTTTATTTCATGGCTCACAGTATGATGGTGCCGCTGTCCACCAGAGATCTGGATCAGAGAGGGAAGCTTTCAGTAGTTTCAAATGTGGCAAATATGGCGGCGGCAGGATTATTTGCAGCTATTATTTTTCCGATGCTGATTTATCCGAAACTAAAAAATCAGAGCAGCTGGCTGACCTGTATGTGCATACTTGGAGCTGTGGCTCTTGCGGGAGCACTGCTGGAATTTGCTTTTACCAGAGAGAGGATCACAGAGGAAGAGGCGGCAGGTATTGTTCAGACTGAAGATGGGCTTAAAGAGGGAAAAGAGAAGAAAGAAAAAGCAAAAGAGATACCGCTTGTACAGCAAATTCGGGGAGTTGTAACAGACCGTTATTGGTGGATCATCATTATCTATTATCTGCTGTTTGGAGTGTCCGGTGGAATCAAGAATCTTTCTATGAGTTATTACTGCGATTATGTGGTGGGCAGTTATCAGGATGGAATAACTCAGACAGTTCTGGCGGTGGTCAGTGGCTTGCCAATGGCCCTTGGAATATTCTGTGTATGGCCGCTGGCAAATAAATTCGGCAAAAAGAATATTACAGTTGCAGGACTTGCGCTGTCTGTTGTAGGCGGAATCATAAGTTTGATCGCTCCGTATAATTTCTGGAGTGTGGCAGCAGGTGTGGCGATAAAAACATTGGGAACGATACCGGCGTGTTATGTAATGATGGCACTTTTTGCAGATGTGCTTGACCATCTTGAGGCGAAGAATGGATATCGATGCGATGGGTTGTCAATGTCTTTATACAGCGTGATTACAGTTGCGACATTTGGAATTATCACAGCAATTTTTAACGGACTGATTTCTATGTCTGGCTATGCAGCACCAGAGATTATCGACGGCATTACGGTTGCAGCAGAGCAGAATGATGCTACTATGTGGGTATTTATAATCTGTTTCCTCGGAGTAGAGACGGCGGCATATGCGATATTGACGGTGTTGCTTTCTTTCCTGAAAGTAGAGGATCACATCAAAGAGGAGCAGGAACTGATCAGGCAGAGGAAGGAGAATAACTTAATAATAAAATAATTGTAAAGCCTATTGACATTTCTTTGCATACGCGGTAAAGTTTCTTACTGGAACGAAATTAAATTATGAAAACTTTCTCTTATTCAGAGCAGTGGAGATACAAAGGATCTGTGAAGCTGCGGCAACCCCTTACATGGAAGGTGCCAACCTGAGCGAGTGATCGAACAATAAGAGGATTGTAGCGATAGATATCGGCAGTCCGCTTGCGGACTGCTTTCTTTTTTTTGTCTGGCAGGACAATTCGATATAAAAGACCTGCGTCGGGCGGAGACGATCCGAAGGAGAAAGTTGAGCTGGTTCACTTATGTATCCAGAGTTGGACCGGTGTACAGAGAAAGGAGTTTTATCGTATGGAGAAGTTACTATTTACATCTGAGTCAGTTACTGAAGGTCATCCGGATAAGATGTGCGACCAGATTTCTGACGCGATCCTGGACGCACTGATGGAGCAGGATCCGATGAGCCGTGTAGCGTGTGAGACATGCTGTACGACAGGTATGGTGATGGTCATGGGAGAGATCACAACAAAGGCATATGTGGATATCCCGAAGATCGTTCGCGATACAGTACGGGAGATCGGATATACAAGAGGAAAATACGGATTCGATGCAGACACATGCGGCGTACTTACAACTATCGACGAGCAGTCTGCGGATATCGCACTGGGAGTAGACAAAGCTCTCGAGGCCAAGGAACATACAATGTCAGAGGATGACATTGAGGCCATCGGAGCAGGAGATCAGGGAATGATGTTTGGTTATGCATCCGATGAGACGGAGGAGTATATGCCGTATCCGATCGCAATGGCACATAAACTGTCACGCCGTCTGACCGAGGTGAGAAAAAACGGCACTCTCCCGTATCTGCGGCCCGACGGAAAAACGCAGGTGACAGTAGAATATGATGAAGATCATATGCCGAAACGTCTGGATGCAGTCGTGCTTTCCACACAGCATGATCCGGATGTGACACAGGAAAAGATTCATGAGGATATTAAGAAATACGTGTTTGATGAAGTTATTCCGGCAGATATGGTCGACGGGGAGACAAAATTCTTCATCAATCCTACAGGAAGATTTGTGATCGGCGGTCCGCATGGAGACAGCGGGCTGACAGGACGTAAGATAATTGTTGATACATATGGCGGCATGGCACGTCACGGCGGCGGAGCATTTTCAGGAAAGGACTGTACAAAGGTAGATCGTTCCGCTGCATATGCGGCACGTTACGCGGCGAAAAATATAGTGGCGGCAGGGCTTGCAAAACGCTGTGAGATCCAGCTTTCCTATGCGATCGGAGTAGCACAGCCGACTTCGATCTCTGTTGATACATTCGGAACAGGAAAACTGTCAGATACAAAGCTGGTAGAGATCGTTCGTGATAATTTTGACCTGCGTCCGGCCGGGATCATCAAGATGCTGGATCTGAGGAGACCGATCTATAAGCAGACGGCAACATATGGTCATTTTGGGCGTACAGATGTGGATCTCCCTTGGGAGAGACTGGATAAGGTTGACGATTTAAAGAAATATTTGTAAAATGTTCTGAAAATGATCGTCAAAAGTACCGGGTACTTTTGCAAAAAGTGCCCGGTACTTTTTATCAGAAAGGAGCCCCGGATGAAACTCAAAACAAAACTTGTCATTGTTTTTCTTGTTGTAATGATCCTGCCGATGATTTTTATAACGGTAGGGGTGCATATGATCGGCAGAGGTGAAAGCGGAGAAGTGATGCAGCTGTATATAATGCTTGTCGTTATTACCACGGCGCTTCTGATCTACTGGATCTACCGGTCGGTCTCGGTTCCTCTTGCAAAGCTGCAGAAGGCCGCCCGAAACATCAAAGAAGGAAATCTGGATTTTGAGATCAGGCAGGAGTCTGACGATGAGATCGGTCAACTCTGTCAGGATTTTGAGGAGATGCGTCTGCGTCTGAAGGCGAACGCAGAGGAGAAGGTCCAGTTTGACCGGGAAAATAAAGAGCTTATAAGTAATATTTCCCATGATCTGAAGACGCCGATCACTGCTATCAAGGGTTATGTGGAGGGAATCATGGACGGTGTGGCAGATACACCGGAAAAGATGGACAGATATATCAAGACCATATATAATAAAGCTAATGAGATGGATCTTCTTATCAATGAGCTGACGCTGTATTCCAAGATTGATACAAACAGGATCCCGTACAATTTCGCAACAATCTCCGCGAAAGAATACTTTGAAGACTGTGCGGAAGATCTCCATATGGAACTGGAAGCAAAAGGTGTTTCGTTCACTTACCGCAATGCGATGCAGGACGACTGCAAAGTGATCGTTGATCCGGAACAGCTCAGAAGGGTGATCAATAATATCGTATCTAATTCCCTGAAGTATATGGATAAACCAAAGGGAAAGATCACGATGGAATTAAAGGATGTGGGAGATTTTGTCCAGATTGAACTGGGCGACAATGGAAAGGGGATTGCCTCAAAAGATCTGCCGTATATATTCGACAGATTCTACCGGACGGATGCATCGAGAAATTCATCCAAGGGCGGAAGCGGCATCGGCCTCTCCATTGTAAAAAAGATCGTCGAGGAGCACGGAGGAAACATCTGGGCCACCAGTGATGAGGGCGCTGGTACGACAATGTATTTTGTAATCAGAAAATATCAGGAGGTACCAATTGATGAGTAAGCGTATTTTGATCATTGAAGATGAGGAGAGTATCGCTGATCTGGAGAAAGACTATCTGGAGCTGAGCAATTTCGAAGTGGAAGTGGCGAATGACGGAGAAGTCGGATTAAAGAAAGGTCTGGAAGATGATTTTGATCTGATCATCCTCGACCTGATGCTGCCCGGCGTGGACGGATTTGAGATCTGCCGTCAGATCAGGGATCAGAAAAATACACCGATCATTATGGTGTCCGCGAAAAAGGACGATATCGATAAGATCAGAGGCCTGGGACTCGGCGCAGATGATTATATGACAAAACCTTTCAGTCCGAGCGAGCTTGTCGCCAGAGTGAAAGCGCATCTGGCGCGTTACGAGAGATTGATCGGAAGTAATGTGGAGGAGAATAAGGTGATAGAGATCCGCGGCCTTAAGATCGATACGACTGCAAGGCGCGTGTGGGTAAACGGCGAGGAGAAGTCCTTTACAACAAAGGAATTTGACCTGCTCACATTCCTCGCGGGACATCCGAACCATGTGTATACAAAGGAAGAGTTGTTCCGAGAGATCTGGGATATGGAGTCCATCGGAGACATCGCCACAGTGACCGTACACATCAAGAAGATCAGGGAGAAGATCGAGTATGATACGTCACACCCGCAGTATATTGAGACAATCTGGGGTGTGGGATATCGGTTTAAAGTATAAAGCAAAATAAAACAGACATCTGCCGTCCGGCAATACCAGTTGTGGTATGACCGGGCGGTATTTTTTTCGGTAATGGTGAAGCTATGGGAAAAGTGCAGACTGAACAGCTTTTTCAGGAGAAAGTGTAACAGTTTACAGGACCCGGATGTTATATTAGTAGAAGAAGCAATATACAGGAAGGGAAGATAAACGTTAACATGCGAAGGGGGTGAGGGCTTGGAAAAAGAACTTCTGGAAGAGCTGTACGACAGATACGGGCAGGAAATATACAGATATTTATATGCTATATGCAAGAACAGGCTTATGGCTGAGGACATCATGCAGGACGTATTCTGCAAAGCCCTCATCTCACTTCCCTCAAGTCATGTAAATGCCCGGGCGTGGCTCTATATGGTGGGCAGAAATCTTCTGCTCAATGAAATGAAAAAACAGAAAAGGCAGATATATTCGGAAGAGCCGGAAAAAAGGGCGACAGACAGAATGAGAGGTTTTGACGGCGTATCCGAAGGAAATCCGGAAGAAGAGACGATTAAGAAAGAGGAAAGCGAAATTCTAAGACAAGCGCTTCTCATGCTTGATATAAGGAAGAGGGAGATCCTGATCTTGAGCTATTTTGAACATTTTACGCTGAAGGAGGCGGCTGTGATCATGGGCATATCCTATGAAAATGCAAGGATATTGAGTATGCGGGCGAAGAGAGAACTGCGGAGGATAATGGAGGTGAACGGTTATGAAGTATCATGAATTACTGGAGCTTTACAAAAAGAAAGAACTCAGCGAAGAGCAGAGGGAGATGGTGGAGCAGGATATTGAACGTTACGAGGCAATCAGCGAGTATCTGTTTGAAAAGGAAGAAGAGAACATTTTACAGGATTCAGGGGAAATACAGTACGAATCTGGGATGCAGCTCACCAAAAAAGAAAAAAATGCTGCAGATGATTTCACAAAGCGTGTGAACCGTGCGATCCGGCGGGCGTTCCTGAAGATGGGAGCAGCAGTCTGCGCCGTGACCCTGGTCGTTGTTCTCCTGATCCTGTTTGTGCTCCCGAACATTGTATCGAACTTTTATTATGACCCGGGGCGTATCGTGAGCGAAAATAACTATGGGGGGACAACTAATCAGATGAGCCTCGATCTGGCAGTGTATACGGAACTTGCACTGCCGGGCACTTACAGGGATGATGTACAGGTGGAAGACAGGGGATACGGAAACTATGATATCACTATCTATCAAAGTGTGAGCAGGAGTGGGGAATTTCATCATGTGGCAGGCCGGGTGGAAAAGGACACACTCAGGCTGTATGATCCTAATCTGTTTAACATATCGGCATCCAATGTATTCGGCTGGTTCCAGATGAATATGGATTATGACGGAACATTGACACAACTGGCAGAAAACAGCCAGGGAGATTTATTCTATACCCCGGAAAGCAATGAGCAGTCTGCAGAATATCTGAATCTATTGGATGACAATAAATATTATCTGGCATATGTGACATTGGATCGGATTCTCTCTTATGATGACTTTATCAGCTTCACGGAGAACTACTCGGAACAGACGGCGGATATCTGGTGTGTGCCGCGGACGGCGGCGGATTCCTATATGCCCGTCGGACGACCTGCGAATCTGGGATTTTATATTCAGAGGGGGCAGTCTTCGATGCTGGAGTGGGATCGTGAGAAATACCCGGATCTGATACTCTGGTCTTTTGATGATCTATCAGAATGGGATGAAGCTGAGGAGAAGATAAAAGATGAAACATTTGCAGCAGAGCACTTTGCCGTCATGCTGGACTATATGTCCGAGCAGGATGAGTTCCTTGGAATGATGGGAGAGCGGGCAGGGGAAAAGTACGCTGAGGCTGCGGACTATATCAGAGAAAACGGACTGCAGGTCTATGGGTTTGCGTGTGTGGCTGACAAAGAGACTCTTCTGGAGATGAACGGAGAAGAAGCAGTGTTTGGAATACGTACTGAAGATGTGGATTAATTTTACTTGACAAATATATCATCTCAAGATATATTATAATTACAATATATCATTTAACGATATATCGGAAGACGAAAAATAATATGCAGTTTTAACGAATTCTAACAGGAAGGAGTGGGATGATGTCAGAAAAAGAAACACCGTTGACAGAAGCGTTTTTTTATATTTTGCTGGCGCTCAGGCGGCCGAACCACGGTTACGGTGTTATTCAGGAAGTGGAGGAACTGACGAAAGGCCGGGTGGTTCTCGGCGCCGGCACACTGTACGGAGCGCTGCAGACTATGCAGAAGAGAGGATGGATCAGGATCTACAGTCAGGATACGGAATCAAGGAAAAAGAAAGAGTATATTATCACAGATACAGGACGGAGTGTATTTGAAGCCGAAAGGAAGCGGCTCGCGGAACTGCTTGACAATGCAAAGCTCATGGAGGTGGAGGGCGATGATCAGATTTAGACTGTATTTTGATAAAGATAAAGAAACTGCATGGCTTAATGAGATGTCCGGGCGCGGATGGGCGATGAATGGATTTTTTGCAGGCTTCTACAGATTTGAAAAATGTGAGCCGGGAGAGTATATATATCAGATCGATTTTGGGGATGAAATGTATCATGTCAGTGATGAATACCGCGGACTGATGGAAGATATCGGAGCCGAGATCGTTGCGCTCTGGGGATATTGGATCATTCTTCGCAAGCCCGCGGCGGAAGGCCCGTTCGAGCTGTACACGGATCCTGAATCAATGATTGAGCATTACACGAAAATACGCAGGATGTTTAAAGCCGTGACTATTCTGGAACTGGTAGGACTGTTTATAGAGGTAGGATGCGGGATGGCAGGGAATGTGTTCGGCTGGGCATTTGCCGTCCTTATCGCAGCACTGGTTCTCGTATGTATAAATGCAGTGATTCGGACAAATGAGGTGATTGCAGAGCTGGAGGAACAAAAGAGTGGGATTGTAACAGAAAAGAATAGCAGATATATTTCTGTACTGCTTCCGCTCGGACTTTTGATCAACAGCGGTATGATCATGATAGATGAATCTGTTTCATCGTTTATCAGCTATCCGCTGCATATATTTGCAATCCTTATGATGGCTGTCGGTCTTGTGCAGACGATGCGAAAGAGAAGTTAGACAGAAAAAAGGCAGACTGTTCCGGCATATTTACGCCGGACTGCCTGCCTCTTTTTTTATCTCAAGCAATTCTCTGATCATATTCTGAACAGCTTCTGTTCCTATTTCAGTATTGACGGTGAGATCATAATTCTGTGCCCTGCCCCAGATGCGTCTGGTATAATAGCGATAGTTGTCAGAACGTCTGTGATCCATTCTGCGGGATTTCATCTGAATGAAAGAGTAATGTATCCAGAAAAGAAAGTTTTCTTCCGAACAGTCTGGCGATGAAGCCGACCAGAAGCGCGGCAATAACCGTCCCTTCTCTGACACCGTCCAGGCGGCGGGCAAAAACTATTGAGAGTACAGCCGCAATGACAGTCAGTGATACATCAAAAGCGACTTTGGTCGTACCGAATTCAGTCTTCCATGTGGATGAAACGGCCCGGACAAAGGATTCACCCGGCAGCATAGCCACATTAGCCAGAACTTCCGTATATACGCCAAATCCCAGGATCAGACATCCGATCAGAAATACAATATAACGTTTTAGTTTTTCCATTTTTTGTCATTCCTTTTCTTTATAGATTTGTACGCATGATTTACGTATGTGCAAAACGGGTGTTATTCCCCATTTGGATGCAAACGGGCTGTGTTTTTATAAATTTTCTGGAACAGCTCGGTGAATTTTGCCCTTTCATCAGTGGAGATACCCCGGAAAGCTTCCTCTTCCAGTTCGCTGAAGGCGTCTGTTACCAGTTTTAACTTTGATTTTCCCAGATCTGTCATGAAAACATAAAAACTTCTGCGGTTGCCTCCGAGCATACGGCGCTCTACAAGTCCGATTTCTTCCATGTGCGTGGTAAGGTGATTTTACAGTCACAGGGTAAGGAGTTTTTTACATGGCAC
>ERZ1643246.2445-NODE-2445-length-17614-cov-12.895210_pt1 | contig 17614 bp, 20 predicted proteins | sample MGYA00579265_ERZ1643246 | MGnify/ENA primary metagenome ERZ1643246 (study PRJEB29033, sample SAMEA4952261) | chicken gut metagenome | biome: Broiler Chicken; feature: Gastrointestinal Tract; material: Caecum | place: Ireland | collected 2018 | study: Broiler...
CCTCCAGGTTCTTCAGGAGGGTCAGGTAGCGCTCCTCGTGCTCCTTCTCGATCTTCAGCACGCCTTCAAACAGGAAAGCCAGCTTCTCAAACCCCTCTTCCCGGGCGGTGTCGGCCATCTCCCGGTACATCTGGGTCCACTCCTCATTCTCGCCGGCGGCGGCGGACTTCAGGTTGGCCATGGTATCGCCAATGCCGCCCAGCTCCTTGAACCACAGCTTGGCGTGCTCCTTCTCGTTGCCGGCGGTCTCCTCAAAGATGGCCGCGATCTGCTCGTAGCCCTCCTTCTTGGCCTTGCTGGCAAAATAGGTGTACTTATTGCGGGCCATGCTCTCCCCCGCAAACGCTTTCCACAGATTGGCTTCAGTCTTGCTGCCCTTCAGCTCCATAACGTTTCCATCCTTTCTATTTTTGTTTATAATGTGCGTTGATCAGCCTTCGCCCTTCCAGAAGCCGTGGAGGTTGCACAGCTCATAGGCCGTTACCTTCCCGTCCCCATAGACAAAGGTCTTGAGTTCCGGCTTGTCGCCCGGCTTGGGAAACTTCAGCACCACAGTATCCTCGGTCACCGCGGCGATCAGGGGGATATAGTGCTCCGGCAGCATGGGGTGCTCCACGCTGCCCACCTTCACAGTGACGGAGTTGCCGCTGCCATGAGCGGACTTCTCCACCACGGGAACATGCTTCTCCAGCGCGCCGTCGGTGGTGTTGGGCACCACTTCCTCCATCTTCTGCCCGCAGCACATAACAGGCACGCCCTTGTCCACGACCTTATAGATAATATTTCCGCAATGCGCACAGCGATACAGCTTGAATTCCATGAGATTAACCAGCCTTTCTTTCTTATTTTATATGTTTTCCCTGTCTTTTTGGGCTTTATACCCTCAGTGAACCCGCTTGCAGTTTACACAGGTTCCATGGAAAATGACCTCATGCCCCGTTACATCGTGGCCACTGGCCAGCAGCGCCTGTTCATCCAGTCCGGCGTCATAGGGCAGCTTCAGGTCATAGACCGAACCACAGACCTGACAGCAAAAATGGGGGTGAGCCGTAGTGTCGGCGTCAAACCGTTCCACCGGAAACGCCATGCGGGTAATGCTCCCCTCGTCCGCCAGCAGATTCAGATTGCGATAGACTGTCCCAAGGCTCAGGCTGGGATTCTCCGGTTTCAGCCACTGATACAGCATTTCCGCCGTGGGATGTTCCTTGCTGTGTTTCAATGTTTCAAAAATCAGTTCCCGCTGCCGGGAATAGCGCTTTCCGTTCATAGGCCACCTCTTTTCTCTTGATTCATAAACAGTAATCATTACTGTTATTGATATAATAGCAGATTCTTCCCACATACGCAAGGCTTTTTTTAAAAAAATGGAAAATTTTTTGTATACTTTTCTTTGATACGCTCACACTAACTCTTGCAGTCCATTGAACTGACAGGAGGATAGACATGAAACGGATCTGGAGCTTGTTTATGCTGGTGCTGGCCCTGACGGTTCCCTTGGCGGCCTGCAGCCCCAATGTGCCGGAGGTCGTGACCCCCACGCCCGCGGTTACCTCCACGCCGGAGGGCGTACTTGACGACATCGGAGAGGCTGGTAAGGATATTGCCGATGACATCGGGGACGCCGCCAGGAACGTAACCGAAGATGTAAAGGACGGCGTCAAGAACGCCATGCGCTGACGGCAAAATTTTCTGCCGGCTGCCGGTATGCCCTTGACAACGGCCTGCCGGCAGCGTATACTTATGCCAGTCAATTGAATAAGATCTTCAGGGCAGGGTGCAAGTCCCTACCGGTGGTATAGCCCACGAGCCGCAAGGCATGATTCGGTGAAACTCCGAAGCCGACAGTATAGTCTGGATGGAAGAAGATCGTTGTCATACAGGATTGCTTGTCCTGTATCTTTGCGATTGCTCTGGTATGTGATGACATTCCAGAGTTTTTTTGTTTGTAAAGGATGTTTCCGCATCCCCTTTGATTGCCCTGAACAGATCTGTTCAGGGCAATTTTTCTTTGCGGAGATGATGCTATGGAGGACCGGGAGTATATGGCTCAGGCCCTGGAGCTTGCAAAGCGCGGATTGGGTTGGACCTCCCCAAACCCCATGGTGGGGGCCGTGATCGTCAAGGAAGGGCGGGTTATCGGTCAGGGCTGGCATGAAAAATGCGGTCAGCCCCACGCCGAGCGCAACGCCCTGGCCGCCTGCACCGAGCGCCCCGGTGGGGCTACCATGTACGTTACCCTGGAGCCCTGCTGCCACCAGGGCAGGCAGCCCCCCTGCACCCAGGCCATTCTGGAGTCCGGCATCCGCCGGGTGGTGGTGGGGGCGGGAGACCCCAATCCTCTGGTGGCCGGAAAAGGGATCGCCCTGCTGCGGAAGGCAGGTGTGGAGGTTACCGAGCAGGTGCTGGAAGCGGAGTGCGAAGCGCTCAACCGTATCTTTTTTCACTATATCCGCACCGGACGGCCCTATGTGGCCATGAAATACGCCATGACCCTGGACGGCAAGATCGCCGCCCCCACCGGGGACTCCAAGTGGGTCACCGGCGAGGCGGCCCGGCACCACGTCCAGCAGCTCCGCCACCGGTATACCGGCATCATGGCAGGGGTGGGCACCGTGCTGGCCGACGACCCCCTGCTGACCTGCCGCCTTCCCGGCTGCCGCACCCCGGTGCGGATCATCTGCGACACCCACCTCCGCACGCCCCTCACCGCCCAGGTGGTGACCACCGCCCGGCAAGCCCCCACCCTGCTGGCCACCTGCTGTAGCGACGCGGACAAGCGGGCCCCCTATGAGGCGGCGGGCTGCCAGGTGCTCGCAGGGCCGGAGCGCAACGGACATGTGGACCTGAACTGGCTGATGGACGAGCTGGGGCGGCGTGAGGTAGACAGTATTCTGCTGGAGGGTGGGGGTACCCTGAACTGGGCCGCACTGGAGCAGGGCATTGTACAAAAGGTTCTGGCCTATATCGCGCCCAAGCTGTCGGGCGGCAGAGAGGCCAAGACCCCGGTGGAGGGGGCGGGCATCGCCCTGATGTCCCAGGCCATTGCGCTGACGCACAGCTCCATCACCCGGCTCGGGGAAGATTTTCTGATCGAAAGCGAGGTGGTCCCCAGTGTTTACGGGGATCGTTGAGGAAATGGGCCAGGCGGAGGGCATCCAGCGGGGCAAACAGTCGGCCGTTCTGACCATCCGGGCCAAAACCGTGCTGGAGGGCACCAAAATCGGAGACAGCATCGCGGTAAACGGGGTGTGTCTGACCGTCACTTCCCTGCTGTCCGACCGGTTTTCCGCCGACGTGATGCACGAAACTCTGGACCGCTCCGCCCTGGCCGGGCTCCGGCGGGGCAGCCTCGTCAATCTGGAGCGGGCCATGGCCGCCGACGGCCGGTTTGGCGGGCATATCGTGGCCGGACACATTGACGGCACCGGCCGGATCACCCGCATCAAACGGGACGACAACGCTGTCTGGTATACCATACAGGCCGCCCCGCAGCTGCTGCGGTACATCGTGGAAAAGGGCTCCATCGCCATGGACGGAATCAGTCTGACGGTGGCCCGGCTAGAAGAAACCGCCTTTTCCATCTCCGCCATCCCCCACACCGTGGCTCAGACGGTGCTGCAGAATCGCAGAGAGGGTGACCTGGTCAATCTGGAGACCGATATCATTGGCAAATACGTGGAGAAGCTGCTCACACCCGCCCCGGAAACCCCGGCGTCCGGCGGACTTACCCGGGACTTTCTGGCGCGGCATGGATTTTAGACGAGGAGGAATCTGATATGGACGAACAATTCTGCACGGTGGAGGAAGCCCTTGAGGAGCTGCGGGCGGGCCGCATTATTATCTCCATCGATGACCCGGACCGGGAAAACGAAGGTGACATGATCTGCGCCGCCCAGTTTGCCACCACCGAAAATGTCAACTTCATGGCGATGCACGCCAAGGGCCTGATCTGCACCCCCATGAGCCAGGAGCTGGCCGACCGGCTTCAGCTGGAGCAGATGGTCAAGGTCAACACCGACAACCATCATACCGCCTTTACCATCTCCATCGACCACATAAACACCACCACCGGCATTTCCGCTGAGGAGCGGGGCTACACCTGCCGGATGTGCGTGGACCCGTCCACCCGCCCGGAGGACCTGCGCCGTCCGGGCCACGTGTTTCCGCTGGTGGCCCGCCGGGGCGGCGTACTCGTCCGCAACGGCCACACGGAGGCCACGGTGGACCTGTGCCGGCTGGCGGGCTTGAAGGAGTGCGGTCTGTGCTGTGAGATCATGCGGGATGACGGCACCATGATGCGCACTTCTGAACTGCTGGAAAAAGCCAGGGAATGGGGTCTGAGAGTCATCACTATCAAGGCTCTTCAGGACTACTGCCGCCTTCACGACAAGCATGTGGTGCGGGAGGCCGTGGCCAAAATGCCCACCCGCTACGGCGACTTCCAGATCTACGGCTACATCAACGACCTGACCGGCGAGCATCACGTGGCCCTGGTGAAGGGGGATATCGGCGATGGCCAGGACGTGCTCTGCCGGGTTCACTCGGAATGTCTCACCGGCGACGTGTTCGGCTCCTGCCGCTGCGACTGCGGCCAGCAGCTGGCCGCCGCCATGATGCAGATTGAGAAAGAGGGCCGGGGCGTGGTGCTCTACATGCGTCAGGAGGGCCGGGGTATCGGCCTGATCAACAAGCTGAAGGCCTATGCCCTCCAGGAAAAAGGCTTTGATACCGTGGACGCCAACGTGGAGCTTGGCTTTGCCCCTGACCTGCGGGAATACTGGACCGGAGCGCAGATCCTGCGGGATCTGGGCGTGCGCACCATGCGGCTGCTCACCAACAACCCGGACAAGGTCTATCAGCTCTCCGAGTTCGGTCTGGAGATCACCCAGCGGGTACCCATCCAGATGGACGCCAACGACTACGACCTGTTCTACCTGAAAACCAAGCAGGAGCGCATGGGACATATTCTGACCTATTAAAAGGAAGAGAGGAGTTTTTATCATGAAAACATTTGAGGGAAAACTGGTATCCAGCGGCATCAAGGTAGGCATCGTGGTGGCCCGGTTCAACGAGTTCATCACTTCCAAGCTGCTCAGCGGCGCTATGGACGGGCTGCTCCGCCACAACGTACAGGAGGAGGACATTCAGGTGGCCTGGGTGCCCGGCGCCTTTGAGATCCCCCTTATCGCCTCCAAAATGGCCAAGAGCGGCAAATACGACGCGGTGATCTGCCTGGGCGCGGTGATCCGCGGCTCCACCAGCCACTACGACTACGTCTGCAACGAGGTTTCCAAGGGTATCGCGGCGGTCTCGCTGGAGAGCGGCATCCCGGTGATGTTCGGCGTGCTCACCACCGAGAACATCGAGCAGGCCATCGAGCGGGCCGGCTCCAAAGCGGGCAACAAGGGCTCCGAGTGCGCCGAAGGTGCCATCGAAATGGTGAACCTGATCCGGGAGATGGGCTGCTGAGCCCCCTCCCTGCCAAACAAAAACCGCGGCATGGTCTTTTCCCATGCCGCGGTTTTTGCTATTCAGCCCCGTTTTTTCTTGGGACGGGCGTTCTTTTTGGGCTTGGCCACCGCCCACCCCGCCTTTTTCACTGGGCGGGATTTCTTTTCCGGACGGGCAGGCCGTTCAGCCGCCTGTTTTTTCTGCCGGGTCTCCCCTTCCGGCTTTCGCCCGGAGGGACGGAGCAGGCAGCCCTTTCCATAACCGATCAGGTCCTCCCGGTGAGCCGCATGGAGGGCCTCACGGACCAGTGCCCGCTTTTCCGGCCGCTTCCACTGCATCAAAGCCCGCTGCATGGCCTTCTCATGGGGATCCTTGGGCACATACACCGGCTTCATGGTTCGGGGGTCAAGGCCGGTATAATACATACAGGTGGACAGGGTGCCAGGCGTGGGATAAAAGTCCTGCACCTGCTCCGGCTGCCGGCCGGATCTGTTCAGCCACTCCGCCAGACGCACTGCGTCGGACATGGTGCAGCCGGGATGGGAGGACATGAGATAGGGCACCAGATACTGCTCCTTGCCGTACTTCTGGTTCAGCCGCTCATATTTCTGCCGGAACTTCTCGTACACCGCGATATGGGGCTTGCCCATATAATCCAGCACGCCATCCACACAATGCTCCGGCGCCACCTTCAGCTGACCGGACACATGGTACTTCACCAGCTCGGCAAAAAACTCCCCGCTCTGATCCTTGAGCATATAGTCAAACCGGATGCCGGAGCGGATAAACACCTTTTTCACGCCGGGCACCGCCCGCACCTTCCGCAGCAGCATCAAATAGTCGGTGTGATCGGCGTCCAGATTGGGACAGGGCTCAGGCGCCAGACAGGCCCGGTTCCGGCACATCCCCGCCTTCAGCTGCTTCTTGCAGGACGGGCGGCGGAAGTTGGCGGTAGGGCCTCCCACATCGTGGATATAACCCCTGAAGCCCGGATGATGGGTCAGCGCCTCCACCTCTCTCAGCACGCTCTCATGGCTGCGGGAGGTGATGATCCGCCCCTGGTGAAAGGCCAGGGAGCAGAAATGACACGCCCCGAAGCAGCCCCGGTTATGGGCCACCGAGAACCGCACCTCCTCAATGGCAGGTACGCCTCCCATGCTGTCGTACATGGGATGGGGCTCCCGGACGTAGGGCAGCTCGGCCACCCGGTCCAGCTCCGCCGTGGTCAGCGGCATGGCGGGCGGATTGACGATGAGCAGCTTGTCCCCATGGCGCTGCAGGATGGCCTTTCCCCGCACCGGGTCATGCTCCTCATACTGAATCTGATTGGCCACGGCATACTGCCGCTTGTTGGCTCTTACCTGCTCAAAGGAGGGGCACTCCACCAGGGGATAGACACAGTCGGCGGGCGTATTTCCAATAAAGGCAGTTCCCTTTACATCCTTGATCTCCCCTACAGGGGTACCGGAGGCCAGCCGGGCGGCAATTTCCCGGGTAGCGGTCTCCCCCATGCCGTAGACCAGCAGGTCTGCCTGGCTGTCAAAGAGGACGGAGCGGCGCACCTTGTCCTCCCAGTAGTCGTAGTGGGCAAACCGCCGCAGCGAGGCCTCCAGCCCGCCGATCACCAGAGGAATGTCCCCAAATGCCTCCCGCACCTTATTGGAGTAGACAATGGCCGCCCGGTCGGGCCGCAGGCCCGCCTTGTTGCCCGGAGAATAGGCGTCGTCATGCCGCCGTTTTTTTGCCGCCGTATAGTGGGCCACCATGGAGTCAATATTGCCGGCGGAGAGCATCACACCCAATCTGGGCCGGCCCAAGGCTGTAAAGGATTCCGTCTTGCGCCAATCCGGCTGGGCCAGAATGGCCACCCGGTAGCCCTCAGCCTCCAGCAGGCGGGAAATGATGGCCGGACCGAAGGAGGGGTGGTCCACATAGGCGTCGCCAGTGATGAGCAAAAAGTCATACCAGTCCCAGCCCCGCTCCGCCAGATCTTTTTGGGAGACAGGAAGAAATGCGTTCATATTACCTCGATTCATCGGCAGGCTCAAAGCCGATCCCTTTTTCCAACAGATCCAGCGGTACACCGCCGGCGCCCTGGACCTCGCCCACCTTTACAAATCCGTACTTTTTATAAAACCGCTGGGCTACCCCGTTATCCGGGGCACAGCGCAGCCGCAGTCTAGTCCGGCCCAAGGGGCGGTAGGTGGACACCGCCTGGCCGATCAGCTGAACCCCAAGGCCCTTTTTCCGGTACTCCGGAGCCATGTACACAAAGGGGATATAGCCGATCCCCTCCTCCGCCCAGCGCTCCAGATCCATCTGGAGCACGCCGGCAAATGTTTCGCCCAGCATGGCTGCCATCACGGCCTTTTGGGGGTCCTGGGCCCAGCAGCGCAGCGCATCCTGCTGGAAGGCTTCGCTGTCACAGGGAAGGTCGGAGCCGTGGATATCCTGCCAGGCATCGCTGCGGGCTGAGCGGTAGCACTCCCCTTCCGTCTCCATATTCAGGGGGCGGAACCACAGGTTGGCGTCGGCCAGACTGCTCTCCCGGGACTTCCACCATTTCTGGCGGGCCAGGGTGGAGATCTCCTCCGGCAGATGGGAGCTGTCATTCTCAAAAATCAGCCGGCAGACGCCATGTTCGTCTACCGTCAAACAGGTAACGCCGGTATTGTCGCTGTGCCCCAATGCGTCCATCTCGCCCGGCTCCAGGCCACGGATGGCAGCCTGGAGACAGCGGATGGCAGTTCCGTGGGAAAAGGCCGCCACCGTCTGGTCCGGGTGCCGCTGGGCAATGTCCCGCATAGCAGCCAGCATCCGCTTTTGCACCTGGGCAAAGGTCTCGCCGCCCTCTACCTGAAATTCAGGGGAGCTGTGATTGAACCCACGCAGCCGCTGTCCATCCCGGTGGGCCAGCTCCCCCCACGGTTTGTCCTCCCACACGCCCACGCCGATCTCCCGCAGATCGGGCCGGGTATGCAGTTCCAGCGCGTGGGATTCATAAATGGCTTTGGCGGTGGTCATGGTGCGAAACAAATCGCTGGAATACACCGCGTCAATGGGGATATTGTCAAACCGCCCCTTCAGAGCGGCAATCTGACGATAGCCGTTGTCAGTGATTAAACTATTATACCAGCCATGAACACGGCGGTACAGGTTGCCCTCTGCCTCCGCATGGCGGATCAGATAGATTCTTGTCATGCTGTAACTCCTGCTCTATTTTGGTAATTGTACGCCCCGCCTCTTCAGAGCGCATAGGGTCTCAATGCCTCTTCCACCACGTCCTCAAAAGATTCGGCTGCCCCCCAGTCGAAGCGGATCAGGGCACTGCCGCCGCCCCCGCCGATGATGTGGACTCTGGTATGAGCGCTCATATTGTCAATCGTGACCGTGAGGGTCAGGCGGTTACCCACCCGCCAGTAGTGCTTCTCATACACCATAACTGCACACTTCAGGCCGTTGGGCCCTTTCACTACATAGTGGTCGAGCAGCTCTCCGGTAATGCTGCCATCCACAATGGCGCTGTGGATCAAATCGCCGCACTGTTCCATGGAACAGGACACATAATAGGTATGTTCCATTTTGGCGCTCCTCTCTCACCAGGGCCGCACACCGCCTGTCAGGTCAGATACCTTGTCAAGTCCCTGAGCACAGACGATTTCGGCCAGCTCATCCCGTACCTTGATGGGCGCGTAGGGGTCGGCGAAGCAGGCGGTGCCCACTGCCACGGCAGAGGCGCCCGCCAGCATCAGCTGGGCCGCATCCTCCCCTTTGGCCACGCCTCCCATACCCAGAATCGGCAGATTAACCGCGCTGGCCACCTCCCACACCATCCGCACCGCCACCGGCAGCACGGCAGGCCCGGACAGGCCGCCGGTATTCATTTTCAGAATGGGCCGGCGGGTGTTCACGTCAATGCGCATGCCCCGCAGGGTATTGATAAGGGACAGGGCGTCCGCTCCGGCGTCAGCCACCGCTCTGGCAATCTCGGTAATATCGGTGACATTGGGGGACAGCTTCACCATCACCGGGACAGTGGCGTGCTCCTTGGCCACTTTGGTAACCTCGGCCGCCAGCTCCGGCTTGGTGCCGTAGGCCAGGCCGCCCGCCTTCACATTGGGGCAGGAGATGTTGACCTCGATCATATCCACCCCGGCCGCCGACAGCTTCTCGCACATGATGCCGTACTCCTCCGGGGTGTTGCCGGAGATATTGGCGATCACCGCCAGGTCGTGCTTGCGCAGCTCAGGCAGCTCCTCAGCAATAAAGGCATCCACCCCCGGATTCTGAAGGCCCACAGAGTTGAGGATCCCCATGGGCGTCTCTGCGATGCGGGGAGGCGGATTGCCCTCCCGGCGGTGCAGGGTCAGACCCTTGGCACAGATTCCCCCCAGCTCGCTCAGGTCGTAGAACTGGCCGTACTCCCGGCCGAAGCCAAAGGTCCCGGAGGCCACTACGATGGGGTTTTTCAGTTTCACACCCGCCAGCTCGACGGACAGCTCCACCTTAGACATTCCACTCCACCTCCCTGGCGTCAAATACCGGGCCGTCCTTGCACACATGCTTCATGGTGCCGTCGGCCATCTGAATGGCACAGCCCAGGCAGGCTCCCACACCGCAGGCCATCCGCTCCTCCATGGACACTTGGCAGGGCACGCCGTACTCCGCCGCCACCTTGGCCACACTCTTCAGCATGGGCTTGGGCCCGCAGGCCAAAATAGCCGTAAAGTCTTTTTCCTTTTCAAGAATGTCCCGCACCTGTGCGTCCACAAATCCATGGCGCCCAAGGCTTCCATCATCTGTGCAAAGGCAAACCTCTTTACAGCATTCCCGGAAACGCTCGGCCAGGATCATCCGGTCTGCCGAGCGAAATCCCAGCACAGCGACGGCGTTTTTATGGTAGGCCTCGGCATAGCCCAGCAGAGGCGGCACGCCGATGCCGCCCCCCACCAGGAGATAATGACCGCCCTCTTCCACGGAAAAGCCGTTGCCCAGTGGACCTAGCACGTTGACTTGCTCCCCCACCTTGCGCCCGGCAAGCCAGCGGGTGCCTTCCCCCTTCACCTCGAAGATGAGAGCTGCGGTATTCTCCGGCTCGTCAGCCAGGACGCAGGCCACCGAAATGGGCCGGCGGAGGAGGTTGCCCTCCCCGCAGGCCACATGGAGGAACTGACCGGCCCGAAGCCCCTGCTCCTCCACCATCTTCCCCACTTCCAGGGTCATCCACCAGGTGCTGTCGTTCAGAGGGGTCATCTTCACTATCGTACAGCGCTGTTCGATGGGCATGCTCGCTCCTCCTTACTCGATGGTGATAAACCGGCAGATATCGTCCCGCATGGCAATGGCGGCATTGCGGGCGGCCTCCTGGTAGTCGGCGCCGTCCTTGCCGGTTTTCTGCCAGGCGCAGATGATGCCCCGGGAGGAGTTGACGATGGCGCCCCGGCCCTTGGCCTGGAAAGCGTACTGCACATCCTCGGCGGTGCCGCCCTGGGCACCGTAGCCGGGCACCAGCAGGAAGGTGTGGGGCATCCGGGCCCGGATCTGCTTGAGTTCATCGGGGTGGGTGGCTCCCGCCACCGCACCGGCCATGGTATAGCCGTACTTGCCCTCGGTGCCGGCCCCCCACTTCTCAATCAGGTCGGCCATCAGGCCGTAGACCGTGTCGCCCGCTCCGGCAGTCACATTCTGCAGCTCGCCGGAGCCGGGGTTGGAGGTCTTAACCAGGGAGAAGGTACACTTGTCGGTCTGCTTGCACACCTTCAGGAAGGGATTGACACTGTCGCCCCCCATATAGCCGTTGAGGGTGACGCAGTCGGCATCGAACACGCTCAGGTCCTGCTCCCCCACCCTGGTGGTGCCCAGCCAGCCGTCGGCATAGGCCTCGGCGGTGGAGCCGATATCGCCCCGTTTGATGTCGGCGATCACAAAGAAGCCCTTCGCCTTGGCATAGCGGATGGTGCGCTCCAACGCCTCCATCCCCCGCCAGCCCAGCCGCTCATAATAGGCAGACTGGGGCTTCACAGCGGGCACAAGATCGCACAGCGCATCCATCAGCCCGCAGTTGAACCGGTAGAGAGCCTCGGCCGCGCCCTCCAGGGTCTCGCCGTACTGCTCATAGCAGGCCTTGCGGATGTGAGGGGGCACATACTCCGGCTTGGGATCCAGCCCCACCACGGTGGGGTTCTTGCAAGCGATGATCTTCTCCTGCAGCGCGTCAAAGGACATAATTCTCAAACTCCTCTTTTTCTATTTCTGGTTGGCATGCGGTCAGGGCTTGTCCTGACAGACCACCTTACCGCCAACAATGGTATATTTGACCTTTCCCTTCAGCTTTTTTCCCGCGAAGGGGGTGTTGCGGCCTTTGGAGGCAAACCGTTCCGGGTCCACCGTCCACTCCTCCGCCGGGTCGAAAATCACCATATCCCCGTCCGCACCGATGGACAGCCGCCCCTTGGTGGGCAAACGGAGGATGCAGGCGGGATTGATGGTCATTTTCCGCAGGATGTCGGACAGAGGCATCTCCTTGGTGTGGTACAGATAGGTCAGGGTCACGCCCAGGGCGGTCTCCAGCCCCACCATACCGCTGGGCGCCTCGGTGAGGGCCTTTGCCTTCTCCTCGGCGGAATGGGGTGCGTGATCGGTGGCGATGGCGTCGATGGTTCCGTCCTTCAGACCCTCAATGATGGCCTCCACGTCCGCCCTGGTACGCAGGGGCGGGTTCACCCGGGCCATGGTGCCCTGGGTGAGGATCTCGTCCTCTGTGAGGCTGAAGTACTGGGGGCAGGTCTCGCAGGTGATCTGCACCCCCTTGCGCTTATACCGACGGACAATGGCCACCGACTTGGCGGTGGAGATGTGGCAGATATGTACCGCCGCCCCCGTCTCCTCCGCCAGCATGGCGTCACGGGCCACCATCAGCTCCTCGGCAATGGCGGGCCGGCCATTGATACGCAGCTGCCGGGAGATCCGCCCCTCGTTCACCGCGTAGTTCTTCACCATGTCCGCGTCCTCGCAGTGGGAGAGAATGGTCAGGTTCTGCCGGTGGGCCAGGATCAGGCCGTCCCGCATCAGGTTGGCGTTCTGCACCGGCACTCCGTCGTCGGAGAGCGCCACCGCACCCGCCCCCTTCAGGGCCTCAAAGTCGGTGAGCTCCTGTCCCTTCTGTCCCTTGGATACCGCGCCGATGGGCCAGACATGGACCCCACAGGCCTGGGTCGCCTTTTGCTTGACCAGGTCGATCCCCTCCGGGCTATCGGTAACAGGGCGGGTATTGGGCATGCAGGCAATAGAGGTAAAACCTCCATGGGCGGCAGCCGCCGCCCCGGTCTCAACGGTCTCCTTATACTCAAAGCCGGGCTCCCGCAGGTGCACGTGCATATCCACCAGACCCGCACACACCGTCAGGCCTCTGGCGTCGATGATCTCCGCGTCCCGCTCCCGGATGTCGCTGCCAATGACGGCCACCTTGCCGTCTTCCAACAAAATGTCCATGACGCCGCCGATGCCCCCTACCGGGTCCACCAGACGTCCCTGGCGTATCAGCAGTTTCACGCAATCACTCCTTTCTCACGCAAAAAAAGGGTCCAGGCTCCTTACGCCGACCCTCCCTACGATGCTGCTCTTCGTTTTTTCATTATAACTTGAATCGCATTTTTTAGCAACGGATTTTTCTGTAATTCGGGCAATAATAGAGACGGACACCAATGCAGAAGGGAGCGTCACACATGACAAAGCACGCATTTTTAGAGGGCATGGGCATGGGGATCATCGCGGGAGCCGCCATCGGAATGGCGGTGGCCGCCAAGGGGATGCAGAGCCCCGACATGCGCCGGATGGCCAAAAAGGCCGCCCGCCGGATGGACCACATGAAGGACGATCTGGCGGATACCCTGGGCTTCTAAAGCGGCAGCGGGCCGTGGACGGGATATCCCGTCCACGGCCCCAAATCTTACATCAGGCGCAGAATTTCCCGCTTCAGCCGGGCAATGATCCGTTTCTCCAGCCGGGAGATGTAGGACTGGGAGATGCCCAGGCTGTCCGCCACCTCCTTCTGAGTCCGCTCCGGCCGCCCATCCAGGCCAAAGCGCATGGTGATGATCTGCCGCTCCCGTCCGTCCAGCTTCTCCAGCGCATCCAGCAGCAGTTTCCGGTCCACGTCGTCCTCGATGGGCTTCATCACCAGGTCGTTATCCGTGCCCAGAATATCGGACAACAGCAGTTCGTTGCCGTCCCAGTCGGTATTCAGCGGCTCGTCAAAGGACACCTCGCTTTTCAGATTGGCGGTCTTGCGCAGATGCATCAGAATTTCGTTTTCGATACAGCGGGAGGCATAGGTGGCCAGCTTGATATTTTTGGCAGGCTGAAAGGTATTGATGGCTTTGATGAGGCCGATGGTGCCGATGGAGATCAGATCCTCAATGCCCACCCCGGTATTCTCAAAGCGGCGGGCAATGTACACCACCAGCCGCAGATTGCGCTCGATCAGTTTGGCCCGTACATCCTCCTCTCCCTGCTCCAGGCTGGCGATGAGCGCCGCCTCTTCCTCCCGGGACAGAGGCGGCGGGAGCGTATCGCTGCCTCCGATATACATAACCTTGCCCGGCAGGCACAGACCCAGCCGGGCAAGCAGCCTTTGCAGACGTACATACCAACGTACCCTCCAGCCCATCCGCTTTTCTCCTTTCCCCGCAATCCATTATGTACCAATCAGCGCGCAGTAGCCGCCCCCATCGGTCAGACGGGTAGGAGACAGGGCCAGCAGCAGCCGCCCGCAGTCCTCCGCACCCACTCTGGCTCCGTCCAGCCGGAGGGTCAGCAGCATGCCGCACTCCACCCCCACAGCCTGATAGGGCAGCAGGCGGCACCGCCCCCGCCAGCCCTCCCGGTCCAGACGCTCCAGCAGCGCCGCCGGGGCCCGCAGCTCCTCCGTCGTGGGGGCCCGGCCGGGCGGAAACAGAGGCGCGATCTTTTCTCCCTCCGCCACCATGACCGGGCGGCCGGTGGTGGGGTCCGTCAGGGTATTCCCCGTGTCGATCAGCGCGGTAAGAACCACCTTCCGGCCATCCAGCCGCAGCACCGCCGGTACCAGTTCCCGGGGGGCGCTGTGCCGGGCCGCCCGGCGGAACAACAGGGTGAGCAGCGCATAACACCCTGCCGCCGACAGCAGGATCAGCCGCAGGTCCATGGCCGAGGCCAGCACACCGTTTTTCATGGTCAGACTTTGGTTCCCCAGAGCCTGGAGGGCAAAAATACCGCCGCCGAAGGCGGCGGATACCACAAAGAAGGTCAGACTTACCCGCAACAGACGGCGGCTGCCGCCATATCCCAGCAGCACCATCAGCACTGCCGAGCACAGCTTGCACAGCGGATGCAGAAGAAAACCGACCCCGGGCAGAAACACCGCCGCCGCATAGGCAGCCCCCAGCAGGGCGCCTAAGGCCAGACGGCTCCTGCAAAGCACCTCCCCCGCCAGCCGCCCGGCTGACAGCAGCAGCAGATAATCCACCACAAAGTTCAGGAGAAACAGCTCATCCAGATAAACCGTCATCCCCGCTCCCCCTCTCGCCTTTGGACCGCAGACCCCATTATAAGAGGTCCCGTCCACAAAAAAGGTCAGAAGCGGTTGGGCATAAAAAAGTTCCGCCTGGACAATCCAGGCGGAACTGTATCTCTATGTACCCTCAGGCGCCCTCTATCATCTGGGTCAGGGCCTGACAGAGGGCCTCCATCTCCTGGTCGGTACCCACGGTAATCCGCAGGTAGTTGGAGATGCGGGGCTTGTCCCACCAGCGCACCAGAATGCCCCGCTCCCGCAGGCCGTCCAGCAGCACCTTGGCCGGAATATCAGGGTGAGAGATAAAGAGGAAATTGGCGGCGGAATCGCTGACCTCAAAGCCCATCCGCTTCAGGCGGTCAGCCGCCCAGTCCCTGGTGCTGGAGATCTTCATGGTGATCGCCCGCAGGTAATCCCCATCCCGCAGGGCCCCCTCCGCTCCCGCCAGGGCCAGCCGGTCCAGGGTATAGGAGTTAAAGGAATTCTTCACACTGTTCAGAGCGGCTATCAGATTCTCGTTGCCCAGGGCAAAGCCCACCCGCAGCCCCGCCAAGGCCCGGGATTTGGACATGGTCTGCACCACCACCAGATTGGGGTAGCTGTCAATCAGGGGCACGGCGGACTGGGCGCCAAAATCCACATAGGCCTCGTCCACGATCACCACCGACTCTGGATTTCCCTCCAGCAGCGTCCGGATATCGCACAGAGAGACCGCCCGGCCGGTGGGCGCGTTGGGATTGGCGATCACCACGCCCCCGTTGTCCCCCACAAAGGACTCCAGCGGCAGGCCAAAGCGTTCATCCAGCGGCACTTCCCGGTAGCTCAGGCCATACAGGTCGGCAAACACCGGATAAAAGCTATAAGTAACATCAGGAAACAGGATGGTGCGCTCGGGGTCGAAAAAGGCCTGAAAGCACAGGGCCAGCACCTCGTCGGAGCCATTGCCCACAAAGACCTGAGCGGGCTTCAGATCAAAGGTGGCGGCCAGCGCCTCCCGCAGAGAGGTGCACTCCGGGTCGGGATAGAGCCGCAGCGTCTCCCCCGCCGCCGCCCGAATGGCGGCCAGCGCTTTCTGAGAGGGCGGATAGGGGTTCTCATTGGTATTGAGCTTGATCCAGTTTCGCTGCCGGGGCTGCTCCCCCGGCGTGTATGGAACCAGGTCCCGCGCCCGCTTACTCCAATATTCCTTCATGTCTGTTGCCCCTCCCCGCTCCGTATGACCTTTTTCACGCTCTTTTCCGCCTTGCTCCGGGGCAGCATCAGCTCATGGCCGCACCCCTGGCAGCGCAGACGGAAATCCATGCCCACCCGCAACACCGACCAGCGGCGGCTTCCGCAGGGATGCTCCTTTTTCAGCTCTAGCACATCGCCTACCTGAATATCCATGGACAGCTCTCCTTCCCGTCCGCTTTATCACTATAAAGTATATTATAATTTCCCCCGTTCCCCCTGTCAATTCAAGGTTGCCCGGCGCATATACTGACCTGGCGAGAAAAAAACGTCCGGAACACAGAAAGGATTGGTTATATTGACGAGCCCATTTTTGCCCGAAGGGCGTCTGCTGCACACACCGGAAAATCAGGCCGCCTGCGCCTTGCCCGAGGGGCTGCGTCAGGCCATGAAGACGGGAGCGATTCTGGAGGGTATTGCCCTGTCCTGCGACGCCAAACATGATCTCACCGTCTCTCTGGGGCCCTTTACGGGCCGGATCCCCCGGGAGGAGGCCGCCCTGGGCATCGCCGAGGGGGAAACCAGGGATATCGCCATTCTCTCCAGAGTGGGCAAGCCGGTATGCTTTACCGTGGAGGGCCTGGAAGGGCAGGACGGCCGGCTGGTCCCTCTGCTCTCCCGCCGCCGGGCCCAGCAGATGGCCCTGGAGCACATGCTGGCCCACTGGAGGCCCGGACAGATCATCCCCGCGGTGGTGACCCATCTGGAGCCCTTCGGAGCCTTTGTGGATATCGGCTGCGGCGTGGTTTCCCTGATCGGCATTGAGAATATTTCCGTGGCCCGCATCCCCCACCCCCAGGCCCGGTTTTCAGCGGGAGACGCTATTTACGCGGTGGTCCAGGATCTGGACCTGACCCACAGGCGGATTTACCTCACCCACAAGGAGCTGCTGGGCACCTGGCAGGAAAACGCCGGACAGTTTCATGCCGGTATGACTGTGCCCGGCGTGGTCCGGGGTATGAAGGAATACGGCGCGTTTGTGGAACTCACGCCCAACCTGTCCGGTCTGGCGGAGCACAGCCCCCTGCTCCAGGAGGGCGGGCGGGTATCGGTGTACATCAAGGCCATCCTGCCGGAGCGCATGAAGATCAAGCTGCTGGTGATCGACGCCCTGCCCCCTCTTTCCGTCCCGGAGCCGCTGCGGTATTATCTCACCCAGGGGCGGATCGACAAATGGAAATACGCCCCGCCCGGCTGCCGCAAAGTGGGCATGGAGTCCATCTTCTCCGATTGAGAAAGCGGCCGCCGTCCAAATGGACGGCGGCCGCTGTTTGACGCTTCTTATTGAGGATTGAGGGTGTAGTTGGGGGCTTCCTTGGTGATATAGATATCGTGGGGGTGGGACTCCTTCAGGCCGGCGGCGGTGATCTGCATGAACTG
>ERZ1643246.2446-NODE-2446-length-17592-cov-30.774420_pt1 | contig 17592 bp, 10 predicted proteins | sample MGYA00579265_ERZ1643246 | MGnify/ENA primary metagenome ERZ1643246 (study PRJEB29033, sample SAMEA4952261) | chicken gut metagenome | biome: Broiler Chicken; feature: Gastrointestinal Tract; material: Caecum | place: Ireland | collected 2018 | study: Broiler...
TAGGCCCTTATAGGGGAGCCTGAATACCACCCGTTGAACGGGTGGATTGTTATTTATAGATACACCTCATTTTATTTATAGAAGGGTAACACCCAAGAAATTTAGAGCTCACACCTAATTTAGTTTAGAGCTGGAAATCCCCCGACACCCCCTAGAATTTAGAGTACCAATTAGTTTCCAATTAAATATTAAGTTTGTTTCCCCCTTAGGGGATTGACAATATATACACAAATAATTACGCTTTTTTTATAAGTGTCCTTGACTTAGGGTACATATTAAAGTGATGTCTTTTTAAATTAAAATAACGTAAATTTATGTAAATTATTTGCGAAAACCGATTATTTTGAAGATTAGTTCCATTTAACAGTAATTTTTGCTTTTGTACTATAAGTATAATCCCAATTATTGTTCCAACCTTCTGGTTTTTCACTAAATTGACAATGAACTAATAAATCTACACTATTATGATTAAAAATTAATTCTCCCATTACTAAGACATTTGAAGGAATTGTGATCTCTTTTATTGCACAATTAGAGAAAGCTTGATTTCCAATAGATTTTAAATTTATACAATCTTCTAAATTTACACTTTCTAGGAAAGCACAATTCATAAAAGCTCCTTCCTTTATTGTTTCAAGTGTTTCTGGTAATTCTAAACTAGTAATTTTTAATCTGGCAAAACTTCTATTTCCTATATATTTTAATGTACTAGGAAGAGTAAGGCTACTTATAGAAGTTGCTTTAGTTGGGAACAATGAAGTATCAGATTTACCATCACTTACTCCAACAGCTCCCTCTTTAACAGTAAATTCAGTCATTTTTACATTATCAACTGCTAATAACCAATTATCTATATAAAAACCTCCATTTTCCCAATTAGATTGATTTTTATATAAATCAGTTGAACCAAATGCATTATATCCAATAGAAATAACACTAGATGGAATATTAATTTGACTTAAAGAATATAAGCTAGAGAAAGCTGAACTTCCAATTATTTTTAAGCCTTCTGGTAAAACTATACTTTTCAAATTTTTACCATTGTTAGTAAACGCATTAATTGCAATAACAATTGTTCCTTCTTTTACATTAATACTTTGTTGATTTAATAAATCATTATTTGTAGTAATCAAATAATTATCTACATATAAAATTCCATTTTCCCAATTTTTTGCATCATTATAATATCCAGATCCATATATAAAAGTATTAGTTATTTCAATCGGATTTGATGGCATTTTTATATTATTAAGTAATGTGCAACCACTAAAAACGTATGTTCCTAGTTCAACTAAAGTATTTGGTAGGACAATTGAACTTAATTTTGTACAATTTTCAAAGCTCATGTCACCTATACTTGTAGTTTTATTTAAATCAACTTTTTCTAAATTTTTACAATCCTTAAAAGCATATCCCCAAATTTCTTTAAATGAATCTGGTGCTATAAACTCTTTAATTCCAGATTCTGCAAATGCGTCATTTCTAATTTGAACTAATGATTGTGGAATATTTATTTTTTCTAATAAAGTACATTTTTCAAATGCATAATCTGGAATGACACTTATATTATCTGGAAGATTAACCTCTTTTAAATTAGTGCATCCATAACACATTCTATATCCTAAAGTTGTAACAGTTTCTGGAATTACAAGCTTTTCAATATAAATATTATTTAAAAATAATTCTTTTTTAATTTCTTTTACTTCTATATTATTAACTTGATTAGGAATAATAACTACATTATTTGTTTCACTAATACCATTTACTTCAGTTAAAACTCCTTCAGCACTTACAACAAAACTAATAGTAGTTGGAAGATTTTCTCCCCATTTTGCATATAAAGTTATGTTTTGTGTAACTTCATAAGGGAATGTAAGTTTATTTATAAAATTACTTTCAAAATACCAACCAAGAAAAGTATAACCTTCTCTTGTTGGAATTAGTTCTTCATTAATTACGCTAACATTTAAATCACTTACACCTTCTCCACCATTTAGTTCAAAGTGTACATTATATGTGTTTTTCTCCCATTTTGCATATAAAGTTATGTTTTGTGTAACTTCATATGGGAACGTAACTTTATTAATATAAGTATTTTCTAAATACCATCCTAAAAATGTATAACCATCTCTTGTAGGTATAGGTTCACTAGATATAATAGATGTAGTAATAGAATCCATCTTATCACCTCCACAAGTATCAAAGGTAACTGTAAATTCTTTTACCGGTTCTTCTTTAAATAAGTAATTGGCATAAACATTAATATCTTGATCCAAACTTTTATTTAAATATGTGCCTTCTTTTAATTGATTATTAAATGTATCTTTATCAAAAAACCAACCAACAAATTCATATGATTCTTTTTTAGGAGCATCTGGAAGAGTAATTAACTCGTTTCCAGATGTCTGTAATGTAGAAAAAATGTCACCATCAACATAAAAATTAATTGTATATTCTTGTGGTTTGGGAATTACATTTTCTTCATAATATGCATAACTATTAATATCATGTGTAAGTGCTTTATTAATAAAATAATCTTCACTTAATTTTTCATTCCATGTATTTTTATCTAAATACCATCCCTTAAATGTATAATTATCTTTTATTGGAGCCTCTGGTAAAGTAATAATTTCATATCCGCTAGTAGATATTTCACTAATCAAAATATCGTCGTCGTAAAAAGATATACTATAAGTTTGTAAAGTAGATTGTGAATCACCACAAGAGGTTAAAAATAATAGCAAAAATAAAACAAGTGATGTATTTATAGCTAACAATAATTTGTTTTTCATCAATAAATTCTCCTTTCAGTGCAATGAGTAATATAAACGCTAAATTTGTCATTTTCAAGTTATTTGCAACTGCAAAAAAATTAATAAAATTTAGAAATTGTCAATATTTTTATAATAAAGAATAATAAATGATTGTTCAATTTTAAAAAAAGTAAATTTTGAATTATGTAAATCAAAAAAGAATTCTTAGAATATTTTTTATTTGTCAGTTTTATATAATTCTACTTTTTAATTTTTTAACAATCATTAGCTTTTCAAAGTTCGTTTTTTAAACAATTACATTATTAAATTTTTAAAGAAATTTTATTTAAAAATAATTTAAGAATTTTACAAAAAAATATTTTTAATTGTTTTTGGTTTAAATATAAATCATCAATTCTTTTTATAAGTGTTTGCATTTTTATGTAATAAGTACGATATTGATGTTTGCAAGCTTCAATTCCAAGGCATTTATTTCGGTTAAATTAGCAATTTATAAGGGGTGTCGTTTACCTAGTAGGGTTTCGTTTTTCTAGTAGCCTAACGTTTCTCTAGTAAGGGTATCGTTTAGCTAGTAGGACTAAAATTAGAAAATCCATAGTTTCGAGCCAATTTATATCTACTAGAAAAACGCAAGATAATAAAAAATGCCCAATTTCTCGGACAAATATCGTCAATTTTGACACCCTTATTTTGTATCAAAATGTTAGTTATAAGATGGCAGGGGTAGTAGGATTCGAACCCACACTAAAGGTTTTGGAGACCCGCGTGCTACCATTGACACCATACCCCTATTTTTTTTAATATTGTCAAGCATTAATAAGTATAGCATATAAAAAAAAGAAATGCAAATAAAATTATGAAAACAAATTACTTTTATTGTAAATGAAATAAAAAAAATGTAAAATATATATGTAAAATATTGGAGGTATACATATGAATGATGGTTTAATTCATTTTTTAATAATGTGGGTTCCATCCTTATTATTTATTTTTATTATTGTTACAGCAATAATATGGGGAATGATAAGAGGTTTCAGGAAAAGTTTAATTTTAGCGATTCAAGCTGCCATCATTTTTATTGTTTGTATAATTATTTACATAACAGTGGTTAATATTGAACAATTAGATAGTAAAATGTATAACAATATAAATCATGTTCTTAACTCGATGGGGGTAAATGATTTACCAACTATTTTAAGCATAGATGCTAAGTGTAATGGCTTAAAGGATGTTATTGCTCAACTTATAATAAAAAATGTAGACTATGGTACAGGATTTGAATTGGTAGTTAAGGAAAATGGAGCTTATTTAGCTACAATAGTTAATATTGTATATCATATTCTATTCGCCTTTTTAATTTACTATTTATATCTATTTTTAATCTTTATTATGTATATTATATATATAATTTTTTATCCAGAACGTAGATATAAACGTAAAAGAACTAATAAGTACCAAAAGGGTTTAATAGATAAGCCATATTCACGTCATTTCTTGCTTGGTGGTGTTGTAGGTGCCATTAGAGGTGGCGTTTATGGACTTATTGTAATGTCATTTATTGGCTCCTTGTTTTTTATAATTGGTGGAGGAGTAGGAGAAAGAAAATATCAAGATTATGAGGATGTGGATTTTAAAGATCAAAATTCACTAAATATAAATAATCTTAATTTGTATTATGAAATATATAAAAATATTAATAGTTATGGAAGTAATGGAATATTTAAGGTTTTAAACCTTGTTAAGGATAAAAATGATGTTCCTTATTATTTATATGCCGCAGATTTAGTATTACAAGGTGGACTATCTGATGAAGAACTAGGAATTGAGGACAATATCTATTTACGCCAAGAAATAGGAGCCTATACTGAATTTGCATCTAACACATTTAATTTATTAATGAAATATGGTTCTAGTCAAATAGTTGATTATATTAATAAGCAGTCTGATAAGGCAAGCATTTATGATGTAATAATTGAAATAATGAAAGATGATAATTTTCAAACTGAATTTGAAGCTTTAATTAATGACTTTGATGCTCAAACTTATTTTATTAATTTTGGTTTATCTTTATTAAATTCTTTAGTTTATCATATAAATGATATTAATGTTTTTTCAAATATAGATCCTGTTGTAAAGGATATAATAACTATCTTGTTTACATCTGATGATGGATTTAAAATTTATAATTTATTAAATAAAAATGATGTTACTAATTTAGTTTCAACTGTTTTAAATTTGATATCTTTAGATGTTAAAATCGACCCAAATATGGATCAAACTCAGACTATGGTTAGTAAGGTTGTAGCCTATGGAGATGCTGTCGTTGAGCAAATTTGTAATTTATCAGTGCTTAATGAACAGAATAAAGCCCAATCCTTTAATAGAGTATTAGAAAATTTATATAATTATTTTGCTAATACAATTACACTACAAACTCAACCTCAAACCATTTCTACTTTAGCATTAAAAGCTACCAATTTAAATTCATCTCAAATAAATTGGATAGAAGAGTTGAAAAGCTTATTAAATGTTGGATTGTCATCTTTTAAATTAGCTGATAGAGTTTTTAGTTTAGGAAGCATATTTACGTTATTTAAAGATAGCAATCCTAATCTTCAAGTAGATGAAGTATTATATGATGAAGTGCTAAACGGGCTTGGAGATTCAAAATTATTAGCTGTTGTATTGTCATTAAGTAAGGTTAAAACATTATTATATGATATAGTCTATGATATTTTACCTAATGCCACAATCCCATCTAATATTGAATATGCTAATGTTTATGATGATGAGGGCAATTTAGTAAGTTATGGAGAAATATATAATTTATTCAGTGTTATTAAAACTATTTTAAAAACTGATGGTGGGGAAAACCTATTTAAGGGTCTTGCAAATCTAAATGAGGATACGATTAAAGAAGTTAGCTTGCTATTAAATGAAAAAGTGGATGATAATTTAGTAATAGATGAATTATTAAAATCGAAAATTTTAAGATATAGCTTATCATCTTTAATGCTAGATACAACTCTTTCTAATAATTTGGTCTTAACTATTTATGTACCAGCCAAAAGTACATATTTAGGGGATGATGATGTAATCTTAATTAATGATGATGATTTAAAAAAATATGTCACTAGTTTACCATCATTTATAGATATTATAAAAAAGGATAATACATCAGTTAACAGCATAGTTTATGACGATCAATTATTACCTATTATGGCTGATAGTTGTATAATAGAAGGAACAATTTCGAAGTTAGTTTTAGATAATATTAAAGAACAAGATGCTATTGATATGCCTAAAAGCCTGTTGGATGTTGAAAATTGGTTGTCTATTGATAATAATAACGGTGAAATTATAAAAATGATCTTAGGAATTAGAGCTTCTAATATTGATGTGGATAGCTTAAATATTGCAAATATTACTTTAAATAATGAAGCTGTTGAAACTATGCTTAATTCTTCAGTGTTATATTTCACTGTTTCAAAACAAATTATAAATACTTTGAATGAGGCTGATATGCCACTAGATGCTTTTGATGAGCAATTAGAGGCTATTGAAGAGAAAAAGATTGTAAGTAAAAGTGAAATCTTAAATTTATTTAATGCCCTAGAGGGTATTTATGAAAAACCACAAGGCATCATGATAGGAGATATTCAATTTGATAATTTAGTTATAAATCAGGCTAAATTAAATTTAATATATAATTCATATATTGCTTATAAAAAGGTAACAGATGCCTTAGAAAATGCCCTTGATAATGATATACCAGAGGCGGCTTATAATGATATGGAAAACAAATATTATATTTTAGAAAATGAAATTAATATTTTGTTAAATATAGCTGGTAATGGTGGCGATATAGTTATTGGTGGGGATAATGCGACTGATTTATCAATTACGACAATTTATAAATCTCAATTCAGTAATTTGGCTAATTCCTACATTATAAGATATAAGATATCTAAAAAGCTTATAGAAAATGAAAATGTGGCTATACCTAGTATAATTAAGGTTAATTCAAACGATGAAGTATTTAATAGCTTGACTGATAAGGATCTCTTTATAGAAAAAACAGAATTTTTAAATTTCTTAAATGCTTTTAGTGCAGCATATGGTGATGCTGATGGTAATATAGAGCTAACTAATGCTATTAGTGTAACAATGCCTGATCAACAAGCATTTAATGAAATTGTCAAGAGCGTAATTTTGAGGGCTACTATAACTAAAAATATTAAGTTTGAATACGATGGTGTTCAAAGAGATATATACATTGAAGATCAGGATTTGGATTTACTTTATACTGATATGGCGGTTATAAGTGAAGAAGAGCTTTATAGAGCTTTAGTTTCTATAAGTATTTTAAATCCTACAAATGAATTTGTCTTTACTTTGGATTTAATGCAATTAGCAACGACTATGACTAAATATAATATTTATGAAATTACAAAATCAAATATTATAAGATTAGCGATGAACGACTTGATTTTAGATATGAGATATAATATTGGTGGAATTGAATATTCAGGTAGTTATAGTGATATATTTGTCTTAACTCCTACAGTTGTTATATATGATAATAATATGGAAACTGAATATAGTCTAGTTGCTTATGATGATTTGGTATATGGAAAAATATATAAAATTGATCAAAATAAGATTTCTAAGCAAACTATTGTCATGTATAATTTAAATCAGAATTCATATGTCGAGCATGAAGTCTATGTTGAAGTAGATAACAATGGTAATATTTTATCTACAACTACTCAAAATACTTTACAAGCCTATTTTGCAATGCTAGATACATTTAAACGATAATTTTAGATAAAACCCCATAAGCTAGACCAAGAAAATTGGAAATGCTTATGGGGTTATTCGTATACTAAAACTAGGAGTTTAATATAGTGAACCTCTTAGTTTTTTTATTTCAAATATTATAGTATAATAGTAATGAAGGAATGTTTATATTAATCATTAGGGCATTTATATGACCCAGCAAAAATCTTTACAGCTAGACTGTTATTAAGATCATTCCTTCACTATAGAAATAAGTTGGCTGAGAGAATCTTTGACTCCCAGCTTTTTCTTTTATGTAGGCATACATTTAAGAAAAGGTTTTGAAACTAAGGGCGTGGTCTTTTTTGAGAATAGTAATATATCTCGTGCAAGAAAATGTCCAAATTTCAATTTATTATTTTAATCTGCTTAAATCTAATGGAGAGCACATGCATCTCGTATAAAGCAAACGAAAATAGGTACAAGTACTAAATTGAAATTAAAACCAACTTTCAAAGAAATACAAAATATTGGAGGTAAAGAAGATGAAAGGATTTTGCATATCCATAGATGTATCTAAGGGTTCAAGCTTCTATCAAGGATTTAAAGGAATTGATGAACCAATTACTAAGCCTAAAAAGATAGAATACAATTTACAAGGCTTTAAAGAACTTCTAAATTTGAAAGAAAAAATAAGAAAGGAATATAATGAAGAATGTGTTGTAATATTTGAATCTACTGGTGTTTATCATAGATCACTTCAAACCTATCTTGATGAGCATGATTTTAAATATACTATCATAAGCCCATTACTATCTGCAAAAGTGCGTAAAAGTGATATTAGAGGCACTAAAACAGATTCTAAAGATTGTACATCTATAGCTAAAGTATTTTATCTAAAGGAATTAAGAATCTATTCTAAAGTGGATGAAATATACGCTGATTTAAAAGAAAAAAGCCGTTATTACGACTTTTTAATGGATGAAATGAAGCGTTGGAAGATTGAATTTAGAAGATTGTTAGATATTATATATCCAGGTTTTGATAAGGTATATAATGATTTATATGGCAATTTTATTCAAGCATTTTTACTAGAATACTCACATCCAGAAATAATTAGAAAGCGTAGATTAGATACAATAGCAAAGTTCTTAGAAAAACACACATGTCATACTGAAGTTTATTGTATAAGACAAGCTCAAACTATAAAGGAGTATGCAGAAAATTGTGCATCAGGTTGTAGCTCTAAATCATATTTAGTTAATCAATTTGATACTGTTATTCACAATTTAAACGCTCAAATTAAACATTTAAAAATAGTACTAGAAGAGATTGTTGAGTTAGCTAAAACATTACCAAATTATGATTCTATAAAAAGTATTCCTGGTATTGGTGATAATTTAGCAGCGAGAATACTAGCTGAGATTGGTGATGTTTTAAGATTCAATAATGCAAGTCAGTTAGTAGCCTTTTCTGGTATAGATCCACAAATCTACCAATCAGGTCAAATATCAGGATTACATTTAAAGATTTCTAAGAAGGGCAACAAAAAGCTAAGATGTCTTCTATATTTAGCTGTAACGTGTATGATAAGAACATCAAGACAGACAGTAATTGTTGATTTCTATAAAAAGAAAAAAGCAGATGGATTGGCGTCCAAATCTGCCCTAGTAGCATCAATGAATAAGTTAGTCAGAATAATATATTCATTATGCAAAAATGGTTGTCTATTCAAATAACCATCTCTATTATACACCATAATTTTTAAAAAATCCTCTTTTTGAGGTTTTTTCGTCGTGGTTTTATGATATACGGTAATTTATTGAAAAAAATATTAATTTAATACTTGATTTTCCTTATCTAATTTTTTATGATTTCTGTATAAAATAAAAAAAGGCTAAGCTAATAGCCTAAACTTCAAAGTGGGGCGCACAACAGGGATCGAACCTGCGCATGTCGGAGCCACAATCCGATGTGTTAACCACTTCACCATGTGCGCCATATATTTGACGTGCATTTAATATTATACACAAAAAAAAGTATTTGTAAAGGTCTAAGTGTTGAATTTTTTTTAAAAAATGATACAATAACTCTCGTAGGGATTTAATAATTACATGAAAGGAACAGATTTTAATGTTAAAAAGTATTTTAAAGGTTTTATATATCTCTTTTGGAATAATTATAGCTTTTTTTGTATATATGCTAAGTTATAATACCAATGCATATTCATATATTCAAGGAATAACAATGGATGCTATCGAGGCTAAGGATTATGCTGAGGTGGCTATGATACATGGAGGATGTTTTGATAAAAGAAATATCGCCGTTGAAAACGATGATAAATTTGATTTAGCAGTTTTCCCTTCTACAACTTTATCTACTTATAATTATTATACAAATCCTGACTCAGAAGACACTGAATCAGTTATTACTTATGATAATTCTTATTATATTTATATTTTTAATCCAACTTTTAATATGACATCTTATACAATTAATTCTAAAAGCCTAAATGATTTAGCAATTAGATTTAATTCTACTAATGGTAGTTATTTATATAATTTAGAAGTTTCAGATACTATTAATTCTGATTTATATGTTTCAAAGCCAAGCAATTTAAATGAGTCTGTTTTAAAATCACAAAGAAGTGCTAACTATGATTATACTAATTGGCATTTTATAAATGTAACTTTAACTAAAACTATGATAGACGAGATGCAACCATCATTAAATGGTAATATCTCATCTTTCACCATTATAGATTCTGATGGTAAGGAAGTTAGTACTATTGATATTCAATTAGATTTTTCTCAAGTTTTCTTTACTGATGTTTCTCCTCTTGTACAGCATTATAATGAATATATTGAAAATTATCAAAAGGCTTCTGATGAGGATGACAAGGATGCAATGGCAGAAGCAGAAAATAAGTTTAATGAATTTTATTTGGATAATGAAGAAACTGGAACAAAAGGTTTTGAAAGTACTTTCCCAAATGAATATTATACATTCCGCCATGTTGATTCTTATTTAAGACCATCATCTCTTATCTGGAAGACAATAGGTATAATTGTATTGTATTTATTATGTGCATTTATTTTGTATATTTTATTATTCCATTTTAATACTATAAAATCTATATTCATGAGAAATAATAATAATAGAAATGGTTATAAAGGAAGATATACACCAAAAGGTGAGGTTATTAATGCCAAGGCTAGTGATTTAAAATCAAAAGAAGTTGCTAAGGCTAATACTGTAGATAAAAAGACAGTTACAGATGAAAAAACTACTTCTCAACCACAAATTCAACAGACTATTGAAAATGATTCTCCAGCTGATGAAAGTATAGAGAAAAAAGATTAATTTTGTGAGGTTTAAATATGAAAAAGGTAACAAAAGCTGTAATTCCAGCAGCTGGTTTTGGGACAAGATTTCTTCCATTTACTAAGGCTATGCCTAAGGAAATGCTTCCAATTGTTGATACTCCAACAATAGAATATATTGTTAGAGAGGCTATGGAAAGTGGAATTACTGAGTTCTTAATCATAATTAATGAAGGAAAAGAATGCATTAAGACGCATTTTGGTAGAAATGAAGTATTAGAAAAATTTCTAAAATCAAAGAATAAAGATAATGAATTAAAAATAATTGAAGAGCTACCTAATAAAATAAAAGTATCATTTACTTATCAACATGAGCAATTAGGCCTTGGACATGCAGTATTATGTGCTAAGGAATTTGTTAACAACGAACCATTTGTCCTACTTTTGGGTGATGATGTTTATGTAGGAAATAATAAGCCAGCTACTTTACAGCTTCTTGAAGCTTTTGATAAGACTAATAGTTCAATTTTAGGTACACTAGAGGTGCCATTAGATGATGTTAGTAAATATGGCATTTGCGAACCAGCAATTAAAACCAACGATAGGTTGGTTAAACTTAAAAGCGTTATTGAAAAGCCAAAAAAAGAAAATGCACCTTCCAATTTAGCAATTGGTGGTAGATACATTTTGACTCCTCAAATTTTTAAATATTTAGAGACTCAAACAAAGGGTGCTGGTGGAGAAATACAGCTTACTGATTCCATTTTGAGATTAATGGCGGAAGAAGATGTGTATTCTTTAACTATAGATGGTACAAGATATGATATTGGCTCTAAAAAAGGCTTTTTAAAGGCAACTATAGATTTTGCTTTAAATAGAGAAGATTTATGTGAGGATATGAAAAATATCTTAGCTTCTTATAAAAATAAATAATTATTATAAAAAATATCTCCTAAGTAGTTTTATAAAATGATTAATATCTTTTGATTAGAACTTAGGAGATATTTTTATTAAATTGGCAAATAAGTTATTTTTCATAGTTTAGTATTTCATTAATTAAAATATTTAAAGCTATTGGTATATCTTTTAAACCTATTGCGGTATAGCCTAAAATTAGAGTATTATTTTGATGTTTATAAACATCGAGCATTTGGAGGGATTGTATTAATATTTTTTTCTTTTTTAACCTTGATATTAAATCCATCTCGTCTATATCTTTATTTATTTTAATTAATAGCGAAAGATAATTACTATAAGCATCATAGCTTATTAATTTACTATAGGGCTTTAATATCTCGATACATAGATTTCTCTTTTTTAAGTAATTTCTTTTTAATTTATTAATATGTGAGGCATAATAGCCATTTTCAATAAATTTGGCAAGACAAGCTTGAGTTAGGGTACTAACAGAGGTGGAATAATTATTATATTTTTGGTTGTATTTTGTAACAAGTGAATCGGGAATAATTACATAGCTTATTCTAAGACCTGGAAACATAGTGGTCGAAAAAGTAGAAAAAAAGATAACATTATCATTATTTAGCATCCATAATGATGTAGTAGGTGCAGAATTAATTCTAAATTCAGCATCAAAATCATCCTCAATTATAAAGCTGTTTGTGTTTAGGGCAAAGTTTAGCAATTCTTTTTTTCTGGAAATACTCATTTTAATTCCTGTTGGAAATTGATTAAACGGAGTTGTATATAAAATAGTTTGTTTTGGTGGTATTTTTACTCCCTGGTCATCTAAATTGATATAATTAATTGTTTTGTTAATATTTTGGGCTATAGAAGCTAATTTATGGTAGCCAGGATTTTCTAAAGTGATGTTATTTATTGATATAAGGCTTAAAATTTGTTCTAACATTTCAATTCCACTACCAATGATAATATTTTGGGTATTTGTGATAATGCCTCTATTTTCAAATAAATGCTTTTTTATAGCTTTTTTTAAGTTGAGATCTCCTGTTTGATTAGTTTTATTTAAATATGTGTCGGAATCAATTATTTCTTTAGCTATTTTTTTAAAATTTATATTATAAAATTTTTCAACGTTTGAGGTGGTTAAATCATAATATAAATCATTTTGGATAATTTCATTATTTTTTAAGCTTTTGATTGGTAGGGTAATGCTTGGTTGTTCACAGACAAAGTAGCCTTTTTTTTCAATTGTATAGATATAGCCTTCATCTAAAAGAAGATTGTAGGCTTGAATTATTGTATTAAGACTTATGTTTAATTCTAAGGCTAAATTTCTTTTAGATGGTAATTTATCATTGGGCTTTAAAATATTTTTATTTATCAGCATACTTATATAATTAAATATTTGAATATATTTTGGTTTTGTATCAGTTAATATGATATTCATGGTACCACCATCCCTTTAATTATTTTTTGATTTAATAGAACCAATTAACCTTATTATAGAACGAATTTATTTACTAATCAATATTGAATGAAAATAAAAATAATGATAAAATTAATTCTGAAGTAATTGTTTTGAAAGGATAATTTATCTATGGGAAAAACAGCAGCATGTATTAAAATAATTCAAATATTAAGCTGTAGAGATATAGTATCTACGATGGAACTTTCTGAAATTTTAGAGACTAATCCAAGAAATATTAAAGAGTATATTAAAGAACTTGAACTATTAGGATACACAATATTATCTTATAAGGGAAAATATGGAGGATATAAATTAGATAAAAGAGAGTTGTTACCTAGTGTTAAGCTTAATGATAATGAAAGAAGTGCTTTAGTTTTAGGAACTGATTTTTTACACAATTGTCCTGATTTTTTAAAGTATAGCGAATATGAGAGTGCCATGGGTAAGGTTATGGCTTCTTTCGATAGTAAAAATGAATTAACACCTATTACGATGGTAGATAGATTCCCCTTAAGCATGGATAAAGAGCTATTACTAAAAAGATATAGTATAATAGAAGATTGTCTATTAACTCAACATAAATGTATAATAAGCTACGTGTCTAGTTTAAATCATTCACGCCAACATACTATTCATCCTTATAAGCTTTTTGTTTATAATGGTTCCTGGTTTGTCCTAGCATGGAGTGAGTTGTTTAATAATTTTGGTTATTTTAAATTAAATAGAATTGAAGAAATTAAAAAAACAAATGATTATTTTAGTCGAATAAAAACCTATAATGAAGCCAATTACCTAGATGAGTTTGGTATGAAGCAAAATGGTGATTTTTATAGCATAAAGCTACAACTTAGGGATTTAAAGACCGTTATGGAAGAAAGGATTTATGGTAAAAATCAGCATATTGAGGTTATTGATGATCATTATATAAATTTTAGCTGTGATATGCAAAATAAGGACATGATATTATCATTTGTATTATCATTTGGTAGTAAATGTAGGGTATTATCGCCTTTGTGGTTGGTTGATATGGTAAAGGATGAAATAAATAAAATTAACAATTTATATTAAGATATGGAGTTTATATGATAAAAAATGTATTTTTAGATTTTAATGGCACAATTATTAATGATGTAAAATTGTGTTATGACTTACTTAATGATTTATTAAAGGAACAAAATAAAGAACCAATAACACTACAAAGATATAAGGAAATATTTACATTTCCGATAAAAAAGTATTATGAGCTTGCGGGTGTTGATTTTAATATTGAATCTTTCGATTCACTGGCTGTTAAATTTATTAATAGATATCAGCCTTTAAGTTTGAATTGTGGCCTTTATCCAGATGTAATAGAGGTATTAAATTATTTAAAAAATAAAAATATAAACTTGTTTATATTATCAGCAAGTGAAAAAGATAATTTATTATGGCAGTGTCAAAAATATAAAATTGATCAATACTTTAATGCCATTTTAGGTATTGATAATATTCATGCTGGTAGCAAGGTAGAAATTGCTAAAAATTTTATTAAAGAGAATAATATTAATTTAGATGAAAGTATTTTAATTGGCGATACCCTTCATGATTATGAGGTTGCACAAGCTGTTGGAATTGATTGTAGATTAGTTGAAAGTGGCCATCAATCTAGAAATGTATTAGCTAAAACTAATGTAAAAATATATAAAAATTTAAGTGACATTATGGAGGAAGTATAATGATTGAGGTTATTAGTGAAAATTTTCAAAATTTCCCTTTAGGAGAACTTCCGTATGACCATTTTCATACAGCCCTTGGAGAATATCATTATATAGATTATTATAAAAACTATGATTGGTATGATCCTATTCCGCTTCATCAATGGCGTAGTCTAGATGGTAGCTGGCTTATTACTAGTAAAAATTCTAAGCATATTTTAGAACAAAATAGAAGCGATCCATCAAGTGGAGCTTTTAAAAATGTCTTTTGTGTATTAGCACATAAAGAAAAGCTATATGCTCCCTATCAGATTAATTTTAATTTTAGATTATTAGAGCCTAATCGTTTATCGGGAGTAGCTTTTAATTATACTAGTTCAAGAAAATACTTCGCTGTATTTTTTGATGGCTATAGTATAAAGATTGTTAAAAGAAATCAAGAAGAGATTACTGAAATAGATAAAAAGGAATTTAGATTGGATGATTTAAAAACTTATAAAATATCTATTAATCTTGGTGATACATGTGATGTTTATGTTGATGATGTTTTAAAACTTAGTGCTCAAATACTATTTGAACCAGGCAAGCAGTTTGCCTGTGTAAGTAAAGCCTTATGCCAATATAGTGATATTTCCATTTTAATGGATGAAGAAAATTATTATAATCATTTAAGTCTTAAAGAAAATTATAATAAGCAAATAATGTTGAAAAGACAAAAATATGCTCCTATGAAGTGTATAAAAAAAATTGACTTAAAAAACTTTGGTAGTGGTCGCCAGCTTAGAATAGCTGTAGTAGATAGTAAGCCTATTTTTGTTATGGCTCAGCATCAAAAAAGAGTTATGCGCGATGCATATGCTAGATTATCTTGCTTGAGTGTATTTGATTATGACGGTAATATTTTATGGCAGGATGGTGAGGCGGATGGAACCTTAAATAGTGCTTTGATTTCATGCGACCTACCTTTTCAAATTGCTGATATTAATAATGATAAAAAATTAGAGGTAATTTATAGTATTGATTTTGAAATTATAGTTAGAGATTTAATATCTGGAAAAGAATTAAAGAGAATGCCAACTCCATACGTAGTAGATGATAAGCTAGTTGATATGCCTTTTTATAGATTAAATGTTGACGCTATTAGGGTGGCTGATTTTAAAGGATTAGGCTATAAAGGAAATTTTATTATTAAAGATAGATATCATAATGTTTGGGCTTTTGATGAAAATATGAAACTAATGTGGCGATATAATCATAAAAATACAGGTCATTTTCCTTACATAGCTGATTTTAATGATGATAAGAAGGATGAGATGTTTGTTGGATATGATATGGTTGATAGTAATGGTAAGATTATTTTTTCTTTGCCGATGGACCAAGATCATACCGATGAAATAATATTTATAAGACTAAAGGCTTCAAAGGACAAGCAATTTGTTTTAGCAAGTGGTAATGAAGGCTTAAATATTGTCAATAAAGATGGAAGTATTTATCGCCATATTGACGTAGGACATGCCCAAAGAATCAGTGTAGCACCTTATTTGGGTGATAAAACTAATCTTCAAATTTGTGCAACCTCTTTTTGGGGAGCTGATGGCATAATATATATGTTTGATTGTGATGGCAAGGAATTAAATCAAATAGAACAGCCATGTAATGGCAATCTTGTAAGTCCTGTTAATTATGATGGAAAAAACATTCTATGCTTATTAAATAGTAGTTCTGATGGTGGTTTAGTTGATGGTAATCTAGATAAGGTAGTATTGTTTTTAGATGATGGCCATCCTACGTTATGTAGTGAGGTTTTTGATATAGATAGTGATGGTATTGACGAAATATTATGCTGGGATAATAAGCAAATGTGGATATATAAATCAGCAGTTACTTATAAGGCGGATGAATATGAAAAATATCCAAATGATTCTTTTTCTAATTATCGAGGCGAGTATTTATTACCTTTAAAATCTTAGGTGCTTGAAAAATACTTATTTTTCGTATATAATAAAATGGCATTTATGTAAATGGAGGAATTATTCGTGACTAAATTTGGTAAAATTTTGGCTGCAATAGCAGTTTTAGTAATAGGAGCATTTACTCTTGTAAGTTGTGGATCATATAATTTTTATAGTGATTGGAAAAATGCAGGAGCAGATATTGAAAAAGAGAATATTTATGAAGCAATAACTTTAGATAACGCCAAACAAAAGATTGATAATGATGAAACATTTGTTTTATTATTAGGAACATCTGAAGCATCAGGTGCAGCAAGAACAATTACAAATCTTCAATCTCAAGCAGATTATTTTGGTTTTGATAAGAAATTATATTTTGTAGATTGTACAATTTATTTAAGTAAAACAGCTGATAGAAAGAATTTAAATCAAACATTAGGAATCTATGATGCATCTCAAATCTCTAATAATATTGTTATTGTTTGTTATAATAGTGGCGATATTATTATGGATACTTCTAAGAAGACAACTGATTCATCTTTAGAAAATTTTGTAACAGATTCTTCAATTGATTATTATAAAATAGCTTCTTATCTATTTAATGATTTCATATTTGAATAAAAAGAAAAGGTACTTTAAATTAGAGGGTGTGTGAGGGAGAAATCCAACTATAAAAAAGTC
>ERZ1643246.2447-NODE-2447-length-17591-cov-8.517450_pt1 | contig 17591 bp, 21 predicted proteins | sample MGYA00579265_ERZ1643246 | MGnify/ENA primary metagenome ERZ1643246 (study PRJEB29033, sample SAMEA4952261) | chicken gut metagenome | biome: Broiler Chicken; feature: Gastrointestinal Tract; material: Caecum | place: Ireland | collected 2018 | study: Broiler...
AAGAAAGAAAGAAGGTGTTTCACATCCCAGGGAAGTTCGGGGAAAGAGCACAGGGAAAGCCAGGGAGGGTCAAAAAGGAGCTCCCTGGATTCAGCGTGGTGAGGGAAAAATGATTTGCAAGGTAAAAAAGGATTCGTGACAACATCACAGACAGTTGAATAAAAATCTGGTATTCTCAGATCATAAAAGAAATGAATCTTAAGGAGGACGATCAAATGTCAGCTATAAATATTACAAAAAATAATTTTCAAAGTGAAGTATTAAATTCTGAGAAGCCGGTTCTTCTTGATTTCTGGGCCAGCTGGTGCGGTCCCTGCCGCAGAGTCAGCCCGATTGTTGATGAGATCGCGGATGAGCGCGGTGACCTGAAAGTCGGAAAAATCAATGTGGATGAGCAGCCGGAGCTGGCCAGCCAATTTCAGATCATGAGCATTCCTACTTTGATTGTCATCAAAAATGGAGAAATCACCAATCGTTCTGTTGGGGTAAGTCCAAAACAACAGATCCTGTCTATGCTGTAGAAGGAGGCAAAACAAATGAGTTTTTTCAATTTTTTTAAAAGCCCTCAGATCAGCCAGGGGGTTGACGAATACAAGTCCACTCCCGGTGCGCTTCTCCTGGATGTACGTACTCCCGAGGAGTATCAGGAGGGACATATACCAGAGAGCAAGAATCTTCCACTGCAGTCTCTGGCAAATCAGGCTGGCAGTCTGATCCGACAGAAAAGCACTCCTATATTTGTTTACTGTCACTCCGGAAGCAGGAGCAGCCAGGCCGCAGCCCTTCTCAAAAATATGGGATACCAAAATGTGAAAAATATCGGCGGTATCATATCCTGGCATGGCGAAATAGAATACGCAGAATAATCCCTCCTGTAGAGACGAAAGTTTTCCCGTGCCTGATAAATACTATAATAAAATAGGAAGTATTTCTTTATATCACGCTTAAAATCCCCCTCAAAATACATCCGGCAGTAAATTGCCGGATGTATTTATATTTTACAGAAATGCCTCTCTCTGGCCATCTTATGACTGTCACTTAATTTTTTCCCAGACCACATCGTCAAACCTTCGTTTCTTATAATAGTAAGGCCGGTCTTCCTCGGTGATTTCCCGAATAACCCGGCAGGGATTTCCTGCTGCACAGACCCGGTCCGGAATGTCTTTGGTGACCACGCTTCCGGCTCCGATTACCACGTCGTTCCCTACGTTCACTCCCGGAAGGATTACGCAGTTACCGCCAATCCAGACATTGTCCCCGATCGTCACTGGAATCCCATACTCATACCCGGAATTTCTGCTGTCCGGATGGATGGGGTGCCCTGCCGTGTAGATGGAGACATTAGGTCCAAACATGACGTTGCTTCCAATGGTAATCTTCGCCACATCCAGCATAACGCATCCCACGTTCGCGTAAAAATTCTCTCCTACAGTGATGTGGCTTCCATATTCACAGTGAAAAGGCGGTTCGAAATAAACTCCTTTTCCATGCTGCATTCCTGTCAGATCCAGAAGCTGCATTCCCCTCTCCGGATCGAAAGGCATCACGGTATTGTATTCCCGGATGATTTTTTTCAGGGCAAGCTGTTCTTTGATCACAGACTCATCCGTGTAATAGGGCATCTGATGATCCCGGCGGTATCGATTATCCATATCTTTTTCCTGGCACACTCAAATGGTGCCTCTTCTCCTTTTCGTATTTATGATGATCCTGACCCATCTTTTTGTTCAAGACTCTCAAGTCCTGGCGCAGGACTTGAGACAGCTTTCGCGGCCAGATATCTGCTCAATTTTATAACACTCCCGCCGGATATGCAACCTGCAGAGAAAAATCTTATACAGAGTCTTTATATCATTAAAAAGCTTTTACATCTCCACGATACCAAATCATATCCATGATACAAGAAAATACAGACTCTGCCCTTTCAGACATTGTCTGCATTCTCTAAGATTTGGTATTCTCTGTGTAAAACATTGATGAGGGGAAGGAAATTGTGAATCGCCGAAGTAATTGACGATTACAAAAGCAGGTTACTGTACAAAGTTTTGCTGAAAACGGACGAAAATTCCAGATACTATCAGTCCAATGCCGCAGACAATCATCATGCCTGAAAGCGGCCAGATATCTGCCAGAGGTCCAAAAAGCGCCATTCCCGAAGGGAGGGCTCCGGAATATACCGCTCCCATCATTCCCAGAATCCGTCCCTGCATCCAGCTGTCTGTCCCCGCCTGCAGGGATGCTGACACTGCTGTCTGTACGGTTGTCAGGGCAACGCCATACATTGCCATCAAAATCAAATAGATGGAGAAGGCCGCTCCCATCCCCATCGCAGCGGACAAAATTCCAAAACAGATCAGCCCCGCCGACAAGGTGCGCAGATTTTCTCTGATTCCCAAGCAGTCTGTCGGGTCCTGAAAACCTCCCCAAATTCCCATAAGCATTCCACCGGCAGTCATCCCTGCAAATCCGGATAACTCTGTGACAGTTAAGTACCAGTACGTATCCCCATAGACCTGGCTCACCAGCAGCCCGGCAAGAAATCCTCCCGGCACACACATAAGCACGAAGAATCCGTAGAGCAGCAAAATCCTGCCGATGACTGGATTTGCGACTGCATAATGAATGCCTTCTCCTAGCTCTTTCAGGAAAGTCCGCTCCTCTCTCAAAGTCTTCTGCCCAGGTATCTCAATCCGGGATAAAAGACCGATCCCCAGAATGGCTGTGAATACATCTACCAATAGTGCCATGCGAAGAGACAGAGCCGATAACAGAACGCCTGCCGCAGCCGGTGCAGCAAACTGCACCACAGACTGGATCGCGGCATTGATTCCATTATACCGCATCAGCCAGGGGGCCGGAACCAGCTGAGGAATCACAGCATTCACCGCCGGTGTCTGAATACCAGCTCCCACAGAGCGCAGCCCGGACATCAACAGCAGCACGCCCAGGCCTTTCCATCCGAGACCACAGGCGGGAAGAAGGAAAAATACTGCCAGGGTAATCACCGCAATCCCTGCGTCTGACGCCATGATCAATCGTTTTTTGCTGTACCGGTCTGCCCATACGCCGCCCGCAAAAGACATGAGAAATTGGGGCAGATAAGAACAGACAGAAAAAACAGCCACCCAGATTCCCTTGGACGTATCCAAAGTTACATACCAGATGACTGCCATCTGTACCAGTGTTGACCCGAATAAGGTGATCCCTTGACTGATAAAAAAAAGCCAAATTTTTATTTTCCAATTATATTCTGTCTTCATTGTGTGGTATCTCCTCCCATTTTTTCGGAGAAAGCACAAAGCGCTGAACGGGATATCCATATTCCCAGAGCAGCTCACGACCCTCAAACCCGAGCTCCCAAAGCCTCCTGCGGTGACCTGTGTCTGCCCGGTCCCCCTGACGGTAAGTCGTCATATCGATTTCTTCTCCTGGCAGAAGTTCTTGCATGATCCAGCCCACAAATAAGTTCTCTATTTCCAGATTCTTATACTGGGGGTGCACAGCCAGAAAATCAATCCGTCCTCCCTGAGGCCCCATACTCACAGCCCCTGCCAGCCTGTGACCATCCCGGATCACAAAGGCTCTTCCTTCTTTGACAGACTGGCAAAGAGCCCTCCTGTGCTCTGCCTCATCCAGGCAGGGATACCCGTCGATTACCAGACTGGTCAGATACATCCAGTCACTCACATCCGATTCTTTTGCCTTTTGAATGTCTTTTTTGGAAAACCTATCTTTGGAAGGCTGTTCCCCCAGACTCATCTTCAGCTGCAAGGGATAAAATTCTCCCTCTTTTCTGAATTGGCCGGGTGATGCCTTATACATTGCCCGAAATATGTCTGTAAACGCCTGTTGGCTCCCATAGCCGCTTGAAAGGGCAATCTCGAGAATCGGTTTCCTGGAAAAGCTCAAAAATCTGGCGGCCTCCGTGAGGCGACGCCGAACAGCGTATTCTCCCATCGTCAGCCCCACTGTGCGCACAAACTCCCGGTGCAGATGGAATTTTGAATAATTCAGAACCGCTGCGATCTGATCCAGAGACAATTTTTCCTGTAGATGTTGTTCAATAAAATCAATCGCCGACATAATTGTCTGAATCTGTGACTCTCTCATCAGGCCTCCTCCTTTCCTCCAGATTATACTACAAAAAGCGCTGCTGTTTTTCATACATCTTGCTGTTTTTTATTTTTTCATCGGATTGAAATCCGCAAAATTTTATCCGATCTTTCGCAATCACTCTTCAGAATATGGTATGATAATGAATAAAGTAATTTTAAACTCGCTCACCCATGCTATTTTCGGGAGAGCCATTGTGAAAGAATAACAGGAGGAGAAGAAATTCATGGTCAATAAAATCATCATCCGAGGAGCCAGAGTGCATAACTTAAAAAATGTTGATGTGGATATTCCCTTGAATCAAATCGTGGGAATTGCCGGTGTATCCGGATCCGGCAAGTCTTCTCTGGCTCTGGGAGTTCTGTACGTGGAAGGTTCCCGCCGCTATCTGGAGGCTCTGTCCACCTACACCCGGCGGCGTATGACCCAGGCAGCAAAAGCCCAGGTAGACGAAGTGCTCCATGTGCCGGCAGCACTGGCTTTGCACCAGCGTCCCGGGATCCCCGGCATTCGAAGTACTTTCGGAACTGGAACCGAGCTTTTGAATAGTCTGCGCCTTATGTTTTCCAGACTTGCCAGCCACAGATGCCCCAATGGCCATTACCATCCACCCACTCTGGCGGTCGCAGCGGAACAGGAACTGATCTGCCCGGAATGCAACGTTCATTTCTATGCGCCGTCAGCCGAAGAGCTTGCCTTTAACAGCCAGGGGGCCTGCCCCACCTGTGACGGGACGGGAATGGTCTGGACGGTCGACCTCTCTACTCTGGTTCCCGATGAATCTCTGTCCATCGATGAAGGCGCCGTGGCTCCCTGGAATTCTCTGATGTGGTCTCTGATGACGGACGTATGCCGTGCCATGGGCGTGCGCACGGACATTCCGTTCCGTGACCTGACCGATCAGGAAAAGGAGATTGTCTACCACGGACCTGCCGAGAAAAAACATATTTTTTATAAAGCGAAGAAGTCCAATCAAGCCGGAGAACTGGATTTTACCTATTATAATGCGGTCCGGACTGTGGAAAACGCCCTCTCAAAAGTCAAAGATGACAAAGGCATGAAACGGGTGGAAAAATTTCTCCGTCGGGATCTCTGTCCCGACTGCAAAGGCACCCGTCTCTCTCCCAAAGCGCGCGCTCCAAAGCTGTGCGGCCTCTCTCTGGATGAAGTCTGCCAGATGACTCTCCAGGAACTGAACAAATGGGTCTTGGATGTCCCGGCCTCTCTTCCGGAGCAAATGCGTCCCATGGCAGAAAGTATCTGTGAATCTTTTCTTACCGCATCAAAACGTCTGATGGATCTTGGTCTTGGATATCTGACCCTTGACCGTGCTTCTTCCACGCTCTCCACAGGAGAGAGACAGCGGATGCAGCTGGCCCGCGCGGTCCGCAACCGCACAACGGGCGTCTTATATGTCCTGGACGAACCATCCATCGGATTGCACCCTGCAAACATCAAAGGGTTGAATGGAGTCATGCGTGATCTCATTGCCGATGGAAATTCTGTGATCCTGGTGGATCATGACACACAGATTCTCTCACAGGCAGACTGGATCATCGAGATGGGACCAGGTGCCGGTTCCCAGGGAGGACGTGTTCTCGCCCAAGGGACAATCCCTGCGATTGCCCAAAATCCATGCTCCAAAATCGGTCCATTTCTCAAGGGAACTGCGGACACCTGTATGAGAAAACGCACCCCGTCCGATGAAATCTTTTCCCTTGGAAAAATCAGTCTGTCCACAGACGCAATCCACACCGTCAAGCCTCTGACGGCAGAAATTCCCAAGGGACGTCTCACTGTAGTCACAGGTGTCTCTGGCTCTGGCAAGACGACTCTGATCCTGGAAAGTCTCATTCCCGGACTGAAGGCTGCCATCCAGGGAACAAAGCTGCCAGAACATGTTCTTCATGTGGATCCCGGCGGAATTGAACAGGTCAAGCTCATCGATGCCACTCCCATCGGCATCAATGTCCGTTCTACAGTCGCTACCTATGCTAATGTGCACGATGAACTCCGAAAAATTTTCTCACGGACTCCAGATGCCCGTTCTGCGGGATACAAAGCCGGTGATTTTTCTTATAATACGGGAAAACTCCGCTGCCCCACCTGTGATGGGACGGGAATCATCAGCCTGGATGTGCAGTTTCTCCCGGATGTGAAAATCACCTGTCCGGATTGCCGAGGTTCCCGGTATTCCAGGGAGGCTGTGAAGATCAAGTACCGCAGCAAAGAGAATCTGTCCTACTCACTGCCTGAATTGATGGCTATGGATATCAGTACCGCCCTGAAAGCCTGTGCTGATTTGAAACTTGTCCGTCAAAGGCTTCAGGTTCTGGAAGACCTCGGTCTTGGTTATCTCATGCTTGGAGAAGAAACTCCAAGTCTCTCCGGCGGAGAAGCGCAGCGTCTGAAGCTGGCCAGCGAGATGGGACGTGCACAGTCCGATTCCATCTTTGTCTTTGATGAGCCAACCATCGGGCTGCACCCTCTGGATGTAAAAACTCTGATTGGGGTCTTTCAGACTCTGATTGAACACGGTGCCACAGTTCTTGTGATTGAACATGATCTGGATGTGATCCGAAACGCAGACTATATCATTGACATGGGTCCCGGAGGCGGCACAGACGGCGGACAGATTGTCGCCGCAGGACCACCGGAAGCAATCAAAAACGCACCTCTTAGCTGTACGGGAAAATATTTATAGTTTTATTTGCCGGAGCGGAATCTTTTAGTGGCACACGCATGCTTTCCTGGGGGAAGGTATCATTTCCTTCCTGCCAACCAGGCAGGCCGCCGCTGTCGCCACCACATGGCTGAGAAGTACTGCTGCCCAGATTCCGTTCAGGCCAAATCCAAGAATCATAAGTATCCATGCCAGAGGCATCCGCACAATCAGATAATACAGAACCATGCAGAACAGACTCTTTCCCGGTTTTCCCAGCCCGTTGACCGCACCCAGAAAGCAATTGGTTACTGTATTTAACACATAGCCGACACCAATGATCTGGAAATATGTCTGCACAATCCGGTTCACTTCCGTGCTGTCCACAAAAAGTCTGCATAAAGACTGGGCAAAACATACAACCAGGAAAGACAGAACCGCCAGACATACACCGCCATACAGCAGAGAAAGTTTCAGATAATCCTTTACCCTGTCCAGGCGTCCTCCCCCTGCGCATTGCCCCACAATGGCCGTCAAAACCATGTTCAGGGCCATAGCAGGATAAAACAAAAGGATTTCCAGTTTTCCGGCCACTCCGTATGCCGCAATCGCGCTGATTCCAAATCCGCTCACCAGAGAAGTCAAAAAGCTGGTACTGATTGCCGGTATGCTCTGCTGAAAAGCTGCCGGAAGTCCCTTTCCGCACAATGGCAGAATCCATTTTCTTTCAAATGCAGCAAGCGAAATGGAAAATAATTTTTTCTTCCACAGATAAAATAACATAAAAATAAGACAAAGTGTCTGGGAAAGTAAGGTAGCGGCCGCGGCTCCGGAAAATCCCATCCAATGGATAAACAGCGGATCCAAAACGGCATTTAAGACCGTGCAGATCAACATGGCAATTACCTGAAAAAGTGTATTCCCAAAGCTGCGCAGTACTGCCGTGAAATAGCAATAGAGATAGACTGCCAGATATCCCAAAAGATAAATTTTCAGATATGCATATGCCATCGGATAGGTCTCCTCCGGCGTCTGGAGCAAAGAGAGAATGGGATTTAACAAAATTTCCAGCAAGACTGTCAATCCCGCCGAAAATACCACGGAAAATAAAAATGATGTGGCAAGAATTCCTTCTGTTTTCCTTCGATCCCTGGCTCCCACTGCCTGGGACAGAAGAATACTGACGCCGTTAGTCGCTCCCATCGCGACAGAATTCAGAATCAAAATCAAGGGAGTGGCACCTGTGAGTGCCGCATAGGCCGTCTCCCCCAGAAGATTGCCAATCCAAAGACTGTCCACCAGGTTGTATGCCATATTCAAAAACATGGCGGCCATCATTGGAAGTGTCACCATAAAAAGACATTTTCTCGTATCGCCTGAAATAAAGTCCAGTTTCAAGTTCATTTTTTATTCCTCCTTTAGTGAATGAATATTATTCATTTATGGGTTAAAAAGAAACCCTGCCATTTTGCAGGGATTCTTGCCATTATGGCCTGCTCTTCTCTCCATCGGTTACTTTTGAAACTTTCTCAGTACCTCTGTGAGAAACTTCTTGATTCGTCTGACTCGTTCCTCTCTCGGGATGCTCTGATCCAGGAGGATTCCCAGCTGTCCATACACGCAAAAAGAAGCGGCTGCCTCAGGATCAGAAATCTGCGTCTCTCCCCGTTCATTGGCATCTTGGAGCAGTTGTTCCACAATCGGCTGCATTTTCGAACAGATACTCATGGACAGACGCATATGAATCTCCTGGCTTCCGGCGCCATGAAAGATCTTCTTCATGTAACTGTCCTCCTGCTCTGCCTCAATAAAAGTAGGCATCTGTTCTACGATCTGAAGCAGTGTCTTATGGGATGTATCCAGGATCGAAGTCATCTGGGCCACCTGCTTCCTGGCATACTGTTCAATGGCTGTCTCAAACAATATCTCCTTAGAAGGAAAATACCGGTAAAACAGTCCCTGAGCCACCTGCATTTCCTTAGCGATATCCGAGATTGAAGTTTTCTCATATCCTTTTTCATAGAACAGGCGCATCGCTGTCTCAATGATCTCCTGCTTCCGCTGCGCAGGATCTTTGGAGATACGCATCCTCTCTTCCCCCTTCCTGAACAAAGTATAGCACCCGCCGCTTCACTTGTCAATGAATAATATTCATTCATATTTCGGGGAATCTACACAGGATTTGATCTATTTGCCAAATTGTCTCACAGCGGTCTGCGCTACTGCTTCGCCGAATGCCTCCAAACGCCGTGAATCCTTATCCAGATTATCTGCCGTGCTTACAGCACCAATTTGGAATTTGTACTCCGATTTCGGATCTGTTCCGGAAAACACCAACATTCCTTTCAATAGCATGTGCCTTAATATTTCCATGATTGCTGTGTCCGTTCCCCCTGATGCTGACTGGGCTGTCACAAAGACAGCTCCCAGCTTGCCTTCCAGTGAAATCCGAAAGCTCTGGTCGAACCATTTTTTCAGTTCCCAGCTCATACTGGTAAAATACACCGGGCTTCCGAAAATGACTGCTTCACTTTCTTCCAGGAACTTCGCATCCACTTCATTTTCCCGGATATCCATCAGCTTTACCTGAATAAATGGATATTTTGCAAGAATTCCATCCTGAATATACTCTGCAGCCGCTTCCGTGTTGCCGGTCTGACTGACATAAAGAATTGATATTTTCATCTCTTTCTCCTTTTCGGTATCATAAGAAAAACTCATTCTCTCGGCGAACAGATTTCAAAACGCCCAGTTTCTGATTCATATTTTCCTGGAGAGGCTGCGGAAGAACGCGCGCCTGTCTCGGACAGGCATAGACACAGGCCATGCACAGGATACATTTCTCCGGAGCATTCACAACCTTCCCATTTTCCACATGAACTGCCTCTGTGGGACAGACTTTTTCACATGTTCCGCATGAATTACAATTCTCAAGAGAGACTGGTGAGACTCCTGTGCTCATTCCATCCTTGTAAGGATAATTTCCTGGAACTTTCACGGAACCTTTCACATCCTTTTCCAGCTTCTCCAGCACATCCCTAGCAAATCCTCGGATCTCCTCCTGGTCTTTTTCATCCGGCCGTCCTTCTCCCACTTCAGGTACGATGGAATGACGTGCAATCAAAGCTGCGGATGCCACGATCTGAAATCCTCTCTCCTCCAAAATCTGATTCATCTCCAACAGCGCATCCTCATAAGCCCGGGTTCCATATACTGCCAGCGTGACTGCTTTCTTTCCTTCTCCGTTCAAAGCTCTCAGTTTTTCCGCTGCGATTGCCGGAATCCGTCCGCCAAAGACAGGTGCCGCTGCCACGATCAGGTCACTCTTCGGTTCTTCCACTTCCACGTCTTTCTTCCCCAGATCCAAAGCCTTCACATTCTGCGAAAGTCCATCACAGAACATCTCTCCTGCCTTCTTCGTTCCTCCCGTAGGGCTAAAATAATAAAAATCAATCTTTGTCAGCATATCCTTTCTCCTTTCCCATTTTCACAACACCGCTCTTGATTTTGCTTGATACACAAAGCCTTTCGTTGTAATTCTATTTTTTACAACAAGTATACTCTTTTCCCGTTGTATTGTCAATATTTACAATGTTTGAAAAATAGCGTATAATTTTAGGGAAAATTCTGGGATGCTATTCCAAAAATCTGAGGAATCTCCGTATCTAAAGAAGGAGGGGGAAACGGCTATGCGCTTAAGCACCAGGTGTTCAGTCGCATTACATTGTCTGCTTTTTATTGCCGAATATGAACATCAGACAAAAGTAACCAGTGAATTATTGTCTAAAAGTACCGGCTGTAATTCCGCAGCCATCCGCAGTATCCTCAATGCCCTGAAAAAGGCAGGACTGATCTGCATCTTCCGTGGAGTCGGAGGAGCTCACCTTGCTCAGTCTCCCCGACAGATTACCCTGTGGGATGTCTACCATGCTTTGGAACCGGATGGCCTGAAAAATTTTATCGGTTTACATCAAAATCCATCTCAGAAATGTCCTGTGGGGAGGTCTATCGAATCCGTATTATATAAACCTTATCAGGAGATCAGCGCTTCGGTTCAGCAGACTATGACAGGAATCACTCTGCAGCAGCTTCTGGACGATTATCATGGGCAGACACCAGGATTATAAATGGAGTAAGAAAAACTTTTTTCAATACAAAAGACAATCGAGAAAGGTATCAAAAACCTTTCCATCGATTGTCTCTTTTTTGTGCTGAGATTCGCAATCGAATCTTGAACTTTATCTCTTACCCCATACCCACAGCTGCCACAACTGCGAAGGTCACATAATTGGTGATATCCGTGACATACAGAATCATCTTCTCTACCTGCCTGTTCTGGGGGTTCTTTCGGATTTCTTTGATTCTGGCAGATAGCCGCTCCTTTTCATATTTGGAAAAATACTGGTTCAGACATTTGGATACCTTCAAGATATGCAGAAGAAGGATATCGTGAATTTCCATCTCATCCGTCCCGTTTACAACGGCCCTCACAGCCGTGACCAATTCTTCCTTATACGTTTTCTCTGGGACGTACAAATTCTTTGGCGCAAACAAAATTCCTTTATCATAGGTGGCCAGTCCTTTTTCCAGCAGAGATTTTCCGATATCTTCCGCCAGCTGACGGTTTCGGACGCCGATGGAGAAAACTGACATCATCATATGGATGGTCCGCGGTGTTTTGCGCAGATACTGGTACAGGGTCTCCAGATACTTCAATTCCTCCGGAAGTTCTTCTTTTACCAAAATTTTCTTCTTTTCGATGACAATAATCTCCTGTGAGAGAAGATCCAGAAATCCTGCCGCCACCAGTCCGGCCGCTGCCTTTTCTTTATTCATCGGCGGCATAACTCCATCTTTCGTGATCATCAGTGTATAATATTCCTGTGTAATTGAATTCCTCTTCATTTTATTTCCCTCCCAAAATCCACAAAAAGAATAATGACACAAGCAAAGCGCAGGCTGCTGCTCCCATGGCCAGGAGAACCTTCTGATAGATTCTCTTGCCTTCCTCCCTTGCCTTCTCAATCTCATCCAAACTCTTGCCCTCAACGAAGGCCACAATCTCTTTGTAGGACTGAATATTGAATCTCTTCTTCTCTTTCTCCACCAGATAGGCCACATAAACTCCCGCCGCCAGCAGAACAAGCCAGACTGCAATTCCCACGTTGGAAAAAAAGTGTGCCAGCGGAATGGGGGTGATCATAATCGCCGCAAACAAAACCGTAAAAATGCAGCTTAAGCGTCCAAATGCTCTTTGATCATCCTGATTGATTTGTTCTCTCATCATATCCACATCTCCTTTGATTAATTGATCTAAAGAGATTTCGAAGATTTCACTGAGCAAGACCAGACTTTTAATATCCGGATAACTTTTGTCGTTCTCCCAATTTGAGATTGTCTGTCTGGAGACAAATACTCTCTCAGCCAGTGCCGTCTGAGACAGCTCCTTCTCGTTTCGATATTTTTTAATCTGTTTTCCCAGTTCCATCCCATGTCTCCTTGCAGTTTTCATCTTAATCAAAGAAGTGTGAATCTGTCTATCAAATGCCTTTGTCATTTCCCTATTTTTGCCTTTTTTTCCATGTCAAAAGTCTTTGACATCGGCTAAAATCAAGGGTTTTGGAGGGTTCACACATCTGGTTTCAAGTATATCAAAAAGGTACTGCAAATTCAATCATTCCTGAAGTAATAGAAAAGACAGCTTGGCTGTCACCTGATAGCGGCAGCAAAACTGTCTCTTACTTTTCCTATATCATAAGGACTTTTTTCATCAACCTCTCGCAAATCGTGTCAGGAATTCTTTCGTACGCTGCTGACTTGGATTTGAGAAAAGCGTCTGAGGATCTCCTTCCTCGCAGATCACTCCCTCGGACATAAATACCACATGATTGGACACATCCCTGGCAAATGCCATCTCATGGGTGACAACCAACATGGTCATTCCATCGGAAGCCAGGCTCTGCATAACCTCCAGCACCTCACCCACCATCTCCGGGTCCAATGCGGACGTTGGCTCATCGAACAGCAGAATCTCCGGCTCCATGGCAAGAGCGCGGGCAATGGCAACTCTCTGCTTCTGACCGCCTGAGATTTGACGGGGCTTTGCATTGATATAGGGTGTCATTCCCACCTGATCTAAGTATTTCATGGCATTTTCTTTTGCGGTATCTTTGTTCTTTTTCAGCACTTTTACCTGTCCGATCATACAGTTTTCCAAGACTGTCATATTGTTAAACAGATTAAAAGACTGGAACACCATACCCACTTTCGCCCGATAGCTGGACGCCTTGACACTCTTTCCGGTAATGCTGTCCCCGTGAAAGAGGATCTCTCCTCCGGTAGGTGTCTCCAACAGGTTGATACACCGGAGCAGAGTGGATTTACCGGAGCCGGATGCCCCGATAATACTGGTCACATCGCCTGCATGTACAGTAAAATCAATATCTCTCAGGACTTGATTATTTCCAAAAACCTTAGACAAATGCCGGACTTCCAAAATCGCTTCCCTGCTCATTGTTTTTTCCTCCTGTTTCTGCTGTGCTTAGACTCCTTATCAGCCGCCTCTGCGTACTCTTTGCTTTTCTCATCAAACGGAGTTCCACGATCCGGATAGCTGTAAGTGCCCGCTGACATCACCAACTGATCCGCCTGGGCAAGCTCATAACAGTCAGAACCATCCATCCATTTCTCTACCCATCTGAGCAGGAAGGAAGCAATCAGCGTCATGCACAGATAACCGATCATCTCGATAGTCGCAGATGGGAAGTACTGATACGTTGCTCCCACTGCTGCCCGGTGAACTGCAAAAAACTCTGTGAAAGAAATGATAAACATGACAGAACTGTCTTTCACGTTGATGATAAAGTTGTTGCCGATCTGAGGCATAATATTACGCAGTGCCTGGGGCAGAATCACATAGACCATCGTCTGGAAATGATTCATACCAATCGCCTTAGCGCCTTCCGTCTGGCCGGTATCCACAGACATGATACCGCCCCGGACAGATTCCGCCATATAGGCACCTGTATTAATGGACACTACAAGAATCGCTGCCGCCCATATATTATTGAACATCACAGAGTTATTGGTAAAATAAGGAAGTCCGTAATATACAAACACGGCCTGCAGTACCATGGGAGTTCCACGGAATACTTCCACATAGACCCGCACAATCACACGGATCAGGGCCAGGAAAAACCGTTTTACCAAAGAATCACTCTTGGCGTAAGGAATCGTCTGCAGGATTCCGCAGATAAAGCCGATCACACATCCGATCAAAGTGGCAATCAGAGCCAGAATCAGAGTATTTTTAATACCATTCAGATAGCTTCCTCCGTATCTGCTCCAGAGGCCCGCCATATCTGTGCCAAGTTGAATCAGTCGATCCATAATAAGGGTTCGCTCCTTTCTTCAGTACCCATTATTCTTCACTCAAAGGCTGTACCGCAATGGCTTCACTCATCATGTCATTGAAGTCATCTTCCGTCATATCACTGAGTACGCTGTCAATCGCGTCTTTCAGAACAGTATTGCCTTTCATCACAGAAATTCCAATATTAATCTCTCCTTCATCTACGGTGAAGCCGTCATCGCTGTCAGAGAAATCCAGAATTGTCAAATCCGGATAAGCAGCAACCGCACCCATCGCTGTCGGCATATCGGTGCAGACAAAATCAACGGTGCCTGTCTCCAGTGCCATCAGCATTGCCGGTGCTGTCTCGGCAGCAGTCTGAATCTTTGCTCCTTCGATCTGAGGCAGCATAGAATCATACCAGATCGTAGCAATCTGCGCGGTGCAGCTTCCTCCGGACAGGTCTTTCAGTCCGGTTGCTGATGCATAAGGGCTGTCAGATTTGGTTACACAGACAATCGAAGCGTAGTAGTAAGGACCGGCGAAGTCCACCTGCTGCATTCTCTCTTCTGTCATAGACTGGCCGGCGATCACCGCGTCATACACTCCTGTCTGCACACCTGAAACCAGAGAATCCCAGTCCGTGCGGACAATCTCCAGTTCCCAGTCGTTCGCCTCGCAGATTTTCTTTGCCATCATCACATCATAGCCATTGGCATATTCGTTTGAGTCTTTAATCGGTACGGCACCATTGGAATCATCGGTCTGTGTCCAGTTATAAGGAGCATATCCGCATTCCATGGCAACGGTAAGCACACCGTCATCCACACCGGATGCAACTTCTCCTCCCTTTTCTGCACTGCCGCTGTCTGAGCTGCCCGAACTGCCGGAACCGTTCGAACCGCCGCATCCAGCCATAGAGACCGTTACCATCAGTGCCAAAGCCATCGCAAGTATTTTTTTCATGATTTTCTCCCCCTTTGTATGATAAAAAAAGTTCCGCGGATTTACTCCGCACCTATTTTCCGCGGCAGGAATCTTTTATGTCTGATATGAATGTCTCTTCCTCCCACATAACACGTAACAGGAAATTCTGAAGTCTCTCCTATTACACAACATAAAAAGACGGCCACAGCGCACAACGCCACAGCCGTTTTCCCTCTAACAAAAACAGTTCGGAAAGGACGATAGCGCTCCACATAATGTGACAGCCGGCAACATCTTCTCCTGCCGGCCAACAGAACGCTTCTCAATCCAACGTCCCATTTCGGCAAAACTCCCTTTCTCACTGCCTCCTAGATGGTTGAGCATCTCCGCAGGAATACTCATGAGTTTCGCACCTCTATCATCTTTAGTTGCAGGCATTATATCATACGCCTGTAGCTTTGTCAATCTGAAATATCCTTGAGTTTCCGCAGAATTATAGGATTACAATATATGTGTTACAACTGAATATTTAAAAAGCAAAGATACTGCCTTTTTGTGTTATATTTTAGCCACCACAACAAAAACAAACCAAAAGGAGTTCTCTGCTATGGCCACTATAACACAAGATATGCGGTACCGCCTATCCCTAATCAGTTACGCTCAAAAATATGGTGTCTCCAAAGCCGCTTCCAAATATAAAACTAATCGTCAGTATATCTATCGCTGTTTGTAGAAGCTTTTGAGGAACACAGCATTTATTCTTCCGCGCAGTTTGTAGAACACCTGATCAAGGCATTTCCCTGCACGATTGAATGTATCCAGACTGACAATGGAGCGAAATTCACCAACCACTTTACCACGCATCGTGATAAGCCAACCCTTTTCCCCAGAAACGCCTGGAAGAACATGGGATACGACATAAAGTGATCCGCCCCTATATCCCCAGACATAACGGGAAAGTGGAACGTAGCCACAGGAAGGACAACTAGCGGTTCTATGCCACCCATCTGTTCTATTCCTTTGAGGGCTTTGCCGCCCAAGTTCAAAGTGTATAATCAATTGCGCACTTATTATATTTTTCAAATGTGTAGTTGATAAAAGCAAAAATGAAATACCTAACAATAAAAATAAAAATGTTATTGCTGGGGCAGTATCCTTATTCATAAAATTCATTATTGAAACTATAAAGAAACATGTTGAAGCAAGTAGAAAACATGTAAACCTGATTTTCTCTTTTCTCATAATTTTTCCATCTCTTTAACTTCCAATTGATTTTCCTCAAATATACCACAATTTTCCCCGAAAAAGAATTGATTTTTAGAACTCCTTCAACATAAATAACATTGTCCATAGATACCCCGGGATGTATCCTTCACAAGAGAAGCCTTATACCCCTCCACCAAAGAAAATGCCGTCTGATGTTTATCAAAAAAGAGCCAGGCATCCTGATTAATATAAGCATCTTCACACTCCCTAAAGCCGGAATACTTCTATAGCATACGCCATTTTACCATATCTTCGATTAGTTTCCTTGGGAGATTTTTACTGTAAGGAAAATACACAGCATTTTTTCTTACGTCAAATCCGCATAGATCCGATGCAAATTTCTCAATTGCTTCACTGCCAACATATACGCTGACATGATTCTTACAAGCAGAAAAAGAAATAGATTTCCCGTCCTTTTCATAGATAGGCATACTCCATGATATGCGCTCCTGCACACCCGGAATAACAGCATTTATTATATCCGCTATCGCAAACAAGTGCGCCTGCGCTTCAGTCGGCTGCGCTTTGATATATTCCAATACTGTTTCCGGAGGTTCCCCGCAATAATGCCCCTGATTTGTTCTCCTAAATTCTCTTCCGCATTTTGGACATACCCACATTCTTACTCCCTCCACGTTTTCTGCATTTTCCACTGAACCTCAACACTCTCATGCTTATAAGTATATCAGGAGAAGATCGGCAATTCAATGTAGCTCAGAACGAATCGAAGTCTTTTTGCGTAGCCACCACCGCGTATTTATGCTCATCGTTCCGGCTTTCTACATACATATCATCCACTATTCTGATGGTCAGCAGTTCCAGATCTCGTATGGAAAGTCCCATGATTCTCTAAATTTTTTTACCGCACTCTCTCCAACTAAAGTCAGAACATTCTGCACCTCGTTAGAACCAAGGAATACAATAGTATCTAGTAATAGTTCAATCATATTTCAATCATTCCTTGATCGACGGCAAAAACTATGCCACCACTCTATAAATCATGTACACATACTCATAAGAAAACTAAGAAAGTAGTTTCCATTATATTTTCCTTTATCTATTTACTTCTATTTTTCTTTTTCTATTTTAGGCAAATTATTAAAACTTACATTTTCCAACGTCTGTAACTGCTGTATCGCCAACTGCCGCAACAATTCCATCCGCTCTTTTTGATTCTTTCCTTGACTAATCAATACAGCATTATAACTTTCCAAATTTTCTGGCGGTATCAAATTATCCTTAATCGCGTCAGTATGTATCCTGTAATTCAAC
>ERZ1643246.2449-NODE-2449-length-17580-cov-5.909444_pt1 | contig 17580 bp, 15 predicted proteins | sample MGYA00579265_ERZ1643246 | MGnify/ENA primary metagenome ERZ1643246 (study PRJEB29033, sample SAMEA4952261) | chicken gut metagenome | biome: Broiler Chicken; feature: Gastrointestinal Tract; material: Caecum | place: Ireland | collected 2018 | study: Broiler...
ACATACAAGATCGGTCTCGCTTGTCTGTGAGGATGATGGGGAGGAACTGTCAATTGAACACGGAGATCTGGAGATGCTGCTGGGCGGTATGACGCCGGAACTTTTTGACAGTACAGTATCTGTCGGACAGCTGAAGGCGGAGCCGGGGCAGGATCTGGCGGATGCTTTGGCCAATTATGCGGCAAATTATTACGAGACAGGCGGCGGAGAGTACGATCTGAACGCTGCCATGAAAGCGCTCAATGAAAAAAAGCGGACGACGGTAAAGCAGCTTCGGGAGGAAGAAGCCCTGTATGAGACGAAGCTTCGGAAAATGCAGCAGGAGTGCGGTTATCTGGAAAGAGATATGGAACGGCTTGACAGGGAATATCAGGAAAAAGAGGAGGCTCTGGAAGGTCTGGAACAGGAAGAAAGTTTAGAGCCGGATGTCCCGGTATCCGGTCGGCCGCTGATCTGGAGCGGTATAGGCGGAGTCTGCATCGGTATCCTGGGAGTTCTGTGGTGCAAAACGGCGGGGCAGGAACTGCTCAATATGCCTGCTTTCGTCGGAGCGACAGCAGGACTGGTCGGTCTGCTTGGCGTTATAGCGCTGACAGCGGGGATTATGAGGATGACCCGATGGAGCCGGCGGCAGTCTGGAACGCGGACGGACGGGAAAGATACGAAAGGCAGAGGAACTCCTGACGGAACTGCAGATCAGAGAAAAAGACTGGAATGGGAGCTGGAGCGTATTCGCGGGGAACGAAAAGAAAAGGAAACACGAAAGGAAAATATCCGTGAAGAATATGAAGAGACAGAGAAAAGCGAAAGACAGATCCGGCTGGAGAAACAGTGCCGGGCTTTGGAACTTGCCGAAGAAACGCTGAAGAAAGCAGCCGGCGCTGCAGGAGAGTATATGGAGCGGAGAATGAACCGCCGCGCGTCAGAGATATTCTCAGCGATTACGGATGGGAAGTATCCGTCTCTCGAGATCGATCGGCAGCGAGGAATTACTGTCTGGAATGGAATCCGGAGAATTCCGGCGGAACGTCTGAGCAGAGGAACGGTGGAACAGATATACTTCGCCGTAAGAATGGCGGCGGCTGAGGTGATGGAAGAGGAAAGTATGCCGGTTATACTGGATGATGTGTTTGCATTTTATGATGACAAAAGGTTGGAATGTGTATTAAAATGGTTGAGCAGACAGAAAAAGCAGGTTATAATATTTACCTGCCAGAAAAGGGAAGAAGAGATCCTGAGAGAAATGGAAGAAAGAAGAGTTTCAGATGAAGATAAATTTGCCTAGAAAAGTGCTGATGATCATTAATAATCTGCAGCTTCACGGATATGAAGCCTACGCGGTGGGCGGCTGCGTAAGGGATTCGATCCTGGCCAGGAGGCCTGAAGATTGGGATATTACTACATCTGCAAGGCCGGAAGAGATAAAAAAATTGTTCCGCAGGACAGTAGATACAGGAATCGAACATGGCACTGTCACCGTGCTTTTGGGGAAAGACAGCTATGAGGTGACGACTTACCGGATCGACGGGGCGTACGAGGACAGCCGCCATCCGAAAGAGGTGCATTTTACAAACAAGCTGGAGGAAGACCTGAGAAGGAGAGACTTTACCATTAACGCTATGGCATACAATGATGAGGTGCGCCTGGTGGATGCGTTCGGTGGAATGCAGGACCTGAACCATCATCTGATCCGCTGTGTCGGGGAGCCGAAAGAGAGGTTTTCTGAAGACGCCCTGCGTATACTGCGTGCAGTTCGTTTCTCCGCGCAGCTTAATTTCCCTATTGAACAGCGGACGGCGGAGGCTGTCAGGGAGCTGGCGCCGACGCTGAAAAATATCAGTGCGGAGCGGATTCAGACTGAGCTTGTCAAACTTCTTGTATCGCCTCATCCGGAGCGGATCCAGGATGCATATGAACTGGGGATCACAAAGGTTATCCTGCCTGAGTGGGATGACATGGTCGGAGTGGAGCAGAACACTCCTCACCACAAATACGATGTGGCCCGCCATACATTATATGCTTTGAAAAACGTAAAGAGAGATAAGATCCTTCGCCTTACCATGTTGTTCCATGATATGGGGAAACCATCTGTGAAGACTACAGATGAAAAGGGGCGGGATCATTTTAAAGGGCATGCTCTGGTCAGCGAGGAGATCGCGCGAAAGGTTTTACGAAGACTGAAGTTTGATAATGACACTGTGAAAAAAGTTACCCGTCTTGTCTGTTATCACGATTACCGGATGGAGGCTACGCCGAAGAATGTACGCCGCGCGATGAACAGAATCGGGGTGGAGTTGTTCCCTTATTATCTTGCTGTCAGGATGGCGGACACGAAAGCTCAGAGTCCATACAGAAGGCGGGAAAAGATTGAGAACATCATTGCCGTGCGGGAGCTTTACCAGGAGATCCTCTTAAATGATGAGTGCGTTACGCTGCGTCAGCTTGCGGTGGGCGGCCGGGAACTGATGGAACTGGGGATGCGTCCGGGCAGAGAGCTGGGAAGCATGTTGAGCGAACTTCTGGAATATGTGATTGATGACCCGGAGCGGAATACAAAAGAGAAGCTTTGTAATTATGTAAAAGAAAAACTTGATTTATGATCATACTCGGGCTGTTCCCGTCATACATTAGAGAGAGTCAGAATACGCGGTGACAGGGGGCAGCCATGAGAGAAGAGTACGAACTGGAAGTATTGGAGAACTATGATATAGAAGTGAGAAGCACCCGAAAGATAAGGGGTGCGTTTTTTTGCGATACAGATAAGGGAACGATGCTGTTGAAAGAGACGAAGCTGTCCGGGCAGCGCGCGCCTTTATTGTATATGGTGCTCAGCCGCATCGAGACGACGGGGAATGTTAGAGTGGATACGCCTGTATTTACAAAGGACGGAGAGCTCCTTGTAAGTTCCAGAGAGGGAAGGCGTTATATGCTGAAAAAATGGTATCAAGGGCGGGAGTGCGATGTGCGGCAGGAACGGGAGGTACTCCGGGGGGCTGAAATTCTGGCGGTACTGCACCGGGAGCTGGAACATATGTCGTCTGATCCGGAATTGCCCTGGCAGAAAGGAAGCTTTCTGACCGCAAAGGATCCTATGGATGAGATATCCCGGCACAATCGTGAACTGAAGAAAGTCAGGAGTTTTATACGCGGTCGTGTGTCGAAAAACGAGTTTGAATATCTGTTTTTAGACAGTTTCGAAAAAATGTATCGATTAGCGGAAAGTATTCTGGAGAGAATGAGAAATTCGGGATGTTCCGCTCTTTATCGGGAAAGCACTGTGAAGGATTGTCTTGTGCATGGGGATTATAATTATCATAACCTTATTGTGACAGGAGAAACTATGGCTGTCACAAATTTTGAGCATATGCACTCTGGCATACAGGTACATGATCTATATTATTTTATAAGAAAAACAATGGAAAAATATATTTGGAAACAAAAAACTGGACAAAAAATATTGGAAGCATATGAGAGTGTCCGGCCGCTGAGTCCGCGTGAGAAGGAATATATCGGCCTGTGTCTGGCATACCCGGAAAAATATTGGAAGACGGCCAGTACTTATTATCACTCTAACAAGGCCTGGCTATCTCAGAAATCTGTCGAAAAACTTGAACTGGCAGTGCGCCAGAATGAAGAAAAAAAGGCCTTTCTGGAAAATATTTTTTCCATCAGTATCTAGTAAAGATTTGTTGCCGATTCAGTGGAAACATGATATATTAGTACTGGATTTATTGTGATTTTTCACAGAAAAATCAACAGAAAAAATGGTAGGAGTGGTAAAGATGTATCAGAAAGAATATGAGCGCTGGATGGCAGCAGATCTGGAAGATCCGGACCTGAAACCGGAATTGTCCAAAATCGAGGGAAATGATGATGAGATCAAGGAACGTTTCGCGGTGGCGCTGAAGTTCGGAACAGCCGGACTTAGAGGCGTTCTCGGAGCAGGTACGAACCGCATGAATATTTATGTGGTGCGCCAGGCTACACAGGGACTTGCAAACTGGGTAAAGACCCAGGGCGGAACACAGACGGTTGCAATCAGTTATGACAGCCGTATAAAGAGCGATGTGTTTGCCAAGACGGCTGCAGGAGTGCTTGCTGCGAACGGGATCAAAGTAAGGATCTATGACGCACTGATGCCGGTGCCGGCGCTTTCTTTTGCAACACGCTATTATAACTGTAATGCCGGCGTTATGGTGACAGCGTCTCATAATCCTGCAAAATATAACGGATATAAGGCATACGGACCGGACGGCTGCCAGATGACGGATGATGCGGCGGCTGTCGTATACGAGGAAATTCAGAAGACAGACGTTTTGACAGGCGCAAAATATATGTCCTTTGCGCAGGGCGTTGAGGAAGGGCTGATTCGTTTTGTCGGAGACGACTGCAAGAGAGCGCTCTATGATGCCATTGAATCACGTCAGGTTCGTCCGGGACTTTGCAAAACTGCAGGACTTAAACTGGTATACAGCCCGCTGAACGGTTCCGGTCTGATGCCGGTGACACAGGTGTTAAAGGATATCGGCATCACAGACATTACGATCGTTCCGGATCAGGAGTATCCGAATGGTTACTTTACTACATGCAGTTATCCGAACCCGGAGATATTTGCAGCGCTTGAGCAGGGGCTTAACCTGGCGAAAGAGACAGGCGCTGATCTGATGCTTGCCACAGATCCGGATGCAGACCGTGTTGGCATTGCTATGAAATGCCCGGACGGTTCCTATGAACTGGTGAGTGGAAATGAAGTGGGCGTGCTGCTCCTTGACTATATCTGTGCAGGACGTATTGAGAAAGGTACGATGCCGGAAAAACCTGTAGCCGTGAAATCTATTGTATCCACTCCTCTTGCGGATGCGGTGGCTGCAAAATACGGAGTGGAGCTGCGCAACGTACTGACCGGATTTAAATGGATCGGAGATCAGATTGCACAGCTTGAGGCTGCAGGCGAGGTGGACCGTTTCATCTTCGGATTCGAAGAGAGTTATGGTTACCTTGCAGGACCGTATGTGCGCGATAAAGACGCAGTCATCGGATCTATGCTGATCTGTGAGATGGCGGCTTACTACAGGAGCATCGGAAGCTCTCTGAAACAGCGGATGGAAGAAATCTATGCGGAGTACGGCCGTTATCTGAATAAAGTTGACAGCTTTGAGTTCCCGGGCTTAAGCGGAATGGACAAGATGTCCGGTATCATGCAGGGGCTTAGAGATAATCCGCTGTCAGAGATCGCAGGATACAAAGTAACATCCGTGACAGATTATCAGAAACCGGAAGAGACAGGACTTCCTGCGGCGAACGTGCTTATTTATAAGTTGGATAATAATGCTACTGTTATTGTACGTCCGTCAGGAACAGAGCCGAAGATCAAGATATACTACACTACATTGGGTAAGGATCTTGCTGAAGCGGAGAGCGAAAAAGAGAAACTTGCAGAGGCTTTGAAGCCGATCATGGCGTAGGAAGAACCGGCGTTTATCCGAACATTTGACAGGAACCGGAGAAGGCGCCGCCAACGCCGTAAAAAAGGGCGAAAAATCTTGACAAAGCTAATTTAAACCGTTATAACAATACATAAAGGCGGAAAGATGCGTCCGCAAAGGCATTATCCCCTTTAAAATAATAGAAATAAAAATTGTATGTATGTACAATAAAGAGGAGGAATTACCCATGAACAAAACAGAATTAATCGCAGCTATTGCAGAGAAAGCGGAAATTTCAAAGAAAGATTCTGAAAAAGCATTAAAGGCTTTTGTTGATGTAGTTACAGAGCAGCTTAAAAATGACGATAAGGTTCAGCTTGTTGGATTCGGAACATTTGAAGTGAGCAAGAGAGCTGCAAGAGAGGGAAGAAACCCGCAGACAGGTAAGACAATGAAGATCGCAGCTTGCAAGGCTCCGAAGTTCAAAGCAGGAAAAGCTTTAAAGGACGCTATCAACTAATTTCGGATTTGAAAATAGAGAAGAACGGACAGGCACTTACAATGGGAGCATTGTAAGTGCCTTTTGACACTTCCGGAGATTAACAGACAGAATAGTCGGCGGGGCTTGAAGTTTACCTGCCGCAGGGAGGAAGAAAATGCGTTTGGATAAATTTTTGAAGGTATCGAGACTGATCAAGAGACGGACCGTGGCGAATGAGGCTTGCGATGCGGGACGTGTTATGGTCAACGGAAAACCGGCGAAGGCGTCTGCCCAGATAAAGCCGGGGGATGTGATCGAGATTCAGTTCGGCACAAGGAATGTGAAGGCGGAGGTTCTGAAACTGCAGGATACCACAAAGAAAGACGAGGCTGCGGAACTGTTCAGATACCTGTAGCAATAGTTCGGCCATCTGGAGGAATAATTTCGGATATCCTCTCATATATTTAAAAACAGAGTGGGAGGGAGTACAGATGGAAGAACAGCGGATCGCAAAGACGCACAAACTAGTGGTGAATAACAGAAAAACAAGTATGGTGACAGGAGTGCTCGATGTCCTTTCATTTGATCTCAATGAGATACTCCTGGAAACTGAGCAGGGAATGTTAATGGTTAAAGGAACGGATCTTCATGTCAACAGGCTGAGTGTGGAAAAAGGAGAAGTAGATCTGTCGGGAAATATTGACAGCATTGCTTATTCCAGCGCTGCTCCGACGGGAAAACAGGGAGACGGTTTTCTGGCGAAACTGTTCAGGTAGGGCGTTTGTATGATACTTGGGATCGGCACAGAAGGAGAAATTTTTCTGTATGCGGCACTGGCGGGAATAACCGTATTGTGTGCGTATAATATTTTGATGCTTTTCAGGAGACTGATCCGGCACAGCGCGTCAGTGACAGGCGCGGAAGATGTGATTTTCTGGATTGGGGCCAGCGTTTATATTTTCTGTAAAATGTATGACACCACATATGGGGCTATACGGTGGTTTTTTGTGATCGGGTTATTGTGCGGAGCGGGCGCCGCCCGGCTGCTGATACGGCTGGTCAGTAAAATTTTGGCAAAGATAGAGAAAAGTCTTGAAAAGTATAAGAAAAAAAGTTAGAATATTTTAACAATGGGGTGTGAAAATATATCAATAAGTTGGGTGAGCATGAATGAGTAAAATGAAACAGCAGACAGTATCAGGCCGCCGGAAAGACAGGAAGAGAAATTCCCGGCTCCGGCATTATAAGCACAGTATTCTGATGATCTGCATGGTGCTTGTATTTCTTTCGGGAGCTTTGACCATTGGTTCTGTCAGTCTTCATGCAAAGAATGCAGAGTACAAGGCGCAGGAAGAAGAACTGGAAGCGCAGATCAAAGACGAGAAACAGCGCTCGAAAGAAGTGGACGAGTTTGAAGAATACGTCAAGACAGACGACTACATCAAGGATACGGCTGAGGACAAGCTGGGTCTGGTCGATCCTGATGAGATCATATTTAAGCCGTCAAAATAACGTTGCCGGCAAGTTAAACAGAATAAAAAGAATAAGGATATACGAATGAAAACTCCGGGAGAATTCTCCCGGAGTTTTCATTTTGCGAAAGGAGACAGATCATGAGTGAAGACCGGACGCTGCATGGCAGCCCGTATGTAGAACAGATAGAAAAATATGCTCATTCATTAAAACAGCTTTCCAGTACTTTTCTGGGGCTGGAGGAAAAGAAGAAAGCATTTTCCAATGAAGAGATAGAAGATATGTTTACCCGGGTAAGAGAAAAGGTATGCGAGAAGTGCGAGAAGTGCGGATGGTGCTGGGGAGAGAATTTTGTCCATACATATCAGATGGGATATGAGATCCTGTCGGCGGTAGATCAGTATGGAAACGAGCTTAATACGGAGGTGAAGCGCAAACTGATGCAGCGGTGCATCATGGCGCCGCGCTTTCTAAGAGAGATGCTGTCAGGATTCCATGAGGCAAGACAGAATATTATATGGGTGAACCGTATGGCGAGGAGCAGGGAGAGCTGTGCGATCCAGATGAATACTTTCGCTGATATGATACGGAACACGACGAAAGAGCTGGAGAACAGTATTTTCATGGACGAACGCCTGGAAAAGCGGATTATGTCCGCACTGAAGAGAAAGGGAGTACGGGTGCTGTATATCCATTTTTTTATGAATCCGGAGGGAAAATTTGAAATTCATGTTACTGCGAGGAGTATGAGAAAGCAGAAGATCACAGTAAAAGAAGTGGTCAGGGCGGTTACGGAATCTGTGGGAAGAAAGTTTGTCCTTCCGGGCGACAGTGCGCAGATGCTTGGCAGTGACTATATGACTGTAGTATGCGTAGAAGGACCGTCGTACTATATTATGCATGGAACAGCCCGGATCGGAAAAGACTGTTCAAAAGTCTCGGGAGATAACTTCGCTCTTATTGACATGCCGGGCGGGAGACGGGCCGCAGTATTGTCCGATGGGATGGGATCGGGAGAAGAGGCCTGCAGGGAGAGCACTCTGGTCATCGAGCTTCTGGAAGAACTGCTGAGTGCGGGCTTCCCGGAAAAAACGGCGATCCAGATGATCAATACTACGCTGGTCATGGGCAGAGAAGAGATTCATTATTCAACGGTAGATATGTCGGTGTTTGATCTGTATACGGGAGAATGTGAGATCATTAAGGCAGGAGCTTCATCTACATTTATCAGAAAGAAGGACAGTGTAGAGCATCTGAGTTCCACAAGTCTTCCCATCGGGGTCGTGAACCGCATTGAAATCGATTCTGTAAAACGCCAGTTAGAGGACGGAGATTTTCTGATCATGGTGACAGACGGTGTGCTGGATGCGCTGCCTGTGGGAGAGCAGGATATCCTGCTGGAAACCATTATACAGGGCACCGATATAAGGAATCCAAGGGAGATGGCCCATCATGTCCTGGAGCAGGTGCTTGCCTGGACCGGAAAAGAACCGGCTGACGATATGACGGTACTGGCTTTGGGAATCTGGAAAGAATGACGGTACTTTACTTTTCAAAATGAATTGGTTATAGTTTACATATGATGATGAATATAATAGAACAGACGAAAGTATATATCAGAGAAAACAGAATGATAAGCGAAGATGACGTGGTAATAGCAGGCGTATCGGGAGGTGCAGATTCGGTATGCCTGCTTTTTGTGCTCTGTGAGCTGCAGCGGAGTATGGGGTTCCGGGTAAAGGTGTGTCATGTGAATCATGGACTCAGAGGGGAAGAAGCAGATGCCGATGAACGGTATGTGGTGGAACTGTGCAGGCGTATGGGAGTGGAATGCCGTATTTTTCGCGAAGATGTGGAATTAATTGCCAGAAACAGGAAACAATCTCAAGAGGAGGCGGGACGCGCAGTGCGCAGAGCCGCATTTGAGAGAATGTGCAGGGAGGATGGCGGAACAAAGATTGCGACTGCTCATCACAGAGATGATAATGTAGAAACTGTTCTTATGAATATTTCCCGGGGGACCGGGATACAGGGGCTATGTGGGATCTGGCCGGTCAGGGGAAAGTGGATTCGTCCCCTTCTCTATCTTGACAGATGTCAGATCGAAGCTTTTTTAACCGATCAAAAACTGGCATGGCGTACGGATCTGACAAACAATGAGGATTCGTATACAAGAAACAGGATCCGGCATAATATCATTCCGGCCATGACTGAGCAGATCAATGCCGGTACAGTAAAGCATATCGACGAACTGTCCGTGCAGGCACGGGAATTATGGGAATATCTTGACCAGGGGAGCCGTCAGGCGATGATAAGGTGTACGGTCAGAAAGGAAAACGGCGGGATCTCTATTGACGGCGAGCGTCTCAATAAGGAACCGGAAGCTGTGCGGAAACAGGTAATAAAGCGGTGTATTGCCGCCGTGCGCGGGAAAGAAAAAAACATCGGTGCAGCTCATATATCTGAAGTGCTGGAACTTTTGGACCGTCAGGCAGGCAGAACAGTTGATCTTCCGGGAAAAGTTACAGCGGAGAGAGTGTATTCAGGAATAGAGATCAGACGTCAGGAAGAGCCGGATGAAAAAACGGTGGAGATCAGACTGAATATTCCCGGAGAGACGTTTGTTCCCGACAAAAATATGAGAATAACCTGTCGTCTGTTGACTGGGTTTGACCGGAAAGATGCGGAAGACATGCCGCAAAAAAGCTACACGAAATGGATTGATTATGATATAATAAAATGTAACCTTTCTGTAAGGACACGGAGAAGCGGAGATTATCTGACTGTGGATGAAAAGGGAAGCCGTCAGAAATTAAAGTCGTATTTTATCAATGAAAAAGTTCCGCGCCGGGAACGTGAAAGGCTGGTGCTCATTGCGGATGGGAGTGAGATTGTATGGATCCCGGGGGTTCGGATGAGCAAAAGGTATCAGGTGGGAGATAACACAGAAACAGTTCTGGAGATAAAGATAACGGAGGATAAGAAAAATGTCAGAGACGATCAGAGTACTGATTCCGGAAGAAAAAGTAGATGAAAGGATTCGAACGCTGGGGCAGCAGATCAGCAGGGATTATGCAGGAAAGCAGGTGCATTTGATCTGCGTGTTAAAAGGCGGGGTATTCTTTATGTGTGAACTGGCGAAGCGCATAACGGTTCCGGTTTCCATGGATTTCATGTGCGTAGGAAGTTACGGCGACGGAACGGCGTCAAGCGGTGTTGTTCGTATCGCGAAGGACCTGGATGAGTCGATTGAGAATAAAGAGGTGTTGATCGTGGAGGATATCATTGATTCCGGAAATACACTGTATTATCTGATTGACGTTCTGAAGAAGAGAAATCCGGCAAGCATGAGATTGTGTACACTTCTGGATAAACCGGACAGAAGAGTTAAAGATGTGAAAGTAGATTACTGCGGATTCGAGATCCCTGACGAGTTCGTAGTAGGTTATGGGCTGGATTATGCCCAGAAATACAGGAACCTTCCTTACATCGGAGTGGTGGAAGGCCTGGAATAGGAAGGAGTATAGTTTTGGATAATAACAGGAAATACAGGAGCGTCAGCGGATCCACGATCCTGATGTTTATAGTGATTGTGGTGATTGCGCTCTGGATGGCGAGCCGGATGCAGGTGCATCGGCAGGAAATGACATATACGGACTTCGTTTCCGAGGTGGAACAGAATAATGTGACAGATGTATATATCGATCAGAACCGCGCCGTGCCCACAGGTACGGTGTCCTTCATGCTGAAAGATGAGGATGCGGCCAGAACGGTAAATGTCTCGAATGTGGAGGATGTGGAGAGTCTGCTGGATGATAACGGTATCGTATACCGTCTGTCTGCTATCCCTGAAGATTCGGTCTTTACAACAGTGCTTCTGCCGCTGCTGGTGACTCTGGGAGGCGTGATGCTTATCTTCTATCTGATGAACCGGCAGAACGGCGGAGCCAACGCCAAGGCCATGAACTTTGGAAAGAGCCGCGCACGGATGACGAATCGGAATGAGATTAAAGTGACTTTTGAGGATGTGGCCGGACTAAAAGAAGAAAAGGAAGAGCTGGAAGAGATCGTTGATTTCCTTAAAGCACCGAAAAAGTATGTTCAGGTAGGCGCCAGGATTCCGAAAGGAGTTCTTCTGGAGGGACCTCCGGGAACAGGAAAGACTCTTCTGGCAAAGGCGGTTGCCGGGGAAGCGGGAGTTCCCTTTTTTAGTATCTCGGGTTCAGACTTTGTAGAGATGTTTGTCGGTGTGGGAGCTTCACGTGTGCGCGATCTGTTCCAGGATGCGAAGAAGAACGCGCCGTGTATCGTGTTTATTGACGAGATTGATGCGGTGGCGAGACGACGCGGCAGCGGTCTGGGCGGAGGACATGATGAGAGAGAGCAGACGCTCAATCAGCTTCTTGTCGAGATGGACGGCTTTGGCGTGAATGAAGGAATAATCGTTATGGCGGCGACGAACCGAAAGGATATTCTTGATCCCGCTATTTTAAGACCGGGCCGGTTTGACCGAAATGTGATCGTGGGACGGCCGGATGTAGGCGGCAGGGAAGAGATCCTGAAAGTTCATGCGAAGAACAAACCGCTCGGTGATGACGTGGATCTGAAACAGATTGCACAGACTACAGCCGGATTTACAGGAGCGGATCTGGAAAATCTGTTGAACGAAGCGGCAATTCTGGCGGCAAAGGACAACCGTGTATATATACAGCAGCAGGATATCCGTCATGCATTTGTTAAGGTTGGGATCGGACCGGAGAAAAAGAGCAGGATCGTGTCAGAAAAAGAGCGCCGGATTACTGCATATCATGAGTCGGGGCATGCAATCCTGTTCCATGTACTTCCGGATGTTGGTCCTGTATACAGTGTATCTATCATTCCGACAGGCGGAGCTGGCGGTTATACAATGCCTCTGCCGGAGAAAGACGAGATGTTCAATACCAAGGGCCGGATGCTGCAGGAGATTACCGTGTCTCTGGGAGGCCGTGTGGCGGAAGAGGAAATATTTGACGATATCACTACAGGAGCATCCCAGGATATCAAGCAGGCTACTGCTATTGCGAAGTCTATGATTACCAAGTTCGGTATGTCTGAGAAACTTGGATTGATCAACTATGACAATGACAGCGATGAGGTGTTTATCGGCCGGGATATCGGCCATACGTCGAGAGGGTACGGCGAGAAAGTCGCGGGGACGATCGATGAAGAGGTAAAGAGAATTATTGACGAGTGCTATCTGAAAGCGCGTGCGATCATTCAGGAACATCATGATGTGCTGGAGGCGTGTGCAGAGCTTCTCCTTGAGAAAGAAAAAATCACAAGAGACGAGTTCGAAGCTTTGTTTGAGGACAGCGAAAAAGAGGGGGCATGATGTTATGAACAGAGAAGCGCTGTTCTGCGACGGCACGCAGGATTATGTGATCCCTGCAGAGCCGGAGAAAAATGAAAAGATCACACTGCGTTTCCGCACTGCGCATAACGATGTGGAAGAGGTCAGCCTGCTGACGGAGGATCGGAGTTATGCGATGTGGAAAATAAGCGCAGGAGATGAATTCGATTTTTATGAAATCGAATGGCAGCTGGGTACAGAGCCGTTTCGGTATTCATTTGAGATAAAGAGCGGCGAGCAGATCTGGTTTTACAACCGTTACGGTGTATCAGACCACAGGGAAGACTATTATGCATATACGATTGTTCCGGGATTTAAGACGCCGGAGTGGGCCAAAGGCGCGGTTATGTACCAGATCTTTGTAGATCGTTTCTGTAACGGAGATCCGGACAATGATGTGGAGGACGGAGAATATATTTATATCGGCGCGCCGAGCAGAAAGATAAAAGACTGGGATCAGGTACCGGAAGCGCTGGATATCCGCAATTTCTATGGAGGAGATCTTCAGGGTGTGATGGATAAGCTGGATTATCTCCAGGATCTGGGGATTGAGGTGATCTATTTTAATCCGCTGTTTGTATCTCCCTCCAACCATAAATATGATATTCAGGATTATGATTATATTGATCCGCACTACGGAAAAATCGTGGCTGACGGCGGCGAGACACTGCCGGAGGGGGCGCAGGACAATATTCATGCAACCAAATATCAGAAACGGGTAGGTGATATCCGTAACCTGGAGGCCAGCAACGAGTTGTTTATCAGACTGGTCGAGGAAATGCATAAGCGCGGGATGCGGGTCATCCTGGACGGAGTGTTCAATCACTGCGGGTCTTTCAATAAATGGCTGGATCGGGAGAGAATCTATGAACCGCAGCCGGAATATCCGAAAGGAGCCTATGTGAGTGCCGACAGTCCGTATCGGGATTTTTTCCATTTTCATGATAACCGTGATGAAGCGTGGCCGTATAATCATACCTACGACGGATGGTGGGGGCATGATACGCTGCCGAAGCTGGCTTATGAGGATTCGCCGGAACTTGAGCAGTATATCATGGATATTGGAAGAAAATGGGTGTCTCCGCCTTATAATGTAGATGGATGGCGGCTGGATGTGGCCGCTGATCTGGGCTGCAGCAATGAATATAATCATATGTTCTGGAAACGTTTCAGAAAAGAGGTAAAAGAGGCGAATCCGGAGGCGCTGATACTGGCGGAGCACTATGGAGATCCCGTTGAGTGGCTCCAGGGCGATGAGTGGGACAGCGTCATGAATTATGATGCGTTCATGGAACCTTTGACATGGTTCCTCACCGGTATGGAGAAGCATAGTGATGAACGCCGGACGGATCTGTGGGGAAATCCGGATAATTTTGTAGGCGCGATGCGTCACTTTATGGCAAGTATGCTCACACCATCGCTTCAGGTGGCAATGAATGAGCTGTCCAATCATGACCACTCAAGGTTTCTGACACGCACGAACCATATTGTCGGACGTGCTGAGCACGTGGGGGCGAAGGCTGCGGAGGAAGGAATCAATCCTGCCGTTATGAGAGAGGCGGTAACTGTCCAGATGACATGGGTGGGAGCACCGACGATTTATTACGGAGATGAAGTGGGATTGTGCGGATTTACAGATCCTGATAACAGAAGAACCTATCCGTGGGGGAAGGAAGACAAAGAGCTTCTGGAGTTCCACAAAGAAATGATAAGGATACATAAGGAAGAGAAACCGCTGCGAAAAGGCTCCATCAAACTGCTGCTGGCGGATTATAATATACTGGCATATGCGAGATTTCAGGAAGATGAACAGATTGTGGTGGTTCTTAATAACAGCAAGGAGCTAAAACAGGTGACGATCCCGGTCTGGCTCTCGGGAGTGCATAAAGAAGGAAGAATGAAACGGCTGATCTACTCCTATGAGGAGGGGTATACTACTGCTTATGACGAGTATATCGTGGAAAACGGAGAGATTGTTCTGAATATGGGAAGACACTCGGCGGCAGTGCTAAAACCGGTGAGACCGGCCTGGTTCTAAGAAAGATCGAAAGAGAAGAGTATGGAAGTATTTTCGATGATCCTGTCTCTGCTCAGCGGTGTGGCCATGTTTCTGTATGGCATGCTGCTGATGGGAGACGGATTGAAAATGGTAGCCGGCGATAAGCTGGAAGCATTTCTTTATAAAATGACGAATACCCCGTTAAAAGGCGTCGCGCTGGGAGCGGGAGTCACATGTGTGATCCAGTCCTCCTCGGCGACAACGGTAATGGTGATCGGCTTTGTGAATTCTATGATGATGAAGCTCAGGCAGGCGATCAGTATCATTATGGGGGGCGAATATCGGAACAAGCATTACCGGATGGATTTTGTGTCTGTCGTACATAGAGGGATCCGGCGGTTTGGCAACGATTCTGTCCACTGCCACTATTACGGCACTGGTTGCAGTGATCGGCATCATTCTCAGGATGTTCTGCAAACGATCAGTCTATAAGAATATAGGAAATATCATGCTTGGCTTTGCAATCCTGATGATGGGAATGCAGACTATGAGCGGAGCTGTAGAACCTTTGCGAGAAAACGAGATGTTTATCAATATGCTGACGATGTTCTCAAATCCGCTGACAGGTATACTGGTCGGTATCGTGTTTACTGCGGTCATTCAGAGCGCGTCGGCGGCGGTTGGCGTGCTGCAGGCATTGTCTGTAACAGGAATTCTTACATTTGCCAGCGCATATCCGATCATATTGGGAATCGGTGTGGGAGCGGCCTGTCCTGTTCTGATCTCTTCGATCGGGGCGAGCAAAAACGGAAGAAGAACTGCTTTGATCTATCTGCTGAACGATCTGTTTGGGCTGATTTTTTGGGCGATAGCGTTTTATTCGATAAATGCGGTGGTACATTTCCCGTTCACAGACATGGTCATGACGCCGGTGACAATTGTTTTTGTGAATACGGTATTCCGCATGGCCACCGTGTGCATTCTGTTCCCGTTTATACCGAAGCTTGAAAAGCTGGTCTGCTATCTGGTGAAAGATACGCCGGAAGAGAAGGAGGACGAGGCGGATTTTGAACTTCTGGATGAACGTCTGGTGACTTATCCGGCGCTTGCCATCGGTCAGTGCCATCGTGTGATGGTCGGAATGGCGAAAAAGGCCAGAAAAAATGTGAACCGTGCAATGAATCTGCTGAACGAGTACCAGCAGGATAAGTTCGATAAAGTACAGAGAAAAGAAGATCTGATCGATAAATACGAGACTAAACTGGGGGCTTATCTTATGAAACTGACGAAGCAGGAGATGACCTCAACACAGTCACGGCAGGTATCCTTATATCTGAGTACGATCAGTGATTTTGAACGGATTGGGGATCATGCGGCCTTTATAGCCTATCTGTCCAATGAGATGAATGAGAAACATACCGTGTTTTCTGAGGAAGCGAAAAATGAACTGAATGTAGTTATGGAAGCGGTTCGGGAGATCATCAATGTGACCTGCCGGGTATTCATAAATGAGGATGAAGAAGAGGCAAAAAGAGTAGCTCCGCTGGGCGTGGTGATCACTCGCCTGTGCGACGATCTGAAACATAATCATGTCAGGAGGCTGAGCAGCGGAATCTGCGGACTGGAAGAAGGGACGGTATTTAACGATATCCTGAACAGTTTTACGCGTATTGCTTCCCACTGCGCGAGCGCTATGACAGCATTGATGAAAGCAGAGGAGGCTGATTCGGATATCCATATCCATAATTCAAAGGTGTACGCCGGAGAGGGGATGGAATATTATTCGTATTATAGTGAATACAGCCAGAAATATGATATCGGGAAAAACAACGGCCGTGTGAGGAGCATGGAACCGGAGGAAATTGAGTAAAAAAATATATTTCAGGAGAAAAGGAACCGGATTATTCTGGTTTCCTTTTTTTGTGTGGACTGGTCAAAAACAGAATAACTGGCTGTTTTGAAATGACCAGATGCGTGATATCATTGACCGAGATGAAGAACAGAGAAAGCGGGAATGAAAATATGACTAAGAAAATAGCAGTGATCAATGATCTGTCAGGATTTGGCAAATGCTCACTTACAGCGGCTATTTCTGCGATCGCCGCCATGGGCGTACAGCCCTGTCCGCTGCCGACGGCAGTGTTAAGCGCCCAGACCGGTTATCCGAGCTATTACTGTGATGACTATACAGACAGAATGGAACTTATCTACAGAGAGTGGGAGAAGATGCAGGTACATTTTGATGGAATCTATACGGGATTTTTGTCCGGAGAGCATCAGATTGAAAAAGTATTTGAGTTTCTGGACATATTTCTCAAAAAGGACACCTTTTTGCTGGTGGATCCGGTGATGGGAGATAACGGAGCGCGTTATCCGTTTTTTACAGCTGCAATAGAGTCTGCAATGAAAGCGCTGACTTCACGTGCAGACGTCATTACTCCGAATCTGACGGAGCTGTGTCTTCTGACAGGTACCGATTACCGGATGATAAAAGAGATGACGGAAGAAAGACACCTGGTGAAAGTGGCGGAACAGATGGCCAGAAACCTGATGACGGGCGGTACCAGGGAAGTGATAGTGACGGGAATACGTTTTAGCGATGAGAAAGACGGGCAGGAGATGATGGGGAATCTTGCAGTGACAAAAGAAAATGCCTCATTCTCCGCATTCCCGTTTATCGGGGAAAGCTTCTCGGGAACGGGGGATTTATTCGCCTCTGTGATTGCAGGGGGAAGAGCCAGAGGAGACGCGCTTGCGGAATCCATGGAACTTGCGGGAAATATGATCGAGCGGGCTATCGGAGATTCCGTAA
>ERZ1643246.2453-NODE-2453-length-17551-cov-8.590078_pt1 | contig 17551 bp, 2 predicted proteins | sample MGYA00579265_ERZ1643246 | MGnify/ENA primary metagenome ERZ1643246 (study PRJEB29033, sample SAMEA4952261) | chicken gut metagenome | biome: Broiler Chicken; feature: Gastrointestinal Tract; material: Caecum | place: Ireland | collected 2018 | study: Broiler...
CCGTCCGTAGAGATCGCCAGATGAACTTTCTCACCTACCGGAAGCTTGTAGTCAAAGTAGTAATCATAAAGCTCTCTTCTGAATCCAAGCCTTCCGTCGTCCATGATCTGGATCGTATGCGCATAGTCGTCATTGCTTCCTACATTGTCTGCCTCAAACAGGATATCTCCTGCCTGTGCCGGTTTGTCAAGTGTAATATCAAACTCGAGAGTATTGCCTGTCGCCAGCTTGTCGAGCGGAGTCTCAACATAGCTCTCACCGCCGTTTAATTTGAGGCTGCCGTCCTCGATCGAAGCATTGACATTCTCTTTCAGATCTCTTCCGCTTTCTGAAGAATCAGCCATCTCGCTTCCATCCTCAAATTCATAGGCCATATACTCGCCGTTTTCGTCTGCGGATGCCTCGTGGTACGGATTGCTGTTTGCTGCATCACCCAGCTCGTCCACTGTCGCTTCCATCTCAGCCCATGTCTGATCCTGAGCTTCGCCCCAGTTCTTGCTTGCCATCGTCGGAACCGCATCCGCAAAACGGTCGTAGATATCAATCTCTGAGATTCCGTTTGCTCTTGTATCAACGCTGTCGTTCCAGATCGCATATGTACTTCCAAGCATCTGCTCGGAACCTGCCGGGATCACTGTGCCGCTAAAGTTATTCGGAGTCCAGTTGTTGTACAGATTCTGTGTATTCAGATAGTCGAAATAGTAGCCTGCTGCCGGTACCATGTAAAGCTGCCCGTCGATCGTATTGATCAGCTCAAAGCCTTCATTGTACATATTCGTCGGGTTCGCCCATTGCGTGTTCCATACGTTCATCTGGACACCTTCACTGCGGACATCTGCCTCGCCTGGCATGGAGGAAAGGCTTCCCCACAGGCGGACTGTATACCCCTTACTCTGAACATACTCGATCAGGTCGTCAGAGAACATCCTGAAGCGGTTTGCTTCGCCATAATATTCATCAGTTCCGATATGTACTGTCATACTCTGGTCAAACATATCGTCTGTCAGGTACTCCTCCCAGATACTCTCAACAAAAGCAAGGCTTTCGTCATATTTATCTTCTGAAAGGTCGAACTGCTCGCCCGCTCTGTTCGCTGCACCAGATACAATATTCTGAAGCATCAGGTCCGGACGTACCTTTGTAAATGCTCCGGAGTGTCCCGGTGTGTCAAACTCCGGCGTAATATTCACGCCCATACTGCGGCAGTCCAGGATAAAGTTCCTGAAATCTGTCTTAGTATAATACAGGTCCTTATTTGTCAGGTCTGCCTGGTTCAGTCCGTTATTGCTTCCCTCCACAACTTCTGACTCAAGACGGAATCCTGTATATGCAAGCTGGTTTGCTTCCTCTGCCGAAGCATAGTCCTCATAGAAGATGAGATTATCATTCAGATGAATGTGGAATTCATTCATCTTATAGTAAGCCATCTCTTTGGCGATATCCTGGAGTGTCTCCATGGATACCGGTTTACGCGCCACATCGAGCATAAAGCCGCGGACTTCGTACTTCGGATAGTCCTTGGTGATACCTGTCGGAATCTTTCCCTCGTTCAGCTCCGCGATCTGAAGGATAGAGCGTGTCGCCCAGTAAGCACCTGTATTGTGGTCCGCTTTTACTGTCAGCTTATCGCTTCCGATATCCATGATATATCCTTCTTCGCCAAGCCCGTTCGCTGAATCCTTTTCAAAGACAATGGCTGCTGCGGATGCATCGCTTACAGTCTTCAGCGCTGCCCCCATCTCTGCATTGTAATCTTCCACAAAAGCTTCTGCTGCCGCAGAGAAATCTTCCGGTGCATAAACACCTGCATCATTTGCCACAGAAAAACTTCCTGCGGACTCTCCGCCGTACCATTCAGCCAGTTCAGGGATCACCGTCGGCTTCGCATTGGTTCCTTCATCCTCATACTTGCCCGGAATATCAAGTGTGTATTCCACACTTCCTTCCGCAGATTCTTCACCCTTTGTCACCTTGTAGATGCCTTTTACAGTCTTGTCAGTGAGCGGTGTATAGATCGTGCCGTCTTTTCCTACTACTTCTTCATAGTCCGCAAGGAATTCTACTGTAAACCCTTCCGGAACTTCCGGCAGGACAAGCGCTGTGCCGTCTGCATTGACAGACGGTGCTCCGAGAAGATCAGCGACCTCCTCCGGCGTCGCGTCCGCGCTGATCGAAGCCGGCTCTACTGCATAGCTCTCAAACTCTGCAACAGAGACATTCGGCCAGTCATTATCTCCGCCGTTGTAGCCGTCTACCGTCAGGCGGATCTTTTTCGCCCAAACAGGGGCATCCAGTGAGATCACCTCATTTGTAGACGTGATCGGATCTGCTTTTGTATAGACTTCCTTAAACTCTGCGTTATCACTCTCAGCTACTTCGATCTTGTAGCTCTCGATGTTCAGTCTTTCCCAGATAATGCGGAAGAACTGGACTCTCTGGGATGCCGGCAGGGTCACTGTCAGTGTGCGGGCTTCTTCTGATGATGACATATTTGTCGCCCAGCGGGTCGTCTGATCTCCGTCGATCGCCTTGTCCGGCACCTGTCTGTTGTCGTCTGTCGGCTCGTAATCGCTCGCCTCTGCGGTTCCTTCCAGATTGTAGTTCTCTTCCGGCAGAAATTCGTTCTGGATCTGATCCTCGTAAATCTGGAACTCATAGACTGATACGGACTGCCAGTTCCCCGGGTTCAGGTTATATCCGTCTACATAAAGGCGTACATACTGTGCCTCAACAGGAGACGCGAGATGGATGTTCTCGTTCAGGTCTGAGATCGGGTCCTCTCCCTCTTTCTCATAAACTGTTGTCCACTCAGCATCCTCAGTGTTGCTGTCAGCTGTCTGGATCTTATAGCTTGTGATATTCAGTCTCTCCCAAGCGATCACGAAGGACTGGAATGTCTTGGCCTCTCCCAGGTCAACTGTCAGGATTTTCGGATCCTGCGCAGCGCTTGTATTTGTCGCCCATCTTGACTGGGGCTTCTGGGCATCTCTGTTGACGATGCCATCGACTGCTTTTGACGCCGGATAGTCATTTGTCTCTGTGTCATTCGCCGTTGCAGCCGCATTCAGCGCCAGGTTCACCGCTTCCTCTCCCGCTGCCTTTACCTCAGCCAGCGGGGAGAACGGGGCTGCAAGCGTCACCGTCATTGCAGCCGCGAGAATGCAGGCGCTTAACTTCTTTAAGCTTTTTCTGCTCTTCCTCATAGTTCTCTCCTGTTTTATTTCCTTTTTTTCCTGATGATGATCACAGCCGCAGCCGCAGCCACACAGAGGATCAGCACAATGACGATCGGAAGTACGTTCATGTCATCGCCTGTAGCGACTGCTGTATCGGCTTTTCCGCTGTCCTGTCCACTGCTCTGACCGTTGCCCTGGCTGCTGTCCACAAGCTTCAGGTTCTGCTCTGCTTTTTCGAAAGCTGCCTTGAGCTGTGCGAACTCTGCCGCGCTTAAGTCAGACGGATCTGCATTCATCAGTGCTTCGTAGGCTTCTTTGTAAGCCTTATAGGAATCAGCCGTGTAGCCTTTCTCCGGTTTCAGGGTAATGCTGTCACGGTAATCCTCTACTCCCTGTGCTTTCGGCACGAGCGCGCGGATCGCATTTTCGATCGCCGCCGCTGCCGCTGACACTTCTTCCCGGCTGCCGGACTTCAGAAGTTTCTCTGTCTGTCCGAGCAGGTCAGTAAGCGCTTTGTAGGACGAAGATGTATACAGCTCTGCATTTACACCCTGAGCTGCAGATATCTGTGCCTTCAGCGCCGTCACATCGACCAGACCGCTCATTGCGTTCCGGATCACTGCCACATACTCTGCATCCTTCGATTCATCTGTATTCGCCTCAGCTTCTTCCACGATGTCTGCGAGGGCCTGATAAGAATCTTCTGTGTACTTATCTGCCGCGCCTTCCGCACCGAGGACTGCCTTTGCCTCCGCGATCACTTCATCCAGAGTTGTCTCCGGTTTCGGGTTAAGTGCATCATAAGCGTCGTTGATCCGTTCCACCGCCTCTGCGACAGCATCCTTTGTGCCGTTCTCAAGCAGAGCTTTTCCGTCTGCCACTGCCTCTGCAAACGCCGCATAGCTTTCCTCAGTGTAAATGGACGGGTCTGTGACCTGATCTTCCAGCGCGATCGCTGCCTTCAGCTCCGTCACATCGATCAGGCTGTCCATTGCATGACTGAACGCATCCTTTGCTTCGATAAACCGCTCCGGATATACGCGCTCTCCTTCACCGGACTCTGCCGCCTTATCCTGGGCTGCCAGTGTATCAATGGCTTCTTTCGCCGCCGTAAGGGCCGCATAGCTGTCGGTTGTGTAATTCTCACCGTTCACCGCGTCATAGCGGAGTGTTTCCAGCTCAGCCTGCTCGCGGTTAGCCGTAGAATACATCAGCGCTGCCTGTGCAGTCTCAACGTCTGCTTCCAGGCTGTCCGCTTTTTCCTGTGACAGATTGTCCGCATTTTTCAGCGCTGCTGCGAGCCTGTTGACTGCATTCTCATATGCGCTGTATGTTGAGCTTGTGTAAATGATCTTTTCGTTGCTGATCATGCCGCCTACTATCGCCTGAAGCGCATCCACATTGTTGGCTTTCATTTCAGCATTATTGTATGCTGCCTGCAGGGATCCGAGAGCGGAATCAACGATCGTCTGGCTGGCATTTGCGTTTTTGAAGATCTCATTCGCCACATCCCATGCTGCCTGGTAGGCTTCTTTGCTGTCTGTGGTCCATGCATCCTCTGCCGTCTGTCCGAGTGCTTCTTTCAGCGCATCCTTATCGACAGCGGTTCCTCTGTCTGTGGATGTCGCGATCTCCGCGATCTCCGGGATCTTGTCCGTCCATGTCACGGTAATGCTCTCCAGCGTCTTGTTCTCCGGTATGAGGAACTCATTGATCGGCTGATTCAGCTTCCCGAGGGATACACTGTCTTCTTCGCCGATGTATTTTGCCTTCACTTCCGCGCCTGACGCTGTACCTGTCTGGATCAGCCTGATGGACGCCACGCCCTCAGGCTCGGAGAGCCGGTAGGTAAATGAGCTGTCCTCAGCGGATGACTTGTAAGTTGTCGTGTAATCACCATCCAGCATATTGGACGGGATCTTTCCTTCCTCTTCGATGTCGTCAGCGATCACATCCCGGTTTGCCTCTGTGGAAATGTATGCTCCGCCGTTGATCTGGATCTCGCTGAATCCGACCCATCTGTGGGAGTATGTCTCCACCGGTGTTACCCGGATATATCTTCCGTCCACATCCAGGTCTGTCGCTTCCGCGTACATATAACCCGGATTCATATCATCATGTGTCAGGGTGATGCCTTGCATATCCTTCGCGGTCGTGTCATCCCAGACATTCTCTGTCTCCTGTCCGACATGAAGGACTTTCGTCCATTTTTCTCCGTCCGCAGATACTTCAAAGTCCGCGTTTCTCAGGTAATTGAGCTGCGTCTCGATAATGTAGTAGCGCAGGGATGAGAAATGGATCACCTGACCGAGGTCAAATGTGATATGCTTTCCTGCCTCCTGTGCGCCGTTGATCATACCGATCGTGGTAAGGTCGCCGTCAAATACATTCCCTACCGTTCCGGATGTTCTCATGTCATTGGCCGTCTGGGCGGTTGCGAAATCACTTTCCACCGCATAATCGCCGATGAACTCAAAGTTCACGTCGAACTGTGTCAGGTTCAGCTCCGTACCGGCCGCTGTGCTGCGGATACGGATGTAACGCGCATCGACTGTCTCATCAGACTGATAAGGCGTCCATGTAATTCCGTTCATTGACGTCTCAAGCACTGCGTTCTCCGGCAGTTCAGATACCGCGACGCCTGTCACTGCCTTGATATTGCTGAGCTTCACGCCGATGTACTCATCTTCATTCAGCGTCGCCTTGCCGGAAGACAGAGAGACGATCCCCTCGTCCGCGGTCGATGTGATGTCTGTACTGATGTTGGTGTATACATACTCAGAACTTCCGCCGGTCTTCTCTTTTACTGTAAACTCAGAGAACTTGCCCCAGCTTCCCTGCTGTGTCAGGTTGCGGATACGGATGTACTGTGCGCTCGTGCCGCTGAGATCGATATCCAGCGTATCCTTGCCGGAATCGGCGCCTGTATAGTTCTCGTATCCTTTCACCGGCGTCCATGTCACATTGTCAACCGATGTCTCGATCGTGTAGTTTCTGATCTTATCGCCGCCGTCATGTCCGACTACGATGTGTGCGCTCACCAGGTCTGCGACCTTGCCCAGGTCATATCCAAGGTAATCGCCGGCCATGAAGTCGTCTCCTGTCGTGTTTGCATCCCCGTCCGGATCATACCATACAAATGTATCGTCATTGCCGTCATAGAGATTTGCTTCAGATCCCTGATATACTTTCCAGCGGTCTGTACGGATCACATTATACTGGATCGGCGTCACCGCCCCACTCGCAGGCGCAAGGATCTCGATCTCAGATATCCTCACCCATCCGTATGTAGTCTCCTGATTGAGGATCCGCACTGCCTTTACATTTGCAATGCTTCCGAAATCAACCGTCTGATCCGCTTCACTTGTAAGGGTTCCTGCTTTCACCCACTCATCGGATCCGTCAACCTGGTATTCCACATCTGCATTGGAGAATACATCTGTCGCAGCCGATACTCCCTGTACCAGCCTGAAAGATCCGACTGTCTTCGGCTCATCAAACGTAACTGTAAGCGTTGCATCTGCCGGGATCTTATCGCGGTTCGGCTGCTCATACGGTCCTTTTGCAAGCTGGACTTCCGTGCTGTCGCTTCCGTCAAAATAATTTGTTTCGTTTCCGCTGCGGACAGAGATCCCATTATATGTAACTGTTCCTGTGTATCTCTCCTGCTCTTCCGGCTGCTGCGCCGAATTCTTGTTGATCTGGATCTCATGTACATTCAGGTATGCATCCAGCTTGTTGTCTGCTGTCGCTGTCAGCCGGATCCCCATTGCCTGGAAGTCTTCCGGCAGGTTTTCCGCTGCGACATTGATCTCCAGATACTCACCCTGGACACCGGTAAATGCATTTTCCATATCGGTCAGTTCCAGGTCTTTCCACTCTTTGCCGTCCGTTGTGTACTGAAGCTTGGACGCCTCAAAATGGTTCTTTCCGTTTCCGAGCAGGAACCGGATATCTGTAATGTCGATCGTCCTGTTGTACAGAACGCCTACATAATCTCCCGTATGGATCCATACCGGATTGCGGTAGCTCGCCATAGTTCCGTCATCGCCGTCGAACACATTGTCCGTGCTTCCGGTCGGGCTGTCCGTCCTGTTGGTGATAAAGGACTGGATCACTGCATCCGGATTCATCGCTGTCTCCGCATACTTTGAAACATATTCAGCCACTGCGTTGATAAACGGCACGATATGCTGCACGCCGACTTCCGCGTATTCATTGTGGTCCAGATACCAGATGGCATGTGTCTTTGAGCTGTCAAACGCAGCCTTTCCTTCTGTATTATACTGAAGGAGCGCTGTCGTATCGTTTGCCAGGACTGCCTTTACACCGTTCAGGTATGCGATCGCCGCGTCAGTCGTGTCATCCCAGCAGTTCAGGAACTGCACGATCTGGTCTCTGACATTGGTGTCGCCCGCCTGTGCCTCGTATGTATCCGCCGCTTCCTGCAGGATCTCAAACTCAGCGATCAGTGCGTCCGCTTCTTCCGCTGTCACTGTATTCGCATTCAGCTTATCCCTGAAATCCGTAAGCAGCGGCGCCAGATCCACTGACTCCTGCAGAGCAGTCACACGGCTGTCCATGTTCTGGTTCATCATATGCTTCGACAGTTCTCTGAGCGCAGCGGAAGCCTCGTTCTCCACTGCAGAATTGTGATCCACATATTTGAACGAATCATTCCACGCCTGGTCCGCCTCATCTTCCGTCTCCCAGATATTCCAGGAATAGCATGCATTTCCGAAGATCGCGACCTTGCTGGGCTCAGACTGCTGCATCGGGTTGAGCACGATGCCCTGGATCTTCGAAGGATCCACACCCGGGTGGAGGAACGTCGAATACCCGCCCATGATCAGGTGGTTCTTCGAATTGTCTGTACACGGCCAGTTGATCCACATGTAAGGTCCGCGGCCTGCAGTATTTGTAAATGTCTCTGTAAAGCTGTTGCTTACTTCTCCCCAGATCTTTCCGCCGGTCATAACGATCTGCACGTTCTCCGGGAACTGCTGATAGTAGCTCTGTCCGTTGTACATATATTCTACCGTACAGAACGGAAGGGTCTGCTTCAGGTCCGGATACTTCTCGCCCATCTCAGCCAGCCACTCTGTCATATCATTGAGGAAACGGATATAGTTGTCCGCCCCCGCATTCGCTGCGTCGTCCGCCAGGATCGCCACCTGTCTTACACCGGCTTCGATCACCTGCTCGAACTTCGCCTGGACGATCGCGAGGTCTTCCTGATAATGCTCCTCCGTGTCAAACCGGACCGGATTGTTCATGAATGTATGGAGCGCAAATACAAACCGGCACTTCGATTCATTGCCCGCATCCGCGAGCGGTTTGATCAGTGTCTCGATCTCCTCATCCGTATAAAGTGTCCGCCACTGTGCGTTGTGCTTCGGATCGTTCTTCGGTGCGTAGAAATAGGAATTCAGTTTGTAGTATCCTCCCCATTTCATCAGGTTGATCCTGTCCTGCGTGGACCACGGATTGCCGTAATATCCTTCGATAAATCCGCGGCTCGCCACATCCGCCCAGTCTTCGATATGGAAGCTTCTGATCGTCTGGCTGTCCATCTGCTTCACGATGTGGTACAGCGTTGTCAGTCCGTAGAAGCTCGCGTCTGTATCCGCGCCGAGGACTGTGATCACATCTTCCTTACTGTCCAGGACGTAGGAATCCAGCTTGTCGAAAAGTCCGTCCGCAGATACCTCCACGTTTTCCTCTGCGTACTGGTCAACGTATCCGTCTGATCCGTCGATCCCGACAAGCACGTTCGTCTTGCCCTCGACGATCTCATCCGATTCGCTCACCGTGATGCCGTCTTTCAGGGCGAAGACTTCATCCAGCCTGTCCTGTGTTGCCTCGTCAATGCCGTCCTCATAGACCACATTCACTTCATTCTTAAGGATCCAGCTGTCTCCTTCATAGCTGATCACATGCGGGTTCGGATAGATCTCATATTCCGCTTCCGCAGCCTGCGCCGCCGGCGTCCCTGTCCCCAGGACCGTGACCGCGGCTACAGCCGATGCAGTCAGGAGTGCCAGACCTTTTGATGTCTTTCTCTTCACATTATTCTCCCTTTCCTTATTTATTTTACATAACTGCGGCCCCGCATTTTGCAGAGACTGCCTCCATTATGTAATTACCATATATTGTAACATTTCTGTAAACAATTTCCTATGTATTTATGAACGCTCTGCAGGATTCATTAAAATCACCAATTTCTCTGCCTTTCCTCACAGATCTGAAGCCTTTTTTTGTCTAAAACTGACAATGAGCCCGCGAAGACGATTTTTAGATGAAATAAGAAAAACTCCCGCGCAATGGGGAGTTTTTCTTTAAAGCAGTCTTTTCTGTCCGGTTTCTGTCTCTCTGCTCTATTTTTTACTTATTCTTTTTCGTACGGGTCCTTACCGCTGCTGTGCCTGCCGCGCATGCTGCTGCGAGAACTGCCGCCCAGAGGATCGGGCTGCTGCTGTCTCCGGTCTGTACTGCTTTATCTGCGCTGCTGCCCTTGTCCGGTTTGTCCGTGCCTGCGCCCGGCTTGTCCGGATCTTCTCCCGGCGTCGGATCCGGAGTTTCGGATCCTTTCTCCTCGAGAAGCGCTTTGCCGTCTTCGAGAGCCTTGATCGCTGCTGCGAAATCATCTGCGCCTGCATTGTCAGACTCATAGGTCAGATATGCGGTATCATACACTTCCTGGTATGCTGCCAGTGAATCTTCTGTATACTTGTCTGTCTGCTCAAGAAGTGCTTTTGCTGCTTCAAGCGCATCCCACAGATCCTCTCTCGTAGGAGTCTCCGGATCCGGCTGGGTGCTCTCCGCTTTGAACACTGCTTCGATCGTGCCCGCGGCATTCATCTCATAGCTCTCTACCGCTCCGACAGACTCGCCGTTCACCTTTACATCAGCGATCACATATCCTTCGTCCGCTGTGATCGTAAAGGTCTGGGTCTCCCCGGCATTCACAGTGACTTCGCCTGACGGGTCGATGGAACCGCCCTCGCCTGCGGATGCCGTGATCGTATATGTCTGCGGAGGTTCCGGCAGCTCCTCAAGTGCGTCGATCGCTTCTTGCAGAGCGGTTACCTGAGAGTCCACTTCTGACTGTAAAGCCTCAGCTTTATCGTATACAGCCTGTGCAGCCTCGATTGCCGCATTCAGTGCAGCGATAGACTCCGGCGTATAGACGTCTGTCTTAGCTGCCTCTGTTTTTGCTGTATTAAGTACCTTTTCCAGTTCTGCTTTATCCGCAGTTGTAACCTCGCCTGCCTTCTCAATAAGCCTGATCTCAAATTTATCGATCTGCGGTCCTTTCTTAGCATCCGGAGCTGTCAGGATCAGCGTGCCTGCTCCAGGCTGTGACACTGTCATATTGAATGTCACTGTGTCTACCTGCTGGTTTCCGTTTTTCACCTGCTGCGTACCTGCGGCAATATTTGCCTCCGGGTCGGAGGACCACTGAATCTTATTATTGATATCCCCGCTCTTGTAGGTCATGGTCACTTCATAAGTTCCGGCCACATCTGCCCTGTATGCATATTTGATGTAATCTTTGTATGCCAGACAGTTTACAAATTTTCCTTTGCTTGCCCAGTCGTCGCTGCCGATCCCGAGAGGCCAGTTCGGATCGGAATCGGAGTCATTGCTGTTGATCAGTTCTGTCGCGTACTCCGCTTCCAGAGTTACAGCCTCGCCGTTCTCCTCTGTCGGGAAGACAAACGGATTGCTTTCTGTATATCTGCTGAATACAAATGTCGCCTCGATCGTTGTATCCTGTGTGATATTCTCCACTGTGTAAGTAGATACAGCGCCGACTGACTCGCCGTTTACCTTTACATCAGCGACCGCATACCCTTCGTCCGCTGTGATCGTATACGTCTTGCTGTCGCCTTCTGTCAGCGTTGTGCTGCCCGCATCGCTGATCGATCCGCCTTCTCCGGCAGACGCTGTGATCGTAAATTCTCCAAGCTCGATCTCCTTTGGAACGACCTCGAACTTGTCAAGCTGCGGTGATTTGTTATCCGGGCCTGTGAATACAAGCGTTCCTGCTCCTGCCTCGGCAACCACGATATCAAATGTGACTTCATGGGTAGCTCCGGCCTGATCTCCTGCACCGGCAGTCACAGTGCCTGCCGTGATTTTATTGTCAGGCTCTGACCAGCTCAGCGCATTCTTCGTATCTCCGCTCCTGTAATATGCTGTGAAGCTGTATGTACCTGCCTTCTCTGCATAATACGGGATACTGATGGTATCCTGCTGGTTCAGGCAGTTGATAATTTTTCCGTTGCTTGCCCAGTTCGCTTCTGAAACACGGAGTGACCACTGCCCGTCAGATGCAAGCACCACGTCATTCAGTTCTGAGAACTCTGCTTCCAGTGTGGCGGAGCTTCCCTTCTGCCACGGGAATGCAAACGGATCCTCAGCTGTATACTGCTCTCTTGCCGTAAGGTCTGCTTTCGCTTCCGTGATCCCGCTGATCGCCGCTGCGATCTCATCTGTGGTGGCGTCAGCCTTTTCAAGGACTGCTGCTCCTTCTGTGACAGCCGCGATATAAGCATCCCAGCCTGATGTATACCACTCCGGCTCTGCCGCTGTGCCCTCATCTACAAGTGCCTGAAGGGCCTCTTTCGATGAACTCTCGGTATCAATGATCGTGACCGTCGCCTTGTCATTGAATCCTACGATAAGGTCATCTGTCAGCGCTGTCAGCTCAATGCTGAATTCCCTGTCGCCCGTTGTATTTGTATTTCTCCTTGTCTCAACCGGCGCAGTCGCCTCTGTCTGTCCATCTTTAAATGTTACGGTAGTAATGAGCTCTGTATTAAAATCATCCTGGATCGCGCTTCCCGGATTCGGAGCCACCTGGACGCTTACCTCGCCTTTGCTCCCGCCGACACGGAAGAGTTTGACATCCATGCGGCTTTCTTCATTCATTGTATAGGAATCTGCTTCCAGGCCGATCATACCCTTGCCGCCGTTATTGATGACATACGCGGATTCAATTCCGATCGCCTTTGTCTTAACCTTCAGCTCAAGAGTATGCGTTCCGTCTGCCAGGTCTTCAGATTCAAAGATCATCTGGCCGAGCAATCTGGAGGTAGCGTTCGTATCGATCGTCTCTGCAAGTTCGCCGTCGATATATACTTCCGCTGTTCCATGGTTCGGGTCTTTTGTCCCGAGCAGATATACTTTGGTTCCTTCAAACTTCAGTGTGAAGGAAGCTCCTGCATTTGCCCATTTGTTCGTCCCGCCGATGAAATTCGATCCCGCCTCATCCGTCCAGCCGCTTGAGAAGTTAAAGCTGTCCGCATTGGAGATATCGATGACATCCATGCCGTCCGGCGCTGAACCGGCAAGCTCAAATCCGTCGCTCGCCTTGTAGACGCCCACTTCACTGATCATCGGGACCTTGCCTTCTGTTGTGGAAACTGTGATCTTCACCTGATCACCTTTCACTGCCGCGGTCCTTGCCAGTCTCTTCGCGCCGATCGTCTCTCCGCTGTCCAGTGTATTCCACTCGCCGTCCTTGTCTCTGTATTCGATCGTATACTCATTGATCCTCTGACCGTTCTGGATCGCTTCTTCTACAGATACAACATCGAATGTCTTCACTCCGCCGAGGTCAATGAGAAGAGTCCCTGTGCTTGCGCCGTCTTCTGTGGTCCAGTACGTGCTGTCATTTCCGTCAACCGTATTGCCCGGCTTATACGCTGTGTCATTTCCGCGTACATTGTCCGCGAATACTGAAGCGCCTTCCGCCGCCGCGAGATTGTCGTCGAATGTCTCCTCGATGTTATCGCCAAACTCTTCCAGACGGTCAAGGATCGCATCGTCTACAGTACCCTGATTATTCGGCGGGATATTCAGCAGGAGCGGTGAGTTGTGTCCTACAGAATTAAAGTACATCGTTCCGAGAGCCTCGATGGACTTCGGCGCTGCCTTTGTCGTTCCCCAGAACCATCCTGATGTGATACGCGCATCAGCTTCCGGAACCGTCCACTGATTGCCGTCTTCCCATCCTAATGTATATCCTCCCTGGGACCTGCTGTCGATGCTGTTAGTCTCGTAATTGACCTTTGACTTGGACCATGTATTCTTGTCCGCGTAACCGTTTTCATTGCCGATCCAGCGTACGGTTGTGTAAGCCTGGGCCCCGAACAGCATACAGTCGGAGTCATACTTCCCTGAAGCTATACCTTCATTTTTCTGGATCGTGTCAAACCATCTCTCAAAGTCATAATTCTGGGCGCTGGCTCCGCTGCCCTTCGCTCCGTCCATCCAGACTTCTACGAAATGACCGTCATTACCGTATCTGTCATCTCCGAGGATTTCTTCAAGCTGATTATTATAGTACTCGTTATAATCATATACATCTTTTTCCTCGACTTCTTCCCATGTCATACCATTCAGTGGCTGACCATTACTGTTCAGAAGACTGTTTCCGTTTTCATCATAGTATCCATAACTCTTATCATGGATATCCCACGGGGACAGATAAAGTCCCATGTCGATATCATGTTCCGTACATGCGGCGGAAATCTCTTCCAGGATATCCCTTCTTTGTGTCGCCGCATCGCCCGGATAGTTTGTCGCCGCTGCCACATCATAGTCTGTATACTCACTGTCCCAGATACAGAATCCATCGTGGTGCTTCGCCGTCACGATCAACTTGTGGAATCCGGCTTCTTTTACAGCTTTGACAAGTGTCTCCGCATCGAAATCCTGTGTAAGCTTAAAAATTTCATTGGGCTCTTTGTCCCCGTAATTCTCACCCCACTCGATCTCATTGAATGTGTTCGGCCCGAAATGGCAGAATGCCGCCAGCTCTTCCTTCTGGTAATTGTACTGGTTCGTACTCGGCAGTACAGTATCCTTCTCCGGTGCGTCTGTGGAATTATCCTTAAGGTCTTCGTCCCCGATCCATTCATCCGCTGCCTGTACCACCGGAATCCCGGTGCCGAAGAAGGTGGTCGCTGTCATCGCTGCCGCCGTCAGGAGTGCCAGGCTTCTTGCTGATTTCTTTTTCACGTTTTCTTCCTTTCTGAATCTCTGTTTGCAGGTTTCTTTTTTAAGTGTTTTTTAACGGCCTGGCAGAGGCATTTTTCAAATGCCTCTGTCCTGCCTTTCAACCGGTCAGTTTCCCGGCCTTATTATTTTTCTGTTCTTCTCTTCTTTCCTGCGGTCACTAACGCCGCTCCCGCAAGGGCCGCTGCTGCCGCCCACAGTGCTGCATTTGATGTATCGCCTGTCTGCACTGCCTTGTCGCCGCCTGTCTGGCTGCCGCTTCCGGAATCGGTCTGGCTGCCGCCTGCTGTAGAACCGCCGCCAGGATTCTGCTGGTCATCTCCACTGCCGGAGCCGCCTGCCTTCGCGTTCACAGTAATCCCAAAGGTAACTGTATGGTTCTGATAAGCAACCGTTACTTCTTTGTCATCTGGTGTCAGCGCTGTTTCCAGAGCCGGTGTGAACGCAAACAGCTCAGCCGTTTCCGCATTGTATCCTACCGATCCCTCCGTATCGTCAGAATAGTACACATGGAGCATCAGCCCTTCCGGATCGAGCGTATCGCCTTCGGTGTATTCCAGCTTAGCCGGTGCTGCCTCCAGCGCCACCCTTGTGATCGTAACCGGAGCCTCGCTCACCTTGATATCAAATGTCGTCTTCATGCCTGCATACTCTACGGTCACAGCAGTCATATCTGCCGTGAGCTTTGTATCCAGATCCGGCGTGAACGCAAAGTCCGCTGCCGTCTCATCCGTGTATGCTGCTGTTTCTTTGGTTCCGTCACTGTAGGAAAGCTCAAGCACAAGACCTGCCGGATCGAGGGTTTCGCCCACCGTATAGTTCACCTTGCAGGGCTCTTTTACGGAAATGCCCGTAAGCTCAGGCTCCGCCGGTTCTGTAACTTTGATCGTAAACTCTGCTTCCGCAGTTCCGGTATACCCGTACTGTCCGAGGCCTGTGACGATCGCTGTCGCGATCCCGTCTGAAGTGTTATTCTCGTAAGATACAACGTAGTCAATGCCATATCTGAGCTTTGTATCACCGAGCTTTACTGTGATCTCTTCCTCTGTCAGAGTCACCGGATGCTCCTCATCCACGGCTGCAACTTCCTTCACATCCGGTACATATACGTCCGCCCCGCTGATGTCTGTCAGCTCTGCGGCCATTCTCAGCCTGATCTCAGCCGCGCTCATGAACTTGTCATTGCCGGAATCGCCGTATGTATGCACTCCTGTAAGCCGTACATATTTTGCTGCCGCCGGCTCATTGAATACTGCCAGCTTCCAGCCTGCTGTGTTCTCCCAGTTTCCTGTGGATACGGTCGTCCACGTCTTGCCGTCTGTGCTTACTTCAACCTTGTACTCATTGACACGGCCGTTCGGGCTTCCGTCACGTCCGTAGTAGCGAAGTGCGTCGAGCATGGTCTCTTCTTCCAGCTCAAGGGTGATCCAGAGATCATCTTTCGGAGGAAGTGTCTGCCAGTTTGTATGCCACCATGTCCCAAGGTTATTATCCACCGCGTTGGATGCAGGTCCTTCTTTTCCGCTTCCCGGATGTACGCTTCCGGCAGTGGCCTTTGTCTTGGTATAGTCATAGTCCCTGCTTCCGTCAGCAGCGTCATTCTCTCCCGCTGACACATCCGCACCGAGATTGACTGTAAATGTATTTCTCTCGCTGTGGTCCTCGGACTCAATGATCAGGATCTTCTTTCCTTCGTAAACCGGAAGTTCTGTCACAGCCGCATTCTCTGATGTCACATACTCAAGGCTGCCGATAATGACTGCCTCTGTATCGAACGCGCCTGCCTCAAGATCATCCGCGCTTACATCCAGGCCGTTGACTTTCATGGATGTGAACGCCGCTCCTGAATTCGTAGTATAGGATCCTGTCCATCCGTTGATCACGACTTCTGTGATCCCTGTACACGGAGTTCCGCCGCCCTCACGGCTCTCCGCATTCTTTACATAAAGCTTCACATAGGTAGCTGTAGCCGGGTCAAAGCTATAGGTATATGGTTTCACCCGGTTTGAGCTTTCACTCTCAGCGATCGTTTCTTTTGCATTGAGCTGTGTCCAGCTTCCTTCCTCTCCGCTCTCTGAGATATAGATCTTCGTTGTCCCCGCATCCGGGAATGTCATGGAACTGTTATCTCTTGCGAAATAAACTGTGATCTGTCCGATCCTCTGCTGGGTGTCATACCGGAATGTGATCTCCGCGTCATTGTCCCCGTGCTGAACTGAACTCGACCAGTTGCTCCATGCAGTCGGGTTCGCGCCACCGCTTGTGTTGTCACTGATCTCTGTCTTTCCGTCTTTGATCGCGTCAAGCGTATCTGACTGCTGTCCTTCCGGGATATCCTGGCTCAGATATGCAGCGCCCGCGACATTATCGCCGATGGTGACCTGCTGCTCCTGCACGCGCACCGACGCTGTAACCGTCAGCTCCTGTCCGAGTACATTTGCCGTACCTGACAGTTTCACTGTGCCGGCCTCGTCATAGCTGCCGTCCGGCTCGCCCCATGTCACCGGGAAGGATGCGCTGATCACTTCTCCGTTCTGGAGCACTGCCGGCCTGGTATCCGGGAGAGTCGGTTCCTGTCCCACCGGAACTGTGGTGGAGTAGTTGAGAAGCGCCGCCACCTGGTCGATCATGTTGACCGTCACGGAAACCTTATCTCCTTTTTCTGTCATGCCTGCCACAGAGAATGTGCCTGTCTGTGCAGTCTGCTCTTCTGAGATCTCATCCCATTCGACTGTTACGTCTTCCTCTGACCCATCCGAGTATACCGCTTTTACTGTATCCGGAAGCTGCGGCATATTGCCCGCCTTTACATAATAATTTCTGGACATGAGGTAATAGCTCAGTACAGTATCGCCTGTCCCTTCATCAACAGATGCAGTCTTGACTGTCACTGCCGCGGACTCAAGCCCTTCCGCGCTTGCAGTTACTGTAAACTCGCCTGCATTCTTCGTGGACTGTACGATCGCCACCAGAGAACCACTGAATGCGTCCCTGTTATTATCCTGGTAGGACTGATGGTCATCCTGTTTTCCATTATCAATGCCAACGAGCTTACCGTCGCCTTCTACTGTGAACTTCACATTGTTGTCTGCATCCGGTACGATATTTCCGTCTTTGTCAGTAATGTCAACAGTAATGTAACTTAAGTCCTTTCCGTCCGCTGCGATTTCCGTGCGGTCAGCCTCCGCGTCAAGCTTCGCTTCCTCCCCTGTGGTCGTCACAAAGGTACGGCCGTCCACTGTATCCAGATCGATCTCCTTCCCGTCAGCATCCCATGCCTTCGCGGTGATCGTTCCATCCTCATACGGCACATTCCATGTGAGATACAGGTTCTTGTCGGCAGAAGC
>ERZ1643246.2456-NODE-2456-length-17533-cov-5.460636_pt1 | contig 17533 bp, 19 predicted proteins | sample MGYA00579265_ERZ1643246 | MGnify/ENA primary metagenome ERZ1643246 (study PRJEB29033, sample SAMEA4952261) | chicken gut metagenome | biome: Broiler Chicken; feature: Gastrointestinal Tract; material: Caecum | place: Ireland | collected 2018 | study: Broiler...
CGAAAAACAACAGAATCAATATTGTAACAGATGATAAGGTCTCTTCTCTCCTTCTCGTCATAAAGCTTCCCTCCTCCTTAAAAGGTTTCCCCTTTTTCTTTCTGATTCAAGGATAAATCGGAAACTTTTATTTCCGGAAAAGGAAAACAAAAGAATTTATGAAGATTTTATTTTTTTACTATAAAAAACGGAGCCGGGGAAATCTCCCCGCTCCGTCTTTCTTCAGATAAACTGATTGCGTTTACCGTCATATTCATAATCAATGGCCTGCAGCCTGCTGCATACTTCCGCCAGATTCAGCTGTTTGTCCTCGCAGAGGGCCTCCAGGCTCGGATAAAAATCCCTCAGCTGCGTGTTCAGATAGCTCAGCAGCATCACAGGATCCTTTGGTATCATGTGACTTCCTCCTCCTTATCGTCCGCTTCCAGATCATTATATCTCCGGCTTTCTCATTTCTCAAGAGGAAATTCACGGTTTCAACCGTAATTTGAAAGATCCGCCGAAAAGGGACTGTCTTTCATGTTCCGCAAGGGGCGCCATGCGCCGGCATTACGCGGCAGTCTTATCCTCTGCGGACACTTCCCGTCAGCGCGCCGTCTGTCACGTCCAGTACAATGGTGTCTCCTTCGCCCACCTGGCCGCCCAGAATCATCCTGGCCGCCAGCGTCTCCACATTCTTCTGCAGATAACGTTTCAACGGACGGGCTCCGTATACCGGATCGTAACCGCCTTCGATGACGAAATCCTTGGCCGCGGGCGTCAGTTCCAGCTTCAGTTCCTGATCCGCCAGTCTCCGGTTCAGTTCCTCCAGGGACAGATCCACAATGGCTCCGATATTCTCCTTGGTCAGCGGCTTGAACATGATAATCTCATCCAGCCGGTTTAAGAACTCCGGACGGAAATGTGCCTGCAGGTCCTTGTGTACCAGATCCGCGCACTCCTCGCTGATGCTGCCGTCCTCCTGGATACCTTCCAGCAGATAGGAAGAACCGATATTGGAGGTCATAATCAGGATGGTATTTTTAAAGTCCACCGTACGGCCCTGAGAATCGGTGATCCGTCCGTCATCCAGTACTTGAAGCAGGACATTGAATACGTCCGGATGCGCTTTTTCGATTTCATCGAACAGTACCACGGAATACGGTTTTCTTCTGACTGCCTCGGTCAGCTGTCCGCCCTCCTCGTATCCCACATATCCCGGAGGCGCTCCGATCAGCCGGGACACAGAGTATTTCTCCATGTACTCGCTCATATCGATACGCACCATGTTGTTTTCATCGTCAAACAGTGTCTGTGCCAGCGTCTTGGCCAGCTCCGTTTTACCCACGCCGGTGGGTCCCAGGAACAGGAAGGAACCGATGGGACGGGTGGGGTCCTTGATTCCTGCTTTGGAACGGATGATCGCATCCGTTACCTTGGACACCGCTTCATCCTGTCCCACCACACGGCGGTGCAGGACATCCTCCATCCCCAGAATCTTGGTCTTTTCGCCTTCCGTCAGCTTTGCCACCGGAATACCGGTCCACCGGGAAACAATCCGGGCGATTTCTTCATCCGTCACGCTCTCATGAACCAGAGAAAGATCCTGATTCTTTACCTTTTCTTCTTCCGCTTCCAGCTGTTTCTGCAGTTTCGGCAGTTCTCCGTACTGCAGTTCTGCCGCCTTATTCAGATCGTATTTCTGCTGGGCCAGCTGAATCTGCCGGTTCAGATCTTCGATCTGCTCCCGCAGAGCGGACAGTTTCTCCACCGAATGCTTTTCATTCTCCCACTGGGCCTTCTGCTCGGCGAATCTGGCCTTATACTCGGCCATCTCTTTCTGAAGCTCCTCCAGACGCTCCCGACTCAGCCGGTCCGTCTCCTTTTTCAGAGCCGCCTCCTCAATCTCCATCTGCATGATCTTCCGCTGCTGTTCATCCAGCTCGGAAGGCAGAGAATCCATCTCCGTCTTGATCAGCGCGCAGGCTTCATCCACCAGGTCGATGGCCTTATCCGGCAGAAACCGGTCGGAAATGTACCGGTTGGACAGCGTAGCCGCCGCCACCAGAGCGCCGTCTGTAATCTTGACGCCGTGATATACTTCGTAACGGTCTTTCAGTCCACGGAGAATGGAAATCGTATCCTCCACCGTGGGTTCATCCACCAGTACCGGCTGGAAACGCCGCTCCAGAGCGGCATCCTTTTCGATATACTGCCGGTATTCATCCAGCGTGGTGGCGCCGATGCAGTGCAGTTCGCCTCTGGCCAGCATGGGTTTCAGCATATTGCCCGCGTCCATGGCGCCGTCGGTCTTTCCGGCTCCCACAATCAGATGCAGCTCATCAATGAACAGAATAATCTTTCCTTCGCTTTTGCGGACCTCCTCCAGCACTGCCTTCAGACGTTCCTCAAACTCGCCCCTGTACTTGGCTCCCGCCACCAGGGCTCCCATGTCCAGGGAGAAAATTGTCTTATCCTTCAGCCCTTCCGGCACATCCCCGCGGACAATCCGCTGGGCCAGACCTTCCACCACGGCCGTTTTTCCGACGCCGGGTTCACCGATCAGGACCGGATTATTCTTGGTTTTCCGGGACAGAATCCGGATCACATTCCGAATCTCGCTGTCACGGCCGATCACCGGATCCAGCTTCTGATCTCTGGCTTTTTCCACCAGATCCTGGCCGTACTTGTTCAGGGTATCGTAAGTGGCTTCCGGATTATCCGTGGTCACCCGCTGATTTCCCCGCACGGTACTTAAGGCCTGCAGGAAACGCTCTCTGGTGATTCCATATTCCTGAAACAGCTTTTTCATGGACGGGCTGGGATAGCGCAGCATGGCCAGAAACAGATGTTCCACGGAGACGTATTCATCTCCCATGGCCTTCGCTTCATCCTCCGCGTTCACCAGGGCCTTATTGAGATACTGCCCCATGTAAACCTGACCGCCGGATACCTTTACCCGGGCCTCGATGGCCTTATCCACCCGATCCAGGAAATGCTCTTTATTGATTTCCATTTTTTCAATCATCTTCAAAATCAGGCTGTCGTCCTGATGCAGCAGGTTATAGAGCAGATGCTCCTGCTCCACCTCCTGATTTCCAAACTGGTAGGCGGTCTTTTCCAGATCCTGAACAGCCTGCAGTGACTTCTGCGTAAATTTGCTGATGTTCATAGACACTCCTCCTCATTTTAAATCCATCTATAAAAAAGAACTTGTTTTCTTGTTCTAGATGAAATATAACATATGTTGTTAGCCAAGTCAAGCGTCGAGTGCTAATTTCTTTGTGAAAAATTTGTGAAGGTTAAATGAAAAACCTGTTTCTGGTTTTCTTCTGTTTTCCTTCTTTCTAAAATTTTGAAGCATTTGAATCTGGGTGGTAATATTACCATCAACTGCCTGTTCCAGCTGCTCTTCTGTATAATCCTTCGCATTCACCGTATGTACCGTATGATAAAATAATTCTGTCAAAATTTTACAGTCTGACTGCCGATATTTTCTGAGCTCCATTTTCTCTTTCCTCCAAACAGACTTTTTCTCTGACCTTATTATACTGCATCCGTTTTCAAAAGAAACTATCATTTACCTCTCTTTTTTAATGTTAAACATTAATTTTTTATTGACAAACATTAAATACCCACTTATGATAAAGATAAGAAAAGGATATAAGGAGGTGACCGGCATGAAAAAGCTCCAGATGTTTTTCAACGAAAGCCGCACCAGAGCCGCCGCAGGATTTCTGAGTATTCTCTGCTATGTCGTGATGATTTTCTTTCTGATGTGCCTGGTACTGGCTTTTATGGGCAGACAGACGTTCACGCTGCGTACAGGTACAGGTGTCTATGAGCGGGCCACCTATGCAGAAAGCCGGCAGGAAGTACCCGATTACGGCAGTACCACGGGTCTCACCACGGCTTCAGCCGATCAGATTCATGTAGTTGCGGATGACAATGACCGTGTCGATTTGGCCGCCCATATTGCGCTTTCTCTCATGTACGCTTCCACCGTACTGCCGGCCATGCTGGGATACTGGTTTTTGAGCCGGGTATTTTCCAATGTGGGGAAGGGAGCGTTTTTCATTGAGCAGAATGCCAGATTGATTCTGTACTATGGCCTGCTCCAGTTTTTTTCCGCTTTTCTTGTACCACTTATCAAATTCCTGATCTGCGCTCTTGCCGGCGGTATTTCAGGCTGCCAGATTTCCTGTTCCGTAAACGCGGAGCTGCTGAATCCCATCTTCCAGGGTTTCGGCTTCCTGGTGGCCGCATACATCATTTACTACGGCATCCATTTACAGGACGAGGTGGACCATACCATATGATTATCATTCATCTTGACAGGATTTTAGCTGACCGGAAAATGAAGCTGAACGATCTGGCGGCACGGGTGGAAATATCGAATGTGAATCTTTCTTATTTGAAAACAGGAAAAGTAAAAGCAATCCGTTTCAGTACGCTGGACGCCATCTGCCGCGTCCTGAACTGTCAGCCCGGCGATATTCTGGAATATATCGAGGATGAGGACTGATATCGTCTCTGAGACAGGAAAAGATGCCGCCGCACCGATGGATAACCATGGATGCGGCGGCATCTTTTTCCTATTGATAACAGAACATTCGCGAAAAGCGCATGGAAATATTTCTTCCTGGAATCCGGCATCCGCCGCTCTGCGCTCTTTCTGTCATACCTTCAGCTCTGCCCGGCGGATCACCAGATAGGAAGCCGCCCCCAGCAGCAAAAACACTGCCAGGAAAAACAGAAGGGGAAACAGCAGATTGACGCCTCCTCCCCGGGGAAATCCCATGGCGCCCATCAGAAACCGGCGCATCTGTCCGGCGGCGCCAGCCGGCAGCAGGAAACGGAACACCGCCGGCAGCACCAGCACGATCACCATGGCCAGCGCCACGCCCAGAGTCACAGAGGATACCTTCCCCAGACGGTTGATCACCAGAATCACCAGATAGAACAGGCAGCAGACCGTCAGATATACCAGAAACAGCCACAGCCAGTTGAGCACCGGCGAATACTCATAGCCGTAAATGGAGCCGAAAACGGAATCGTATCCACCCGGGAGCAGTGCGTGGAGACTTCGGCCCACGATGGTATCCACCAATGCCAGAATGCCCGACACAAACCCAAACAAACTCAGCGTCGCCAGAAAAATGTAAGTTCTGGTAAATCCGTTCTGGATCAGCATCCGAAAATCTTCCTTAAATCCCAGCGCTCCCAGGATTCCCACATAGACCAGAGAATTCATCTCCAGACAGTTGGTGCCTACCTGCTCCATACTGCCCTCCACAAGAAAGATGATGGCGGAAATCACCGCGATCACCGCAAAGACCACCGCATAAAAAATCCAGATATATTTAAAAGATGTGGCGCACTCGTACTGCACCACCGTCCGCAGCTTTTTCATCCTCTTATCCCCCTCTCTTCACCGGATCCGCCCTTGGCTTTGCGCCCCGCGTCCTCCGTCAGCTTCACAAACAGCTTCTGCAGATTCATACCGGTGATCTGGAGATTCCCGGGCAGGACTTCCGGCCGCTCCCCCATCACATAAGCCAGTTTCATACCACCCAGCGTATCCTCCCCGATCACCTTCTGGTCCCGGCAGAACTCCTCCACATCCCCGGCAATCCCGGAAACACAGTAGCCGGTCTCCAGCAGGTGCTCCACGGAATCTTCCAGAAGAATCTTCCCATGATCGATCAGCACCACTTCCTCGATAAGATTTGCCACCTCCTCAATCAGATGTGTGGCAATCACAATCGTCCGCGGATTCTCCTCATAATTTTTCAGCAGCAGTTCATAGAACAGTTCCCGGTGATTGGCGTCCAGCCCCAGCACCGGCTCGTCAAAAACCACATAGGGTACGTCCAGCGCCAGCGCCACCGTCAGCTTGAAAATGGACTGATACCCCTTGGACAGTGCACGGAACCGTTTTTGCGTGTCCAGTCCGAACTTTTCCGCAATGGCAAACGCCCGCTGCAAATCAAAACTGTCGTAAAAACGCGCGGTCCAACGGAACAGTTCCCGTACCCGCAGGCTGGTATCATACAGATCCGCCTCGCTCATGCAGAATATTTTTTCATGCACCGCCATATTTTCCACCGCCGGCAGGCCATCGATGGAAATCTCTCCCTCATCGGCAAAAATCCGGTTTGCCAGAATATTAATCAGCGTGGACTTTCCCGCCCCGTTTCTCCCCAGCAATCCATAAATCTTCCCATGTTCCAGCGTAAAAGAAACGTGATCCAGCGCCGTCACCTGCTGATACCGCTTCGTCACATTATGAATGTTCACCGCGTTCATGTTCATACCCCCTTTCAATCAGTTCCATAACCTCCTCCTTGGACATCTGCAGCTTCGACGCCTCTTCCACCAGCGCGGCAATGTACTGGTCGTAAAACTGCTCCTGTCTCTTCTTTCTGATCTTTCCCACTGCGCCCTCCTTCACATACATGCCCAGCCCCCGCTTCTTGTAAATGATCTCCTCATCCACCAGCATATTCATCCCCTTCAGAACCGTATGGGGATTGATATTGAAAAGCGCCGATATCTCGTTGGTGGACGGTATCCGCGACTCCTCCGGAAATACCCCCGTAAAAATGGAATCCTCCAGCTGCTCGGCGATCTGGATAAATATGGGTTTTTCACTGTTTGGATTAATATTCAGAGTTCTCACCACCTTTGCATGTTTGTTACTCAAGTAACTAACTAGCTTAGCCATACTATACCAGGTCGCATTCGGGTTGTCAAGCATTTTTTCAAAAGGCAAAAAAAAGCGCCGCATCGGTTTAACCAACCGATACAGCAGCATTCTTTTTCCATTTATCCACCAGACGTATCATCTGTTTTGACGTCAGGCCTACAAATATGGCCGCCGCCACCGTCCCTTCTCTGACTCCGTGGATGGTTCCGGTCACTGTCATTGAAACTATACAGGACACCGCCACCAGCGTCACATCAAACATGACTTTCATATATCCGAACTTTACAGGCACCTTCTGACAGACCGCCAGCACCACGCCTTCTCCGGCCAGAACCACCACGTTGGCCTTTACCTCGCAGCTGACCCCCGCCGCCACCAGCAGGATTCCCACAATGCATGCCAGCCACTGCTGCCAGTAGGTATTACAGGAAATTCCCTGCACTGCCCACACACCGAAATCCGTCAGATATCCGAAAAAAACAGCCACCGGCAGCTGCAGCAGCTGAATGGGATGATACTCTTTTCTGAGAATCAGGATCTGCAGAAGAATAAAGAAACAATGCATCAGTATCGTGGCATTTCCCACTGTCAGCGGTGTGATTACACTGATCACATAAGGAAAGCTGGATATCGGGGAAGTCCCCAGACTGGCCTTGATGGAAAAAGCCACCCCAAAGGCCATCACCGCCAGACCGGCGCAAAGAAGAAGATATCGTTTCAGAAGCTGTACATGCGACGTATGCAATTCCATCCATCCCTTTCCATTTTAAATTCCTTTTCTATTATAGCACACGAAAGCCACAATGGAATACCCGCAAAAAAAGCCCCGCCGCGAGAATCCTCTCACGGTGAGGCGTTTCTGTGCGGGGACCACTCAGGCTGCGCTCCCCTTATGAAAAGACTGTGACCGTTCTTTCTGACAGGCCCGGACAAACTCCTGGAGTTTCTGTCTGGCTTCCGGTCCCAGATTCCGGGGCACATCAATCTCCACCGACGCGTACTGATCGCCGTAAACTCCCGGCTGCTTCATGGATACGATTCCTTTTCCCTTCAGCCGGATCTTCGTACCTGACTGAGTGCCGGGACGGATCCTGCACATCACCCGTCCGTACAGGGTATCAATCGCCGCTTCTCCGCCAAGCACTGCCGTTTCGAACGGAATCTTCACGGTCGTATACACATCCATTCCCTTCCGCTCATAACCCGGCCGGCTCTTCACATGAATCTTCAGCAGCAGGCTTCCCGCCTGTCCGCCGCCCGTCCCGGGCTGACCTTTTCCTTTCAGACGGATGGTCTTTCCATCCTCGATACCTGCGGGAATCTTTACTTCCAGAGACTGGATCTTTCCCTGACCGTCCTGCAGACGGATCACCTTCTGACAGCCGAAAGCCGCCTCATCAAAGGTGACCTCCACATCTGCCGTCAGATCCTGGCCGTCTCTGGCAAAACCGCCGCCTCCGAAACCGCCGCCGTGAAACGCGCCGTTTCCAAAACCTCCGTCATGGAAGCTTCCGCCTCCAAAGCCGCCAAATCCGCTGTTTTGATACGTTCTTCCTCCCGTACTTCCACGGCTGCCGCCAAATCCTCCGAAGCCCTCTCCGAACAGATTCTTCAGGATATCATCCATATCCTGGCTGCCGCCCTCAAAATGATACTCCCGGTAACCGCCGCCGGAACCTCCAAAGCCCTGACCAAAGCCGCCAAATCCTCCGTTTCCGGAAGCCTGGCCGCCATACCCCTGGCCATAACCGCCTGCCGTCTGGTCAAAGGCCGCATGACCGAACTGATCATACAGCTTTCTCTTTTCCTTGTCACTCAGCACCGTATACGCCTCGGTGATCTGTTTGAACATCTCCTCAGCCTTGGGGTTGCCCTCGTTGCTGTCCGGATGGTACTTTTTCGCCAGTTTTCTGTAGGCTTTCTTAATGACGTCCTCACTGGCATTTCTGTCGACGCCGAGAATCTCATAGTAATCCTTTTTTGCTTCCAAACTTCTCACCTCCCGGCATTTAACCGCCGATTTTCATTTTTCAAAACAGGAGGCCGGCACCGCCGTCCTCCTGACATCTTTGTCCTCCCGAACAATCGGAACAGGGAAGATCTCCATCCTCTTTTGTTCTTCTTGTTCTATATGAAATATAACACTCTTCCTTTCCGTTGTCAACCCGCGTTTTGAATTTTCTGAAATTTTTCCTTTTTCCGGAGGATTCCGGCCGCACCGCCGCTGTATTTCACGGCAATCCTGCTTTTCGGCCCGCAAGAAAAAGATAAGCGTCCTCCAGGGTTGCCTCCCCCGGCAGGCAGTCCACCGGAGGTTTGTCGGGCGACAGGATCCGAAGCTGAATGCCGCCGTCCACCAGTTGCTTGCCTGCGGTCAGATATTCCCGCTCCAGTTTTCTGGCACAGACTTCCTCTTTTGTCCGGCAGATCCAAACGCAGCCCTGGGCCTGTTCCATAAGGCCTTTTACCTCCCCGGCATACAGGAATTTTCCTTTCTGCATCACCGCCAGCCGGGTGCAGGTGGCGGCCAGATCCTCCACCACATGGGTGGAAAGCAGCACCGTCCGGTTCTCCGAAAAATCCACCAGAAGGTTCCGGATCCGAATTCTCTCCTCCGGATCCAGGCCGGTGGTGGGTTCGTCCACAATCAGAAATTCCGGTTCATGGAGCAGCGCCTGTATCAGCCCCACCCGGCGCTTCATTCCTCCGGAAAGCTGACGCATCTTCTTTTTCTGATGGGCCGCCAGGCCGGTGCGTTCCAGGGTCCGGTCAATCCGCCTGTTCAGCGTATGCTTCTCCACCCCGGCCAGTTCCCCCATATACGTCAGACACTCCCGCACCGTAAGCTGCGGATAAAGATCGATCTCCTGGGGCAGATATCCGATCTTTCTGCGGATTTTTCCGTAATTTGGCGCTGTATACTCCAGCCCGTCGATGAACGCTGATCCGCCGGAGGGCCGCAGCACCGTGGTCAGCACCCGCATCAGCGTGGTCTTTCCCGCTCCATTTTCCCCCAACAGTCCGTAGATTCCTTTCGGAATTGTCAGACTGGCGTGATCCACTGCTGTCACCCCGTTTTTAAACCGCACTGTCAAATCTCTGATTTCAATACTCATAACCGTTCTCCTTTCTTTCCACCCGGCACTCTGGCCAGGATCGCCGGAACCGCCGCCAGCATCGCCATGGTCAACAGCAGGGAGCAGCCGCTTCCCCACAGCCATCTGATATTTCCTGCCTCTTCGATTGCCCGGAAGGAAAAGGAAAATACATTCCATTTCCCCAGCAGTTCATTTCCGCCGCTGGAAATCAGGCCGAACCATATCAGGGCTCCCACTCCGATACCGGCCCACAGATTTCTCAGCAGATTGGCCGCCGTCATAGCAAGGGTGCCGCAAAACAGCAGCATGGCCGGCATGGCAGCCAGATACATGACAAAAGAAACCCAGGCCGGATCTCCGTCCCAGGCGGCGGAGGGCTGCTGCCAGAAAAAGCATCCGTACCCTATCACGGAAATCCCATACAGATACACCGTCTGTATTCCCAGACGGACATAAACCGCCCGTGCCCGCCGTTTCATGGGATACATCCCGAATACCTCTTCCCGGTGATTCTGCACCTCCTGCATATAGGTATCCGCGCAGAAAACCACCGCCAGAACGCCCATGGCCTGCTGCATGGCGCTCCCGATTTCGCTGACGCTGGTGACGCCCCGGATCAGGGCCATCCCAACCACAAATGCCAGCGAATAGCAGATTTTATAAACCGGCAGACTGATTTTTATCTCCGCCATCAACTCACTCGCCTCCTCTTTTCAGGCCGGATAGCCCGATGATTTCCTTTCAGTTCCCACAGCCGGATTGCCACCGCCAGCAGAATCGCACTGCTTACCAGCAGAAAAATCTGATTGAATCCCGTGATGGACGGCGCCGCCGTCTCCAGAAAATCTCCGGGAAATCGAACCATAATCGCCAACGGTCTTCCATAGTAGCCAAACCTCCCGTCCGGCCCCCGCGTTCCCATGTTGGAGTACAGCAGGTACAGAAACAGAACCGGGGCCCCCGGCAGCGGATTGCGGAAAGCCAGCGCCACCACCGCGTACACACTGACAATCATCAGCAGATTCGGCAGAATATATTTTACCGCGGCCATGGGAATATCCAGCGGATTTACCGGCAGCTGGTTGCGGATTCCCACTGCCAGGCAGATGCCGGTAAAAAGCAGCGTCAGCGCTGCCAGAATCAGGGCCATAACCGCAAATCCTCCCGCCGCCTTTCCCAGCACATACTGCCGGGTCGTCACCGGCCTGGTGTGCAGCAGTTCCCAGGTATCTTTCCTGGTATCCCGGAAAAACAGCAGTACCAGCAGAATGGCCGCCGCAAACCCCAGATACAGTCCCGCAAAATCCGCAAACTTATTGGCCACATACCAGGAATACGGATGTTCCGCAAACCGTTCTTCCATGTATTGATTCACCTCTTCGGCCGTTCCCTGCACATAGCGGTTATCCTCAAAGGTATACAGGGAACCATAGTAGCCCATTTCCTCCAGGCTGCTTATAATCTCCGGAATTTTCATGGTCCCAAACTTCTCAAGAAGCGCCTGCACCTCTTCACTGCTCATGTCGAATTCCTCCAGCAAGGTCTGGCCGATCTCCTGAAGAGCCGCCTCCTTCTGCTGCTCTTCGTTGGCAGGAATGTAACCCTGCATCACATCCAGGTCATTCAGAGCCACATCCTCCACCTGCATCTGACGGATTTCCTCATCGGAGGTAAACCAGTGGATGCCCAGATAAGGGCTCACCTCCTGGTAAACTCCCAACAGAATAATCAGAAAACCGATCCAGAAAACCGGATTCTTCAGATAATTTTTCACCGCTCGCTTCATCACTGCCTTCATAATTTCTCCCGCCTTTCCCGCAGGAATCTTTCCTGCTTTTGTTATCTTCAGAATAAACGGCAGATGACAACAAAAAAACAACGGGGAGAAAAAACTTTCGTTTTTTTCTCCCCGCAGGATTTCTGTTCCATTATATTTTCCGAGCCTCTGTGGCAGATACCCGGAAGGATGCCCGCACAGCCGCTCCGCCCTCTTTTGTATTTTCCGTCAGCAGCGCCCCGCCGTGTTTTTCACAGTAAATCCGGCAAATATACATCCCCAGCCCAAAGTGCTGCAGACTGTCCCGGACATTTCCCCGGTGAAACGCCCGGGTCACCGTCTCCGTATCCTCGGAAAATCCGCAGCCGTCATCGGTCATCAGCAGCACCAGTTCTTCCTCCGCCAGCAAAATACGCACGGTCACCAGCCCGGCGGCGTACCGGAGGGCATTGGACAGAAGATTTTCCGCCACCTCCAGCACCACTTCCTCATCTGCCAGGAAACGTTCCGGACCACACTGGCCGGACACCTGACACGCTTTCCCTGCCTCCCGGGCCAGGGGATCCGCGCTTTTTTGAATCTTTTCCTCCAGTCTTTCCACGCTGGTGGAGACCGGACAAAGGGTACGGTCTTCCAGCCGGGTGAGCCGCCGCATGGTTTCAATAAATTCCTCCATCCGATCCAGCTGGCCCATACTTTCCTGCAGAATATCCTCCACCTGTTTCTGATCCAGCTGGCCCTGGGGCAAAAATTCCAGCAGCATTTCCTGATAGCCCCGCAGCACGGTCAGCGGCGAACGGATATCATGGGCGATGGCTGCCCGCAGCGCTTTTTCATCCTCTATCATCCGCCACATCCGCCGGTTGTTTTTCTCCAGTTCGCCCCGCATAGTCTCAAATTCCCGGCAAAGCCGTCCCATCTCATCCCGGTTCTCATAGAGCACCGGACAATCCAGCTGATTGGCCGCAATCTTTCGGGAAGCCTCGCCCAAAATGGTCAGGGGCTTCTGCAGCTTATTTCTGTAAAATAAAAGTACCGCCCCCAGGCTGGCGATCAGCGAAATGATCAGCACCCCATAAGTTTCCAGGAAATCACACAGCTCTGAGATCCGGCCGTCCATGCTGCTCATCGTCTCCAGAGGCGGACGGCCCACAGACACATGATAAGCTTCCGTTTCCCGGTTCAATGCGTTCAGGTAATCCTCCTGGTTCACATATTTTCCCCAGATCTGCTGCTGAATATAATTGGCGCTGGTCACCACCAGGGCCGACAGGATAAAACCCGCCACAAGCCCCACCGCCAGATACAGTACCAGCGTTTTTTTCAATGAGAGATTTCTCAGTTTTTCCATCGATATCCCATCCCCCAGACCGTCTCGATATATTCCTGCCGGGTGCAGGCCGCCATCTTCCTGCGGATCCTGCGAACCAGCTCCGTGATCACCCGGCTGTCCCCCTCTCCGTCCGGTCCGCAGACCCGCTCGTAAATCCGTTCCCGGTCAAACACCTGGCCCGGATGCATGGAAAGGAATTCCACAATCTCATATTCCAGCCGGGTAAGTTCCAGATACTGCTCCCCGATCTGCACCGTCCGGGCCGCGTAATCAATCAGACAGCCGCCCCCAAAACGGTATTCCGTCCGGCTCCGGTGACGTTCCTCCCTCTTCAGGTGCGCCTGAATCCGGGCCTCCAGTTCCCTCAGGCTGAAGGGCTTTACGATATAATCATCGCCGCCCACCAGAAGACCGTTCACCCGGTCCTCTTCCTCCACCCGGGCCGTGAGAAAAAGAATCGGGCAGGAGACCTTGTCCCGGATTCTCCGGCAGACCTCCATGCCGTCCAGCCGGGGCATATTCACATCCAGCAGAATCAGATCCGGCCCTGTCGCCGCCTTTTGAAGTGCTTCCACCCCATCCCCGGCTGTCAGAATCTCATAACCTCTTACCTGCAGGTACTGACTCAGCATTTTCAGCAGAGAAGCATCGTCATCCACCACCAAAAGCTTATATTGCATTTTCCTTTTCCTCCAGCCTGCGCAGCACATTTCTTTTCAGATCTTCCACCGTATGAAGCTGTGAAGGCCCTCCAAAATATCTGGCTGCCAGATCCCCTCCGAAATCATGGATCAGCAGCCCCTCCGTGATCCGCTCTGTCAGTGCCTCCCCGGACAGCTCCGGGAAATATCCCTGCAGAAACGCTCCATCCATCTGAAAAAGTTCCACTGCCACATACATCTGTTCATACACTGCCGGGGCCAGCACCGCCTCTGCGAAATCCAGAAACCAGATGGCGCCCCGGTCATCCACCAGCACATTGTTTCCATTGAGATCTCCATGGACAAACACCCGCTCCCCCAGACAGCGGCCCGCCAGAAACGCTTTCCGGTCCTTCCGGAAGGATTCCGGGTATGCCTGCCACCGCACCTGCCGGTCCGGGTCTGTCAGCACATCCACATCCCGGAAAGGCGCGCAGGGCGTATTCATCCGGTCCGTCAGCTTGCGGATTCGCTCTCCCATCCTGCGCTTTTCGGCAGGGTTCATGGTCTTTGCCGCGTCCTGAAAGGAGTTTCCCGAAATGTAATCCGAAATCAGATAGTAAAATACATAGGAATCTTTCATCTGTCCCCAGGCCGCGATCCCCGGAACGGGAACGCCCAGACTGCCTGCCCGCCACATGGCAAAACGCTCAGTACCAAGTTCCTCCTCCGGCACCATTCCCGCCTGACGGGGCGCATAGATTTTCAGCACATAATTCCCTGTCCGAAAGACTGCATTGGTGGAAAGAGGCATTGCCTCCAGTTTTGCCGGCGGAAGTCCTTCCGTTTTCAGAATCTCCTCCGCCAGCTTCTCAAAAACCGGAATATTTCCGGAAATCTGTTTCCAATCCTTCCATTCTTTCACTGTTTCCTCAAATTGATTCATCTTTCCACCAAAAACACCCCGCAGAATCCTGCGGGGTGTCCCTTCTGCGGCTTCGCCGCTATGTAATTCCTGTTATTTACAGAACACGTCTTACAGCAAGAATGGTTCTGTATGCCGCGTTGGAACTGATCTTGATGCCGTCCTTTGCGTTGCTGGCATGTACGATAGCTCCGCCTCCCATATAGATAGCCACATGTCCGGAATAGCAGATGATATCGCCGGGCATCGCTTCCGAATAGGATACTCCCACTCCCACACTTCTCATCGCTGCAGAAGAATGCGGAAGGGATACGCCAAAGTGTGCGTATACACTCATGATAAATCCGGAACAGTCCGCTCCGTTGGTCAGGCTGGTGCCGCCCCATACATAAGGGTTACCCACAAACTGGCATGCGTAATTCACTACCGACTGACCGGTGGGATTGTATGCTGCAGAACCGGAAGAACTGCCGGAGCTGTTCGAACTGCTGCTGGAGCTGGAGCTTCCGGAGTTCGAGCTGCTGTTGGAACTGGAACTGCTGGAACTGTTCGAGCTGCTGTTGGAGCTGGAACTGCTGGAACTGTTCGAGCTGCTGTTGGCGCTGTTCGAGCTGGTACTGGAGCTTCCGGAGTTCGAGTTGCTCTTGGAACTGGAACTGCTGGAAGACTGCTGTGTTTCCTCTTCTTCCTCGGCGGCCTGCTGTGCTGCTCTCTGTGCTGCAGCCTGCTGCTCTGCCTCTTTGCGAGCCTGCTCCTCAGCGGCCTTTCTTGCGGCCTCCTCAGCGGCTCTCTTCTCTTCTTCTTCGATCTGCTGAATCTCAGCGTTCTGCTGCTCGATCAGAGCTGCATAAGCGCTGGCCTGGCTCTGTGCCTGACTGATCTGCGCGTCGTAATCACTGGAAGTAGCTTTTTTCTCAGCCAGCTGGGTCTCCAGGTTTGCCTGCTGATCCGCATATGCCTGCTGCATCTCTTCCATCTCTGCCTTCTCGGAATCCAGCTGATCCGCCAGATCAGATACCTGCTGAACGGTATCCGCAAACTCCTGAAGACTGTTTCTGTCACTCTCGTATAACTTCTGTACATACTCTGCCTGATTCAGAATACTGCCGATGTCCTCGCCCTGCAGAAGCAGCTGCGCCCAGGCATCTCCGCCTCCGTTCTCATACAGGTAACGGATTCTGACTTTCATGGCTTCGTACTGACGGTCACGCTCTTCCTGCGCCTGAGCCAGTTCTTCCTGGGTCTGCGCAATCTGCGTTTCTTTATCTTCCAGTTCACCCTCCAGGACTTCAATCTCAACCATCACATCTACAAGCTGTGCGTCCAGATTGCTGATCTCGGATGTAATCTGATTCTTCTGTTCTTCCAGGCTGTCAATCACAGCCTCCTGCTCAGCCAGCTGACTCTCTGTGGCAGCTTTCTGCTGCTGAAGCTCCTCCTTGCGGGTAGACGCCGCAACACTAACCACCTGAGAAAAAGTCAGAACCAGTCCCAAGGTTAAACAAAGGATTCTTTTCTTCATTACTTACTTTACTCCCTTATGTACTATAACTCTGCTTGTCACCGGGTGTTTCCATTCATTTTAAGTGTAACATTTTTGAAACACTTTTTTCATTTCTTTTACATATTAGCATAATCCTGCCAGAGTTGCAAGCTTTTCTTCCGAAAATGTTTTATAAACAATTCATGAATGTAAGGTTTCCTTAATAATATCTTCCTTTCACACCGTCCGGTGTCCTGGATCGGCTGATACCCGTTTTCTTATTTCTCCGGCAATCAGACAGCTTCCCTTATGTACGCATTTGGGATAGCCACAGTCCACAAAGGAAAGCCGAAGCCCTTCCTCTGTTTCTTCCCATTCGCAGGTAACGGTCCTCCCCTGATTCTGCTGCCGGCAAAAACCGGAAAGAATCTCCTCTTCTATTTCGCCCATCTGTTTTCTCCCTTTCTGTCCGACCAGCCCGCGCAGCCCCAAAATCGTCCCGTCAGCCGCTGTGCAGGCAGAAAATCCCTTCATTTGGCATGAGTTTCTTCTATATTATAATGCAGTCGTTTCTGATTTCTATTTTTCCCGTGGCCGCTTCTCTTCCCGGCGAAATACACCACTGCGGCCTCCCTGTTTTTCCTCCAGACGGATTTCCGAAATCACCATATTCCGATCCACAGCCTTACACATATCATAGATGGTCAGCAATGCCGTACTGACGCCTGTCAGCGCCTCCATCTCCACGCCCGTCTGCCCTCTTGTTTTCACGGTACACCAGGCATAGATGCGCCGCTGTTCTTCGTCCACCCGAAAATCCACCGTGCAGCCGGACAGCAGCAGCGTATGACACATGGGAATCAGCCGCGAGGTTTCCTTCGCCCCCATGATTCCCGCCACCCGGGCCACTCCCAGTACATCTCCCTTGGCCATGGTCCGATGCTGGATGGCATCAATAATCTTCTCGTTTACCTGAATAAATCCGGAGGCCACCGCACTCCGGAATGTCTCCTGTTTTTCTGTGACGTCTACCATCACAGCATTGCCCTCTTCATCAAAATGACTGAAATCTTTTTGCATTTTTTCACCTCTCGCTTGAGTATACTGCGGTCCCTCTCCAATAGCAAGCTGCTTTTCTCCCTTTTCCACAATATTTTTGGTTTTTCTCTGTGTAGATTCCATAAAAATAAGAATACTTTTATAATATTATTGACGCTTCCAACAATTTGTGCTAAGATAAACAGGAAATCAGAAAAGTAAAAGGTTCCGACAACTGACGGATATGTGATATAACACAGGGAAGTCGGAATCCATATGGAGTCGACCGTCTGGGCAGCAATGTAATTTTACATTAGCTGCGTTTTTTTTACTCAGAAGGGGATATCTCTGTCTGCAGAGCCCCGGCATGGGTGACAGGACGGCTTCCGGGGGGACACGGAATCTTTGCTTTATGGTCGGCCATCCGGCCAAACAGATGAAACCCTCAAGAGGGTAACCTCTATGGCCATCCGGCCAAACAGATGAAACCCTGCGAGGGTAACCTCTATGGCCATCCGGCCAAACAGATGAAAGGAGAGATTTTCACTAT
>ERZ1643246.2457-NODE-2457-length-17524-cov-8.997081_pt1 | contig 17524 bp, 12 predicted proteins | sample MGYA00579265_ERZ1643246 | MGnify/ENA primary metagenome ERZ1643246 (study PRJEB29033, sample SAMEA4952261) | chicken gut metagenome | biome: Broiler Chicken; feature: Gastrointestinal Tract; material: Caecum | place: Ireland | collected 2018 | study: Broiler...
TATAACATCATATTGCGTTTTTTCTAACCGACGAATCCAATTTCTTAATATATGAGAAAAGGTCTTTCCGCAAATCGTTTGATTTGCGGAAAGACCGCTTCAGCTTTGTTCTGCCATCTTCAAAAGCTTCTCGATATTATCTCTGCCATGCCGAAGCGAGCGCGTCACCGCCAGCATCCAGATGCAGTCGCCAGCCAGCAGCGCGATCAACAGAGCACGTACTGCGGCAGCACCAGGAAACGCTGCCTGAAATGCCGCATAGATGCCGGCTGCCAGCAAGGAGGAGAGCACCATGGAAATGCGCAGCCACTGTTTCAGCCTGTTCCACAAGATCTTCTGCATCTGCGCCTCCCGTTCAAGCTGCTGCCTGTTCATGCGCTCAATACGTCAGCTGCGGATCGAAGAATCCGATCAATACGCCGACAAAGGCGATCACGACGAGCAGAAGCATCACTTTCAGCGGAGACATCTTCTTCTTGGCGATCAGAAACCAGCACAAGAGGACGAAGATGGCGGTCAGCCCTTGCGGCAACACTGAGTTGATCTGATCATTCAAATTCAGGAACACTTCGCCGGTATCCGGATTGCTCATCTCAAATACGGTCTTTACGCTCACCCAGGTCGCGGCTACGGCACCGATGACCATGCTGCCCAGCAGCATGATGCTTTCACGCAGCGCCTGTGATTTTTCTCCGGTCAATAATTCGACCGCTTTGCCGCCAAGCTCATATCCTTTGAAGAACAACAGCCGCATGCCCAGGGTCACGACCAAGTTCCAGGCGATGATATAAAAGATCGCGCCGACCGGAGAACCGCCGGTAGACAAGCCCAGCGCGATGCCCAGCAATAATGGGATGAGCACGCCGACCACCAGCGAATCACCGATACCAGCGATCGGGCCCATCAATCCGGCGCGCAGGCCGTTGATCGTATCGCCATCCACCCCTTCGTGATTGGCGCGGGCTTCCTCCAGGCCGACCGTAACGCCCACGATGACCGTGCCCAGCATCGGTTCGGTGTTGAAGAACGCCTTATATGTTTCCAGCGTCTCTTTCTGCTCATCCTTCGTGTCGTACAGTTCCTCGATGACCGGCAGCATCGCGCACAGATAGCCGAAGGTCTGCATGTGCTCCTGTGAGAAGCACGTCAGATGCCCGTAATACCAGTTACGGAACGCTTTGTTCAGCGTCTTCTTTGACAGTTTCTTCATCTCAGATATCCTCCTCATCGTCGTCATCGCCAGCTGCGCCCGCCTTGCCCAGCTGGGACAGCTTGATCTGATAGTTGAGATAAGCGAACAGCGCAGCGATGATCGTGGTCACGACCAGATTGATGCCCAGCGCGGCCGCCAGGGCAAAGCCGACAAAGAATGGGATGAAATCTGTGGCTTTGGCAATGATCTGCTTGAGCAAGATCGCGATGCCCACACATGGCAAGAGCGATCCGACCGTAAAGATGGTCTTCATCGGAATGCCATCCATCGGCAGCGCTGTCTTGATCAGTTCGACCATATCGGCGCCGACCAGGCAGATGATGAAAGTCGGCAGGAAAGAGCAGACCAGATGCGAGATCCATGGCAGTCCCATATCGACCAGATACAGCTTGTGAAACTTTCCTTCATCGACGGCTTTCCAGCCGATGTGCTGCCAGATCAGGTTCATCGTCGCAGTGCCATAAAACAGCACCGTGCCTAAAGTGCCGACCATAGCGCCAAAAGAAGTGGCCAATCCGATGCCATCCGCGTTCGCTGCGTCCATGCCATAGCTCTTCAACGCAAGCATCGCCAGCGGAATGCCGATATAGCTGACGGCGCGCACGTCAGCGCTGACCGTTCCGCCTGGAGTCACCAACGCGATATAAAGCAGCTGCATCGCCGCGCCGACCAGGATGCCGGTACGCACATCACCGAGGATCAGGCCGCATACGAGCCCGCCGACCAGCGGTCTTCCCAGCGTATAATTACCGATGGCCGAGCCGCCCATGCCGGGCATGCTGGCCAGACAAGCAAAGAGCCCCAGCAGGGCCGCCTGCAATACATTGATCTCCATGATCATCCTCCCCTACATCTCAATAACCGAATTGTCCCTTAAATTTATCCCAGCTGCCGATGCCCTCATCTGGGATCAGACGGAACTCCACTTCATAACCAGCTCTGGCAATCGCTTCCAGCGCATCAGCCTCTTCCTGCGTGATGGACTGATTATTGCCCAGCTTGATCGCATCCGGACGGTCGTTGCACGGCCCGATGATAACTTTCTTCACTCCGCAGCTGAGCTGCTGATCGACCAGGATCTTCTTCATATCAAGCGGATCTTTGGCGATCAGGAAATAGCGCGTATCAGAATCAAGCACTTTCTGACGTTTCTTTTCCCAGTCCGCCATCGTCCAGATAAATGTCTTTTTGCCACTGGCGCTTTTATATGCAGCCTTCAGCACACTATTGTTTGCGGCAACGTCATTGACGGCAACGATGCCATCGCACGGGTACTCCAACGCCCATCTCGTACAAGTCTGTCCGTGGATCATCCGGTCATCCACGCGGATAAATGAAATTGACATGTTCTTTTCCTCCTCTGATCAAATGTCTTCCTCTTCTTCGCTTTCCAGTGTTGCTTCGCTGATCGATGCCAAAGCCTCTTGCAAGATCGTCTTTTTCATCGCAGGGATGCCCTGATCCTTGCACAGGACGGCATTCAGTGCCATCGCCAGGTTCATCCCGCCCAACACGACGGTATGAGCAAGCAGCTCCTTTTCCTGCAGTACATCCAGCACTGTCGTCAGCGGCGAACCACCGATCAGATCAGCCAGCACGAGCAGTTCATCCGATGTGCCAAGCCAGCCAAGCAGCTCCTGCACTCGCTGTCTGAATCGTTCCACTGACTCTCCCTCACGCAGCCCGATGCTCATGACTCCTCCGCAATTTCCCGCAAACATGCCCAAGGTGTCGTGCAGCCCTTCGGCAAATCGGCCATGGGAAACCAGCAATACATATGCGCTCATCTTTCTCACCCTTTCTGAATACGGTTACATTATAAAAAAGCACTGCGCTTGACGAAACTGAAGTCTGTCAGTGCTTTTCTTGATCAAAATCAGTATGCGTATGACAAATGTCATCGTTTTTTATAACGAAAAGACGAGAAGCATAAGCAAAACGGCCAGATTTAGCGGTTATCTCCATGACATTCGTCATCTCGATCATCTCAATTCACGCTGCCAGCTCTTTTCTTTCCAGCAAATTCTGTTATGATGTTAGCGAAGGAAGTGAAGACATGGAGATGAAACTGATTATTTTTGATGTGGATGGCACGCTGTATGACCTGAACAGTCACTGCATCCCGGACAGTGCCGTGAACGCCCTGCGGCAGCTGCGGCAAAACGGCATTCCTTTCGCCTTGGCAAGCGGACGAGCACATTATGGGATGGGCAAGGCTCTCAATGATCTGCACGCAGACTACATCATCGCCGACAGCGGAGGTGTCATCGTGGATGGCAGCGGAGAAATCCTTTCCCATGAGGATATTCCTTTTGACGAATGCTGCCGGCTGCTCGACTTTGCCAGGAAAGAGAAGGCCGGGCTGATCTTCAAGTTCCCCCGGCACATGTATATCTATCAGCATCCCGAAAAAGTCGACTGGCTGCAAGGCCAGATGAACTCCGACATCGGAAGTGAGCCGTTCATCTTCCATCCGGAACAAGACCGTCATTTTCTTGAACTGCCGCAATGCGCCAGCATCCACGCTGATCCGGACAGAGTCAGAGAATTTGCCAGAGCGAGCACACTGTCGTTCCGGCAGTTCTCCGCTTTTGGATTTGATGTGGCTCCGCAAGGCGTGAATAAAGGCAGCGGCATCCGCAAGCTGCTGACGATCCTGGATCTGCCTAAGGACAAATGCGCCTGCTTCGGCGATAATTACAACGATATCGAGATGATGGAGGAATGCGGCTATCGCATCGCGATGGGCAATGCTGTTCCAAAGATCAAGGAAATGGCCGATCATGTGACCGCTGCCACAGACAAAGACGGCATCCTGCTGGGTCTCAAGCACCTTGGGGTCATCTAAAAAGGATGCGCATCTGCGCATCCCTGATCAAACAAAATCATACATCTGAAGCAGTTCCTCCACTGAGGTCTGCTTTTTTTCTTCGCCTTCCAGCACCCTGACGATCTTGCCCTCATTCATGATCAGCGTCTTGGTCCCATATTCAAGCGCCTGACGCAAGTTATGCGTGATCATCAAGGTCGTGATCTGATGCTCTTGAATGATCTGATCGGTAAGCTTCATCACCTGTGCCGCAGTATTGGGATCCAATGCAGCCGTGTGTTCATCCAGAAGCAGCAGCTTCGGCGTCACGATGGTCGCCATGAGCAGGGTCAGCGCCTGACGCTGTCCGCCGGAAAGCAGGCCGACCGGCTGATTCATGCGATCCTCCAGACCCAGGCCCAGCTGACTGAGACGCTCATGAAACAGCTGACGGTCTTTTTTCTGGATGGCGCGGCTCAGCGTCATCCGTTTTCCTCTGGAATAAGCCAGACCCAGGTTTTCCATGATGCTCATGTCTGGCGCGGTCCCTTTCATCGGATCCTGGAAAAGCCGTCCGATATAGCGAGCGCGCTTATGTTCCGGCTGCCGGGTAAGGTCCATGCCATCCAGCATGATCGTGCCGCTGTCTGCCATCAGCGAGCCGCTGACTGCATTGAGCAGCGTGCTCTTGCCGGCGCCGTTAGTGCCCAGCACACAGACAAATTCGCCTTTATCCAGATGCAGGGAAACATGGTCGAGCGCTTTTCGCTCATTGATCGTCCCTGCGTGAAAGGTCACACAGACATCCTTAAGATCGAGCATATGGTTTCCTCCGTTTCTTCAGATAAGGCAGCGAGATCGCGATGGCGACCAGCACGGCCGAAAACAGATTCAGGTCGCTCGCGCTCAGGCCGAACTGCAAGGCCAGCGTGAGCAAGAAGCGGTAAATGACCGAACCGACGATGACGCTGATGAAGCTGCGCAAGATCGTACGGTGTCCGAAAAAAGCCTCTCCGACGATGATGGAAGCTAATCCGAGCACCATCTTGCCAGTAGAGCTGTTCACATCCGCAAACGATTGATACTGTGCGAGCAGTCCTCCGGCCAGAGCGATGATGCCGTTGGCTAAGGCCAGTCCCAGGATCTTCATGCGGTCAGCGCTGATGCTGGATGCGCGCACCATCGCTTCATTTGATCCGGTCGCGCGCATGCCCATGCCCAGCTGTGTATGCAAAAACAGATATAGGATGAACCCCACAGCCGCAAGCATGCCGACGATGACGATCATTGACGCGGTTTCCCTGCCAAACAGCGCCTGCGCATGCGTGAATATCGTTTCCTGGCCAAACAGCGAGACATTGGGCAGACCGCCCTGGATCCGCAGGTTGACCGAATACAGCGCGGTCATCGTCAGGATGCCGGATAAGATCGGCTGGATATGCAGCTTTGTCATCAGCACTCCGGTGACGAGCCCGCAGCACATGCCGCAGAAAAAGGCAGCTGCCAAGCCAAGATAGGGATGAGCGGCCATCGTACACATCGCCGCGGCCGCGCATCCGCAAGTAAAGCTTCCGTCTATGGTGAGGTCCGGGATGTTCAGCACCCGAAATGACAGGTATACGCCGAATCCCATGATCGCATAAAGCAGCCCGAGCTCAAGGGCGCCAATAATCACCGAAATGCCCATGAATGATCACTCCTGTTCCAACATCACAAGGTTTTCGCTGTTCGCGATGGAATCCGGCAAGGTGATGCCCAGCTGCTCCATCACATCGCGGTTGACGTAAATGCTCAGATCGGTCTTGAACTGCATGACCGGAATATCAGCCACTGCCGTGCCCTTGAGCACCTGATCCACCATTCGGGCGGTCTCGCGTCCCAGTTCCGTGTAATCGATGCCGACGGTCATGAAGCCGCCGTCGCTCACCATCGAGTCAGCGCCAGTATAGAAAGGAATTTGATGCTCCAGCGCCGCCTGAGCCGCCGCGCTCATCGCGCTGGCCACAGTGTTGTCATTGGGCGCAAAGATGGCGTCACAAGAAGAAGCCAGCGTTTCCACGGCCTGCTGCACATCGTTGCTCGTGGTCACCGTCACTTCCTGCAGCTCGATGCCGTTTTCATCACAGAATGCCTGCGCCTTGGCGATATTGGTCACTGAGTTGGTCTCGCTCGCGTTATAGACCACGCCCAGGCGTGCCATGTCGGGATCGACTTCCAGCGCCCTTTGCAAGATCTGTTCTACCTGCACATCATCCATCGTGCCGGTCATGTTCTTATCGGGATCTTCCAGCGTCGTGGTCAGTCCGGCACTGATCGGATCGGAAACAGCTGAAAAGATTACCGGGATATCGGCGGCATAGCGAGCCGCGCCCTGCGCCGTCGGTGTCGCGATGGCAACGATCACATCAGTGCCGTCTCCGGCAAACGTGGAGAGGATGCTCTCCAGCGTGGACGTGTTGCCGCCAGCGTCCTTATAATCCAATTCGATATTTTCGCCGTCCACATAACCAAGCTCTTTCATCTCTGCGTCAAAGCTGTCTCGGATCGTATCCAGCGACTTATGCGCCATGATCTGCGCGACGCTGACTTTCGGGATCTCATCATTTGTGCTGCTTCCGCAGCCGCTCAGCAGCCCTGCGGCCAAAATGGCGCTCATCATCAGTTTCTTCATCTTCATCTTATTTTCCTCCTTGTCGAATCAAACGATGTTCTTCCTATGTTGCTCCTGTATCTCCGCCAGTCTGATGCACTCATGTGCCGATCACCCCTTTATATAAAAAAACATCTGCCCAAAAGCCATTGGCTTCAGGACAGATGCAACATGCTCTGCGGTACCACCTGATTTGGTCTTTCCTATGAAAGGCCCGCTCCTCAAGATCACAGCGAATCTCTAGTCCGATAACGGGGACAGCCGTCGCACATACTCAGGAAATGCTCCTTTTCCTTTTGCCCTCAAGAGTCCATTTGCTTGCCCGCATTTCTGCTGAATTCCCATCATCATCAGCTCTCTGTAAGCGCGCTGCAAGTTTTATCTCTCTCTCACTGGTTACTTTTACTTTATGCTTTTTGGGCAAAATTGTCAAGCATGAATGAAACTTTTTGTCAAACATCGTCGAAAATTTCTTTCATCATAGTAAAAAGGAGACACTTTTACAGTGCTCCTCATTTGCATTTTACTGTACTTTAGCGTCCAGCGTATTGTCCTTGACGACGACATCATGCGCGCCGCCTTCCACGATGCTCGTGGAAGAGACCAGCGTGATCTTCGCCTTCTGCTGCAGCTCCTCGATGGTGAGCGCGCCGCAATTGCACATCGTATGCTTGATCTTGCTGAGGGTCAGGTCTACATTGTCCTTCAGCGCGCCAGCGTACGGGACATAGGAATCCACGCCTTCCACGAAGGAGAGCTTATTGGCGCCGCCCATGTCGTAGCGCTGCCAGTTGCGGGCACGGGCACTGCCCTCGCCCCAGTATTCTTTCATATAAGTGCCATTGATGGTCACCTTCTTGGTCGGAGATTCTTCAAAGCGGGAGAAATAACGTCCCAGCATGACGAAGTCCGCGCCCATCGCCAGCGCGAGCGTGATGTGGTAATCATGTACGATGCCCCCGTCTGAGCAGATCGGCACATAGATGCCGGTTTCCCTGAAATACTCGTCACGAGCCTTGGCTACTTCGATGGTTGCGGTCGCCTGGCCGCGTCCGATGCCCTTCTGCTCACGGGTGATGCAGATCGAGCCGCCTCCGATACCGATCTTGACAAAGTCTGCGCCAGCTTCCGCAAGGAAACGGAAACCTTCAGCGTCGACGACATTTCCGGCACCGACCTTCACGCTGTCACCATAATGGTCGCGGATCCACTTCAGCGTCAATGCCTGCCATTCGCTGAACCCTTCACTGGAATCGATGCACAGCACATCAGCGCCAGCTTCCACCAATGCCGGCACACGTTCTGCATAGTCGCGCGTATTGATGCCCGCACCGACGACATAACGCTTGTCTTTATCCAGCAGTTCGTTGGGATGTTCCTTATGGGAATCATAGTCCTTACGGAAGACGAATGCCTTCAAGCGCCCTTCTTCATCGACGATCGGCAGCTGATTGAGCTTGTGTTCCCAGATCAGATCATTGGCCTCTGACAGCGTGCAGCTGTCTTTTCCGCAGATCAGCTTGTCAAAAGGGGTCATGAACTCAGTCACCTTCGTGGAAGGATCCATGCGGGAAACACGGTAATCGCGGCTGGTCAGGATGCCCAGCAGCTTTCCCTCCGCGCTGCCATCTTCAGTGACGGCCATCGTGGAGTGGCCGGTCTCCGCCTTCTTGGCCAGCACATCAGCCAGGGTGGCGTCAGCCGGAAGGTTAGAATCACTGCGGACAAAGCCTGCCTTGGTCGCCTTGACTCGGCGCACCATGGCCGCCTCATTTTCCACGCTCTGAGAACCATAGATGAAGGAGATGCCTCCCTCACGAGCCAGCGCGCATGCCATGCGCTCTCCGGATACAGACTGCATGATGGCAGAGACCATTGGGATATTCATGCTTAAAGGGGATTCTTCCTCACCCTTGCGGAATTTCACGATCGGTGTCTTCAGAGAAACATTTGCCGGTGTGCATTCGCTGGAAGAATATCCAGGCACCAGCAGATACTCGCTAAATGTACGTGACGGTTCGGTAAAAAAAGTTGCCACACTTTCACACTCCTTCTCTTTGAAATTTTACTCATTATAATCGCTTTTATGGCAAAAATCAACACCGCGATCTCTGAATGTTCTTTCTGTAAAAAGAACCGCAAAAAATTACATTTTTTGCGGTTCTTTTCATTTCTTTCAACTAATCCAGCAGACAGATGATCGTAGAATATGGCCTGATCTCCAGATCCTGTTCACGATATCCTTCCTCGCCATTGTAATACAAGATCTCCGCAGGCGTATCCAGGTGATAGTGGAATGGCGATCCGGTCGGATTGAAGAACGTCCAGATCGACTCCTCGCCATCACTTGTCTTGTAGATCAGCACTTTTCGCTCAATGTCCTCAAACGCGACCTGGTGATACAGCGACTCCGTAATGCCATAGCGGAAGCATGCGTGACCGCGGCGGATACGGATCAGCTGCTTCACATGTTCGACCATTTCCCGGTTCTTGGTGCGACGGTCATAATCAAGCGCGTTGATGTCATCTCCAGAATCATAAGAATTGCCGATGCCATGCTTGGTCCGGCCGAATTCCTGACCGCTGTGCAGGAATGGGATGCCCTGGGCGAGCAGCACCATGGCGATCATCATCTCTTGTCTGCGGCGGCGGATCCAGCGTTCCTCACTGCGGCAGCATTCCCGCATCTTATCCCAGGATGTGTGGTTGTCATGACATTCCACATAATTGACGACATTGCGCGGATTGACGAACATCCTTCCGGCGCCGAAATCGACACAGCTGGCGCACAGACAGTTCTTGACCACGTCGATCAGCTCAGCATTGCCGGTGCAATATCCTTTAGCGGCGATCTCGTAAGCTGAGGTGCTGCCTTTGACCACATCGCGGAAACGATCTGAGAAATGCGCGACGAACGGCATCCGCCCATTGTTCTGCATGCTGGCGCGCTTTTCTTCGGGCAAGAACGAGGGCATGTTCCATCCCTCGCCATAGACCATGAAATCCGGATTGACCGCGCGGCAGCGCAGATAGATCTCATTCACGGTATCAATGTCCAGGATGCCCATCAGATCGAACCGCAGCCCATCGATGTGATAAAAGCGCGTCATCCATACACACGTATCTACAAAATAGCGAGAGCTCATGCGCCGTGAAGTATCGATGTCATTGCCGCACCAGGAGCCGTTGGAAAAATCCCCCTGCTCGTTCATCAGGAAAAAATAGTTTGGCACGATGTTTTCCAGCGAAAAGGTGTTTTTATCATACACATGATTGAACACGACATCCAGATTGACCCTGATTCCATTTTCATGGCATTTCTCCACCAGATGTCCGAATTCCCGCATACGGGCCGAAGGAGAAAGCACATCGGTGCTGTAGCTGCCTTCCAACACGCGGTACTGCACCGGATCATAGCCCCAATTATAGAAAATGCGCGGATAGATCTCATCCACTGAGCCGAAGTCAAATACCGGCATCAGCTGCACATGCGTAATGCCCAGTGATTTGAGATAAGAAAAACCGGTCTCCATCGCCTTGGTCACCTTGTTTTCTTCCACGAAGCCCCGGAATGTACCGGGATCATGAATACCGATCCCAGACTGCATCGTAAAATCGCGCACGCTTGTCTCATAGATGATGGCATCGCAATAGCCGTTCATGCGCGGCAGCGGAAATGTCTTGAACTTCATGTTGCTTTGATCCACGATTACGCTCTCCGCGCTGTTCGCGGTGCCCGCAAAGGCATAAGGATCAAGCGTCTCCCGCCATTTGCCATTGACCCTGACATGATATGTGTATGCGACATCATGCAGATTACCAGCGACATCGGTGCGCCATACCCCTTTTTCGGTCCGTTTCATCTCAAAAGCCTCTACTTCGCCGTCTCTTCGCTTCAGCTCAAGGATCACGCGGTATGCGGTCGGCGCCCACAGCGCAAAGCGTGTGTGCCGACGGTCATACACCGTGCCCAGATCATTGCCTTCATAATAAAATTCTTCATCGAAACGTTTGGTCTTCACGATATATGAATACTCTGCCACGGTCTTGCGCGCATGCTCATGATAGACATCATACTCTTCGCCGATGGTCAGCTCTCCCATGATCCCCAGTACATATTTTGTATAGTTTGCCTGTGTGTCTTCCACAGAACGGATTTTCAGTTCGATGAAGTGATCCTTGCTGTCCTTCATGTAAAAGCGATCGCTCTTGCCGTCATAGCTCTGCTTGGACATATACACGACAACTTTGTCATAATCATCGATATATGCCTCATAATAGTCCTTCTGACGCATTCGTGTCCCTCCTTACTTTCAACCCAGATATTCTTATTATAACAAAAAGAACACAAAGCAACACAAGTTTTTAAAGTTCTGCTGGCATTGCGAGACCCACTCTCATTTGCTGCACGGCTACACTGGCAGAAATCGAGCAGAGATTAATTTCTAGGCCCTCTCACACCTCCGCTCATGCCGTTCGGCATACAACGATTCAATTATAATCTGCACAACTGATGAATCCTCGCTTTGCGACTTCTTGCGGCAAACCTTTTTCGACCGATGGGTACCGGCACCCCAGGGGAATTTCACCGCAGACTGACGGCATGCCCGTCATACAATAAAATTGCGAGGAGCACTCGCTCCCCGCAATCATCGCTGTTTATTTCGCCGCGCGGCGTCTTCTCATCATGAGGACAAGTCCCGCAGATGCTGCCAGCAATCCGGCAAACAGTCCCGTCTGCATCGCTGCAGCAGTGTTTGTCGTATCCTCAGCATTCGTGCTGTTGTTGACCTCAACGAGGTTGTCTACAGAAGCCTGCAGGGCATCGACCATGTTATCGACTTCTTCCTGCGTTACTTCTTCATTCGCGAGCATGCGATTTGCGCGCGCCAGATCCTGGATCACCGGCTGTGCGCTTGCGCTCGTGTATGCGCTCAGATCAAGGCTGTTCACATAAGCGATCAGCTCTTCCAGAGCGCTGACATCTGCCTTCGTTCTCGCGTTCAGACGCGCTTCACGCAAGGTCTCCGTTGCCGCATCGATCTCCGCCTGGGTCGTTGCGTTCTCCAGCACGTTCTGTGCATCAGCCAGCTTGTCTGCCAGTCCTTCTACCGTAGAAGGCACATAGTTGCCAATATTGGCTACCATCTCTGTCACGAGCTCGATCTCATGTGCTAACGCGCTCGTATCCAGCGTGATGCTTTCCAGAGCAGCGATCGCGTTGGCCAGGTTCGTGATGGCGTCAGTGACTTCTGCTGTCGTCGCATCGTCATTAGCTGCCACTGCCTGTGCAGCGGTGATCGCTGCCTGCAGTGCTTCGAGGCTTTCTGCCGTGTAATCACCATCGAGGCAGCCGTTTGCAGCTTCGATCAGTGCTTCCAGCTCAGCCTTCGTCACGATCTCCCACAGCTCCTGAGCTGCCTTGGTCATCGCTTTATTCGCTGCTTTCAGCTGATCAGCGTCTGCTTCAGGATTGTCCACTGCATCCTGTGCCGCTTTGACTGCGTCTCTCAGCGCCTGCACCTTGGCCGGACGGAGTCCTTCAACATCATTCAAGATATTCTCATTGATGAAGTCGATCGTGGCCTGTACATCTTCTCTCAGCGCGTCTACGCTTTCACCGGCGTTCACTGCCTGCATCGCTTCGCTCAGGTTGAGCAATGCGGTGACAACTGCCGTTGCGCTCGGCGTCTCTTCATTCAGGACAGCCTGAGCAGCTTCAATTGCTGCCTGCAGAGCAGCATCGTCAGAACCAAGCGCATTGGCTTTTTCGACCATGTTCTGCAATGCCTGGATAGCTGCGTCACTAGCCGGATCTTCCACGATGATCGGCGCGTCGCTCAGACGCAGAGCCATCGTTGCGGCGACGAGCTCTACCTTCATGATCTCCACTTCGTTGGCATCCGGATCCTCAGCGGCAGCAAGTTCTTCTGCTTCTGCGATCTTAGCCTGCAGCGCGTTCCATGTTGCTTCCGTATAATTGTTGTTCGTTACTGCACTTGCCTTTTCAATGGCTGCCTGCAGTCCTTCTACATCCGGCTCTACATTAGCAAGCATCAATTTGATTTCTGCCGCAGAACCATTGTTATTAACTGCCTGTACATATACAAGACGAACATTAGTCGTTTCTACCGCATCGAAAGTGACTTCTTTTGCAGAAGAATTACTTGACCACGTACCTTCCGCAACGGTTTCGTATTGACCCTCAGCATTCTTGACCTGAACCTGGTAAGAAGTTGCATTACCGTTTGAACCGCTCTGGCGCGGCAGATAATACAGACCATTGACGACGGTCGGTTCGCTGATCTGCAGATCGATCCAATGCGGCATCGTTGTCACATTCCAGTCGGTATGCCACATCGTGCTCGGATTATCATCCAATACATTTTTCGGATCTGAACCATCATGCTGATAAGAAGATGCTGACGCTTCAAGCATGCTGCTGTCTACATAATTCGTATTAGACAATTCTTTAAGCTCCAGACCATCCAATGCATTGACGATTGCTGCTTCATACGCATCTACCGTTGCCTGCATGCTAGCCGGCAGGTTTTCACGTACGGCCTCAACGGCCATCTCCAGAGTCTTTACTGTCGCATCCGTGAATACGGAGAGATCATCGATCAGATCGAGATATGCGTTGACACGGCTGTAATCTGCTTTCTCATAATCCATGCCTGCCAGAACATCATTGATCTGTGCAGTCAGGGATTCGATCGCTGCTGCGTCAGGAGCATACTGCGTGAACAGTTCTTTAGCCTGATCGATCAGCGGCTGCAGAGCAGCGCTGCTCTCTTCATCCATGACGGCATTCGCGGTCTCCACGGCATAATCAAGTGTCATCGTAGAAGCGAAATCATCGTTCACACCGAGGCGGACATCATCAACATAACCGACGAATGCATCGGTCTCACTTCCGACCTTTGCCATCGGGAACATGCAGGTCGCACGCATCGGACGTCCCTGGATCTGCTCATCATCACCCAGCGTATCGACGAGGGAACCGTTGACATACAGTTCGATGACATTCTGCTGGTTCTTGAATTCCAACTCTACCCATTCATTGACCGGAAGCGTGTAGTTGAACGAGAAGTCATACTCTTCACGAGAGAATCCGACCTTGCCTGTGTCGCCCTGAACGGCCTTGATGCTTCCATACGGGCTCTCGAACAGGATCTGATCATCCGTGCTGTCAGAAGTACGCTTTACCTTAACACGCAGGTCATTGCCCAGTCCGGCTGTTTCCAGACCGGTCGTGATATAGCTTGTTCCGCCGTTGAGCTGCAGCGCGTTCTTGCCGTCTACTTCAACGATAGATGCATTTTCTCCCTCATTGACCGTGAAATCATTATCGGAAGTATCATCCAGCGTATCCATCGGCATATTTACATATTCATCGCTTACACTGTCAACTTCGTAACCGAAGTTAGTGCGCGGTGCTTCGCCCAGTGCGTCAGATGCTGCCTGAGCCTGGCTCAGATCCATATCGCCTCTGCCCCACAGCTTAGCGGCAAACAGCGGCAGATTAGAGATACGATCCCAGATGTCATATTCGCTGATACCATTGTACAGGTAGTCAGTCATGTCGTTCCATACCGCGAATGCGCCGCCCTTCATCTGCGGATCACCGGCAGGGATCGTCACGCCGCTGATCGTGTTGATAGCCAGGTTGTACATCGTGCTGTCCGGCAGGTAGTCGTAGTAGTAGCCTGCGTTCGGAACGATATAATAGTTGCCATCGTTACAGTTGATCAGGTCGAAACCATCATCGTACATCTCATCCATGTTAGCATAGCCAAAGTTCCAGAGGTTGATCTCAACGCCTTCTGCGTTGATGTCTTCACCCTGAGCTGCCTGTGTGAAGCTTCCCCATACACGTGCCTTACGTCCGGTTCCTTCCACATATTCCAGCATGTCGTTGACGAACATACGGTATGCCTGAGAAGAAGCGTTGTACTCATCGGCACCGATGTGCACGGTCGTCTGTGCGTCAAATACCGGATCGCTGCCATCCAGATACTCGGAGAAGATCTCCTGTACGAATGCCAGAGAAGCGTTGTAAGACTCACCGATCAGGTTCAGGTGGTCATTCTGACGGCCGCTCGTGCCCAGACGCAGTTCCGGCAGGACCTTCGTCAGTGCCAGAGAGTGCGCCGGCGTATCGATCTCAGGAACGATATTGACGCCCAGCTCACGAGATTCCTGGATGAAATCTCTGAACTCATCCTTCGTGTAGAAGAGGTCTGTGCTCGTCAGATCCTGCTGGTAAACGAGATTCTCTCCGTTCAGCGTCACTGGATTGCCATCGCTGTCAGTCAGCGTGCCGCCTTCCTTGATGCTGGATTCCAGACGGAATGCAGAGTATGCGCTCATCGGATCTTCTTTGTTTTCCAGTCCGATCAGGTTATCGTTGATATGTACCTGGAAATCATTCATCTTATACCAGGACATTTCCTTGACGATCTGTTCCATGAAATCCATGGTGAACGGTCTTCTGGCCACATCCATGATATAACCGCGGATCTCATACAGCGGATAGTCACGAGTGATTCCCTTCGGGAACGTCTCGAAGTTGTTCAGCTTCAGTCCCTGCAGGATCGTACGTGTTGCCCAGTATGCGCCGGTCTGTGTCTCAGCAGTAACCGTGATGGCATCTTCGACATTCATCAGATAGCCTTCTTCCATCAGGCCCATCGACGTATCATCGGTCAAAGCAAAATAGAAGTCGCCTGCCTGCACATCTTCACTGGTTCCCTGCATGACGGTAATGTCTTTGCCTGTGAGATCCTTGTAGTCCGCAGCCATTTCCTCAGCCGCAGCCTGCAGTCCCTCATCCGCATAGATGATGCGGCTGGAATCGCTTACAGTGAAGTTTCCAGTAGAGCCTTTCCACTCACGCAGTTCCGGCAGGATATCCGGAGCGGCATTGTCGCCCTCTTCCTGCGTATACGTACCAGGGATCGTGATGCCGATCTCCTTAAATTCGTATTCTCCAGTTTCATTATCCGTGATCTTGAAGGCTACATTGACCACAGTATCCACGATCGGCGTATAGATATGCAGATTTTCATCAACGACCTGCTCATAATCCGTACCCTTATACTCGATCGTATAACGGTCTGTCTCCGGATAAGAAACATTCAGCGTTTCATCTCCCAGCTGCGGATCAGCGATCTCGATCTGGTTGGCAATGTCACTTGCGCTTTCCTGGATCTCTCCGCCATAGACTTCCATCTCAAACAAGGAAATGGTGTTCCAAGTTACATCGCCATCAGGGTTCTCAGCAGTGAAGCTGTCGATATACAGGCGAACATAACGTGCGCTTTCTGTATTGTCCAGGATGATGCGGTCCGTCGTGCTTGCCGGACGATCATTGATTTCCTTGACCGTTCTCCAGTCAGAGCCATCATCGGAAACCTGGATCTGATAATGCGTTGCCTTTCTGGTCTCCCAGTACAGCATGACGGTCTTGATGTTGCGGGTCTGTCCCAGATCCACAGCCAGCCAATGCGGGCCATCAGCCACAGCACTTGACCAACGTGATTCTCTGGTCGTTCTGTCCCCATCAAATGCCTTTGAAGCATTCAGACCATCTGTTTCATTTGAGTCAGAACTTGCCGTTCCATTCAATGCCACATTTTCATATGGATCCTGCGGCTCAGTTTCTCCATCAGAATAGATGACCTTGAAGTCACTGGCAGAAACGCTCGGATAACCGTGCATTGCCGTGACTTCCAGTTTGACATAACGTCCGCTGACCGGTTCAGCGAGGCTTTCCGTACAATTTCTTGCCGTATTGCCGGTGCGAGCAACGACAGCCTCTCCCCAGCTTTCTCCATCATCAGATACATAAATGTTGTACGAAGAAGCGTACACAGAATCACTTTCCCAGATCATTGAGAAGGTGTTCATCTGGTAGATCTCACCAAGATCGACCACGGCCCACTGCGTAGCGTCAGCCTCTGTGGACCAACGGCTTGACTCATCGTCATCCGTCAGATTGCTTGCCGGCATAGATCCGTATGCCGCGCTGGCAGTAACCGGCTTGTTCAACGCCAGGTTCATGTTCATTGGTGTTTCTGCCAAGGTGGATACTCCGCCCGTATCCGTACCTTCATTGGCGCTGACCGCAAGGGTCCCCACCTGGAAGCTCGGTACGAGCATCGCAGCCGCAAGCAGCGATTTTACAATCGCACTTGACTTTTGCTTATTCAAAAGTCTCTCCTCCTTTCCCAGGAATGCCAAAAACTGGTATTCCCTTTACATGGCAATTTTAGCAGAATTCGAAAGCGTTTACCACATAAAAAACATAAAATAAACACAAAGCTATGACACATCGTACATATTTTCAGATAGAATTCACATAACGCTTTGTTCCTTCCCCCAATCAGATAAAGGCAGACGCTCATCAAAACGTCTGCCTTTAGATCAAGATCAGTTTCTCTTTTTGCGTCTTGCCACAGCCAGCATACCGCCAGTCAAAGCCAGCAATCCAGCAAACATGCCGGTCTGCATCGCTGCAGCAGTGTTTGTCGACTCCCCAGCATTCGTGCTGTTGTTGACCTCAACGAGGTTGTCTACAGAAGCCTGCAGGGCATCGGCCATGTCGTTGACCTCTTCCTGCGTCACTTCTTCATTCGCGAGCATCGCTTTGGCGCGGGCCAGATCCTGGATCACCGGCTGCGCGCTTGCGCTCGTGTATGCACTCAGATCAAGGCTGTTCACATAAGCGATCAGCTCTTCCAGAGCGCTCACATCCGCCTTCGTTCTCGCGTTCAGGCGAGCTTCGCGCAGGGCCTCTGTGGCGGCATCGATCTCTTCCTGGGTCGTCGCATTCATCGCTGCCTGTGCG
>ERZ1643246.2459-NODE-2459-length-17518-cov-4.485541_pt1 | contig 17518 bp, 15 predicted proteins | sample MGYA00579265_ERZ1643246 | MGnify/ENA primary metagenome ERZ1643246 (study PRJEB29033, sample SAMEA4952261) | chicken gut metagenome | biome: Broiler Chicken; feature: Gastrointestinal Tract; material: Caecum | place: Ireland | collected 2018 | study: Broiler...
GGGCATCGCCACTTCTCTGGTGGATCTGGGAAATCGTTTCCGGCTGATCATCAACGATGTGGAATGTAAAAAGACGGAAAAGCCCATGCCGAAACTGCCGGGGGCCACCAATTTCTGGACGCCCATGCCCAGCCTGGAGGTGGGCGCCGAGGCCTGGATCTATGCGGGCGGGGCGCATCACACGGCCTTCACCTACGATCTGACGGCGGAGCAGATGGGTGACTGGGCGGCCGCCATGGGGATTGAGGCGGTGTTCATCGATAAAGATACCACCATCCGTCAGTTCCGCAATGAACTGCGGTGGAATTCCGTTTACTACAGATAAACAGGCAAACCGTTTGGGGCTGTCCGCAGAGGGGCAGCCCCTTTTCATGTCGTGGAAAATCCTGTAAAGCAGCGGATTTGTTGGCTTTTCAGATGAAATTAATAATCCGGAAACATTCCTTAAACAGAAACAAAACACTTCCCCGGTATAGTAAACGCAACATGCAAGGGGAACACATTCAGCGAACATTCCTTTGCCATGAAAAACACCAATAAATATCTGGAATCACAGAAGGAGGAAACTATCATGGTAAAAACGGTTCTTAAAATAGCAGCAGCTTTGTCTGCGGCAGGTCTGGCGGTCTGGGGAGGAAATAAGATTCGCAGGAAGATCTGTATCAGGCGCTTTCTGGAAGCATAGTGGAGGTGTTTTCTGTGGGGAGCGGGATTCTCACCTGACAGAAAGCCGGGAAGCCAGATTGGAACTGACTTTCCGGCTTTCTGTTTTTGAAAAAAACTGTGTGGCTGAGATGCGCAGGGTAAAAGCAGCTGTCGGAAATCCGGAAGATCCTCTGAGACTCTGAGCCGTCCCGGCAGTGTTCACCAGTGGCGGACAATTTCAGGATGCCGCCTCTGCGTTTGTGTCACTCGTATCTGCCTCCACAGACGGCACCGGGATATCTGTTCCGGTATCTTCGCTGACGGCCAGCGCATCCGCCAGAGAATTGTCGGTCATAAAGGTATTCACGTTGTACAGAAACAGAATGTCCGTGATTTCTTCCTCCTGAATCAGGCTCTCGATTTCATCGTAATAGTACCGGGGATCCACAAGGATGATGTTCCGGTAATAGGGGATCAGGAAAGGAACAAAACAGTTGGCGTAGGAGTCCTTGAAGATCAGCAGATTTTTCGTATTCTCGGTGGAAGGGGTGGAAATGTCAATCCGGGAATAATTTCCACCGAAGAACACTTCATATTTGTCCTTCTGCTCAAGGGCGCTGCTGACATAGAGGGAGGCGCTTTTTCTCTGCTCATCGGTGTAGTTCACCACATATTCCGTATTGCCGGACTGAGGGACATAGATTTCGATGGTATCGTATACCTTGTCATAGCCGCTTTTGGAGGCAAGGGTGCCGGAAAACTCGTGGGTCACCGGGTAAACCGTGTATTCCTGGCCCGAGGCATCAATACCCAGGGATTCCTGCAGCGCCTCGAAGGCATAGCGGGCGCCCAGGCTAGTCCAGTGGTGATCGGTTCTGTAATAGATTTCTTCATCCCTGTGGGAAGCCATGGTTTCCGTCAGATCCATATAATGCAGGGAATCTCCCACCGCCTTCTGTACATAGGCGATATCTTCGCTCTGATCCCGTACCGGCGCGTTGGTGGGGATATACTGGGTGAGAATATAGGCGGAGTTGGGAACCAGGGTCATTACCGTATTCCGATCCGAATGGCGGTCCGCAAAATCCCGGATAGCGGTCAGATTTTCGTCCAGCGCCTCCTGGTCAGGAGTGTCCAGCACCTCCATCAGATGCTCTTTTTTCCCGATATAGACGCCGTTGATTTCCCGTTTTCCGATAGACATATCCTCCAGCAGTTTCAGGCTGATCCACTGATCCCTCAGAAAAAACTGATCGGCCACATAGCTTTCCATATCGGTCATAAACTGACCGTCCGCCAGGGAAGCCAGTGAAAATTCCGGCCTCTGAGTCAGCATTCGGTTTTCCGATTCGGAATAAGTTTTGTCTCCTTTAAAAAGATTGATCAGGCAGAATACAGCCAGAAAAACCAGAAACATGGACGCCAGAGTGCGTTCCGTCCTGCGCTGCAACCATTTTCCGGCGCCGGGCCGGCGGCCCCTGCCGGATGGATTCCCAATATCCCGTTCTTCCTCTGAAATATAATCGTCCATTTTTTTATCCATAATATAAACTCCTTTATCCAAAGCTTCCGGCCGTCCCGGTTAAAACCGGAAATACAGAAACGGATTGTAGGTGGCATTTACCAGGCTGGCGGTGCAGAGAATCAGTATCACCAGATAAAGAACCGCGGAAGGAAGAATCGCCGAGCGTCCTCTGTCAAGAACAAATCGTTTCAACAGATTCCAGATAAGCGGTGTGCTGCTTAACAGACAGATAATCAGAAGCAGCAGATTCCCTGAGAGATAATACAGTCCGGTGGTGTCGATAAGTCCGCTGCCGCCGATCCCGAACAGATTGCCCAGAAACGTCATGGTACTGGAAAGACTGGGAGAGAAAAAAGGAACCCAGCCCAGCAGTACAAAGAAAAAGGCATACAGCTGGGTGACCGGACCCGGCAGCCGGGACAGTACCGGAGCCAGAATATACTTTTCCAGAAGCAGGAGCACTCCGTAATAGAGTCCCCAGACAATAAAATTCCAGGAAGCCCCATGCCAGAAACCGGTGAGAAACCATACGATCAGGATATTCAGAATATGTCTGGGTACGGAAACCCGGTTGCCTCCCAACGGAATGTAGACGTATTCTCTGAACCAGGTTCCCAGGGAGATATGCCATCTTCGCCAGAATTCCGTAATGCTTTTGGAAATATAGGGATAGTTAAAGTTCCGGACAAATTCAAACCCGAACATTTTTCCCAGTCCCACCGCCATATCGGAATAGCCGCTGAAATCAAAATAAATCTGCATGGCATATGCCAGACAGCCGATCCAGGCGGTGAGCACGGAGCGGTCGCCGGGAGCCAGGGCGGCGATGGCGTCAAAGGTACTTCCGATATTGTTGGCCAGAAGCACCTTTTTGGCCAGACCCTGAATGAACCAGGCAACACCCTGTCCGAATTTTTCCATGGACAGGCTACGCACGGACAGCTGCTGGTCAATGTCGGAATAGCGGACGATGGGACCGGCAATCAACTGAGGAAACATGGTAACGTATGCGCCAAAGGAAACAAAATTCTTCTGTACCGGCACATTCCCCTTGTAAACATCGATGATGTAGGAGAGCGTCTGGAAGGTATAAAAGGAAATACCTACCGGCAGAGCCAGCTGAACATAAGGAATCTCAAAGGGCAGAACAGCATTGAAATTTTCCAGGAAAAATCCGTAATATTTGAAGAAACCCAGAAGCCCCAGATTGACTGCCACTGTGATCCAGAAACTGATCTGTGCCCGGCGGTTATACTGTCGTTCCTGGTACCAGACAATTTCCAGACCGCTGAGATAGTTAAACAGGATGCTGAACAGCATCAGAAATACATAAACCGGTTCTCCCCAGGCGTAAAACACCAGGCTGGTGAGCAGAAGAACCAGATTTTTAAGTTTCCAGGGCACGAGAAAATACAGAAGCAGCGTGACCGGAAGAAACACAAACAAAAAGAAAATACTGCTGAAAATCATGACACTCCCCCTCCTTATAAGCTGTTCAGAAATGCCTGCTGCGCTGCCTGAGCGTCCGGATGCACCACATAGAGGATAAAGTTCCCTTCCACATCCAGAACGGAGCCGTTGAGCAGAGCGGTCTGTTCCACGCCGTATCCTTCAAAACTGTTTTTCTGTGTTTTCAGTCGGCTGTTTACCGCCTCGGTAACCAGGTCGGCCTGATCATCCGAGGCCAGCCGGACAATCAGAAGCTCTGTGACATCCATATTAGTTACCGGGGTGTACAGAACCATGCCGTCAAAACTGTCTGCATCCAGATCATACAGCTTTTTCAGCATCCGGCTGCCGCTCTCCTGCATACTGTCGGTGGAGATGGCAGAGAGTACCTGCTGTGATACCTCCTCAATGGAAGCACTGCTGTCCCTGTTGGAAAAACGGATCAGCAGGATCGCCAGCAGGAAAATGGCCGCCAGGGCAGCCCGGAGGATGGAGTAGGGAGAAATCGCGTTATTCTGCTTCTGCTTCATAGTCGCCCACCTCCGTGATCATTTCAATGGCCCAGTATTCATAGAAGGCCGCCTGCATATGGATACCGTCCCCTTCGTAGAGATCCGAATGATCCGCCACAGTCTGGGTAATGTTCACATAGGGAACATGATCAAAATCGCAATACCGCTGGATGACTTCATTCCAGTCGGGAATATCTCCGTATTTTGCGGTTTTCTGCTGAGCAGCCGCTGTTACGGGAATGATGGAATTGACATAGATATCCACCTGATCCAGAGATTCCTTCAGTGTCTGGATGGTCTTATAGAGGTCCAGGATATAATCGTCCACTGTCCGCCAGTGGTTGGTAATATCATTGATACCGTAACATAAAAAAATACTTGAGGGATTCAGCGCAACAATCTGATCCATATAGTCGGGAATATCGTCAATGGTGGCGCCGTTTTTGGCCAGCACCTGATTCTCCGGCAGAAACTGGTAATAGGAAAACCCCACGGCCCGTGAGTCTCCCAGAATCACGGAATCCTCAAACTGCTGCCAGATATCCGCCGTTCCGTTCTCCAGCGCCTGCCGCCGTTCTTCCCGGTTGCGTTCTTTGATTTGACTTTCAATCTGTGTGACATCAGTCTCCTCCAGAGACTGAATATATGAGATGCCCTCCCTGGTGTCTGTCTCGGAAGGCTTCTGACTGGAAACAATAATAGAGACGATCAGTCCGGCTGCCGCCAGAACCGCCGCCGCTTCACCGATCAGCCTTGCGCTGATTCTGGGGGGTAGTACGGTTAAAAAGGGTAGGATTTCTCATTTTTTCATCTTCCTTCAATGCTTTGTGACAGGGGACTTTTTTCCACGAAAAAGCCCCATACAGAATGGTTTTATTATAGCGCAATTCTATTTGAATAGCAATATCCAACATCTTTCGACATTTGGATTTTCCGGGAAAGGGAATGCTCTTTGGAAACTTCTGAAAACGGCAGAAATGTGCAATTAAAACAAAAATATTGTTTAAAATCGCTTAAGATGTTATAATACTGGCAGAGAACGGTAAAGGAAGGTATGTCTGATGAAACTATTAAGGGTGTGTGCGTCAAACTATAAAAACTGCTGTGATAATTTTACAATCGATCTCGTGGCAAAGTCTAAAAAAACAAGTGAAGATAAGGAATACGAACTGCAGGAGATAGCAGAGGATTTGTATGTGTTTAATACAGCCGCTTTTGTTGGCAAGAACGCTTCCGGCAAAACTTCTGCGATAGAGCTGATGGAGTGCGGCTATACCATTCTCAGCGAATTCCGTTTGGAAGATAAGCATTATAATTATGACAATGTGAGATTAGAATTAATTTTCTATCATGAGAATTACATTTACAAATACAATACAATTTTAAAAGCTGACCCGAATTTGGGAAGCAAGGCGAATTTCACGGAGCAGCATATCTATCGGAAAAAATATTATAAGTCCAGAATAAAAGAAATCTATTTGGATGAAGGATTTGCAGAACTTACTGGTTTGGGAGAGCTTCCGGAAGATACTTCGGTTGTATTTTTTGTGCTGAAAAAGAAATCCACTCGTGCGGTCTATTTTAATTGTGATGGTGAGGGCGCAGACACTTATCATCTGTTGTTCAGAGCAATGAAAACCTATAAAATATCGGAAAATGTTCTGACAAAGGTGATTCGGATTTTTGATGATAAAATTAAGAGTCTGGAAATGATAGATGAAAAGCATTACAAACTTGTGTATCAGGATTGTATGAAAGAACTTTCAGATTCTGAATTGATTTATATACTGTCCAGCGGCACAACGAAAGGTGTTCTTCTTTATGTTTTTGTAGTTGCAGCATTGGAAAATGGATTTGATCTTTTGATAGATGAAGTGGAAAATCATTTCCATAAGACGTTGGTTGAAAACATGATCAGTTTATTCAAAGATAAGACTGTTAATAAAAAATCTGCAACATTGATTTTCACCACGCATTATTGCGAAGTTCTGGATCTGTTCAATCGGCAGGATAACATCTGGATTGCAAAATCGGATGACAAGATTCGTCTGGATAATATGTATGAAACCTATAATATCAGACCGGAGCTGTTAAAGAGCCGTCAGTTTTATAATAATGCTTTTGATACTTCTGTAAACTACGAAGATCTCATGGCGTTGAAAAAGGAGCTGATGAGATGAAGTATCTGATAATGTGTGAAGGCCCCAATGAACTTGAAATTATCCGAATGTTATTAGATTGATTATGATAGACTTTTTTGCAAATTCAGGAGGAAACCCATGGAACAAAACGATATTCTGATGATTTACGGAACAAACTATAAAGAAATGACAAAACAGCTGCTCACAGAAGCAAACCTTTGGGAGCGGATCCCGGATAAGCGGGCAAGGATCGGCGTCAAGCCCAACCTGGTATCCCCCTCTGAGGCTTCCTGGGGGGCCACCACCCATCCGGAGGTGACGGCGGGGATTATCGAATACCTGAAAGAACATGGCTTTGAAAATCTGGTGATGCTGGAGGGATCCTGGGTGGGGGACCGGACGGCAGAGGCAGTGCAGGTATGCGGTTATGACCGGATTTCGGAAACATACGGCGTACCGTTTCTGGACATGCAGAAGGATACGGCCTCGGTTTATGACTGTGCGGGGATGGAGCTGTCCATCTGTGATCAGGCAAAGCAGCTGGATTTTCTTATCAATGTGCCGGTGATGAAGGGGCACTGCCAGACGAAAATCACCTGCGCGCTGAAAAACATGAAAGGGCTGATTCCCAACAGGGAAAAGCGCCGTTTTCATTCCCAGGGGCTTCACGGGCCCATCGCCCATCTGGCAGTGGGAATCCGTCAGGATTTCATTGTGGTGGATAATATCTGCGGAGACTGGGATTTTGAGGACGGAGGAAATCCGGTGGTCATAAACCGGCTGATGGCGGCCGTCGATCCGGTGCTCTGTGACGCCTGGGTGTGCCATCTGATGGGATATCCGGTGGAGGAAGTACCGTATATTTCCATGGCCGCGGCCCTGGGGGCCGGGACGGACGACTGGAAGGCGGCCCGCGTCCGGGAGCTGAACCGGCCCGAGCGGGAGGCAAAGATCCCCCGGAAACGAAAGATTCTGGAGGTTCAGGATGTGGTGGAGGAAGTGGAATCCTGCAGCGCCTGCTACGGTTATCTGATTCCCGCCCTGGACAGACTGAAAAGAGAGGGCCTCCTGAAAAAACTGGATGCCAGAATCTGTATCGGACAGGGCTTCCGGGGGAAGACGGGAGAGCTGGGGATCGGCCAGTGTACCTCCCATTTCCGCTGCCATCTGAAGGGATGTCCGCCCACTGACACGGAGATCTATGAATTTTTAAAGCAATATCTGGAGCAGGCATAGCTGTAGGCTCAGATCTTCTGTCCCGGCCAGGGATAATCGTCCCTCTGGTCGTGAATCAGATAGTGTTCCAGGCCCGCCCGGATAAAACCGTCCAGCACCCGCTGGATCTGCTGCCAGTCAGGACAGTGATTTTCCAGCATCATCCGGTTCACCGCCAGGCAGCCGTTCATCTGAAAGCTGAAAATGGCCTCCGCTTCCTGGAAGGTCAGCAGGCTGTGGGACATCAGGTAGGTGACATAGCTTTCTTTGTACAGGGCGGAGAGCTTTTTCAGAATTTTGGGAGAGATGGAGGGGTCCAGAAACAGCAGCCGATACCGGACGTCCTGATAGACGCTGGCACACAGGGCGCAGGCCCGGCATTCTCTGGACTTTTCGGGGTGAAACAGATAGGAAAAGACGCCGGCGGTGTTCTGGAGCATTTCCTCCAGAATATCGTCCAGCACATCCTCCAGATCGTAGTAATGAAGATAAAAGGTGCCCCGGTTGATCCGTGCCAGCCGGCACAGGGCGGTCACGGTGATTCCGGAATAGGGCGTATGCTCCAGCAGGGCCAGCAGCGCGCTGCGGATGGTGTTCCGGGTGCTCCGGGTCCGAAGCGTATTTTTGGTTGTTTTTTTCTGTTTGTCCCGATTCATGGGTTCCTCCTTATGTTTTCAGGGATAAGTAAGCAAAAAATGAACAAAATAAGAAAATTGTTGATTGTATTTTTCGCTTCATATTATATAATCAATGACAGAGCAAGTCAATGCGCTCCGGCTGCTGCCGGAGAGAGAATATTTTTCCGCCGGTCAGCGGAGGCGTTTGACGCCTTCGTCTGTGACTGAAATACAGGAGGGCGGAAGGTTACAGAACAGGAGGAAATGATTATGGGACATGTGATTGCTGTGGCAGGAAAAGGCGGAGTGGGAAAAACCACTCTGTGCGGTCTGCTGATTCAATATCTTTGCAAAACCGGGAAAGGACCGGTGCTGGCGGTGGATGCGGACGCCAATTCCAATCTGAATGAGGTGCTGGGCGTGGAAACCGGCCCCACACTGGGAGAGCTGCGGGAGGAGATCGAACGCGCGGGCATGGACAGCAGCGTGAAGATCCCGGCAGGCATGAGCAAGGCGGACTATCTGGAGATGCGGATGCAGGACGCCGTGGTGGAAGAGGATGATTTCGACCTGATGGTGATGGGAAGATCCCAGGGCCAGGGCTGTTACTGCTTTGTCAACGGACTGGTGCAGACCCAGGTGCAGCGGCTGCAGAGCCATTACCCCTATGTGGTGGTGGACAATGAGGCCGGCATGGAGCATATCAGCCGTGGAATTCTGCCCTCCATGGAGGTGGCCATTCTGGTCAGCGACTGCTCCAGAAGAGGCGTGCAGGCGGCCGGGAGAATCGCGAAGCTGATGGATGAGATCAAGATGCATCCCAGAAAAGTGGGTCTGGTGGTAAACCGGGCACCCCAGGGCAAACTGGATGCAGGCACCCTGGAGGAAATCAAAAACCAGGGGCTGGAGCTTCTGGGTGTGGTTCCCCATGACGACACGATCTATCAGTATGACTGCGACGGAAAGCCCATCGTGGATCTGCCGGAGGATTCCCCGGTAAGAGCGGCGCTGAAGGATATTCTGGAAAAAGTGGGGCTTGCGTAATGAGCTATGAGAAATTAAATGAAAAGGTTCTTTCCATGCAGGAAGAGATCCTGGAAGCCATCCGGGGTTGTGTGGCCATCAACAGCGTGAAGGGCGAACCAGGTCCGGATGCCCCCTACGGGGAAGGGCCGAAGGCGGCGCTGGATTATGCGCTGGAACTGGGGAAAAAGCTGGGATTTCGTACCGGCAATGTGGGAAACCGCGTGGGCTGGGCCGAGTATGGCGAAGGTGAAGAGATGGTGGCCGTGCTGGGACATCTGGATGTGGTGCCGCTTGGGGAAGGATGGACGTATCCGCCCCTTGGCGGCGAGATTCATGACGGCAGAATGTATGGCCGCGGCGTGGCTGACGATAAGGGAGCCACCATCGGCGCATTCTTTGCGCTGAAAGCCATCCGGGATCTGAAGCTTCCCATTGACCGGAGAATCCGGATCATGTTCGGCACGGATGAGGAATGCGGTTCCTCCTGCGTGCAGTATTATATTGACCAGGGAGAGGAACTGCCGGTGATGGGATTTACGCCGGACGCGGAGTATCCCTGTATTTTCTGCGAAAAGGGTATGACCAATTACACCCTGGGAAAGCCGGTGACGGATCCGGGTAAGGTGACCGTGGTGAGCTTTGCAGGCGGCACGGCGGCCAATGTGGTGACGCCCCGCTGCACGCTGACCGTGAAGGGAGACATCCCTGTGGCCGAAGGAGACGGTATCACGGTGACCAGGAAGGATGGAATGACCGTTGTGGAGGCGGAGGGCGTCAGCGCCCACGGAAGCACGCCCCAGCTGGGGGTCAATGCGGCAGTACGTCTTCTTCAGGCTGTAAAAGGTGTGAAATTCGGCGGCGATTTCCAGCGAATGATGGATTTTATCCTGGAAAAGCTGGGAAATGAGACCAACGGTGAGACGCTGGGTATCCGCTATGTGGATGAGGAAACCGGCGAGACCACGGTGAATCTGGGCGTGGTGCGCTACGACGGAAAGGAAATGAGCCTGACGCTGGATATCCGGTATCCCAAAAACGCGCTGCCCGGGGAAGTACAGAAGCATACAGAGGCCGCGGCTGCTGCTTATGGCCTGCAGGTGCTGAACAAAACTTCCGCCCCTCTTCTGTATGTTCCGAAAGATTCGGAGCTGGTACAGAAGCTGATGAAGGTATACCGGGAGGCCACCGGCAGGGACGATCAGCCCCTGGCCATCGGAGGCGGCACCTATGCCAAGGCATTTAAGAATATGGTGGCTTTCGGCCCCGGATTTCCGGGAGGACTGGAAGTGGCCCACCAGCCAGATGAATATATGGAAGTGGAGACTCTCATGAAGTCTCTGCAGATCAGCGCGGCGGCCATGTACGAGATGGCCTGCCGGTAAGCAGTCAATCTATAAGCTATGAAAAAACGGCGGCCCCTGTTGTCTGGGGCCGCCGTTTTTCGCAGAAAAAGAAATGGCAGCAGTACGTTGTCTACAGTGTTTTCAGCAGAGTAACAACTTCTTCCAGGGTGAACCGGCTGCTGTCAATGCACAGATCATACTGTGTCATATCCGTCCATTTGCAGTCGGTGAAATACTCGTAATAGATCCGGCGTTCCTTATCCATCTTTTTTACCAGGGAGCGGGCGCTTTTGCTGCTCCGGCCCAGGCGTTCTTCGATATTTTTCACCCGTACATCGAAGGGAGAGAAAATGAAAACGCTGCGGCACTGATCGCCCAGGATATGGTTGGCGCACCGGCCCACGATCACGCAGTCCTCCCGTTTGGCCAGCTCGGTGATAATCTCACTCTGCGCGGAAAACAGCACATCGTTCATGGGATAGAAGTGATACTGGGGCTGCATCTGGAATTCGCTTTCCACCGGGTAGCGCCACTGACTGGCTCTTTTTTCATCCACCTTCAGAAGCTCCTCATAGGGAATGCCCTTCTGCTCACTGGCAATCCGGATCAGTTCCTTGTCATAAAAATGGATATTCAGTGCGTCTGCCAGCAGCTTTCCGATTTTCCGTCCGTTGCTGCCGTACATCCGGTTGATGGTAATCACTTTTCGGCTCATAACAAACCTCCTTTCCGCCTTCTGACAGGCTGAATGGAAACCACTGATTTTTATGGGACTATTATACAATATATTTCGGAAAAATACCATATTCAAAGAAAAAATTCAGAAAATAATGCGGAGATACGGATACTGAAATCATGAGATCTCCGGGAATACCAGGCAATCATGTAATAAATAAAAAGAAATTGAAAGCTTTGGTATACAAGAACGTTGTCAAAAGGTATAATAAGAAAAAAAGATCGCAGGAGGTATTGATATGCTGAAAATTCTGTTTTACGATGCGAAAAGCTATGATAAAGATTCCTTCAACCGGGAGCTGGTGAATTTTCCGGAGATCCAGATTGATTATCTGAAATCGGAGTTGGGCCCCAGCACCGCGAAACTGGCCAAAGGGTATGACGCGGTGTGCGCTTTTGTGAGCTGTGATGTGGGAACCGAGACCGTGGAGATTCTTCACCAGCGGGGCGTAGGATTGATCCTGATGCGCTGCGCCGGATTTAACAACGTGGATATCGAGAAGGCCAAAGAGTGCGGAATCCGCGTGCTGCGGGTGCCGGGCTACTCCCCGGAGGCAGTGGCGGAGCATGCCATGGCGCTGGCCCTGGCCGCCAACCGGAAGATTCACAAGGCGTATGTGAGAGTACGGGAAAATGATTTCAGTCTTGGCGGCATGCTGGGCGTGAATTTTTATCAGAAAACCGCCGGTATTGTGGGAACCGGAAAAATCGGCGCGGCCATGGCGCGGATCTGCCATGGTTTCGGCATGAAGGTCATCGCCTATGATCAGTACCAGAATCCGTCTCTGGATTTTGTCACCTATGTGACCATGGACGAGCTGCTGGCGCAGAGTGATTTGATCTCCCTGCACTGCCCGCTGACCGACGAGACCTATCACCTGATCAGCCGGAACACCATCCAGAAGATGAAAGACGGAGTGATCCTGGTGAATACCTCCCGGGGCGGACTGGTGAAAACCGATGATCTGATTGAGGGAATCCGCGCCAGAAAGTTCTTCGCGGTGGGCCTGGATGTGTATGAGGAGGAAAAGCGGAACGTATTTGAGGACCGGTCGGATGAAATCCTGGAAAGTTCTGTTACCGCCCGCCTGCTTTCCTTCCCCAATGTGGTGATCACTTCCCACCAGGGCTTCTTTACCCAGGAGGCGCTGGCAGCCATCAGCCAGACCACTCTGTCCAATGCCATGGCGTACATGAATAAGGAAGCTTCTGTAAACGAGGTGGAGTAAATTATAAAAGGATAAATCGGTTGCATCGATTCGGCAGGATACAGACGCCCTTCAGGCAAAACGGCCCGGGCGTCTGTATTTTTAACAGGAAGGGGCGGATGCGGTGAAATCAGGTATAAGCACAGGCTTCCTTTTCGCTGCCGGAAAAGTAAGATGGAAATGGGGGTAAGACAGATGATGAAAAGTCAGGAAATCAGGAAAATCGCGCCGGAGATGGACCCGCTTCGTCTGGGAAGCGGCTGGAAGCCGGAGGATCTGGGAAAACCGCAGATTCTCATTGAGAGCTCTTTTGGGGACAGCCATCCGGGCAGCGTCCATTTGCTGGAGCTTTCCCAGGAGGCAAAGAAGGGAGCGGCGGCAGAGGGAGGTTACGGGGCCAGGTATTTCTGTACCGATATCTGTGACGGGGAATCTCAGGGACACGATGGGATCAATTACTCGCTGGCTTCCCGGGATATGATGACCAACATGATGGAAATCCACGCAGGAGCAACGCCTTTCGACGGCGGCGTGTTTATCGCCAGCTGCGACAAGAGTATGCCGGCGCACCTGATGGCCATGGGAAGAATCAATATTCCTTCGGTGGCGGTGCCGGGAGGCGTGATGGACGCAGGCCCCGATCTTCTGACGCTGGAGCAGATCGGCGCTTACAGCGCCATGTGTCAGCGCGGGGAGATCAGCCCGGAAAAACTGGAGTATTACAAGCAGAACGCCTGCCCTTCCTGCGGAGCCTGCTCCTTTATGGGAACCGCCTCCACCATGCAGATTATGGCTGAGGCTTTAGGACTGGCGCTGCCGGGAAGCGCCCTTCTCCCGGCCACCAGTGGGAAGCTGCGGGAGTACGCTTTTGAGGCGGGCCGCCAGGCGGTGCGGCTGGCAAAAGCAAATCTGACGCCGGACAAGATTGTCACCATGGAATCCTTTGAAAATGCCATTATGGTGCATGCGGCGATCTCCGGATCCACCAATTCGCTGCTGCACCTGCCGGCCATAGCCAGGGAATTCGGCCTTTCCATCGACGGGGAAACCTTTGACCGGCTTCACCGGGGCGCTCATTATCTGCTGGATATCCGGCCGGCGGGCAGATGGCCGGCCCAGTATTTCTACTACGCCGGAGGCGTCCCCCGTATTATGGAGGAAATCCGTTCCATGCTGCATCTGGATGTGCGGACAGTCACCGGCAAAACTCTGGGGGAAAATCTGGAGGATCTGAAAAAGAACGGTTACTATCAGGAGGGAGAGGCATATCTGAAGAAGCTGGGGCTGTGCCGGGAGGATGTGATCCGTCCCTTTGACCGCCCCTTCGGTACAGACGGAAGCATCGCGATCCTGAAGGGAAATCTGGCGCCGGAGGGGGCTGTGGTAAAGCACACCGTGGTGCCCCGCAGCATGTTTCAGGCCACTTTGCGGGCCCGCCCCTTCGACTGTGAGGAGGACGCCATCCACGCGGTGCTCACCCATGAAATCCGTCCCGGGGATGCGGTGATTATCCGTTATGAGGGCCCCGCAGGCAGCGGGATGCCGGAAATGTTTTACACCACGGAGGCCATCGCTTCCGATGAGGAGCTGGGGGCAAGCATCGCCCTGCTGACAGACGGGCGGTTTTCCGGGGCCTCCAAAGGCCCTGCGGTGGGGCACATTTCTCCGGAAGCAGCCCAGGGCGGTCCCATTGCCCTGGTAGAGGAGGACGATCTGATCCGGCTGGATATTCCGGGAAGACGCCTGGAACTGGTGGGCGTGAAGAATCAGGAAAAATCTCCCGATGAGATGCGGGAAATTCTCCGGGAACGGAAAAAAAGCTGGAAGCCGCGTCCGTTGAGATATGACAAAGGGGTTCTGAAACTCTTTGCGGAACGGGCGGTATCTCCCATGAAGGGCGGCTATATGGAATAAATTGGGGAACTCCCGCCGGAGAAACGTGACGGGGACAAAACAGGCATTCTTTGGCGGGAACCCGGAAAGAGAGGACAGAAGACAGATGAAAATTGTGACGGCCATTGATTCCATGAAAGGCAGCCTGTCTTCCCGGCAGGCGTCGGAAGCGGCGGCGGAAGGGATATGGCGGGCCTATTCCGATGCGGAGGTTGTTGTCTGCCCGGTGGCGGACGGCGGGGAAGGAACGGTGGAGGCCATGACGGAGGCCATGTCAGGGAGTTTCCGCACCATACAGGTGACAGGACCTCTGGGCGATCCTGTGGAATGTACTTACGGGGTGATTCCCGGAAAACGGACGGCCATCATCGAAATGGCCGGAGCGGCGGGGCTGCCTCTGGTGCCGGAGAACCGGAGAAATCCTCTGGAGACTACCACCTATGGAGTAGGGGAGGTGATCCGGGATGCAGTTGCCTGTGGATTGAGGAAGCTGATCATCGGCATCGGAGGCAGTGCCACCAATGACGGCGGAGCCGGGATGCTTCAGGCTTTGGGGTATGAACTGCTGGACGGGGAAGGCAGGCCCATCCCGCGAAAAGGTTCCGGTCTGGCCTGCCTTCGTCAGATTCGCATGGAAAACAGGATACCGCAGCTTGGCGAGTGTCAGTTCCTGGTGGCCTGCGATGTGACGAATCCGCTGTGCGGTCCCTCCGGCTGCAGCGCTGTGTACGGTCCCCAGAAGGGAGCGGATTCCCGGATAATCGAAGAGATGGACGGATGGCTGAGACAGTTTGCCCGACTTGCCGGGCAGACCCTTCCCAACGCCGATGCGGATGCGCCGGGAGCCGGCGCCGCGGGAGGAATGGGATTTGCGTTCGCTTCTTTTCTGGGCGCTTCCCTGGAGCCGGGAATTTCCATTGTGCTGCGGGAAACCGGTATGGAGGAACAGATCCGGACGGCGGATCTGGTGATCACTGGGGAAGGAAGACTGGACGGTCAGACCGCCATGGGAAAAACACCGGTGGGCGTGGCCAGACTGGCCAAAAAGTACGGAAAGCCGGTGATCGCCCTGGGCGGAAGTGTGCTGCCGGAAGCCCGTGCCTGCCACCAGGAGGGAATCGACGCCATGTTTCCCATACTCCAGGGGCCGATGACCCTGGAAGAAGCCATGGAACCCGGGCGGGCAAAAGAGAATCTGGCTGCTGCGGCGGAGCAGGTGTACCGGCTGTGGCGCGTGGGACGGCAGGAACGGCCATAGCGGAAATTTCCGAACAGGTGAATGGCATATCTGGAATATCGGATGTATCCTGGCCGGTGCCGTGTCAGGAATGGGATTGCTCTGTGATGGCAGACGGGCGAAAAAATGAATATAGTATAGCAGCAGGATACCTGTGTTGGAAAACGCCAGGGCAGGATCCTGCGAATCCGGAAAATCTTTGCGGATTCCCCTTCGGCCATCCGGCCGGCAATCAGGAAGGAGGAGGATGGATTCATGGAAATTCACAGGATGATTTCCAGCTATAACTATACGCCCGGGAGCACCTCCCGGATCAAATATATTGTGATCCATTATGTGGGAGCCCTGGGAGGGGCGAAAGCCAACTGCGAATATTACGGAGGAGGAAACCGGGGAGCGTCGGCCCATTACTATGTGGATTTTGACGGTTCCGTGTGGCAGAGTGTGGAGGATAAGAATATTGCCTGGCACTGCGGCGCCAGTTCCTATGTACACCCAGAATGCCGCAACGCCAATTCCCTGGGAATTGAGATGTGCGTGCGGAAAAAAGATACGTCCCGCCTGAATGCCTCCGATAAGGACTGGTATTTTGAGGATGCCACCGTGAAAGCGGCAGCCGAACTGGTGAAAATGCTGATGAAAAAATACGGGGTTCCGGCAGACCATGTGATCCGCCATCACGATGTGACAGGGAAAACCTGCCCCAATCCTTATGTGTACAATACCGGATCCCATACCTGGGAAGAGTTTAAAAAACTGATTTCCTCCGGGTCATCGGGAGATACTTCCGGAAATACCGGCGGTGTTTCTTCCGGCGGTTCCTCCGGTGGCGCTTCTTCCGGGAATTCCTCATCGGGAGGTCAGACGGCGGGAGGTTCGGATATTGTCAGAGCGGGCCAGATTCACGCTAATAACTTCTGCGGCGCCGGGATTGCCGCCGACGGGATCCGGGGATCCGCCACGAAAAAAGCCGGAATCAAAGTGTGGCAGAATGCCATGAACCTGGATTATGGTTCCGGCCTTTCGGTGGACGGCATCGTGGGGAGTCGCACCCTGGCAGCCATGAACAGTCACACCGTCCGCCGGGGAGAAAGCCAGTATATGGTAACGGCTCTGGAAATCCTGCTGATGCTGAAAGGATACGATGCCGGAGGCGTGGAAAGCCCCGGAATCTTCGGCAGCGGTCTGGAGAAGGCGGTTCGGGATTACCAGAGGGCAGTCGGCCTTTCAGTGGACGGCATCGCCGGGAAAAATACGTTTTCCAGTCTGGTTTCCTGAAAATGCCAGGGGATATTGCCAGAGACATTTAGGACACAGCGCCCGCCATCCTCCGGGATAGCGGGCGCTGTGTACGGTATGACGGCAGACAGGGGTAGAGAATTTTCTTCTGTCCGATTGGCGGAGTGAAGAAAATATTTTAGATTTCTTCAGAATTTCTTTATCAAGGGGACACAGTTTTGACACAACTTCCCCGTATAGTAGGAGACAACAAAGGGCCCTCCCTTTTTTACATAAATTTTCTTCTTCATACGCGGCCGTCGCAGGGATGTGATGGCCCTTTTCTTTGCCCGGAAAATACTTATTTTTATAAGCAGATTCAGGCATTTTCTGCGGTAAATGGTGTTTGTGCTGTGTCAGTCATTTGACGGCTTTTACGGTAGAGCCACGGTTTTTGGTATTTTTACTGTATGATATCTTGCTTTTCAACGGTTAGAGTCGACACATTGCAATTTTCAGCCGTATTGCGACGCGCTTTTCTGCGGTTGGAGTCTGCATTTTGGTGTTTTCAGCCGTACCACAGTTTGCTATATTACGGTTAGATTCTACATTTTGGTGTTTTCAGCCGTACCACAGTTGGCTATACTACGGTTAGATTTCGCATTTTTGTATTTTCAGCCGTATCACCACTCGCTATACTACGGTTAGATTCTACATTTTGGTGTTTTCAGCCGTACCACAGTTGGCTATACTA
>ERZ1643246.2460-NODE-2460-length-17509-cov-9.665234_pt1 | contig 17509 bp, 17 predicted proteins | sample MGYA00579265_ERZ1643246 | MGnify/ENA primary metagenome ERZ1643246 (study PRJEB29033, sample SAMEA4952261) | chicken gut metagenome | biome: Broiler Chicken; feature: Gastrointestinal Tract; material: Caecum | place: Ireland | collected 2018 | study: Broiler...
ATTTTTCTTTTGCTATTTCATAAGCATATTGCTTTACATCTACTTGAACATTTGTCTGTTCTTCTAACATTGGCCAAACATACTGACCTTCTAATGGAGTAGAGTTGTCTACAAATAATGAAAAACTATAATCTCCTTTGTTATCTACAATAGGCAACCCTTCTGGATTCATTAAACCATTTACTTTTCCATTTTCATCTACTTCTAAAATTGGTTTTCCATTTTCATCAAACTGTGCTGTAGAGCCACTACCTCCACTACCACAACCTGTTAATAATGCTTGTGTCATAAGTAATGTTGATAAAAATATTGAAGTTTTTTTCACAAAGTTTCTTTTCATAAAATATAGTCTCCTTAAAATTTATGCTTCTTTATTTATGTTTATGTTATGCATAAGTTTAAATACTGATTAAACTTATGCATTTATTATATAAAAATCAACCTTTTACAGAACCAATCATTACACCTTTTGTAAAATGTCTTTGTATAAAAGGATATAATATTAAAACTGGTATACTTGATATAATAATTAATGAATATTTCATTAATTCTACCGCTTCTTGTTGTTTTCTCATAGCTTCTTGTTGAGCAGCAGAAGTTATAGTTTGTGATAATTGTGCTGAGTTTTGTACTAATATAGAACGTAAAACTAACTGTAAAGGATATTTTTCTTCTGTTTGCATATATAATAATGCACTAAAATATGAATTCCAATGTCCTACACCATAATATAAAACCATAATTGCTATAATAGCTTTAGATAAAGGTAATGCTATACTAAAGAAAAATCTACCATGTCCACAACCATCTAATTCAGCTGCTTCATAAAGTTCTTCAGAAATATTTTGTTGGAAGAAAGTTCTTGCAACAATCATATTATAAACACTTAATGAACCTGGTAAAATTAATGCCCACATACTATCAAGTAAACCTAATTTTTGTACTACTAAGTATGTTGGTATCATACCACCACCAATAAACATTGTTATCATATAAAATATAGTAACTATTTTTCCACCTTGAAATTTCTTTCTAGATAAAGCATAAGCAGTAGGTATTGTCAATAATAAGTTAACACATGTACCAATTGTAGTATATATTAAAGAGTTAACAAAACCTGTTATTACTTGCTTATTTTCAAATACTTTTTTATAACCTTCTAATGTAAATCCTATAGGATAAAATATAACTTGACCAGAAGCTACTTTATCTGGACTACTAAAAGAAGATATAATGATAAAATATAATGGATATGCAACTATAAGTAATATAAATGTTAATATGACAAAAATCACACCGTCAAATATAACATCACTTTTTGATCTTTTTATTGCTTTCTTTTTCTCTCTTGCCATAATAAACCTCCTATTACCATAATCCGTTACCAGATAATTTATTACTAATTTTGTTTACTCCCACAAGGAAAATAGCATTAATTACTGAGTTAAATAAACCTATAGCACTTGAATAAGATGTATCTCTATCTATAAGACCAACTTGGTATGTATAAGTAGATATAACTTCAGATACAGATTTATTTAAGTCGTTTTGTAATAAGAATACCTTTTCAAAACCAACAGATAAAAGGCTACCACAACTTAAAATTAATAATATTGTAGCTGTTGGTAAAATACTTGGAAAATCTATAAATCTAATAATTTGGAACTTAGTAGCACCATCTACAATGGCTGCTTCATGAAGTTCAGGACTAACACCAGATAAAGCTGCAAAATAAATAACTGAGCCCCAGCCCATTCCTTGCCATACACCAGACCATACATAAATATGTCTCCAGTATTCTTTTTGAGCCATAAAGTTTACTGGGTCACCACCAAAGCTTTTTATAACATGATTTATTATACCAGATGTTGGTGATAAGAATAAAATAATCATACCACACATAACAACTACTGAAATAAAGTTTGGAGCATATGTAACACCTTGAATTACTCTTCTATATCTTTTATGTCTAAATGCATTTAACATAAGAGCTAATATAATAGGGATTGGAAACCCTGCTAAAAGTGAATAAAAACTTAATATAAATGTATTTTTAAGAGTTAAAAAGAAATAAGGTGAATTAAAGAATCTTATAAAATGTTTAAGACCAACCCATTCACTACCAGAGAAACCATCTCTAAAGTTGTAATTCCTAAATGCTATTTGAACACCATACATAGGTATATAACTAAATATAAAAGTAATTATTATACCAGGAATAACAAACAACCATAAAGTTATGTCTCTTTTTAGGTTTTTACTAAAATTATTCTTACGTTTAGGTTTTAATTCCATGTTTTTCATTATGAAAATCACTCCTCCTAATCTAAATTTTTTTGTAATTTATTTTAACTTTTTTAAGCTAAAAACTTTCTGAAAATAGAATAACAAAATTTCAAAAAATTAGCAATATTAATATTGCACAATTATTTTATTTGTTATTTTTAAGTATTTTGTTTTGATTTTTTTACTCTTTTTCTATATTTTTGTTTATTTTATATAATATAATTTCATAAAAATATTGTATATACAATATTTTTTTAATATCATTTTTTAATAACTTTATTCAAAAATAATTGATTTTATACATATTTAATTATATTTTTTTATTAATTTATACAAAAATAATTAAAATTTTATTTACTTTTATACAATATAAATAACCTAATTGTTTTATCTGTATATTTTTCTATTATTTAACAAAAAAACTAATTCCAAGTTATTAAATTGGATTTATTTTATATGCATATTTACCAATAAAAATAGGCAATAAACTATAATTAACTTTATTTTTTAAGTTAATTAACTATTTTTATTGCTTATTTTTTACTTTATTTTAGCTAATTTTTTAACTCTAATTTAACTTTTAAATTAAAAATTTTTAAATTATCTTGAAAAATAGACTTTTGTCTATATGCTGATAAAAATATTCCTATATTAAACATAACATATGTTTTATATATTAACCCCTCTGAAACAAAAGGTAGACCTATACTTGGAAATATATAAAATATATTAAGTTGTACAGTAGTTATAAATTGTGTAAATAACATCATAAATATACTCATACAAGCTAAATTTCCTAATACACTTTTTTGTTTTTTACAAATATTATAAATATAAGTAAAAAATATCAAAAATATACTTATAAAAATAATAGCTGATAAATATCCAAATTTCATAATTAATTTTAAAATAATCATATCATTAAGTTTATTTATAACATTTACATCTATATCAAGATTATTTAATGGTATCATACTTCCTATAAATTTACTATTTTTTAATATTTCAGATATCACATAATTTACATATCCACTTCCTAATTCATCTGTATTAAAAAATGACATTTTTATTCTTATTAAATAATATGGGTCTGCAAAAAAATAAATTGATAATATATATATTAATATAAATGTTAATATTATAACACTACTTACTAAATATTTATTTTTTATTTTAAAATATCCTTTATTTATAGAATAAATTAATATTAAAGTAGTAGAAATAATATAAAATATTAAAACACTTCTATCTTTAATATGATTCACAAATATTATAGGAAATAAAATATTAATTAAACAATTAAAAAACCCTTTATAACCTATATCTCTATTTGAATATACAATACCCCCAAAAAATAATGGTAGAAAACAAAACATTATCATAGCCATTCTTTCTGTACCAATCCACATATTATAACTATTTACATTAGGTATACTAAGTATTAGTAATGTTATATTAATTATATACATAAAAAATGAATATTTTAATATTTTAGTAAAGTCTATATAACAAACTAAAATCATAACTAATATCCCTATTAATATATTTGTAATTTCCCATATTATATATTTTGTATTTGTTGGGTATATATCATAAACAGAGTTTTTAGCATATAAACTAAACAAACCTTGTACAATAGTAAAAATAATACTTATTATTGACACAAAAAATATTATATTCCAATTTATTTTTGGCTTATATACTTCATTAAATTTTTCACCTACTAAAATAGCATCACCCATTTCATTAATAGCTTTTTCTAAGGCTTCTTTTTCATTTAACCCATATTTTAAAAAACTTTCTTTTTGCTCTATTATATGGTTTTCTATTTCTTTAGCTATTTGATTATGTGCTTTTTTAAATCTTACCTGCTCACAAATTTTATCAATATAATCATCTATACTTTTATATTCCAAAAAAAACACCCCCTTTTAATACACTATTTATCGCATTTTCATATGTCTTCCATTCTGCTTCTTTTTCTTTTAATAATTTTTTTCCTTTTTTTGTTATACTATAATATTTTCTAATTCTTTTACCTTGGCTTTCTTCATAAGAATTTAAATATTCTTTTTCTTCCAAACTATGTAATATAGGATATAAAGTACCTGCTTTTAAAGAAAAAATATTATTAGATTGTTTTTCTAAATTTTCTATCATTTCATAACCATACATATCCTTTTGTTCTAAAAGTTTTAAAATAAGCATAGTTGCACTACCACTTAATAAATTTTTATCTACTTTCATAAAATCCTCCTTATTATATAGATAATCTATATATAGATTATCTATATAATAAACTACTTTTAATTAAATGTCAATTATAAATTTTAAAATTTTTAACTCTTTGTACTATTAAAAAAGCTGTAAACAAAGAAGGCTGTAAACAAAGTCTACACCCTTAAATATCTATTTTATTATAATTAATTTCTTCTTATATGCATTTTAGCTTCTGTTTTAGGTTCTTCTTTTTTAATTAAAACACTTTGTAAATTTTTAGCAACTTTTTCTGAGCAAGAACGACAATATTGCCCACTTCTTATATTTACTCCACATTTTTCACATTTTAAAAAATCTGCCATACCTTCTGTTACTTCGATTCTACCTTCTCTTAAATATTTTAATATTTTTTTAGTAGAAACTCCTGTTTCTTTAGAAACAGTATTTATATCTGCTCCTCTATTTACTTTTAAATAAGATCTAACTTTTTCAAATTCTTGTTCTTCTAATTTTATACATTCACCACAAATTAAACTACCTGCAATTGGTGAAAATATTTTACCACATCTAGGACATTTTTTTATAGACATATAAATCCCCTTTCAATATAATTATATATTCTCAATATATTATAGTATTAATATTATATATTTGTCAATTAATTTAATATGTATTTTTCAATTACTTTTGCTACACCATCATTTTCATTTGTATCTGTTACATAGTCAGCAATTTTTTTAATTTCTTCAACACCATTTTCCATAGCTACACCTAGACCAGCAACTTCAACCATAGAAATATCATTATAGCTATCACCTATAGCAATAACATTTTTTATATCTATATTTAATTTCTCACAAAGACGTAATATACTTTTACTTTTATCAACTTCTTTATTCATAAATTCTAAAAAATATGGTTTTGTAATAGACATAGTCATTTTATCTTTTATTTGAGGTTTTAACATTTCCTCTACTTCTTTTAAATGATTTGGTGATTGTAACATTATTACTTTTACACATTTTTCAGGTAAAGATGCTTTAAAATCTTCACACATTTTAATTTTCATACCTGTTATTTCACTTTCAATATAAGTATATGGATTGTCATGACAAGTAAGTATATAGTCTCCATCATAAGTATGAATAAAATTTTCATATTTTATAGCTAAATCATATAATTTTTCTACTTGTTCTTTAGTTAAGTCTATTTCATATAAAACTTCTTTTGTCTTATAATCTACTATTCTAGAACCATTATATGATAATATATAACCACCATATTTTTCAAGTTCTAGTTCATCTGCTATATTTTTTATAGCAAAAGTAGGTCTACCAGAAGCTAAAACAACTTTTACACCTTTTTCTTGTGCTAATTTTAAAGTATTTTTATTAGCTTTTGATATTTTACCATTATTTAATAATAATGTATCATCTAAATCTAAAACAATCATTTCATAACTCATAATAATACCTCTAATTAAAATTTTTATTTATAGAATTTATTTCTAAAAGATAACTATTTATAAAACGGTCAATTTCGCCGTCCATAACGGCTTGAGTATTTCCTGTTTCTTCATTAGTTCTATGGTCTTTAACCATATTATAAGGGTGAAAAACATATGAACGTATTTGACTACCCCAGCTAATATCTTTCACTTCTCCACGAATATCTGTTAATTTTTCTTGTTGTTTTTCAAGTTCTAGTTTATATAACTTAGATTTAAGCATTTTCATAGCAGTATCTTTGTTTTGAAATTGAGAACGTTCACTTTGACATTGAACAACAGTATTAGTTGGTATATGTGTAATTCTTATAGCAGATGAAGTTTTATTTACATGTTGTCCACCTGCTCCACTAGCACGATAAGTATCTATTCTTAAGTCGTCTGGATTTATTTCAAATTCAATTTCCTCTGTTATTTCTGGCATAACATCACAAGATGCGAAAGAAGTATGACGTCTACCTGAAGAGTCAAAAGGTGATATTCTAACTAATCTATGAATACCTTTTTCACTTTTTAAGTATCCATAAGCATTTTCACCATTAACTTGTATTGTAACAGATTTAATACCAGCTTCATCACCTGCTAAAAAATCAAGTTCTTCATAAGTAAACCCTTCTTTTTCTATCCATCTTGTATACATTCTATAAAGCATACTAACCCAGTCACAAGCCTCTGTCCCACCTGCTCCAGAATGTAATGTTAAAATTGCATTATTTTTATCATATTCACCATTTAATAATGTAGAAATTCTTAATATTTCATACTCATTTAAAAAAGTTTCTTTCAACTCTTTAACTTCAGGAATTAAACTTTCATCATCTTCTTCATTTCCTATTTCTATAAGGGTAACTAAATCTTCATAATTATTAACTAATGTTTCATATTTTTCTACATTAGTTTTTAAAGTTTTTATTTGTTGTGAAACTTTTTGTGCATTTTCTAAATCATTCCAAAAATCTGGGTCTGCTGAAATTTCTTCTAATTCTTCAATCTTTAACATTTTATTAGCAATGTCAAAGAGATTCCCTCATTTCTTTTAAATTTTGTTCATAAGGCTGAATATTGTTATAAATTTGTTCAAGCTCAAATATCATTTAATCACTTCCTTAAAATTTTTTCTTTTAAAATGGTATCTATAAAACTTATAGATACCATAAAACAAATTATTTATTTAAACCACAGCATTGTTTATATTTTTTACCACTACCGCAAAGGCAATCATCATTACGCCCTATTTTAGGTTCAACACGCTTTTTAGGTTGTTTTCCTAAACTCTCATCTTTATTAGTAGAAATAGGTGTAGCTACAGCTTCTCTTTCCATATGAGTTTCTACCCTTAAGTTAAATAAACCTTTTATTGTATCAAATAAAATATTGTAGTTCATTTCTTCAAACATATCATAACTTAAATTTTTATATTCTACAATAGGGTCTCTTTGTCCATAAGCTCTAAGTGTAATACCTTGACGCATTTGTTCCATATTGTCCAAATGGTCCATCCATTTTTGGTCAACTACCCTAAGAAGTATAACTCTTTCAAGTTCTCTTAAAGTTTCTGCTCCTATTTCTTGCTCTTTTTTATCATAAAATTCTTTAGCTCTATCATAAATACGCTCAACAAGTTTATCTTTTGTAAGTTTGTCTTTATCATCACCTTCTAAATATAAGTGATTTAAATGGAAAGGAGCTAAAGCTTCATTAAGCCCTATCAAATTCCATTGTTCTGGGTATTCATCATCACCTATAAATAAATCAACTTGACCTTGTATAACATTTTTAATCATAGGATATATTTTTTCGTGTATATCTTCACCAGTTAATACTTTATATCTTTCAGCATATATAGTTTCTCTTTGTTCATTCATAACACGGTCATACTCTAAAAGATGTTTACGTATAGAAAAGTTATTACCTTCAACTTTTCTTTGAGCATTTTCTATACTTTTTGTAAGAATTTTACTTTCAATAGCTTCATATTCAGAAATATTCATTCTTTCAAAAGTTTTCATAAGGTTATCGCCACCAAATAAACGCATAAGGTCATCTTCTAATGCAATATAAAATCTAGATTCTCCTTTATCACCTTGACGACCTGCACGCCCTCTAAGCTGGTTATCAATACGTCTAGATTCGTGTCTTTCTGTACCAATTATTTTAAGTCCACCTAAATCTTCTACACCTTCACCAAGTTTAATATCTGTACCACGACCAGCCATATTGGTAGCTATTGTAATAGCTCCCTTTTGCCCAGCAAGTTCAACTATTTCAGCTTCTTTTTCATGGTATTTAGCATTTAATACTTGATGTTTTATACCGTTTTTCTTAAGAAGTTTACTTATTTCTTCTGATTTTTCAATAGTAACAGTACCTACTAAAACAGGTTGTCCTATTTCATAAGATTTTTTAACATCTTCTACAATAGCGTGTAATTTACCTTTTTCAGTTTTATATACAACATCTGGGTGGTCAATTCTTTGTACTGGTTTATTTGTAGGTATAACAACAACGTCCATACCATAAATTTCTCTAAATTCACTTTCTTCAGTTTGTGCTGTACCAGTCATACCAGATTTTTTAGTATATTTATTAAAGAAATTTTGGAAAGTAACAGTTGCTAAAGTTTTACTTTCTTTTTTCACTGTTACATTTTCTTTAGCTTCAATAGCTTGGTGAAGACCATCTGAATATCTTCTACCATCCATTAAACGTCCTGTAAATTCATCAACAATAACTATTTCATCATCTTGTACAACATAATCTTTATCTAAAAACATTGTATAATGTGCTTTTAAAGCATTATTAATATGATGTTGTAATTCTAAGTTATCAGGGTCTGCTAAGTTTTCTACATTGAAAAATCTTTCTGCCTTTTGTATACCTTCTTGAGTTAAAGTAGCTGTTTTAGATTTTTCATCTATAACAAAATCCCCTTCTTCTTTTATTTCTTCTCTAGTTAAAGGGTTTAAAGCCTCTTCTTCATTTAATATTTTACCTTTTTTAAGAGTTTTAACAAAAGAATTTGCCACTTGATATAAATGAGTAGATTTTCCACTACTACCAGAAATAATGAGTGGTGTTCTAGCTTCATCTATAAGAATAGAGTCAACCTCATCTATAATAGCATAGTTAAGACCCCTTTGAACAAGTTCTTTTTCATAAACAGCCATATTATCCCTTAAATAGTCAAAACCTAACTCATTATTAGTAGCATAAGTTATATCACAAGCGTAAGCTTCTTGTCTTTCTGGCTTTTCCATATTACTAAGAATAACACCAACACTAAGCCCTAAAAACCTGTGTATTTGTCCCATTTGTTCAGCATCACGCTTTGCAAGATAATCATTTACTGTAACAATATGAACACCTTTACCAGAAAGTGCATTAAGATAAGCAGGAGCAGTAGAAACTAATGTTTTACCTTCACCAGTTCTCATTTCAGCAATACGACCTTGATGTAATATTATACCACCTATAAGTTGAACTCTAAAGTGTTTCATACCAAGAACTCTTTTACCAGTTTCTCTAACAACTGCGAAAGCTTCTGGTAAAAGGTCATCTAAAGTTTCACCTTTATTGTATCTATCTTTAAACTCTTGTGTTTTAGCCTTTAATTGTTCATCAGATAACTTTGTCATTTCTTCATCAAGTTTTTCAATCTTATCTACAATAGGCATAATTCTTTTTAATTCTTTTTCACTATAATTTCCAAATATTTTTTCTATAAGACCAAACACTATAACACCTCTTTAATTTATTTTTAAGTATCTCTATATAGTTTAACAGAAAACCCCTAAATATTGCAAGAAAAATTTAAATAAATTTACTAATATGTATTATTATTTACAGATTTATTATTTATATTTATATATTTTATTACCATTTATTTCTATGCAATTGACCTTCTTTTAATAAATTACAAAAATTATTTTGTCTAAGAGCTTCATATAAAACTATAGCTACTGCATTAGATAAATTTAAAGACCTATACTCGGATAACATAGGTATTCTTATACAAGTTTCTTTATAATCTAATAATATTTCTTCAGGTATTCCTTTAGATTCTTTACCAAACATAATATAAGCATTTTCATCATAATAAACTTCTGCATAAGTTTGCTTTGCTTTTGTTGTACCCATAAAAATTTTAGGATTATTATTTTTTTCTAAAAAATCATTAAAATTTTCATAATAATAAACTTCTAATTTATCCCAATAATCAAGCCCAGAACGTTTTAAAGATTTATCATCAACAGAAAAACCTAAAGGTTTTATAAGATGCAATTTTGTACCTGTTGCAACGCAAGTTCTACCTATATTACCAGTATTAGCTGGTATTTCTGGTTCTAATAAAACAATGTTCATTTTATCCCTCTATCCATACATTAATTTCAAATATCTTTCCTGGTTCAATTTCTAAAGGAATAGAAATAAATTTTTCAACATCACAATTACTATAATTTTCTTCTAATATTGGTGTAGTAATATCAACAAATTTTCCACTATTAGAAAAAACTGTAGCAATAGAACCAGATATCATATTTGTAAGCTCACAAATAGCACTTTTTGATATGTCATCTAAATTAGTAACTTCCATAAACATCATTTTAGATGCTATAAATAAGGCTACATTTAAATCAAATGCATAATTAACTTTTCCTTTTATATCCCCCAAAATACCTATCGTTATGTTAATTTTATTATCAAATGGTTTATTTTTTATGGAAACTTTACCCATCTTACTTTGTACATTACAAACCATTGATAAAGTTTGTTGTGTTCCTTGTATAAAAGGATTTATAAGTTCTACATTCATTTAACCTTTTCTCCCCCTTATAGAAAATATTAGTTTTTAATCATATACACATTATTTTACTATGATTTCAAAATTTTTTCAAGATTTATTTACAAATAATAATTATTATTTGTAAATTTTGTAATAAAGTTAAATTTTCACAACATAATTTTTATAAAAAATAAATCAACTTCTAAAATATTTTTTAAAAGTTGATTTATTTTTTATTATAAAGACTAATCTTTTATTCTATTAATTTTATAAAATCCATTTCTTATAAAATTACATTTCTGTTTCATATAATAAACAAAAATTTTTTAAATCCAATAATATTTCTTTGTATTCTTCATTATCTATAAGATTATTAAATTCTTTTGGGTCTTTTTCCATATCAAAAAGTTGGTCTTTATCTGCACCATTAAAAACATGTTTAAAATTATCTTCAGTTTGTAGACAAAGTCTAAATCCTTACTTTTAATTTTTATTTTAATGATTTTGAAGTTCTTATACTAGGTAAGTAATTTTTAGACACTCTTTCTAAAAAAATTCTATTTTTATTAAAATTAATATTTTCTATAACTAGAGTATCTAAATCTTCACTAGTTTCAATAGTTTCTTTTAAAGGGTTTTCATCATTTAAATTTTCATAAATTTTTACAATGTCACCTTTTTTAACGTTTTTAATAGTTAAATTATTGTTTTTTACTTCTACATCTGAAGGTAAAATTTTATCTGATTGATATGGATAAGCTTCTTCAAATAATTCAAATGAATATATTCTAGTATGTCCTCCACCATTTATGCTTATTTGAGCTGGTTCTAGTATTTGAAGTTTAATATACCTAGCTTCTACTTCGTTAAAAAACATTCTGTTTATAGTATGTTCTTTATTTTCAAACTCATCTACAATAGTAAAGTTTTTACCATCTATACTTGCTAATATTTGTGCTCTTTTTGTATTCCACATAGGATTTTCACCAGCTTCTGGGTGTCCACAGTTTACAATTATATATTGTTTTAATTTTTTAACTTCTTTTAAATCTATTATAGCTGCTGGTCTATATTCAAGAGAACACCATTTTCCACCTTTTATTGTACCTTTAATTAAATTTTCTACTTGTTCTTCTTTATCTTTACCAGTAGTTGAAGTAGCTGTTACACCTAAAGAACTTAAAGCAATATTTTTCATATTATAATTAAGTTTTAATGGTTTTGTTTCTAATCCTGCTTTTATATTTACTAAATTAATTAAATTTTGTAAAAAAGGTTTTAAAATTAATGAACCAACTTGAACAGTAAATAGTTTAGGTGCTCCTTCTTTTAAAACGTCTACTTTACAATCTTTCATCTTTTCTAAATTTTCTATTGCTATATGATTATTTTCTTCTATTTTATCAATATCATTATTTTCTAATTGTTCAAGAGCTAATAAACTATATTTACCAGCATTACCTAAAAAGTGTAAAGCATCTAAAAATGGTGTTAATTCTTTTACTAAATTTTTATTTTTACATTGTTCTTTTACTTTTTTAGTAGCTACTATAATATCTTCAAAATGCTTAATAACTATATTTATGTATGGCTTAACATCTTTTTCTTCATTTATAGCATTTTCTAAATTTCTAATATCATCTTTTAAATACCAAGATTCATCAAATAAAAATACACCACTGTCCCCACCATCATCTTTTAAATAACAGCTATTTGAAGCAAATATTTGAAGTTCTTTACTAACTTCTGGTGCAATAGCTTTAAATGATGCTACATAGCTTTTTTCACAGTCAAATGCTTTTGTATTCCAATTATGGTCTGCTATACAAAATAATGCCTGTTTAGATGCTTGTGCTTGATTCATTGGATTAGAGAAAAACCCTGTTGCATTAGTTAAATCTGATTTTAAATTTTCAAGTTTTCCCATAAGAACTTTATCATCACAATAATCATTTACTGGATAATTCCACCATACAGCTAAATCTTTAGTATTATTATTTATTTTTCTTTTTGGTGCATCTAATTGTTCATAACTAATATTAGACATAGTTGCAGCACCTGTCCACATAATTTCAACATCTTTATGTAATGTTTCTACAAAAACTTTAAAATAACCCTCCATACTAGGTCCCCAAGCTTCACAATATCTTGTACCTACTGTTATTAAAGGTTTAACATCTTTTTTAGGTTTTACAAATTCATTATCTACACGGTTTATATATTCAGCTTGATTTTTTCCATCTGGTATCCCACCTATATCATCAAATAATATACCAAATTGTCTAACACCTAATGTATAAAGTTGTTCTAACTTTTTAATTGTAGATTGAAAATCTTCTTCTGACAATAAATCTATTGTATCACCAGGGTGAATAGTCCAAACAAAATTAACATTATTAATATGTCCTTGTTCTGCTAATTCTTTTATTTCATTAGCTTTATCTTCTGGATATAACTCTCTCCAATTTTTTCTGTGGTATGGGTCATCTTTTGGCGCATATATATATGTGTTAAATTTACAATCCCCACCAAATTCCATAAGATTTAATCTATCACTATGGCTCCAAGGGTATCCATAAAATCCTTCTATATAACCCCTATACATAATGTTTGGGTAATCTTCTATTTTAAGTTTTTGAATATAGTTATCACTTTGTTTTAATATATTTATTAAAGTAACTACACCATAAAATAAGCCTGCTATATCATTACCTTCTATTAATATATTTTCATCTATATTTAAAATATAACCATCTTTTTTATTTATACTATTTAAGTTTAAAATTATGTTTAAACAATTTTCTTGTATAGTATCTGAAATATTAAAATTAATATTATTTTCATTAAAATAAACTTTTAACTTATTTAACGCAAAATTGTCATTTGTACAATTTTTAATATTTATATTTTTATTAAAAATTATACTTTCACTTTTATATTCTATATTTTGTGGTATTGGGTAAAGCTCATATTTAAAATCTTTTTTATTATCCATAATAATATCCCTTTCTAATTTTCCACATATTTTTAATTTTTTTATAATTTTTAATATATCATTTTAATAAATAAATGTCAATATATTATATTTTTTATATTACAATTTTACAATTTTTATATATTTATATTTATATTTATTCTGCTATTATATACAAAATATATATGCTATCATTGTTGACTAGAATTATATTTTTTGATATAATATTATATAATATTTTTTATTTATAGCTTTTAATTATTATTTAGGAGGTTACTATGAGTAAACATAATTTAGTAGAATTTAGAGTACCTATAGAAGAAGACAACCCTTCTATTGTTTTACACGAAGATAAATGTATAAAGTGTAAACTTTGTACTAAAATTTGTAGAGATGTTATAGGCGTTTATGGTCACTTTGATTTAGAAAAAACTAATGATATTGCTATATGTGTTCATTGTGGTCAATGTGCAAATATTTGTCCTGTTGATAGTATAACAGAAAAATATGAATATAATGATGTAGAAAACATTATTAATAATGAAGATAAAGTTGTTATTGTTAGTACTGCTCCTGCTGTTAGAGTGGCTCTTGGTGAGTTATTTGATATGGAAGAAGGAGAATTTGTTGAAGGTAAAATGGTTTCTTTATTAAGAAAACTTGGCTTTGACTATGTTTTAGATGTAAACTTTGGTGCTGATATAACAATAGTTGAAGAAGCTGCTGAACTTGTAGAAAAATTAAAAGATGATAATGCTATATTACCTCAATTTACAAGTTGTTGTCCTTCTTGGGTGAAATATGCCGAAACTTACCACCCAGACTTAATACCTAATTTATCATCTGCTAAAAGTCCTATTGCTATGCAAGGTGCTACAATTAAAACTTACTTTGCTAAAAAAATGAATATTGACCCTTCTAAAATAGTAAATGTTACTATTACACCTTGTTCTGCTAAAAAATTTGAAATTAGAAGAGATGAAATGAATGCATCTGCTAAATATAATAATGTAGAAGGTATGAGAGACAATGACTACATTATTACAACTAGAGAACTTGCAAAATGGGCAAAAGAAAAAAGTATTGACTTTGCATCTTTAGAAGATAGTAAATTTGATAAATTTATGGGAGAAGCATCTGGTGCTGGTGTTATTTTTGGTAATACTGGAGGCGTTATGCAAGCTGCCTTAAGAACTGCTTACAAATATTTAACTAATGAACCTGTACCAGAAACTTTATATGAATTACAAGCAGTTAGAGACTTAGAAGAAATAAAAGAAGCTACTGTTAATATAGACGGTAAAGATCTTAATATTGCTGTTGTATATGGTACTGCTAATGCAACAAAACTTATTGAAAAAATTAAATCTGGTGAAAAACAATATCACTTTGTTGAAGTTATGGCTTGTCCTGGTGGCTGTATAGGTGGTGGTGGTCAACCTAAAAAGAAAATACCTAAAAGAGATGCTGCCCTTAAAAAACGTATTGAAGGACTTTATAAAAGAGATAATGAATTAAAAATAAGATCTAGTTATGAAAATGAAGAAATAAAACAATTATATAATGAATTTTATGAAAAACCTTTAAGTCATTTAGCTGAAGAACTTTTACACACTTCTTTTACTGATAGAAGCAAAGATTTAGGAGAAAATTAATAGTAATATTTTTATACCCTTTACATATATTATTATATAAAATATGTGTGGAGGGTATAAATGTCTGAAGAAAAAAGAAATAAACATAACATAAATATATTAGATAGGACAAACATAAAAATTACTGGTGTTTTAGATGTTATTTCATTTGATGAAGAAATGATTGTTTCTGAAACAGAACTTGGTGTTTTAATTTTAAAAGGACTTAATTTTCATATTAATAAATTAAATTTAGACAGTGGTGATTTAGAAATAGATGGTGAAATATACAATTTAGTATATGAAGATAAATCTTCTTATGGTAAACCTGCTAGTGGTATATTAAGTAAAATATTCAAATAAAACATATGTTAATATTATCTATTTCTTATCAATTAAAAATATTTTTAATATCACTATTTATAGGTTTAATGTTAGGTTTTTTTTATGATTTTCTAAAAATTTTTAGAAAATATGTTGTACATAATAATATTATTATTAATATAGAAGATACTATTTATTGGCTTTTTATGTCTATTATTATATTTTTAATTATACTATATCAAAATAATGGTGAAATTAGAGTATTTTTTATAATAGGTATATTTACTAGTATGCTTCTATATAGTCTTCTAATAAGTCCTATTTTTTTAAAACTATCTAATAAAGTTATAAATATATTTTTAAAATTAATTAATTTTATTTTTAAAGCAATTACTGCTCCTTTTTTAATAATTTTTAATATATTATTCAAGCCTATTAAATTAATTATAAATATACTAAAAAAACTATTGCAAAAATCAAAAATTTATGCAACAATATATAATAAGTTTAAAAATATTAAAAGCTTAATTTTAAAAGGAGCTAAAAACAAAAATGAGTGATTTAGAAAGTAAAAAAATTTCTTCTAAAATTAATAAATTCTATTTTATTACAATGATTTTTATTATTTTAAGCTTTTCTTCATATCTTTTCTATAAATATGATAACTTAATGCAATATAATGAAAAAATAAAGCAAATTAATAAAGAAATTAATGCTGCTAACAAAAAAAATGAAGAATTAAAATATCAAACAGAATATAAAAATAGTAAAGAGTATATAGAAAAAGTTGCTAGAGATAAACTTGGTATGGTAAAAAATAATGAAATAGTTTTTTATGATAAAAATAAATAATTATTACTTAAGATAGGGTGATTTTATGATAACAAACAATTTTGCGAATACACTTAATAAAAATAACTATAACAACTATAGTAATTATAACCAAAAAGTAAACAATAAAAAAGAGGAATGCCATACTTGCGAAAATAGAAGATATAAAGACGGTTCAGATGATCCAAGTGTTTCTTTTAAAACAGCAACAAAAATATCCCCTGGATCTGCTAGTCAAGCGGTTAGAAGTCATGAACAAGAGCATGTTAGTCACGAAAAATCAAAAGCTAATAAAGAAGGTAGAGAAATAGTTTCTCAAACAGTTACAATAAAAACTTCTACTTGTCCAGAGTGTGGAAAGGCTTATGTATCTGGAGGTGAAACAAAAACCGTTACTAGAAATAAAACTAATTTAGATGATGAAGCAAGAAGAGGACAATTTATAGATAAATATATATAATAGAAAAGTGGTTATCAATAAAATTTGATAACTACTACTTTAAATAAAAAAAGCTATAGAAAATTCTATAGCTTTTTTTATTTAAAGTATGTTCAAATGTATGCGAAAGGATTCGAACCCTCGACCTTCTGATCCGTAGTCAGACGCTCTATCCAACTGAGCTACGCATACATAAAAGTATGCCCGAGACCGGAATCGAACCGGTACGGTATTTCTACCGCAGGATTTTAAGTCCTGTGCGTCTGCCAGTTCCGCCACTCGGGCACATTATGCGCCTTTATTTAAGACAGTGGGTGGTGGAGGATTCGAACCTCCGAAAGATGAACTAACAGATTTACAGTCTGCCCCCTTTGGCCACTCGGGAAACCACCCATAATAATATTAAATTGTAAGTGTTAAACACTCAAAACTAAATAATCAGTGAACTTACAACCTTTTCCCTTAGAAAGGAGGTGATCCAGCCGCACCTTCCGATACGGCTACCTTGTTA
>ERZ1643246.2461-NODE-2461-length-17501-cov-11.152642_pt1 | contig 17501 bp, 16 predicted proteins | sample MGYA00579265_ERZ1643246 | MGnify/ENA primary metagenome ERZ1643246 (study PRJEB29033, sample SAMEA4952261) | chicken gut metagenome | biome: Broiler Chicken; feature: Gastrointestinal Tract; material: Caecum | place: Ireland | collected 2018 | study: Broiler...
TAATGTAAATCCCTTTTTCATATAATCTATCCTCTTATATACTATAACATAATTTCAGAAAAATTTGTTTAAGAATTTTGCTTTTTCTGCTTTGTTTGCATATATTATAAATAGGAAAGAAGGTATTGATATGTTTCCAGGACAAATAAGAACAGGACTTACTTTACCTAAAGTATTAGGAGGTATTCAAAAAACTTTAAATGTTGCCAATCAAATCATTCCTCTTTATGTTCAAGCAAAGCCTTTAATTAAAAATGCTCAAAGTGCATTTCAACTTGCGAAAGAGTTTATTGGACCTTCTTCTAAAAACGTTAAACCCATCCAGGTTTCTAAACAGCCTATTGAAAGTATAAAAAAAGAAGAAAAATTTCTTTCTTCTTCAAATCCTGTCTTTTTCCAATAGGCATTCTAATTTTTGAATTTTTTCATTTATTTTCTCTTTTAAAAGAGGACGATTTTCTGGAATTTTTTGATAGAGATTTTTGTAATGTTTTTGCAAACTTAAATAATAATCTTTATTTTCTTCTTGAAATAACCCAAATTCATATTCAATATCCTTTAATTTTTGTTTCATTGGGACAAATTTCATTATTACATAATAATGCTTTTTTTCTTTTAAAACTTTTTCGGATACTAAACCATAATGTATTTTATTCATGAATCTTCGAACATCTTCTAAATCGTTGTTTGATTCTATAATAATTTTTTTAATGGTTGTTAATTTTTGAGTTAAAGATAGTATTTTTATTATTGTAGAAGCTCCCATACCTGCGATGACTAGAGTATCATAATTTTGAGTGTCAATCTTTTTTAATCCATCCGCGACAACAGTTTTTATTTGATTTTCTAAATGTTCTTTAGCAATATTTTTCTTGGCTATTTCTAAGGCTTTAGGATGAATATCCGTTGCTAAAATGTTTTGGCAGCCTTTTTTAGCCATATGAATCGGAATATAGGCATGATCTGTTCCAATATCGATAAAAGCATCTTGAATGGTCAAAAAAGAAGTAATGTTTTCTAATCTTTTTTGCTTCATTTAATCGGTCAAAAAGTCTTTTAAACGTTTAGCACGTGATGGATGGCGAAGTTTTCTTAAAGCTTTTGCTTCTATTTGTCTTATTCTTTCGCGAGTAACATTGAATCTTTTTCCCACTTCTTCTAGAGTATGACTTGTTCCATCTATTAAGCCAAAACGTAGTTCTAGAACTTCTTGTTCCCTTTCTTGTAAGGTCTCTAAAACAGCTTTGATTTCTTCTTTTAAAATTTCGTTTGTCGCATATTCTTCTGGTGTCATTGCGTTTACATCTTTAACAAAATCTCCTAAATGAGAGTCGTCTTCTTCCCCGATTGGAGTTTCTAATGAAACTGGATCTTGACTAATTTTAATCACGTCTCTTACTTTTTCAACACTAATGCCCATTTTTTTAGCAATTTCTTCTTCAGTTGGTTCTCTGTTTAATTCAAGAGTAAGTTGTCTTTGAATACGAGCCATTTTGTTAATTGTCTCGACCATATGAACTGGAACACGAATTGTTCTTGCTTGATCGGCTAGAGCTCTTGTGATAGCTTGACGAATCCACCAAGTTGCATAGGTTGAAAATTTGTATCCTTTGTCATAATCAAATTTGTCTACAGCTTTCATAAGTCCGATGTTTCCTTCTTGAATTAAATCTAAGAAAAGAAGTCCACGACCAACGTAGCGTTTGGCAATAGATACAACTAAACGGAGGTTGGATTCTGCTAAACGATTTTTGGCTTCTTCATCGCCATTGGCCACTTTGATAGATAATTCCATTTCTTCTTCTGGTGTCAACAAAGAAATGCGTCCGATTTCTTTTAAGTACATTCTTACTGGATCGTTAATATTTATGTCTTTAGTAATCTCAGCATCATTTAAAATAGTAGCTCCACCTGTATCTTTTGCATCGTCATCTTCACCGACAATTTCAATATTATTTTCCATTAAAGTATTATATAAATCGTCTAGTGAGTCGTTGTCTACTTCTAATCCTTTTAAAGCATCTGCAATTTCTTCAAATGTTATAAAGCCTTTTTCTTTTCCTTTTTTTACTAATTCATTTTTTCTGTCTTCAAAAGATTTGATCTCTTTGACTTTTTTTACCGTCTCTTTTGTTTTAGCTGGAGCTTTGTCTAATAATTTTATATTTAAGCTTTCAATTTCTTTTTGAAATCTTAAAACTTCTTCTTCACTTACTTTACATTCTTTAGAAATCTCAACGACATCTTGAATTAAGATATATCCATCTACTTTTCCTTTTTCAATCAATTCATTTTTTTTCATTTCAAACTTAGTCATTCTTTCACACTTCTTTCTTTTTTTAGTTCTTGTATATTTTTCATCAATTCGACAATTTTTAATCCAATTCTTTCTTTTTCATTGATATCTTGCATTTTTCTTTGCTCCACTTTCATTTTTTTTAATTCATTTTCCCACATAATTTCTTTGATGTTATTTATGTAGTCGTTAATACTAGTATCTTCAATATCTGGCTCTTTTATACTTTTAATAATTTCATAGATCTCGTCTTTTAGAGGACTTAATTCTGCATAAGAAAGGAAGTCAGCAACATTGATTTTTTTATGTTCATCTGCATAGTAAATGATTTCACTTGCGACTTTTCGATAATTTTCTTCCTCAAAGTATCCCAGCTTTGTTTGATATATTTTGATATATTTTATATCATTCATCATATAATATAATAGATGCTCTACACTTTGTTTGTAACGGCTTTTTTTTTCTTTTTTTGGCTTTTCTTGCATTACAACGGGTGGGGATGAATCTAGTTTTAGTTCTTGTTTTAACACATCATAGGATAAATGATACTCCGAAGCCAATTTATTTAAAGTGATATCAATTGTTATTGGATCGGCTTTTTTTAGAGTATCTAGTACACTGCGGACATAGGAAGCTAAATTTTCTGTATCCCGTAAATCTTTATTTTCTTTTAGATGCTCATATTGAAACTCCATGAAAGATTCTGGATGTTCAAGTAAATTTTGCATGGCTTCTTTACCATAAGCTAAAATGTATTCATCCGGATCTTTTTTGCCACTTAGACGAATTACTTCTACGTCTATGCCAGCATCTAATAACAGACGACCGTTGCTCATTGTTGCTAGAGCTCCAGCATCATCGTTATCTAACATTAAAATTACTGGAACATGAAGTTTAAAAATTAAATCTATCTGCTCTTTTGTCAGACTTGTTCCCATTAAAGCAATTGTATTTTTAAAACCGTTTGCATACATTCGGATCGCGTCCATATTTCCTTCTACGATGATTAATTTTTTTTCTAACCGAACGGCTTCTTTGGCCCGGTGATAGTTAAACAACACATTGCCTTTTTTAAAAATAGGAGTCTCTTTACTATTTAAATATTTTGGCGATTGGTCTTTTTCGTAAACACGACCGGTAAAAGCCACTACTTTTCCTTCTGGATTATGGATCGGAAATAAGATACGATTGATAAATACATCATAATATTCTAAATTTTTTTGATTAACTAAACCTAATTTTTCCATTTCAGCCAGTGGAATATTTTTTTTAGACAAAAAATCTCTTAACTGATTCTTAGAAAAAGAAAGACCAATATCAAAATCTTTTAGCATTTGTTCGTCTAAGCCACGATTTTTTAAATACGTTTTTGCTTCTTGTCCTAGCGGTGTATTCAAGTTATTTTGATAGAAAAGCATTGCTAAATTCATGATGTCATATTCTTTAGCAAATTTTTCTACTTTTTTATAAGTGTTTGCAACTTCTATGGATATTCCCACTTTGGCAGCTACTTTTTGAATTGCTTCAGCAAAACTTATGTTTTCATAATCACTAACAAATTTAAACACATTGCCTGCGGCACCACATGAAAAACATTTAAACATTTGTTTTTCTCTTGAAACGCTCATACTTGGTGAGTGATCTTGATGAAATGGACAAACGCCAAAAAAGTTTTTTCCTTTTTGAGTTAGTGGAATATAATCACTTATAATTTCTACGATGTCCGCTTGTTCCCGTATCTTAGCGACTTCTTCTGGTGCAATTAAAGGCATATACACTCCTCCCTAAAAATATATATTCCCCCCATCATGGAGTTTTCCTTTTTTTTAAGCCAAAAAAAATGCCAAAATCGACATTTTTTCTCTAATTTGACACTTTTTTGACATTTTTTGCATATACTATATAGTGGACTTTCTTTTAAAAGATATTGGCCTTAGAAAAAAACATAAGACTTGAAATACCGCAATTACTAGGTATGCACTGTTTTGAAAGCCAAAAAAATGAATGAAGATTGCAGGGATACTTCCTATAGAAATACTGTATAAGGCTATGATTTTTTTAGATATAGGAGAATATTCGTTTGTTGGTGCCAGAAAAATTGCTGCAAACCAAATATGGCTGTTTAAAAGGTTTAAAAAATAGTTTCCAGTCGAAAAAAATATTTCCAATACAAACAATGTTGCCCCATAACTTATTAAAATCGTTAAAGGAATTTCTTTTTTATAATAAATTTGATAGCTTAAAAAAGCAAAACAACCTATTAAAAGAAGAATGGATGTCGTCCCAACATTTCCTACTGCTCGTCCTAAAAAGACATCTAATATGCCATATAAATATGGGGTTGAGGCTTCTATGCTATTTTCATATGTGATGTGAAGAAAAAAACTCGTTAAAATTAGTAACAATTTAAAGAAAAGTATTCTTGATACAAAAACACGAAGTCGAATGTATTTTAAACTATAATAAAGAACTATAAGAATGGTATAAAGCCAAAGCGGAAAATTAACAGAAGTCATAAGACTTAACAAAATTGCTTCAAATAATCTTTTGGTTAAAGGTTGTTTTTTTAAAGCATTGTAAAGTGTTCCTCCAATTAAAGATATACCTAAGAAAAACAAAGGTTTGGCTGCATCTATCCAATTCATTTTTCCAATAAAAACATAGCTTAAGCCGTTTTTATAAAAGCCATATATTGCCAACGCGAATAATAGCCCGTAGAAAATATAGATGTTTTTTTTGCTCTTTTTTTCATAATGTATGGCAATAGGCATTTTTCTTCCTCCTTATAAAAATTTTTCAATATCGATATAACTTGGACAAATAAAAGTACATAATCCACAATGAATACAGTTATTAGAAGTTTCTTTTTTGTTTACCGCTAAATAGGGATTGCATTTAAGCGGACATATGTCGTTACATTTTCCACAGTGAATGCAAGGCTTTGTTTTATAATGAAGTGGTTTCATAAAATACAAAACGCGAATTTTCGGTGTAAGAATAACATCTTCTAAAACAGCCGTTTCACGATGCATTAAGCCATTTATATAAAAGGCATATTCATTGGTTTTGAAATGGATAAATTCTTTTACTATTTCTTTTAAACTCGTACCAATTTTTACTTCAAAAACTTGAGGATTTTCAATCGCGTTTCCAGTGATTGTTAAAAAAGTTGTATCTTTTTTACGATCTCGAATCATCTTTAAATATAAATCATACACTTCTTCGGATTTCATTATAAGACTTTCTTCTGTAAGTTTTAAATAGTTTTTTAATATTTTTTCATTACCAATTGGATAATAATCCGGCAAAATTTGAAGGGATATTTTGGGATAAGTTCCTAGGTATTTCGAAAAAGATTCAATACTTTCTCGATCGTTTTCTTTTATATAAATCAAAACTTCATTCATTTGAAATGTTTCACGAAGAAGGTCGAGCATTTCTAAAATTTCTTGGCTTTTCATTTTATTTATAAAAGTTCTTGTAGCTGCATAAGGCTCGTCTTCCATTCCATTTAAAATAAGTGTTTTTTTCTTATCGAATTTTTGCCTATCAAAATTTGAATCTTCCTTTATTTGGTTTTGAAAATTGATTCGTATACTCATGGTAGTGAATTCTTTTACTCCGTTATATGAATCTTCTTCACGGTAGTCATTTTTAATTTTTAAAAATAGTCCTTGGCTATTTTTTAAAAAGCCAATGATTTTGCCACTTACTGGGCTATACCAACTTTTTTCTTGCCAAGAATAAAGAAAATCCCCTTTTTTAATTTTTTTATATTCGATATTTTGTCTTATTTCTTCATCAATTGGCAAATATATATATTCTGGTTCTAAAAAAGGAGTCATTCGACTACTTACTTTTATTAAAGGATCTTTTGAAAGAGTAACTAATTTCTTCATCCACATCACGCCTATACTCATTATACAAAAAAATAAGTTGCTTGAAAAGAAGTTTTCAAAGCAAAAAAAGAAAACTATTTAATCATTAAGAAAAAATAGTTTTCTCCATTAATTAACACAAAAGCAACTGCTTTTGTAATTAAAATATATCATATATATGAATAAAAATCAAGACAAAATTAGCAATTTGCGAAATTTTTATGATTAGCATATGATAATGTCTTAAATATTAATTTTTTAATTTAAGTACCAGTAATTTTTCTTTTATCTTTTTTTGCTTTTTATTATAACAAAAAACAGCTTTTCTTATAGCTGTTTTATAAATGTCTTTCAAAATCTTTAAATTCTGAATTTGTCTCTAAATTTGTTTCCTCTAAAGCTTCTAATAATTTCTTTTGTTCTCTTGTGATTTTATTTGGAATCATTACTTTAATTACTACGTACATATCTCCTTTACGAGAAGAATTTGGTATTTTTAAGCCTTTTCCTTTTAATTTATATTTAGTACCATTTTGAGTTCCAGCTTTAATTTCCATTACTACATTTCCATAAATGGTTGGAACTTCTTTTTTTGCTCCTAAGATGGCATCTGTAATTGTTATTGGTAATTCGATAGTTAAATCTTCATTGTCTCTTTTGTAGAAATCGCTTTCTTCTACATGAATTTCAAAGTAGATGTCGCCGTTAGGTCCACCATTTACTCCAGCTTCTCCTTTACCACTTATACGAAGTTGATGACCTGTATTTACTCCCTCTGGAATATGAATTGAAATGGTCTTTTTCTTTCTTTCTTGACCAGTTCCGTTGCAATTTTTACAAATTGTTTTAAAGCTTTTTCCTTTTCCATGACATTTAGGACAAGAGCTACGACTTTGAATTACTCCAAATAAGCTTCTTTGCTCTGTTACAACGTAACCTGAACCATGGCAATAGCTACAAGTTGTTTCATCAAAGCCACCTTTTCCGCCACAGTTTTCACAGACGTCATTTAAAGTAAGATCGATGTCTTTATCTACACCAAATGCTGCTTCTTCAAAGGTTAAATCTAGTCGTACTAGAGTATCTCTTCCTTTACGAGCTCGGCTGGAACTTGTTGTTCTAGATCCTCCTCCAAAGAAATCTCCAAAGCCGCCGAATCCTCCAACATCTCCAAAGACACTTCTTAAAATATCGTTTAAATCAATATCACCTGGATCAAAGCCACCAAAACCAGATGCACCACTGCCGTCAAATGCAGCAGAGCCAAATTGATCGTATTGTTTTCTTTTATTTTCATCGGATAAAACGGCATAAGCTTCACCAATTTCTTTAAACTTTGCTTCATCTCCCGTTTCTTTATTATCTGGGTGATATTTTTTTGCAAGTTTTCTAAAAGCAGATTTTATATCGGCTTGTGATGCATTTTTATCCACACCTAATACTTCATAATAATCTTTTTTATTCATTTGACTCACCTTCTTCCATAATTAGATTATACTCTTGAATATAGTTATTAAAGTATTTGATCGCTTCATCAAAAATAGCTGGATCTTCAATATTGATTCCTAATTTTTGATAGATTTCTTTTGGTTGTAAATTCGAACCACTGCTCAAAAATTCTTTGTATTTATTTACTATGTTTTCTTCTTTATGAATAATTCGATTGGCTAGAACAATCGCGACTGCAACACATAAAGCATAACTATATAAATAGAAATCGGAATAATAATGACTTCTGGTAATCCAAGATAATTCAGCATAATTATCATTCACAACAGATTTTTGCTCATAATCTTGAAAATTTTCTAGAACTAAAGCATTTAAATAGTCTGCTGTTAATACATTTCCATCCATTACATAGTCATACATTTTTTGCTCTATTTCGCCTTCAATAACTGCTCCAAAGAAATTGTTTTCAAAAGTTTTTAAAATATTTTCAATACCTAAAAGACGTTGCTCCTTTCTTTTTGAAGAAAGAAGAAATTGATTTACTAAAAATTCGTTTGTTAATGAAGCTACTTCAGCTACAAAAGTAGATGTCTCACGATACCAAAGAAGATTCTTTGCACATATATATTCATGATGAATGCTATGTCCCACTTCATGAGCAATGGTTAGAACATCATCAAAAGTTCCATTAAAACTTAGCATAATTCTAGAAGGATATTTATATCCTGAAATACTGTATCCCCCATTAACTTTCCCTTTATATTGACAATAATCAATGTAATGATTTTCAAAAACTTTATCTATTTTTTCTATATAATCATTTCCCAATACTTTTAAGGCTTCTTTAATAAGTTTTTGGGCCTCTTCAATCGTGTAAGCTTTTTCTTCTTTATTCCATGGTACACGTATATCATATTTGTGTAAAGTACGAACATTCAATATTTTCTTGATTAAGCGATAATAATTTTGTAAAGCAAAAGCATTTTTCTTAGCCGATGTCTTCATATTTTCAAAAACTTCATTAGAAATATGAATGTCCAATAACTTTTCTTCCCATGGGGAATTATATTTATGAATTTTTGCTAAATGTATATTGTTTTTAATATAATTGTATAAAAGATCACTGGCAGTATCCTCATATTGTTTTAATTTTTGACCAAATTTTCTCTGGGCATTTTTTCTGACAGTTCGAGAGGAATTTGATCGTAAAAAGGAAATATTATTTGCTGCGATTTTTTTAATCTCCCCATTTTTTAAGCGAATTGTTCCATAATCGTGTTCGGAATTAATTAGCGAAGAAGAAATGTCTTCATAACTTTGGAATGTCTCGGTTAATAAGGCAATCATTTCTTCTTCTTGCTCAGATAAGATATGGTCTTTTTCGGAGTAAATTTCTTCTAGATAAACTTGAAAATCATTTAATTTAGGATTTTCTTTAAATAAATTTTGGAATTTTTCTTTGGAAAGTCGTAAAATTTCTGGGGCAAAAAAAGCACTTATTTGATTGAATTCAGAATTTAATTGAAGGATTTTGTTTTTCATAATAGAAAACTCTTCATTAGCTAATTCTGTATCATGAGAAACTTGAGCATAAATGTATAAATCTGTTATTCGGCTATCTATTAAGGTAGCTTCACATAAAAAATCGTATAGATCCGTAGCATTTCCTAGTTTTCCTTTATATTTTTCAACTTTTGGATATTCATTTAAGATTTGGTTATATTCTTGATACCATTCTTGAGTATTTTTATACATATCTGTTAAATTCACTTTATATTTTTCAGGAACTTCTAGGCGATTTTTATATTCTTTCATAAGAATTCCTTTCATAAACTTAGAGAAAAGCTCTAGGGATCTAGAACTTTTCTTTTTTTTATTTTTCTTCGTAAGAAGCTTCTTCTACACCGTCGTCGCTTTTCTTTTCTTCTTTGTTTTCAGTAGTTGCACTTTCGTTATTTGTTGTTTGATTGTTTTTTGCTGCTTCTTCATAAACTTTTGTCGCAAGACGCATAGCTACTTCATTTAAACTTTCTGTTTTCTTTTTGATGTCATCCACGTCATTTTTCTCCATAGCGTCTTTTAATTCTTTAATTTTTTCTTCTGCTTCACTCTTATCTTTGCTATCTACTTTGTCGCCTAAATCTTTAATTGCTTTTTCAGTAGAGAAGATCATTGCGTCGGCATCGTTTTTAACATTTACTTCTTCTTTACGTTTTTCATCGGCTTCTTTATTTGCTTCAGCCTCTTTCATCATTTTATCAATTTCTTCATCACTTAAGTTTGTGCTAGATGAAATTGTGATAGATTGTTCTTTATTTGTTCCTAGGTCTTTTGCTGTAACATGAACAATACCATTTGCATCAATATCAAATTTTACTTCGATTTGAGGAACTCCTCTTGGTGCTGGTGGAATATTTGTTAATTGGAAGTTTCCTAAAGTTTTGTTATCAGCAGCCATTGGTCTTTCACCTTGTAGAACATGAATATCTACAGCAGGTTGATTATCAGCAGCTGTACTAAATACTTGACTCTTGCTTGTTGGAATTGTTGTATTTCTTGGAATTAATACGGTCATAACTCCACCTAAAGTTTCAAGTCCAAGTGATAATGGAGTTACATCTAGTAATACTAAATCATCCATTTCACCAGTTAAAACACCACCTTGAATTGCAGCACCCATAGCTACTACTTCATCTGGGTTTACACCTTTATGAGGCTCTTTACCCAATTCTTTTTTAACTAATTCTTGAATATATGGAATACGAGTTGATCCACCAACTAAAATAACTTCATCAATGTCGCTACTAGAAAGTTTTGCATCCTTTAAAGCTTTGTGAACAGGTTCCAATGTAGAATCAAATAAATCACGACATAAATCTTCAAATTTTGCTTTAGATAAAGTTACATCTAAGTGAACTGGACCATCGCTGTTTTGAGAAATAAATGGTAAGTTGATTTGTGTACTTGACATACCAGATAAATCTTTTTTGGCTTTCTCTGCGGCATCTTTAAGACGTTGCATTGCCATAGCATCCTTTGATAGATCGATGCCATTTTCTTTTTTAAATTCACTTACTAAGTAGTCAATAATTCTTTGATCGAAATCATCGCCACCTAAACGGTTGTTACCAGCAGTTGATTTGACTTCGAAAACCCCATCACCAAGTTCTAGGATAGAAACATCGAATGTACCACCACCAAGGTCATATACTAATACAGTTTGATTTTTATCTTGTTTATCTAGACCATAAGCTAAAGCTGCTGCAGTTGGTTCATTAATAATACGTTTAACATCTAAACCAGCAATTTTACCAGCATTTTTAGTAGCTTGTCTTTGAGCATCGTTAAAATATGCTGGAACAGTAATAACAGCTTCTGTTACTTTATCTCCTAAATAACTTTCTGCATCAGCTTTTAATTTTCCTAAAATTTTAGCAGAAATTTCTTCTGGGGTCCATTCTTTACCGTTTGCTTCAACTTTTTTTCCAGAACCCATTAAACGTTTAATTGAAGAAATTGTGTTTTTAGGATTGGTAACAGCTTGACGTTTTGCACGATCTCCTACTAATACTTCATCGCCTTTAAAAGCGACTACAGATGGAGTAGTTCTTCCTCCTTCATCGTTTGGAATAACTTGAGGAGTTCCACCTTCTAAAACAGATACACAACTGTTTGTTGTACCTAAATCTATACCTATAATTTTACTCATAATTCATCTTTCCTTTCTTTATTATCTTGATATCCCATTACTAGGATATTCTATTTGAGCAGTATTTTCTTGGATTTTTTGAATCGTTTGAAAATATTCTGCTCGAATCTCTGGATAGCTTAAATGTTTTTGATGTAGCATTTCATAAGACATCTCAACACCTTCTTCTAGCATTTTAGCTGTTTCCATAGTCTTCCTTGCTAATGCTCTAAAATTTCCATTTGTGCTAACAAGAGCTTGATATACGCCAGCTAAATATTTTGTTTCTTCAGCTCGCATAATTTTTTGAGCGAGAAGATATTCTTTCACTAAAAAGTTTTCGTTATTCATTTGACTCTCCTTCTACAATTTGATTTACTTTAACCATTGCTGGTCTTAATACTTTATCTTTATACATATATCCTTTTTGTAAGACATCTATGACAATGTTATTGTCAAAATCTTTAGAATGCTCTACCAAAACCGCATTCATCTTTGTCTCATCAAAAGGTTCATGTAAACATTCGATTTCTGAAACACCAATGCTTTTTAATGCTTCGCTCATATTTGCATAAATCATTTTAAATCCACTTAGGAATTTACTTACTTCATCTGTAAGATTTGTATCATCCATGTTAATTGCGTGTTCAAAATTATCTAAAATCGTTAACATTGAAACAATGACTGCTTCACCATCGTATTTTAATAATTTTGAACGTTCTTCATCTGCTCTACGACGCATATTTTGCATCTCAGCAGATAATCTTAAGATTTTTTCGTTTTGCTTTGCGAGTTCTTCTTCCAAGCGTTTTATTTCTTCGTTGTTTTTATGATGTTCTTTTTTCTTTTTCTTATCCACAGGAGTAACTTGTTTTTCTTCTTTATCCATTTTTTTCCTCCTTATTTAATTCTTTATTAATAAAGGATAAAAGTCCTACTACTCGATCATATTCCATTCTCTTTGGGCCAATAATAGCAATGGTTCCTTCCGATCCGTTTTTGTGATACGTCGTTTTAATCACGGTTACATTTGGATCGAATTCACTGTCTTTGCCAATATAGATATTGACTCCGTCTTTGCCATCGTTTTGATCAATCTTTTCAATCAAACTTGTGTCTTCAAATTTTGTCATAATCTTACGAATTTCTTCGACATCATTATATTCTGGTTCTTGTAATAGTAGATTTTTACCACTTACATGAACTGTTTCATTTGCTTTGGTCGCAAAATCACTGAACGTTTTTGAGAAAATAGAATATATCGTTTCATATTGTTCAATTTTATTTGCAATAATTGGTTTTATATCATATTCTAATCTTTCTGAAACCTCGTTGATAGGTGTACCGATCAACATTTTATTAATGATTTCACAAGTCTTTACTACTTCTTGCATATGAATGGTTCTCGGCAATGTGAATTGCTTATTTTGAACAATTCCTTTATCCGTACAAACAATCGCGACCAAGTGTCCTTCTTTTAGGGGAATAGCATTTACTTGTTGCAAAGTATTTTCGTTACTATTTTTTCCTAACATAATGCTTGTATAATTTGTCATTTCACTAATAATCTCAACACAGGCTTCAATGGCATCGGATAAAGCTAGTTCATGATTTCGAAAAATTGTTTGCAATTTACGTGCATCTTTATCAGATAATTCTTTCGGTTTCATTAAATTGGCAACATAATATTTATATCCGTTTTCTGAAGGAATTCGACCTGAAGAAATATGATTTTTTTCTAAGTATCCCATTTCTTCTAAGTGAGCCATTTCGTTGCGGATTGTTGCTGACGAGCATTTTAATTTCTGACAAAGAGACTTACTGCCGACAGGTTTAGCTGTTGCAATGTAGGACTCGACAATCTCTTTTAATAATCGTTCTTGTCTATTATTCACATCCTCACCTCTTTTAGCACTCTCATCATTCAAATGCTACCAGTATTATATTATGCATTTTAGCACTTGTCAATACCATTTGCTAATTTTTTTAAAGATTTACAATTCTTTAGAAAGTTTTTGGGTCAAACAAAAAGCCCGAGTTTTTGTCGGGCTTATGAGAAAAATTAATTTCCTTTTATTTGACTCATTACTTCAGCTGCAAAGTCATCGTTTTTCTTTTCGATTCCTTCTCCAACTTCATAACGAATTGCTTTTACAATTTCGCCACCATTATTTTTTACGTAAGTTGCTACAGAAATACCATTGTCTTTAATGAAAGCTTGTTCCGTAAGACAAATTTCTTTAAAGAATTTTTGAATTCTTCCTTCAACCATTTTTTCGGCGATTTCAGCAGGTTTTCCTTCGTTCATTGCTGCTTCTTTTTGAATTTCTCTTTCGCGAGCAACAACACTTTCTGGTACATCTTTCACAAAGGTATATTCTGGTTTCATTGCTGCTTGTTGCATCGCAACATCTTTAGCTACTTCTTCGTTTGCTCCTTTAATTACAACAAGGCTTGCAATTTTGCCACCCATATGAATATAGATGCCAAAATGTTCTCCTTCGTCTAAAGAAACACTTTCAAAACGTCTGAAATCTAGCTTTTCACCAATTTTAGCAATTTTAGCAACAATTAAATCTTTTAAAGTTTCTCCATTGTAAGGTAAAGCTAAAGCTTCTTCCATAGTTTTGGCATCACTGTTTAAAATTGTTGTACCGATTTCTTTTACTAAATTTTGGAATTCTTCATTTTTACTAACAAAGTCTGTTTCAGAATTCACTTCTAGAATAACAGCTTTTTTATCATTTGCATAAATTCCAGCTAAACCTTCTGCAGCAATACGGCTTTCTTTTTTTGATGCTTTTAAGATACCTTTTTCTCTTAAAAAATCTTCAGCAGCAGCCATATCTCCATTTGTTTCAACTAAAGCTTTTTTGCAATCAAGCATTCCAGCTCCAGTTTTTTCTCTTAATTCTTTGACCATTTGGGCCGTGATCATTAAACTCACCCTTTCTTTATTATTTAGATAATGCTTCTAATAGCTCATCTTTTTTCATTGTAGAATAGCCTTTGATTCCTTGTTCTTTTGCTAAAGATTTTAATTCTGTTAAAGTTTTTGTGCTATAATCTTCAGCTTCTTTTTTTGCTTCTTCTACAGGAACTTCTTCTACTTTTTTCTCTTCTTTAGGTGCTTCAACTTTTGGTTGTTTTTCAACTTTTTCTTTTTTTGTATTTTTTGAAGCATCTTTTTCTTCTTCTATTGTATAATCTACTAATTCTAAATGATTTACTTCACAAATTGCGTTTGTTAATGCTCCTAAGACCACTTTAATAGAGCGAACTGCATCATCGTTACCTGGCAATACATAATCTACTGTATCTGGATCACAGTTTGTATCGATAAGTCCAAATACTGGAATATTTAATTTACGAGCTTCACGAATTGCATTTTCTTCTTTTTTAGAATCTACAATAAATAAAGCTTGAGGTAATTTTACCATTCCGCGAATACCAGCAAGTAAACGATTTAATTTTTCGTATTCTTTCTTTAATTTGATTACTTCTTTTTTAGGTAATACTTCAAAAATACCATCTTTTTCCATTTTTTCAATTTCTTCAAGACGATTTACTCTCTTACGAATTGTTCTGAAGTTTGTTAAAGTACCACCAAGCCAACGTTCATTAACATAATAAGAATTGCTTCTTAAAGCTTCTTCTTTTACAACTTCTCCAGCTTGTTTTTTAGTACCTACATAAAGAAATGTTCCTCCATTTTGTGCGATAGATTTAATTTCTTCGTATGCACGTTCCATACATTCAACAGTTTTATCAAGGTCAATGATATAGATATCATCTCTTGATCCAAAAATATAAGGTTTCATCTTAGGATTCCATCTTTTTGTTTGATGCCCAAAATGAACTCCAGCTTCTAATAATACGTTTTTAGAAACTACGGCCATAAAAACATCCTCCTTCGTTATTTCTTCTGCCTAGATCTCTTCATCTTTTTCACTCGATGCCACGAGCACTCGAAAAAGACAATCCCTAGTGCATGTTTATTTGCTTTTACAAAGCCAAGTCTATTGTATCAAATATCTTTATTTTGAACAAGAAAAAAACGTTTATTTTGCATTTTTTTCAAGATTTTTGTTAAAATTTTTTCAACTTCTTTTCTTTCATAGTGTCCGATTGGATATAAAAACTGTTCTTTTTCTACTTTTATTGGAAGTTCCATACGAATAAAAGAGGTTTTTACTAAACCTGTATTTTCTAAATTTTTCATTTTTATTCTTTCATACGGATCTTCTTGTGAAGTAATTTTTAAAACGTAATAATTTCTTTTATCTCCTTTTATAAAATGCTCATGAGTATCATCCACGATGAGAACAGGACGATGCATTGTTTTAAAGGAAGCATTTTTTCCAGTAACTAGGACAGGAATTTTGCAAATCCATATTTCTCCAAAGGAAGGCAGGCCAAAAGAAATGGTTTGTTCTTGAATGGTATTTTGTAAAAACAATTCCAATAATTTTTTTTGAATAAATTCGTATTCAATTTCATCAAATATTTCCATAAGTAAATTGTACCAAAAGAATGCGAGTTTCGCAAAAAAAGACTCAGAATGACGGAGTCTAAATTTATCGGATTGCATAAAAAAAGAAAGAACTCAGTGGTATAATATACCTATAATCCAATAAAATAAAGGAGTTCTTTCTATGAATATATTACCACAAATTTTAAAAATTTCATCAAAAAATTTACTTGTCAATCATTTTGTTGACGAATTTAAAAAGAAAATAGATCATCTTTTTGAACGTTTTATCTATGGTAAAGCTACTCATCCCTATCTTTCTTTCTTTTTAGAATTGCAAAATATGATGAATCAATTAGTTAACATTTTTATTGGTAAATATTTTCAAATGATAGATATGGATTTTCGTGATTCTGAGGAAAGAAGAAAAAATTTTGTTATCAATAAATCTAATGTACCTCGAACTTTGATCACTATCTTTGGAACCATTACTTTTAATAGAACTCTATATCAACATAAAACAACTGGTGAATATTATTTTTATGTAGATGATGTCTGTGGAATAGATGCTTATAAAAATTATGATCCTTTAGTTAGAGCATTACTCATTCAAGACTCTGTCTTAACTAATCCCAATCATACAAGTCTTTTTTCTTCTCTTTCTTCTTTGAATTTACTTGATATGTTAAAAGGTCAATTATCTATTCCCAAACAAACCATTTACAAAATGAAACAAGAAACAAAAATTAGAAAGATTGTTTATGATGAAATCAAAACAACAAATTATACTCTTTATGTTATGGTAGATGAAAAATGGATTCATGAACAAGATAAAACAAAACCGAATCAAAAGAAATGGATCATGGGGAAATGCTTTGTTCTTTTCACAGGAATTAAAAGAAAAGGAAAACGAAGTCGATTAGTAGGTAGGCATATCTTTATGACTACTTCTAATGAACCCTGGAAAGAACTTATGAACGAAGTAGATAAAATCTATAATTTCGAAGAAATAAACACGATTAATTTACTTAGTGATGCAGGTTCTTGGATCTTATCTGGTGCCTATGAATTAAAGCTTTATTCAAACAATAAACTTATTATTAATACTTGTGAATTTCATGTAAAACAAAAAATCAATCGTTCTACTTCTGATAAAGAATTAAGACAAAAAATTGCTGATATTATCTATAAAAATGAGGATAAGAAAGCTTTTATTACAGAGATGGATAAATTAATTGAAAGTAAAGAAAAAGAATCTAGAAAACAAAAAATTACCGAATACAAAAACTATATTTTGAAACATTGGAAAGGAATTATCAATATGAAAAATTCTTTGTGTAAATCTTCTATGGAAGCTCATATAGAACATTGTATAGCATCTGCTTTTTCTTCTGTTCCTAAAAGTTATTCTAGAAAAAATATCGAAACTTATATAAAACTACAAGAAATGTTTTTAAACGGAATCTCTATTTTTGAATATTATTTAGATACATATAATTCTAATGAAAATTATGAATTCAACAATAAAAAAGAAGTGAACTATTCCTTATTTGAATCTTCCACTTCTAATATGCCGATTTTAAATTCTTCTTCTAATGTTTCTCATGCTTTACATGACCTTATTTACTAGATTTTATTTGAATCCGATAAATTTAGACTCCGTCTCTAGTTTTTTCAAAACACCTTTAGTAACTTCAATAGCTTTTTCACGAACTGCAT
>ERZ1643246.2463-NODE-2463-length-17492-cov-8.363652_pt1 | contig 17492 bp, 14 predicted proteins | sample MGYA00579265_ERZ1643246 | MGnify/ENA primary metagenome ERZ1643246 (study PRJEB29033, sample SAMEA4952261) | chicken gut metagenome | biome: Broiler Chicken; feature: Gastrointestinal Tract; material: Caecum | place: Ireland | collected 2018 | study: Broiler...
CGCATCCCACTTCCAGGATTTGGAGATTTTTCTCTTTGTTTAAGTGAAACAGTGTCTGATACTGCCCGGCAAACAGATCGTGAAACCGCAGTTTCCGAGAGTAATATAAAGTTTTTGTTCCCTGAATATAGTTGGACCAGATTACATTCATCCTCTCATATCCCTCCTCTTTATGTATGAATAGTATAGCACGGAATGCAGTGACAAATTGTCAAAATTAATAAAATAATTCCTGCTTTTAAGATAATTTTGTTACAGCTTGACAAAATTATACCGGGGGGGGGGTAAAATGGTGTTATCTGGCCAGGAGTACAAAATGACAAGAGCAGAAAAAGGGAGGATTTTATGCGTAAACGATGGATGAAATTAGGTGCCGCAGGACTGGCAGCAGTGATGTGCGTGGGATTGCTTGCGGGCTGCGGAGGAAACTCGGATTCTTCTGACGGAGGAAAGAAGAAGCTTTCGATCTGGTTTCCGGCGTATGCGGGCACAGATGCGGAAGTATCAGATAAGGAGTTTTGGGAAGAACAGCTGAAACCGCTTGAAAAGGAAGAAAACTGCGAGTTTGATGTGCAGATTCTGCCGTGGTCCAATTACGAAGAGAAATATCTGTCCGGTGTGACTTCTGGAGACGGACCGGACATTGGATATATGTCCATGGAGCAGATGGGAGATTATATTTCCAAGGATCTTCTTACAGATATGGATTCTTATTTTACAGATGAAGAGAAAGATAATTATCTCTACTGGGATTATGGAACGATTCAGGGAAAACAGTACGGACTTCCGTTTATTGCGGGGAATGCACGTGTTCTGATTGCAAATAAGGAAATCTTACAGAAAGCAGGCGTTTCCCAGATGCCGACGACATGGGATGAATTTATCAATGCATGCCAGGCGATTCAGGACAACTGTCCGGGAGTTAAGCCGTTTGACATGGCGCTTGGCGGAGCATGGGGAAATGTGGATGAAAACTTCCTGCCGTTCTTCTGGAGTGCAGGCGGAGAGCTGACAGATGAAGATGGAAATGTCACAATCGATTCGGAAGAAGGAAGGGAAGCAATTCAGTTCCTTTATGACCTGAGATTTAAATACAATTTTATCGATGAAGCAGCGACATCCAATGATGATGCCCGCCCGGATTTTGAGGCAGGAAAGACCGGATTTATGGTTCTTGCGACAAGCAACTGTCTGAATCTGGAAGGAGTAGACTGGGATTGGACAACAGCGCTTGCGGGACCGGGCGGAGAGGCAAAGACATTCTTCGCGGCAGACTCCCTTGTACTGTTTGATAAATGCAAGGATAAAGATCTGGCAATGAAAGCGATCAAGCTGCTTTCCAGTGCAGATGTAATGTCCGCATTCCATCAGCAGATCACAGAACAGCCGCCGATCACAAAAGATGAGGAATATACAGGCGACGAACGGTTTAAGGAGCTCTATACGGTAGAAAATGACAACTTCAAGACCATCACTCCGTTTAACAGTGCAGTTTCTCTGCTGACGAAAGTCAATGAAAATCTGCAGTCTATGATGATGGGCGAGATGAAACCGGATGAAGTTCTGAAGAACGCTCAGGATTACTATAACGAAAACCTGGCAGCAGAATAAGGAAATCAAGGATACGAACCGGCGGGAAGGTTCCTGCCGGTTCGTATCAATGTAGTTGAGGTGAGACAGTTGAAAAGAAGAAGAAGAGAAATGATACAAGGATACATTTATATTCTTCCAAGTCTGTTTTTCATGGTGTGCTTTTGTCTGCTGCCGATTTTTATGTCAACCTATTTCAGCTTGACAGACTACGATATCATGACAAAAGCGGATTTCATCGGACTGGAAAATTATAAAAAAGTATTCTCGGATAAATATGTTGTGGATGCACTGAAAAACACATTGATTTATGTTATTGTGACGGTTCCGATTCAGACCTTCCTGGCGCTGGTGTTTGCGGCGTTTCTGGCGGATAAAATGCAGAATATAGCTGGTAATTTCCTGCGTAGCGCCATGTTCATTCCGGTAATTGCATCCTCGGTTACGGCAGGTGCAATCTGGAGAACGATTTTCGGGACGGACGGCGGTATCATCAATACCATCCTTGGAGTATTCGGAATTGCGCCGTTAAACTGGCTGGGAAGTTCAAAGACGGCGCTGATCTGTGTCTGCGTGGTGGCGATATGGAAAAATGTAGGGTATTTCCTTGTCATCTATTACGCCGGTATTATGGGACTTTCCCCGGAGCTGTTTGAAGCGGCCAAGGTGGATGGAGCCACATCTATCCAGTCCTTTTTCAAGATTACCATGCCGCTTTTAAAACCGATCAATTATCTGGTAATTACACTGGGAATTATCTGGTCATTCCAGGTGTTTGACCTTTCTTACACGATGACGAACGGTGGACCGGGCCGGTCGACCGTTACCCTTGTCATGGGAATTTACAATGCGGCATTTAAAGAATACCGGATGGGATATGCCTGTGCGATGGCGATTCTGCTCCTGATCATTATTCTGATTATCAATATCGTGGAGAATGTATTCTTTAAAGAGAAAAATGAGGCGGCGAGGTGATAAGATGGCACAGAAAATAAGAACGAAAAAAAGAGAACACTGGACTCCCCTTGGAATTTTTGGCCTGCTTTGTACGATCCTTGTGACGGTGATTGCAGTATTCCCGTTTATTTACATGTTTCTGATGTCCTTTACAGAGTCAAGGACACTGAAACTGCACCTGTCAGATGTAGACTTTACCAATCTGGAAAACTTTATCTATATCTTCAAGAACAGCGGATTTTTACAGGCCTTTTTCAACAGTGTGGTTGTAGTCATTGCGTCCTGTATTCTGAATGTGATAGTATCGTGTATGGCGGCATATGGATTTGAAAAGAAGCTGTTTCCGGGACGGAAATTTATTTTCCAGATTTATATGATTTCTCTGATGATTCCGGGACAGGTTACGATGATCCCGCTTTTTGTGATCATGAAAAATCTGGGACTTTTGAATACACGGACGGCTCTTGTCATTACGATGATCGGGGCATTTTCCGTATTCCTTGTCAAACAGTTCATGAACGGAGTTCCGGATGAGCTGATTGAATCTGCCCAGGTGGACGGATGTCCGGAGTACCGGATCTTCATCCAGATCGTCATGCCGCTTTTGAAACCGGTCATTGTGACCCTTGTGGTCTTTACCTTTATTTCCGCATGGAATGATTTCCTGTGGCCGTTAATTGCAGCGACAGAGACAGAGCATTATACACTGATTGTAGCTCTGTCTGTTTTAAAAACACAGTATTCTGTCAACTATGGGCTGATTATGGCGGGTTCATTGATTACATTTCTTTTCCCATTTATATTGTATATTTTCCTCCAGAAGCAGTTTGTTCAGGGAATTGCTCTCGGAGGGGTAAAAGGATAACAGGAGGACGAGATGAAACTGATCGTAAAGGATTCAAAATTTCAGGAGGCTTCAGAGATTCTGCTGAAGCATTTTGCCGGCATGCCGGAGGAGGAGCTGGAGATTTACCCGGAATATACGGAAAAATCAGGGCTGAAAGTGCTGAAATATGGAACAAATGTCAAAATCCAGTATCACCAGGAGGTTCAGTATTACCGGGCGCTTGGTATGGTATTCGGACATGTGTCCGAGGATTTTTCAAGCGCTGAGACTGCCTGCACAAGCAGGCTTGGGGCAATGTTTGACTGCTCCAGAAATGGAGTGCTGAGAGTAGAGACCGTCAAGCGATATATTGAATATCTGGCGCTTCTTGGAATGAATGATCTTCTGCTTTATACGGAAGATACCTATGAAATTCCCAAATATCCTCATTTTGGAGCGATGAGAGGCCGTTATTCCAAAGAGGACATCCGGGAGATCGAGCGGTACGCCGCAAAATTCGGCATTGAGCTGGTTCCATGCATCCAGACGCTTGCTCATCTGCGGACCTTTCTGAGATGGCCGGTGACAGAGCCGATGCGGGACAATTCGGATATTCTTCTTGTGGGAGAAGAGAAAGTCTACGATTTTCTGGAGGCCATGATCCGGTCTGTACGGGCATCCTTTTCCGGGAAACGGATCCACATCGGGATGGACGAGGCATTTCAGCTTGGCCTCGGAAATTATCTGAGGAAAAACGGCTATCAGGACCGTACCGGAATTATGAAAAAACATCTGGACCGCGTCTGCGAAATCTGCAGAAAGTATGACTTCGACCCGATGATCTGGAGCGATATGTACTTTATGCTGGCGGCCGAAGACGGAAGATACTACAATGTGCCGGAGGATTATGAGTGGAAAGAAGAAGACCGGCCGGATCCGGAAATAAATCTCGTATACTGGGATTACTATAATGCGTCCCCGGATGTATACCGGAAGATGGTGCATCTCCATAAAAAGCTTTCCGGGCACATGTACTTTGCAGGTGGAGGCTGGACGTGGAATGGCATTGCGCCGAATTACGCACGGGCACTGGAGACGACAAGAGTCGGCACAAAAGTCATGAAAGAGGAAGGTGCGGACAAGTGGTTCTGTACGCTCTGGCAGGATGACGGGGCGGAGACGCCAATGGAGACGTGCCTGCTGCCGCTGACGTATTTTGCAGAGTGTGCCTACGAAAAAGAAGTGACGATGGAGCGTCTTCATGATCGGATGAAAGAGCTGTTTGGAATCGAAAGTGAAGATCTGATGCTTTTGGATCAGTTTGACAATTTCCAGCCGGAGGATCCGCACAATCTCAAGTCCGCCAATCCGTCCAAACTGGCACTTTATCAGGATCCGCTTCTGGGAATCTTTGACGGGCAGTTCGCCGGGAAAGGACTCCGGGAACATTACTGGGAGCTGGCGGACAAACTGGAAGTCTGCCTGAAAAAAGAAATGCCAAAGAGGACCGGGAATCTGCTTGCCTACTATCAGAAGCTGGCGGCATTTCTGGCGGAGAAAGCGGAAATGGGACTGGAAATCAAGTCCGATTATGATAACGAAGATCAGGAACGGCTTCGTCAATGGGCCGACAAGAGGATTCCAGAGTGTCTGGAAATGCTGGAAGAGCTGCGGGAACGAAGAGAAGCGCTCTGGATGGAAGAATACAGACCTCAGGGATATGAGGTCCTTGACATCCGGCTGGGCGGGGTAAGAAACCGTTTGGAATCCGCAAGAAACAGGATCTCCAGATGGCTGGCCCATCCGGAAGAGCCATTTGAAGAACTGGAAGAACGGCGCGTCTGCTTCTGGCCGGATGAAGGAAGAATTTATTCCTTTAACCGGTGGGAACAGATTGTAAGTGCGTCTAATATTAACGAATTGTAAAAAGAAAAGGTCGGGAGCCGGAATTCTGCCCTGGGGCAGGAGTCCGGCTCCCGGATTTAAGAGGGTATTATGGCGTCTATTGTAAAAATCAGATTGCGTAAAGGTCTTTCGAATGATCTTCACCATATACGCCCCATTTTTCCAGGGCAACATGCAGTGCTTCGCATTCTTTTGCCTTTTCACGCAGCGGTACATCATTCATACATGCATCGATCGCGGCACGGAATGCCTGTGCTCCTGCACGAGGTCCCATTGGATGGGCATGGATTCCGGCGCCGACTCCAAGGAGAACGTCAATTCCCGCATCGTCCAGGAATTTCGGGACAAGACCCGCTACCACACCGCCGCCGACAAATGGAAGCATCGGTTTGATGTCGTACATTTTCGCCTTGGATGTAATCAGGTTGATGATATAGTTGTCAAATGTATTGTCAAATTTACCATAAGGCGGCTGTGTCAGATAAATGTCGCATCCGGAAAGACGGGCAAGTTTGGCAACGACCTTGGAGCTCATGCCCTGATACGGTGACGTTGTAAATGCGCCGTTGAAGCAGGAATGTCCAAGAATCGGAACTGTAATGTCCGGATCTTCCGCCAGAGCGCGGACTGCGGAATATCCTACGCCGTGTACGTCCACCATGATACAGTTTCCACCGTTGTTGATAACCTTCATTGCATTTTCTTTTAATTTTGTCACATCGTCTGTAATATTGCATGCATACAACGTAGGTTCACCCTTGATTTCCTCCGCACGCTTTGCAGCAGCCATGTTTGCTTTGACACGGTCTTCAATTTTATTAAATACACGGTCGCCGCCGATGAGCTCATCGTCCTTGATGATATCCACTCCGCCTGCAGCTGCCTCAAAGAACAGCTTCTCTCCTACATCCGGTGTATATCCGGTACAAGGTTTGATCATATTGTTGAGAAGCGGACGATCATAAGCATGAAGAATATCCCGGATTCCCTGAATGCCGAATTTTGGACCCTGGAAATCTTTCACAAAACTTTCCGGGAAATCAATGTCCAGAAGTTTCAGATACGGCATGGACATGATATTTCCGGTAATCGAAGCAATCAGAAGTGGAATATTGTTCCGGATATTGTCTACCGGGTAGCCGATCCGGATGACATAAAACCGAAGATCATCCTTTCCTACTGCAAGATTGACATTCGTCTGGTTTTCATAAGCAGGTACTTCGTAAATACCAATCACCTTGGAACAGTATTTTGCACGCACTTCATCCGTCTCAGCCGGGACATCTACCCAGGAACCGGTTGTCTGCTCAATACCAATACTCTGAGCTTTCACTACAATTCCCTCGTCCTTCTCAGCGCCGACCAGATAGGTTGCCACACACAGATTATTAAGATCACAGCCTTCATATAATGGGTTAAGCAGATCACTGAACATCCTGTTTTGTTTCATTATCGTTTACCTCCTTACAACGGTACATTTGTGTTCTTGTTCTGAGCTAAATGTAGAACAAGGTGAGAATAATTTCAATACTGAAAATATTTTCCATATACCTAAACGATATCCTGACAGAACATGTGGAAAAGAGACATATATAGGATTACGTTCGGAAAAAGTTTCCAGTATTTGAAAATAATTGCAAAATAAAAAAGAAAACCGTATAATGAAAAGAAAACGAAAGAGGTTTGGGAAGAAAGGAGAAAAAAGATGAAACTAGATAAGTATGATCAATCTGTATTTTTGGTTTTGAAGGCAGCATATCAGTATTATATCCTTGAAAAGTCCCAAAACCAGATTGCAGAAGAACTGGATGTCTCAGTCACAACCGTATCAAGATTGCTAAAAAGAGCCAGGGACGAGAAGATTATCGAATTTGTCATCCGCAATCCATATGTAGAATGTCTCAATCTCGGTCAGGAAATCAGCAAGGAATTCGGACTCAAAGAAGTCATCATCAGCCCGGTTATCGATAACATGGAAGAAGACGGTGACGATTCCTCCGTAGATCCGGAAATGGTGAAAAAGCTGGTTGCACTGGAAGGCGCAAGATATTTGCAGAGAGTGATCAAAGAAAACGATGTACTGGGAGTGACATGGGGAAGCACGGTCTATCAGATGATCAACTACCTCAACCCGGCACAAAAAGCAAACACCACTTTCGTTACACTCCACGGAAGCCTAAGCAACTGCGTGACAGAATGGGACGTCAGAACACTTGTCTCCAGAATGGCAAAAGCATTCTCCGGACGGAAATACATCCTGTTAACCGACACTCTGATGAACTCAGCGGAAACAGTCAAGATGCTAAAAAAAGAAAAAAGCATCTCCCAGGTTATGGATATGTTTGATAAAGTAAATATCGCAATTAACGGAATCGGGGCATTCTATCCCAAAGTAACCTCCATTCTGGCAAAACCATATTACCTATCGCCAGACGAAGTCGCCATGCTGAAAGAACACCACGTCATCGGCGACGTGGCACTCCGATTTCTGGATAAAGACGGCAATGAATGCGACACAGAACTAAAAGAACGAACCATCTCCATCAGTCTGGAACAATTCAGAAAAATACCAGTCAAAATCACACTCGCATCAGGAAAAGAAAAAGCACACGCTGTACTCGCCGCACTCAAAGGCGGGCTCATCGATGTCCTGATCGTAGACAACAAATTAGGCGAAACTGTCTTAAAACTCCACAGAGAAGAAACAAAATAAAACAACAAAAATAATACTTTAATAAACGGGGACGTGTACCGATGCATCGGTACACGTCCCCGATAAAAATTTTTCAGTGGCGTATGGTTTGAAAGTTTTTTCGGTATGCTGGTGAAGCAAATAATTTTCATTCTTAGCAAACCGGATGGGTGGATATACAATGTGAATATAAAGATAACGTTTTGAAAAAAATAATTGTACATTTTTACAATGGCAAAGGAGGGATTGTGGGGGATTTTTGCAGTCCGAGTGGCCATGAGGGCGGCAAAAATCCGGTATGTAAGGATCAATGTAAGGAAGAGACGAAATGTAAGATGTGGAGAGATTACATATGTGAAGGAGACAGGAGGTAAGAACGCATATGATTATGAATTTTTTGAGGAAAGTGCCGGCGGGCATGATGGTTGTTCCGTTGTTTATAGGGTGTTTGCTGAATACGTTTGTTCCGGATGCGTTACAGATCGGTGGAATTACCACGGCGACGTTTTCCAGTGCCGGAAGTAACTGTGCGCTTGGTATTCTGTTGTTCTGTATGGGGACAAAGCTTCGTCTGAAGGAGATGCCGGCGGTTTTGAAACGTGGAGGACTGCTTTTGATTTCCAAGTTTGCCATTGGTGCAATTCTTGGTATCGTGGTTGGGCGTATCTTTGGTCCGGCCGGTATTTTTGGAATTTCCAGTATGGCGATTATCTGTGCGGTTACAAACAGTAACGGTAGTGTTTACTATGCGCTGATGCAGACATATGGGGATGATATTGACTGTGCATGTATGCCGATTCTGGCTATTAACGATGGTCCGTTCCTGACACTGCTTGCGCTTGGTGTTTCTGGTCTGGCGGATATCCCGATTATGAGTCTTGTCGCAGCGCTGGTTCCGATTCTTGCTGGTATGATTCTTGGAAACCTGGACAATAAAGTGACCGAGTTCTTTGGACCGGTTGGGGATGCGATTATTCCATTTACCGGAATTGCGCTTGGTGCTGGAATTGACCTTGCAAGTGTAGTAGAAGGTGGATTATCCGGTATTCTTCTTGGACTTACAACTATTTTTATTGGAGGAGCGTTTATTTATCTGTGCGATCACTACATTGGAAGACGTCCTGGATATGCGGCCTGGGCAGTGGCGACGACAGCGGGGAATGCGGTTGCGGTTCCGGCGGTTATCGGAACGGCGGATCCGGCATGGGCCAGTTTTGTAGGTACAGCGACGGTACAGGTTGCGGCATCGACCGTGCTGTCTGCTCTGCTGGTTCCATTCATTGTAAGCTGGTGGGCGAAGAAATTTGGCTGTCCGAAGTTTCCGAAAGGAGCGGTGCCTGAGACGGCGGCAGGAAAATAGCGGTAAAATGGAGGTTTGGTAAACCATGGCAAAGTTTTTGATGATCGCTGATGATTTTACCGGAGCGGGAGATGCAGGGGTCCAGATGTCGAAAAACGGAATTGAAGCGCGGATTGCTTTTAATACCGAGGAAATTGATCCGAATCAGTCCTATGTGATTGATTCGGAATCGAGGAATATTCCGGCCCAGGAAGCTTACCGGAAGGTGAAAAAAATCTATCAGGATATGGAGCAGTATCAGTTTGATTATTATTACAAGAAAATTGACTCGACAATCCGTGGAAATATCAAAGCGGAACTGATGGCTGCAAGGGAAGTACTGAAACCGGATCTGACTGTGTTTAATCCGGGAAATCCGGATTCTAACCGTACGGTTGTAGACGGGATTTTGATGATGAACGGTGTGAGGATCTGTGAGACAGAGATTATGCGGGATCCGCTGTGCCTTGTTCAGGAGGACAATTTGAAGACGCTGCTTGAGACGGAGATGGGAGAACCGGTACAGTATTTTACATTGGCCCAGATCCGGAGCAGAAAATTTGAGCTGGATGGCTCAAAGCTGATCACCTTTGATGTATTGGAAAATGAGGATATGGATGCGGTGGTGCGTTATATCCTGAGCCAGAATAAAAAGGTACTCTGGGTTGGATCTGCGGGGATGGCAAATGCGCTGTTCTCGGCACTGTGTCCGCGGTATCCGGTATTGTCTTTTGTGGGGAGCATCAGTGACACATCCAGAAACCAGGTGAGAAAAGCGAAAGAGCAGGGCGCGCAGGTTGTAGAGATGAATGTGGCAGAGCTGCTAAAAGGAGGAACCCTGGAAAAGACAGCCGGAGAGGCGGTGGATGGTCTGGCTCTTGGAAACGATGTCGTGATCGTTTCAGCAAAGGAACATGAGGACTACCTGGACGCAGTGGACACCGGAAAGAAAATGGGAATGAAACGCGGTGATGTGGCAAGATACACTCAGGAGAAAATTGGTGAATTGTCCACGATCATATTGAAAAGGGCAAATGTATGTGGCATCTTTTTGACAGGAGGGGATACGGCCATCAGTTTTATGGAAAAGAACCATGCTCACGGTGCAAAACTGGTGGAGGAGGTCCTGCCCATTATTGCTCTTCTGGAAACGGTTGACGGTGACTATCCGGGTCTTCCGCTGATTGTAAAAGGCGGATCTATCGGGGATGAGAATGCACTGGCTGAGTCTATACGATTTTTGAAAGAAAGGAAGAGGCATTGACATGAGTTTGATAGGTATTACAATGGGCGATCCGGCCGGAGTCGGTCCGGAGATCATCATGAAGGCACTTGCCTTGAAAGACGTATATGAGCACCAGTATGTAGTATACGGTGCTGTGGATATTCTGGAACACTATAATGATATGCTTGGTCTTGGATGCCGGATTGTAGAGATCCAGGATCCGGAAGAATACGAAGAAGGAGCGGTGAATGTCATTGACAGCTGTGGCCTTGTGATGAAGGACTATGAGATCGGGCAACTTTCTGCAAAATGCGGAGATGCGGCGTACAAATATATCGAACGGAGCATTAAAGATGCAATGAATGGCAAAATTGCGGCAGTGGTCACTGCACCGCTCAACAAGGAGGCTCTCCACATGGGCGGACATCTTTATGACGGTCACACTGAGATTTTTGCAACTCTGACAGGTACAAAGACCTATGCGATGATGTTCTACGGTCCGCTGAAGATCATGCATGTTTCTACCCACTGTTCTCTGCGTGAGGCATGTAACCGGGCAACCAAGCAAAGAGTTGCCGATGTGATCCGTCTTTTGAACCAGGCCTTGATTCAGACGGGAATCGAACGTCCGCACATTGCGGTGGCCGGTTTGAATCCGCATGCCGGAGAACATGGACTGTTTGGAGATGAAGAAATCCAAGAGATTACCCCGGCGATCGAAGAGACGAAACAGGAAGGGATCTATGTGGAAGGTCCGATTCCACCGGATACGGTATTTAGTAAGACACTCAATGGAGTGTATGATGCAGCAGTGGCCATGTATCATGACCAGGGGCACATCGCCGCGAAGCTTCAGCTGATGAGCCAGTGTGTCAACTGCACCATTGGACTTCCGATCATACGGACTTCGGTAGACCACGGGACAGCCTTCGATATTGCGGGAAAAGGCGTGGCAGATGGAGAAAATATGAAGCAGGCGATGCTTGTTGCGGAAGAATTTATGAAGAATCGATAGGCAGGATGAACATGAAACATTTTATTGTTGGTTCCGGATGGAAAATGGTAAAAACATATCAGGACAGCATTGAAACTGCAAGGGATCTGGAAAAGAAACTGGCGGGATTTCATGACTTCCCGGTCGTGATCTTCCCTTCTTTTCCGGCTATCCCGGAAATATGCAGGCATCTTTCAGCCGACAGTGCGCTGAAAATCGGCGGACAGGATATGTTCTGGGAGGAGGAAGGCGCCTATACGGGAGAAGTTTCCGGAAAGATGCTCCTGGAAATCGGATGTAAATATGTGGAAATCAATCATCAGGAACGTAGAAAATATTTACACGAAGATAACAAAATGTCGAATAAAAAGCTTAAGCTGGCGCTGCGCCTCGGCCTGATTCCGTTTCTCTGCATGGGGGAAGAAGAAAGAGGAACCGAGGAGGACGTACAGAACTTTATCCGGCATCAACTGGATGAACTTCTGGAAGGCGTTGACGCAGAAGAGGCTTCCGGAATCATCTTTGCGTATGAGCCAAGATGGGGAATCGGAAAGAAAAATGCCGTACCGCTTGACCATATTCAGACGGTTCATCGTGGTATCCGAAACATATTAAAAGAACGATACGGCGATAAGACGGCAGATCATGCTTATATTGTGTACGGAGGCGGAATCACAATGGAGCGAAGCCTTGATATCGCAGCGCTTCCGGATGTAAACGGACTGTTTACGACAGGCTGTGGAATCTATGCGGATCTCTATAGCAGACTGGTCTGGGATACGGCAGAGATGTTACGACAACAGGGGGGAAACAAATGAAAATTGTGATTGGAGCAGACCATAATGGCCTGGGACTGAAAAATGTACTGGCTGATCACATCCGTAACAAAGGTGTGGAGGTTACAGATGCCGGTGTCTATACAGAAGATCCGGTTGACTACCCGGATATTGCATGGAAGGTGGCCGAGGAAGTGGCCGAAGGGATCTACGACAGGGGAATCCTGATCTGCGGAACCGGGATCGGCATGGCCATCGTGGCCAATAAAGTGCCGGGAATCCGTGCAGCACAGTGTACGGATCCTTACTCGGCAGAGCGGGCAATAAAAAGTAACGATGCCCAGATTCTGACGTTCGGGGCGCTGGTTGTAGGAGAGGCCGTAGCAAAAAAACTGGTGGATATCTGGCTGGAATGCAGATTTGACCCGGCCTGTCCATCGGGAAGAAAGGTAGAGAAGATCAAAGAACTCGATGAAAGATGCCGCCATGAGAAGGCGGGAGCCTGAGAGAGGAAAGGAAACAAAAAATAATGCTGCTATATATGATACGGCATGGGGAAACTGACTGGAATCAGGCACGTCGTCTTCAGGGACAGCACGATGTGCCTCTGAATGAGAATGGAAGAAAACTGGCCCAGATTACAGCCAGGGCACTAGATGAAGTCCCGTTCGACCTGGCTGTATCCAGTCCCCTCTCCAGAGCACTGGAAACAGCACAGATTGTGATCGGCAGGAGATCCTGTCCTATTCTTCTGGATTCCAGAATCCGCGAAATTAACTGGGGCGACTGGGACGGGATCGGTGTTGGGGATCCCCAGTATCCATCCATCCAAAATACCTTAAGATTGTTTTACGAGAATCCCTTCGCGTTTCCGGGAGCACCGGGCGGAGAGACCATACGCCAGGTGTGTGAGCGTACCTGGGAGTGGTATCAGGATCTGATTCACACAACATGGTACCAGGATAAGACGATTCTGGTTTCCACCCATGGGTGTGCCATGCGAGGCATTTTGAATCGTTTATATGAAAACCCGGATAATTTCTGGCAGGAAGGTGTGCCTGTAAACTGTGCGGTCAGTATTCTCCGGGTAAAGGACGGGAAAAGTGAATTTATAGAGAAGGAAACAATTTATTATGATCAGGCCCTGTGCAGAAATTTTTATTACATGGATTAAAAAACCATCCACCATCAGAAGGACGATTGTCCAAACTGTATGATGGATGGTTTTTTCGGCTTTCGGTTTCTTAGGAACGAGGAATCTGGTCAAGCTTTTCTAACTTGGCTACCCGATTGCGGAATTCTTCGCTTTCGGAAAAGGTTGCATTCAGGAAAAGCTGAATCAATTCTTTGGCGACCGCATCACCTACGATCTGTCCGCCGATTGCCATAACCTGTACATTGTCATGCTCCACACACTGGTGGGCAGTATAGATATCGTGGACTACCGAAGCCCGGATTCCCGGATATTTATTGCAGGCAATCGCCGCTCCGACTCCGGTGCCGCAGACCATAATACCACGCTCTGCTTCGCCGTCCAGAATCGCCCTGCATACTTTTGCTGCAATATCAGGAAAGTCCACCATCTCTGGAGTGTAGCTTCCCACATGAAGCACCTCGTGTCCCTGCTCCTCCAGATAAGCAAGAATCTTCTGCTTTAATTCATACCCTGCATGATCTCCGCCAACAACTAATTTCATAGTAAGTACCTCCTTTGAGTTCCTGTCTGTCGTTTCGTCCGTCTGAAAAAAATAACTGTACTTTATTATGAATAGAAGTCAACGTGTTACGGTAAGAATTAAGATAACGTTTTCACTTTTTATTATAAAACGGGAGCCGGAATTCTGCAACGCGTGAATGTATAAAAATACATATTTTTCCTGCGGAATCTTGCAAAAAGAAAGGGCGGATTTTATACTGGATGCAGAACAGATTCTGAAAAGAATAAGAGGATCAATATGGAGGGTATATGAAGCGAGAAGAAATCAGAAAGCATCTGCAGAATCCGGAATTTTTTCAGGAAAACAGGATGGATCCGGTATCTGATCACAGGTGGTATGAGACAGAGGAAGAGGCGGTCTGTGGAGCGGCGATGCCTCTTCGTATGAGCCTGAACGGGAGGTGGCATTTTTTCTATGCGCCGAATCCGGACAGCGTGCCGGAGGGCTTTGAACAGCCGGAGTTTTCCTGCGAAGGGTGGGATACAATCCCGGTACCGGCACAGATGGAGCTCTGCGGATATGGAGCACCTCACTATCGTGACACCGATTATCCCTGGAATGGCATTGAGGATGTCAAGCCTCATGAAATCCCGGAAAAGGAAAATCCGACCGGCTGTTATGTGACGGCATTTTCTGTGCCGGAGCAGATGAAAGGAAAACGGCTCCAGATTCATTTTGAGGGAGTGGAGACAGCCTTTCACTTCTGGATCAACGGGCAGTACGGTGGTTACAGTGAAGACAGCTATACGCCGGCTGTATTTGACATCACTGATCTGGTCTGGGAAGGGGAAAATCGCCTTGCGGTGGAAGTGTACCGGTTCTCATCGGGCTGCTGGCTGGAAGACCAGGATTTCTGGAGAATGGGAGGCATCATCCGGGAAGTGGCGCTGACAGCCTTGCCGGATCTGCATATCCGGGATCTGGATGTGGAGACGGATCTGGATGAGACTTATACCGATGCCAGAGCCAGGGTTTCTTTGACGCTGGACGGGATGCTTGCCGGAGCCGGGGAAGTATGCTGGAGTCTTGCAGATGGCAGGATCCGGATGGAAGAGCCGTACCGGAAGGATGAAACAGACATTCTTTCAGGAAAAGCAGAGATCCGGGATGGACATGCCGTGATTGAGCTGGAAGTGTCCGGGGCGAAGCTGTGGAGTGCAGAGCTTCCGTATCTGTACCGGCTGATTCTGACGGCAAAGGATGCGGACGGTGTCATCCGGGAGGCGGTTCCGTATCTGATCGGATTCCGGAAAGTCGAGATCCGGGAGGCAGTTCTGCTTTTCAATGGAAAGCGGCTGCGCCTCAATGGTGTGAACCGTCATGAGTTCTCTCCGTCAAAAGGGCGGGCCATCGGTATGGAAGAGATGGACTGGGATATCCGCTTTTTTAAGCGCAATCATTTCAATGCGGTGCGGACAAGCCATTATCCAAATCAGAGTGCATGGTACGATCTGTGTGACCGGTTCGGTCTCTATGTGATGGATGAAGTCAATCTGGAAACCCACGGGACCTGGCATCTGATGAAATTTGACTATACACTGCCGGGAGATTTCCCGCAGTGGAGAGAAGCGGTGTTAAGCCGTGCCAGGGCAATGCTGGAGCGGGATAAAAATCATGCCAGCATTTTCTGCTGGAGTGTGGGAAATGAATCCTGGGGCGGCAAGAATCTGTATGATATGAGCATGTATTTCCGGGAACGGGACAAAAGCAGACCGGTCCATTATGAGAATGTCTGCCATACGCCGGAGTGGGCGGGAACAACGGATCTGGAAAGCCGGATGTACGCATCGCCTCAGAAAGCGGAGGAATATCTGAGAAACAATCCGCAAAAGCCGTATGTGCTCTGCGAATATGCGCATTCCATGGGAAATTCGACTGGAAATCTGGATGAATATACAAAACTTCTGGATGAATATCCGCAGTACTGCGGCGGGTTTATCTGGGATTATATTGACCAGGCTCTTTATAAGACAGGTCCGGATGGGAAGCCGTTCCTGGCCTATGGTGGAGATTTCGGGGATCGTCCGTCCAACTATGCCTTCTGCGCGGACGGCGTGATCTTTGCGGACCGCACGCCTTCGCCGAAGATGCAGGAAGTGCGGTATCTGTACCAGCCGTATGAGCTGCTTCCGGAAGAGAACGGCGTGGTGATCAAAAGCAGACAGCTCTTTGAGACGGCCGGGGCTTACCGGCTTTGCTGGGCGCTGGAAAAGGAAGGAACAGTTCTTCGCCGCGGCAGTGCGGATGTGACGATGCGTGCAGGGGAAGAGGTCAAAATACCGTGTGATTTTTCCCTGCCTGACGAACCGGGAGACTATGTCCGGACAGCGGAACTGGTCTACAAAGAGACCGGACCATTTGCAAAAGCAGGCGATGTATGCTGCTTTGGACAGTCCACAGAGACGATAGAAAGACAGGAGAGAGGCCGTTTCATTCCGGAGCCGGAAATCGTGGTCGGCGACTGCTCGGTTTCCGTCCTCGGAAGAGGATTCCGGCTGAGCTTTGATAAGGATACCGGAAGGCTTGTAGCATATAAAATCGGGAAAAAGGAACTGGTATATGATGCGGTTCATACTCTGAAGCCGGAGTTCTGGAGAGCTCCAACGGACAATGATGAGGGGTACCGCATGGGAGAAAAATGCGCACCTTGGAAGACGGCATCCCTTTATCAGAAAGTAAGCCGTGCGGACATAAGGAAGGAGGACGGACATGCCGTCATTGAGACAGAGTATCATCTGTTCGGTGATGTGACATGCCATGTTCTCATGCGGGTGGACGGTGAAGGAACAATGGAAGTGAGCGAATCGTATGCAGGATTTCCGGACGTTCCGGATCTGCCGTGTTTTGGAATGTCCTGGAAGTTCCCAAAAGAATTTGATCAGATCAGATGGTATGGCAAAGGTCCGGAAGAAACCTACTGTGACCGGTATCAGGGAGGCAGGATAGGAGTGTTCCAGACGACTCCGTCCGCAGGTATGACGCCGTATGTCAGACCTCAGGAGTGTGGCAATCATGCAATGACAAGATGGATGGAACTGACAGACCGGGACGGCGCCGGTATCCGGGTGGAATCGGACCGGCCGTTTGAGTTTTCTGTTCTTCCGTATACCTGTCATGAAATGGAATCGGCCGGACACGCATTTGAGCTTCCGGCAGCCTATGCTTCCGTTCTGCGGATTTTGGAAAAGCAGACCGGCGTGGGTGGAGATAACAGCTGGGGTGCATGGGCACATGATCCGTATATTGTCAAAGGAAGCGAGGCGAGAACGTTCCGTTTCCGCGTGCGTCTTCTGGATGGGACAAAAGAATAAGAAAAAATTTGAAAAAATATTTGACAGGAACAAAAAAACGGGGTAAACTATGCATATCGCGTGACAATGGTGTCAGATCGATAGGGTCTGACACCATTTTTTTGTTTACAAACTTTAATGTGATAAAGCAAAAAAGAATCAAGGAAAGGAAGAGGAGCA
>ERZ1643246.2466-NODE-2466-length-17473-cov-7.342175_pt1 | contig 17473 bp, 14 predicted proteins | sample MGYA00579265_ERZ1643246 | MGnify/ENA primary metagenome ERZ1643246 (study PRJEB29033, sample SAMEA4952261) | chicken gut metagenome | biome: Broiler Chicken; feature: Gastrointestinal Tract; material: Caecum | place: Ireland | collected 2018 | study: Broiler...
GGCAAGAATACGCCCGCGTCTTCTTACGTTCTTTGACATGACTTTCCCCTGTATATTGTGTTTTTATTATATTACTACAGTTGTATTTTGGTTTCAAGGTAAATATAAAGTATGCTCTTTATATCCCAATCATATTCTTTCATATGGATCTTCAAATACTCAATTTATTATTCAAAGTTTTTCTTTTGGATGTTTATTAAAAATGACATTCAAAACAGGTATATATTTGACTACAAAAACACACCACACACTCCACAATACCTTCATACAGAATATAATAATAGTTGCTGAAATATATCCCAAATTATTACTAATTATGTACCATGGGAATGTGTTCAGCTCAACCAGATGAAAGCAAAGAACAATCAAAGAGTCCTTACCGTATTTTGCTAAAAGACCTGCTAAAGGTTTTACTGTCTTAGCTAAAAATCGCGAAAATTTAAGGATTATAAATGTCGCACCTATAGCCCCTAATATATCAAAGATACCATCGCCGTAAAAATTGCGAACCATATACAGTTGCCCGCCGTTTATTATGGAATTTCCCCAAAGAATTGCTGCTGCAATTAAAACCCATATGTTATTTATACATTTTTCAAAAAGATTTTTTTGTTTTATAAAATATCCTATTTCAATGAACAAAATAGAAGTCAAGCCGGCTTGAAAACTTGCAGGCAGCCATATCAGATCTGTTGTAAAATATCCAATTGCCGCCAAAATAAATCCTAATATATATTTATGTTTCGTCTTTAACAGAAAATTAAATATAACATCCGCCCAGAACATAGCAAGAAGAAACCATATTGCCCCTATAATATGAAAATTCCATTTCAGAAAATGAGTAATAGTGCCACTTCCATATAATGATGCCAGCGTCCACATTTTTATATCTGCTGTTACAGTATTCAGATCTGCCCCTTTTATAATATTCCAGAAAACAGAAGAAAGTATTACCAGTATACAGGTACATACATAAGGAAGAATCAATGATCTCGCTTTTTTTCTTATACAAACCCATGAATCCTTTTCCTTAAAAAAATATCCGTTGATCAGGAAAAACAGCGGCATATGAAACGAAAAAATAAATCCTGACAGTCTGGCAGGCAATGACATATGCCCAAGAATAACCGCCAGCATACCAATACCTTTTGCAATATCAAAAGAAAGATCTCGCTTTTTCTCAACAATCTTATTCATTAGTCAATAATTCCAATATATTTATTTTTTTCTAAAAATCAAAATTTTACTTGCTAAATAATTCAGTATGATCACCAGAATATTAGAAAGCACCTTTATAATCATATCATTCCAGTGCATAATATCTACACATACAAACATAATTAAAAGATCCATACCGCCGGTAAGAAGACGACAACCTACAAAAGAACATATCTCCTTAATGATATCGTCCAGCCTGTCAGCCTTGCTTTCAAATACATAAATACGATTTGTTACATAAGCAAATGCCACTGATAAAATCCATGCTATAACAGTTGACGGAACTACATTCATAAAAAAGATATGAGAGCATATATAATAAGCTATTATATTAACAAGAGTTGTGCACGCTCCGAAAAACAAATATAAAATAACTTCTTTATATTTACGAAATAGTTCTTTTATCATAATTATTTACCTTTTGAATTTTATAAAGTGTACAGCTAAATTGTTATTGCGAGTTTACACACGCTATGCACCTGCAACACTATATAAGTATACCTCAAATGAATTGTATGGTGTTTCAAACTTTTTTTCTAATACGAGATCTGGATTATCAATTTCTATTGAAGAAAAAATATAATTGCATCCCATTGTTTTTAACTGAGTTACATTTATATCCCAATCTCTTATTACCACTTGACTGTCTTTTGTAAAATAATACTGAAATGGAATTTCACTGGAAAACAGGTAACATCTGTTTCCCCAGTCATCAAAATATGCTTTCAAACTCTCATTTTTATTCAGCTCATTCTCAATAATCTTTCTGAATTCATGTTTATATTCCAGAGAATAATTATTGGAATAACCGTCAATACAATAAAAGCCATTATATAATGCTATGGAAGGATAGAGACCAACACTTCCTACTTTGTACGTATCTGTTTCCTTCCCTATATAACTTTTAATATCATCAAATAGATCCGAAGCATAAAAGTCGTTCCATGTTAAGTAACCCGACTTCGAGTAATTCTGATCAAGTAGTTTATTCCAGTTGATTTTTATATTACTATTATTCCATACATTCAATGCCACTGAAAAAACCAAAAAAAACTGAACTGTTCTTCCTGCTACAAACAAACGTTTTTCATTCCAGAGTACTGAAACAAAATACAGAACATAGCCCATAAGAATATACCATACAGCCGGATATGTCCAGTAAAATCTATCAACCTGAAAAGAAGTAAACAATCCCCCGAGTTCGTTTCGTATATCTACAATAGGCTTAAATTTCCACAATGCATAAAACAGAGCCACAAAAATAGCATATGCTAACAAAATTGTAAATTGATAAATATAGCATTGATCTTTTTTCCCAAGATATTTAAAATTGCTGATAACAACAAAAAAGGTAATTACGACAGCAAATACAATTATCAATTGAAGAGGTAGGGCATGATACTGTCCATGGAAAAGCATATTGGAAAAAGCTTCCCTGACAGGTTCTGAAGCAGCCACAAGTTCACTTTTATGTGATACAAATCCCTGGTCGCCAATCAGCATTTCCTTAAGCAGGCTTATATTCATAATAATATATATAAACAGTAGTTCCAAAAAGCCCGCAGCCATTCGCATATTAATTTTTCTATTCCGGATTGATAAAGAAAGAATACATACAAGTATAATTAACAAATCTGCATATCCCACTAAAACAAGCGAAGAGCAAAATCCAAACAGAGCTATTATGCCAAACGATTTTCTATATTTATTTCCTTTCCACAACAAAATAAAACTGTAAAGCAGCATTGGCTGTCCCATTACAGATAAGCCATATACTGAGTAAAATGGCAATATAGAAAAGATTACGGAAATACACAAAGCAATCCATCTGGTATTTAATATTTCTTTAATGCAAAAAAACATTCCAGCATATGCGATTAAAGCCACCAGTAGATAGTTAACCTGAAAAGCAACACGAGCTGGAAAAAACAAATAGGGCAGAACCATTAAAGGTGCCGGCGGAGTTACTGCAGTTTTCAATACTCCATCGAATAATTCTGGTATACTATTATCAAAAAAATGTCTGGCAGTCAGTACATAAGATAAAACTTCTCCATCCAATTGGTCATGTATCGTAAGAAGTACATTTCCACCTAAGATAATCAAGGGGATATATATAATTAATACTATTATGAGTCCTGTCAGAAAAAAAAATCTCCAGTCAGTTCGTAACCTTTCAGTTTTTAATAACTTTAAACGCATTTTTCACTCTCTCTAAATCTATCTTGTTATATGTTCTGATTGGCAGAATCTTATCATTAAAAACCACCGGCCCTGGTATCATATCACCCACAAAGCCGGCGGCTTTATTTTTCACCTTATATCATATCCCATGTTAATACTGTATCTTCAGCTAAATCCTGTTTTACAGTTCTTCCGATTACTATATCAGTATATTTGGGTCCGATCCCTGTTCCCGGCCTTTTAGCCATAATATCACATTCTCTGATGACTTCTCCAGCTTTCATATCTCTTAACAGTACAAGAGAACGACGTGCCTCTCTTCGCGGAACCTTTTCACAATCAAATACGGTTTTTTCGCTGCTGCCTGAGATTTCAATTATACGCTCAAAATTTCTGATAGCTTTCTTGAAGTCTTCCGGATCGCCTGCATGGTAATGGTCATTTCCCGGAAGAGTTTTATCAAGCGTGAAATGTTTTTCAATTACTTCAGCTCCGTAAAGGAAAGCTGTTGTAAGAATTGTCATAGTCTCATCCGGTAAAGTGTGATCACTATAGCCTATTTTAACATCAGGGAATATCCTCTTTAATGTCTTTATAACATTGAGGTTAGCATCACAGTTTTTTGTAGGATAAGAAAGAACACAATGTAAAAGGCAGATCTCCGGACATCCTTCTTCTTTCATCACTCGCACTGCTTCCTCAACTTCAGATATATAGGAAGCACCCACTGAAAGATAAATGGGTTTTCCTTTCTTCGCTATATGTCTGATGAACGGAAGATTGGAAAGATCCGAAGACGAGATCTTATAAATATTCATCATGTCATCAAGGTAATCAGCAGAAGCCATATCAAACGGAGTCGACATAAAATCAATACCTATACTTCTGCAATATTCAGCCAGCTCAGCATAATCTTTCTTATTAAATTTGTCATGTTTCTGGAATAAGCCATACTGTGTAGGTGTCGGCTCCTTCGTAATATCCCAGTAAGCAGGAGAGTTCTTAGATACAATCGTATCTGCTTTATAAGACTGAAACTTCACAGCATCCAGCCCCGCTTCTTTCGCTGCTGCTACATATTTTTTTGCAGCTTCCATAGGTGTAATATTCTCCACCCTGGCAGTGTCATAGAAATTCACTCCGATTTCTGCGATCAAATATGGTTTTTTCATTTTTTCCTCCTAAAGACTATTGATAAGATTCATTACTCTTCTTCTGCCATTTCTAAGATCATGACTTAATAATTTGTTATGAAAAGCAAGTCGTTCTTCTTTCGAAAGACTGATATACATATCCAGATTAGACTGAATAATATGATCACTCGGATTCAGTCCTATATACGTAAATCCATTTTCATTATTAACGAACCCATGCTTCTCTTCTCTCTTATTCTGTGCCATAGCAATTGCCGGAATTCCCAGAATAGCAAGCTCATATCCCGTTCTTCCTCTGGAAGTAACAGCTATGTCACATTGTGTCATAACTTCTGGCATATTAGAAATATCATATAACACTTCAATATTATCATATTTATTATATTTTAGCAATTCTTCTATATTTGTTTTAGCTCTGCCCAAAACAACTGTGAATTTTAACGAAGAATACTTTTCCTGACTTATAATATTCAGCAACCGATCAGAGTAATTCTGCGGGTCAGCCCCGCCAAATGATATAAATACTTTTTCAACTCTGTCCTTTATTTCTATAGGCTCATAGAACATAAAAAGTTTTGATGCGATATAATACTTCTCACCGGTCTTCACATAATTCAGATCAGAGTTTTGATAAAGAGCATTGATCACAAGATCCGCCTTATAAATTCCCTCTCCATCATCTTCAAAATTAATCAACTTTGCATTTGGTAATGCCTTGCGCACAGCGATCATATAATCAATTGAAGTCGTAAGGATATCATTTATCAAAATATCATACTGATTTCGTTCAAGAAAATCAAGCAATTCTCCTATACCGTTTACCCCTATAAGGTTATGAGTAGTTTTTCCGAATACTTTTACGTCAGTCTGGTTTATATCATAAAAAATATCCGGTCGGCAATAAAACTGATCTGCCATCTCCAAAGCTCTGTAAATATGACCTACACCACGTTTATTATTGCCATTAACATAAATAGCAACCTTTTTATTCTGCAGGATCATTTCTACATACTGAAGATCTTCAAACGTATCTACATCCACCGATTCTTCATCCGGGACCTCGTAAACATCAATATTTTCCCCTATTCTGGTCGATTCTGTTACTATTTCAGTCCGAGAGACAACAAATGCACCTGTTTCATTGTACTGGGCCGGAAGATACTGCCGATTTAATCTCTTCTTATAATTAGGTACTTTTTTACCATTTTCTTCACGCCAGGACAAATGAGGCTGATTTACTACAGATATCAGCGTATCAAGCCTATTTTCCATAGCGTATTCAATAGCACTGTCAAGTGTTTTAACTGTTAACGTCGGAGAAGTCGGCTGCATTGTAACTACATAATCGCAGTCATAATCTTTAACAACATCATAAATTACAGAATCAAGTGTCACATCATCAGCACACAGTTCAGGTCTTCTACTTTTGCTCAATACTCCCATCTGTTTTGCAATAACTTCTATTTCCGGAGAATCCGTAGTCACTACAACATCCGTTATATACTTGGATTTTCTTGCATTATCTATTGCGTAATATATCAACGGTTTATTGTTAACCAATCTGATATTTTTATTAGGTATTCCTTTAGATCCTGCTCTTGCAGGAATTACTGCTAAAATCTTCATGCTAACCTCCGATTTAAAAAATAGTTTTTTCTTTTATCAAATGTCTGAGAGCAATCACTCCTACTACCAGTGCCGCTCCCCATCTGAGTATCATATTATCCTGCATCAGATAAACAAACACCGCACATATTACCATTATAATAAGCGCCGGCATAAACTGCTTTATTCTGTAATGATAATTTTCCTTTATTACATATTTTGAAACAAGGTGATGGAAAATCCATAACAACACATATGAGATCAATGTAGCCACAGCAGCACCGCTCATTCCCATATATTCAATCAGAAAATAATTCAAAATACAGTTAATTACTGCAGCTGCAGTTGTACCTGTTGCAATATGAATTGATTTCTTATGATAAAATTCATAATTGACAGGGAAACTGTATAAGAAAATCATATAATTTGCAAGGACAAGAACCGGAAGCATCTTAATGCCTTCCCAGAAATCTTCACCTGCAAACAGTTTAATAACATCCGGAGCAAGCAGCATGAATCCCATAGATATAGCGGTAAAAACAAATATATAGTTTCTGCTCCTTTTATGGATCTGATCAATGTTTCCTGCATGAACATCATCATAATAAAAAGGAACCCATGTGTTATTAAACGCATTATAAATAATATTTAATATGTTTGCAAATGTATACGTGAAGCTGTATATTCCGACAATACTGTCATTCATCATATTCTGTAGCATGACTCTGTCAGCCTGTCCGAGTATTAATTGGGACAAGCCATGAAAAATCATAGGAAGACATAACGGCAGGCAGAATCCCCAGTATTTTTTTGAAAATAAAGTTTTACCCTGTCCGATAAACACAATACAGATTATTGCACCTAGAACAATATATGGCAGTGCGGAGCCGATTGCTCTGTCATAATAAAGGGGGCCATCATAAAAATTGGTTTTCAACAGCAAAAGAGACAGAAAAATACCTGCTACTGCCACCCCCACCGATATAGCAAATGTTATATAGGATCTTTTTTCATATGTATATCGAATTGTTGCAAAATTTACAAATGCCATTCCCAAAGCATGTACTAATACCAGAATCACCATTACTTCGGAAAGCCCGAGAAGTTCCGAAAAGAAACCGAGACCAGCCAATAAAATTCCCAGAAAAACAAGGAAAGAGCAGATAATCATAAACAAAATACTTGAATAATACTCTCGCTTATGTTCCTCTGTCATTCTCACATTTGCTACACCAACAGTTCCGGAAGCCTGCAGCCCCACCAGAATTGTAAATGTATTTACCCATGTATAGTAAATCGTATAAAGTCCATAGTTTTCAGTACCAAGAATTCTGGTAAAAATAGGAATAGTGAAAAAATTAATACCATTTAAAATAATCGGACCTAAAATATTAAATACTGCTACTTTATTAACATTTATTTTTTTTTCTACCAAGTCTGTATTTTCTCCTATAACAGTTTTTCAAGAATAGCTTTAAACTCTTCCATAGTTTCTGGTATAAAAACCTTATTTTTATTTTTATACTGATCTCTAAACTTATAAATAAAAGTCTCTGTAGATTTCCAGAACGTGGAAGACAGTTCTTTTGAGTCAAAAAATAATTTGTATACAAAGATCAGATATGGTTCCGCTCCATCAAGTATTTTGGGCATCAATTGAGCTGTAGAAAAACCGCCTATCAAAATATGATTATCACTTATAGTATTACAACATTCCAACTCCCATAGATTTCCTACTGTATCCTGCATAAAAACAGAATAATCTGCACTTTTATCACGTGGATGTTGTCTTACAACAATATTCTCATGATATCTTTCAAGAAGTTCAACCAATTTTTTGTAACGATCAGTAAGATACCCCTCTCTCTCATTTAACGGCTGCGTAAGAAACACTGTTTTTCTTTTTTTGTAAATATCATTTTCTCTATATCCGAAGATATAGTTAATAACGCCTGAGAACTATATAATCTGAGTTTTTTTCTCTCATCTACAGAATCCAGAAGCTCCGGACATCTCACGCAATAATAATCAGGAGAAATTGACAGATTCAGATTCTTAAATATCTTCCTGAAAATTCTTAAGCTGTCCGAAGAATAATCGTCTGCTATATCACTTGTATAAGTTCCAATACCATCTTCAAGCAATATTATTTCCGAGGGCTTATAAAGTGAAAGAATTGCAAACACCAGGGTTGTAGGAAAAGAAAACACGAGCCGGTCATAGCCTCTTTCCAGTTTCGTCTCCATATTAATCACATAATGTTTCAAAAACCGCGACGGGAAAAACATACGATTTAACGTTGCGGCCTTCTGGCAAAGCCCAGGATACTCTTTAAAAAGGCCAATATCAAATACATTTCGGAAAATACCAGATTTTTTCATATTCTCCGATATTATTTCTGAATTTTTAAATTGATGATACACAAAAACATCTACCGCATCCTTGTCTTCGCGAATATAATTTTTAACATATTGAATACAATTCAAAACCTGAAGAGGAGTATCACAAACACAAACAACATTCATAAGCTAAACCATCAATGTCCTTTCCCAAACCCTTTTTAACACTCACTTTTTGCGGGAATCCAGTCTCATATAACCGAGATACATCCAGAAAATCAGGTTGATCGGCATATAGAAATACAGAATTCCCTGTTGCAGCATCATACCTATGCATATGCACAACAAACAGGTAATCATGATTGTGTACTCGAAAAATGAATTTTTATCCAAGGTTAGATATTTTTTTATTATAGCTATAATACTTGTTACAGCAAACGCCACAATAATAATAAGGCCTATAATACCCTGCGAAACAAGGACATTAAGTATTTCATTATGAAGATGGCTGAAACGCACTCCATCCTGTGCAAGGTAAGTATCGGGCACCTCCTGATCCGCATAATCTTTTAAATGATGGAATCCTATTCCCGTTAATGGCTTTGTACTGAATATTTCAATTCCACTCTGCCATATAGCAAAGCGTTTATTTGAAATATCCTCTGACAAATCATAATTTCTTTCAATTTTCTTTGTATTCCCATGATCCGGATCCTCAACCGATACAATCATATTATACCCGTTCTGAAAAGCTCCTGGAATACTGGCGCTTATAGAGCCTACTACCAAAGCTAAAAGTAAACAGATTAAGTAATGCACTGCTTTTTTTCTAATAGAAGTAATAATTTTCTGTGCAAACATAAACGTCAGGAAACCAATGCTGAAAAACAGACAGAGCACGCCTGTCCTTGAATCGGCGACACCAACATAAAATAACAACAAAACTATAGTAAATCCAAAGAATACTCTTTGTTTTTTCTGTTTAATATAATATGCCGATATAATGATTGCAACTACCGAAAATACCGAAGCCACATTAGGATCAGTGAATACTCCCCATAATCTGTTTTCAACAAATCCGATATTCAACTGATAATCATCATAATAGATCACCTTCCCATAAGCTGTTACAAGCATGATCAGACTAGCTACAACACTGATATCTAAGATGATAATATAAAGCTTACTTATAAGCGCCATTTCTTTTTTCACGTCAATTTTATCACGTGCTGAATCCTGCAAATATACAATTGCAAAAGTCAGCCCTAATATGACCAGATTGGCAACATCCGCATTAATACCATATTTAATATTTACAAAAATTGATATAATATAACTTACCAAAAATAAAGCCAAAAGTATCATGCCCGGCGTTTTAACAAAGTACTTATAACGAGTTATACGAAGCACACAGGACACTGCGCCCAATAATAACAGACACCATAAAGCTATACCAACAAACACAGTACGGTGAAATATAACCATCGACTGAAAATATAAATAGAATAACAAGATAATTTTAAATAGAAAAGATAAAGTTCTTTCAATTTTAATTATGCGTTCCTCTTTCACTTTTTATCTCCTTGCAATTTATTAATTTTCTTTCTGACCCAATCTGCCCTCTTACATAAAAGCCACGAAACTCCTTTTATACCACAAACCTTCCACATATAATACAGAATAGTTTGATATTTGGGGGGCGAATACAATAAAATCTTTCTATAATTTTTAGCCGCATTCAGCAGACTTTCTCTATCACTCTTAGATAAATGCCAACTGTCTGCTAACAAAGAAACATATATGTGGTTAAGGTTACCATACATGACATTTCTTAAGTCGTTACTAAAATGATTTTCCCGCATAAATATGTCAGTGTGAACTATTGCGTTCATTTTGTCTTCGCACATTTTTTTTGAGATCTGTGACGTAGTCGCTTCTGCCCGATTCCTCACATAATTATAAAATCGTACATTTATCCCGATAATTTTTTTTGCATAATATACTATCTGGGGACTCCATATTGCATCCTCAAAAAAATGATCTTCTACAAAGAACAATTTCTTCTGCAGAAGATATTCATTCCGGACAATCATCAACCATGGATACCAGTCATATGTTGCATTATTAATTAATGCTTTCAATGCTTCTTCGCCTGTTGCTCCATTCAATTGATCAAGATTCAGAGTATAGCCACTAGGTATTTTCTCGCCTGAATTAAGATAATAATTATTATAATTTCCTACTAAAACATCTGGTTTTTCGTCCGATAAAACCTTGGCGATCTTCAGCAATGTGTTTTTTTCCAAAAAGTCATCACTGTCAACAAACATCAGATATTCGCCAACTGCATATCTGATCCCCAAATTTCTTGCCGATGACTGGCCACCATTTTCTTTACTGATTATTTTAATACAGGAATTCGCTTCAGCATATTCTTGACATATGTTCAATGTTTTATCTTTCGATCCATCGTCGACTACGATAACCTCAATATTGGCTACATTTTGTCTAACAATCGAATCAAGACATTTTATGATATATTTTTCAACATTATATGCAGGAATAATCACACTGATCTGTACAGCCATATCTTTCTCCATCATTATTTCATTCTGTCGAATAGGGTCTTAGATTTTGTTTGCATCATAAATATAGCTTTTGCAAAAAGCAATTCCAACAAAGCACAATTACTTTTAAAGATCATGTTACACATTTTTTCTTGCTTAGTAGTTCCTTTAGCGTAACACCTGGCTTCCTTTGATCTCGGATCGGAAAGCATTTTTTTAGTAAATCCCAACTGTTGGCGAAAACTGTAATCTGCTGTAGTTGAACAATTTCGAACGACACCTGCTGTCATATGTTTTATATATACATTGGCGCATTCAACAGCGGAGTCACCATCATATACATTATTATCAACCAGAAGCTTTTTAATAAAATCATATCGTAAGTTCATAATTCCCATAAAATCTGGTAAAAATTTCTGTGTCAATGCATCTTTTGAAGCTTTAACATAATGATAACCTGACATTTGAACTATCGAAAGCGTTTTTAAGCTATTCCATATTTCCGTATTAAAGATATAATCCTCTATCAATACCTGAGCTGTAAATATCAAACCCGTTTTATTGATCACCGAACGTCTATATATTTTATTCCATGTATACGCAAACATCTTCATTGAATCAATCTGTACAGATTTCCGCACTATCAGCTCTTTATTGTCCAAAAAATCCGATGGCATATTTACAGTTCTGCTGACATACAACTCATCACGTTGTTCGTTCATTGTATCATGACAATATCCTGTAACAACCATATCTGCTTTATTTCCCTGTGTATATAGGTGTTCATAATAATCAGCATCAATCCAATCATCAGAATCCACAAAACCGATATACTCTCCCTCAGCTACTTTCATAGCCGAATTTCTGGCAGCACTCAGCCCCTCATTCTTATCCTTTTCTATAAGTATAATCCGATCATCAAGTACAGCGTATTTTCTGAGTATAGCTCTGGTATTGTCTTTACTACCGTCATCGACAACAATTATCTGTATATTATGCAAGGTTTGTGCCAATATACTTTCAAGACATTTGGCAATAAATTTTTCTGCATTATAAGCCGGGACAATGACACTTACAGCGAATTTATCTTCCATTATATTATCTTCTCACTTTCAGTTTTGTAAAAAGTTTGGTATTTTTAGTTTTTACATATGAGATAATTTTTGCTTCTATATATAAAAGTAATGCACTTTTCCATTTAACTGGCAAAAGCATAACTTTCATATAAAAGGATCTCGGTCGCGCTATTTTTACCATTTTTTCAGCACGAGGGTTTTGAAGCATTCTTCTAATCTCATACCTTTTTTCTTTCTCACTCATCTGACATTTGGGATTTGTAACATTCTCGACGCATCCTATAAAACGTTCTATATAACGACGCGCGATCATCTCTTTACTGTTCTCATCCCGGACATTCCATTCCTTATATAGATTAACCATCCAGCCATGCTCTTCTTCCCGTTTTTCATACATACCAGGACGATATGCCGCTGTTTCTGATTCAGTTCTGGCACGAAGGAAATGATAATACTGCTTTGATGTAACTGTAACTCTTTCAACATTCCTTACAATACTCACATTAAACGGAAAATCATCCCAGAATGTTGTAGGAAATCTGAGATTATTCTCCATAATATATTTTGCTTCATACAGCTTATTCCATGGTGTATATAGAAGATTTTTATCAAACAACTTATATGCATTTTTACGGAATTCTTCTTTATTAGAGTATACAGCATCATCAACTTTATAATCATCTGTAATGTAGTTTCCATTTCCAACATAAGTATCAATATAAAAGCCGGCAACGACTAATTGAGCATTATCACGTTTTGCCAGCTTGTACATATCTTCCAACATAGAAGGTTCTGCCCAGTCATCTGAATCAAGGAAATACATATATTCCCCCTTTGCAATTTCAATCGCCATATTCCGAGCGCTGGGTGCCCCTCCGTTTTCTTTATGAATTACGTGTATTCTCGAATCTTTTGCAGCATATGCATCACAGATTTCACCGCTTCTATCAGGTGTGCCATCATCTACAATAAGGAACTCCCATTCCTTTAAAGTTTGAGCCTGTATACTTTCTATCGCCTTAGCAACATATTCTTCAACCTTATAGACCGGCATAATAATACTTACTTTAATATTATCATTCATAATAAAACTCCTAACATATTATTTCTCTTTTTCGTCCTCGGCTGGTCTGAAAATGTATTCAGTAGCCTGAGCATCGGTTCGGAATGCTTCTGTACTGTCTGATTTAAGCAACACTATAGCTGTCTGGAACAGAAGTTGTATATCTTTAAACACACTGTAATTTTCAATATACATCATATCCATCAACAATTTATCCCTGGGTGTTGTATTGTACTTTCCGGCTATTTGCGCATATCCAGTCAGTCCGGCTTTCATTCTTAAGCGATACCGAAATTCAGGAAGTTCCTTTGTATATGCCAGCACATTTTCAATCATCTCAGGACGTGGTCCGACAAAAGACATATCTCCCTTTAAAATATTCAAAAGCTGAGGGAGTTCATCCATTCTGATTTTCCTTAAAATCTTACCTGGTGCAGTTATGCGATCATCATGATCCGTAACAGATCTGTTCTCTACATTTTCCTTCATGGTCCGGAATTTGTATACTTCAAATACATTTCCATGTATAGTAGCTCTTTTTTGTTTAAAGAGTATCGAGCCTCCATCATATAATTTTATAGCTATGGCACTAACCAGCCAAATGGGCGAAGTAAGAACTCCCATTACCAGAGACAAGCCTATATCCATACATCTTTTGATTATTCTCTGCTCCATTGTCAGACCTTTAACATTATAATTCAGCATAGATATATCGTCTAACAAATAATATTCGGAAGTCATCTCAACTACATCTTCGATTTCCGGATTGAAATAAACATTTTTTCTGGTATTATAGCAATAATTTGTAAGAATACTTCTGTATTGGATAGGAATATCATATAAAAAGATCGTATCACCATCTGCTATTTTTTTTAGAATATCTTTTTCTCGATAGTCAAAAACATCTGCAATCTGATATTGTTTCTTATATTTCAATATTCCTCTTACAATCTCATTCAGGCTTTCTTGAGAAGACGTAACGATATACGACTTTTCCGGACTGTGTATTCTAAAGAATAGAGCATTTCCTGCATATGTGAAAATAATAATAGTAATTATCTGTAAAAGAATCGACAAAAATAAAGCTCCAATGCTTTCAAGTCTGAATGCAGTCACACGGGGAACGATCGTATTCATCACCATTAACTGTAAGTATGTGATAATATCCGTAAAAACTACAGCCAAAGACATCGAATATACAATCGGCTTGCTTTTTCTTCGTCCGATATCATATTTTCCATATATGGACACAAAAAGTAACCCTACCACAACAAAAGTACTGATTGTAATACCCATAGTTCTTGATAGACGAATCAGAGCAGGATTTTCTTTGGCTAAGATAAGCATGAATATAGCCATTAATAATATATATAAAACAACTTTCACAAAAAGCCAAAATATTGTTTCAAATCGTTTAAGTCTTTTTTTCATATTTATTACCACCTAATAACAGCTTTACTCATTATATATGATTTCCTAATATTATGCAACCTGTAACATTTTTTTCACAAATTTCCCCCCGGATTATAAATTCAGATCAATATAAAAGGGGATGGTACGATATAAAACAATCGTACTACATCCCCCGTACAACATATCAATGCTACTTTAATAGAATAAAATTGGAATAGTATCCTTAGTATATAACAACTTTAGTGCCGGAAGGTATATTATCATATATCCATTTAGCATTGGTCAACGACAGCCTCACGCAACCGTGTGAAGCATTTATACCCAGCCTTCCGTCCACCAAATTGGTTTTGCTTCCCGGACTATATAAAACTGAATGGAATAAATAGTTTCCATAAAACTGCGTATAATACCAACATGTATATCCACTTCCAAATGCTAAACCTTTGGATTTAACTGTAAATTGACCTTTTACAGTAGGAGTAGATGCAGCACCTGATGTACAGGACCAGTAATATACTTCATCCCAATTCTGATATTTTCCTCGATACACTCCGACTTTATTTAATTTTGTATCCACCAGAATGAGCCAGTTTGTAGAACTGCTGTATCTCTGGGCCTTCGTAGCCATATCATTCATCAGCGCCCCTGATCCGAGAGCAAAATAATACGTCCTTCCCCCGATAACCTGCTTTCCATAAACCATGGCTCCATCTGTTCCATAGTACACTCTTTTTCCAGGAAGATTATACCAACCTGTTATCATTGCTCCTGATCCGGTCTTAAAATTGTACCACTTTCCGTTTATCTTCTGTTCACCATAAACCATGGCTCCGTCTGTTCCATAGTACACTCTTTTTCCAGGAAGATTATACCAGCCTGTTATCATTGCCCCTGATCCGGTCTTAAAATTATACCACTTTCCGTTTATTTTCTGTTCGCCATAGACCATGGCTCCGTCCGTTCCATAGTACACCTTTTTCCCAGGAAGATTATACCAGCCTGTTATCATTGCCCCTGATCCGGTCTTAAAATTATACCACTTTCCGTTTATTTTCTGTTCGCCATAGACCATGGCTCCGTCCGTTCCATAGTACACCTTTTTCTCAGGAAGATTATACCAACCTGTTATCATTGCTCCTGATCCGGTCTGGAAATTGTACCATTTTCCGTCTATTTTCTGTTCGCCATAAACCATAGCCCCATCTGATCCATAGTACACTTTCTTGGATGTAAAACTATGCCATCCTGTTTTCATTTTTCCATTATTTGTATCGTCAAAATAGTACCACTTTCCGTCTATTTTTTTCTCTCCAGTGTATTTTTCTCCGTTTTCTAAATAGAAATATGTATCTCCATTAACTCGTTCAAATCCTGGCACATAGATTCCCGTTGACTCACAGAAATAATAATATTTGCCCTCAACCTCACACCAGCTATGTGCTCTATGTCCGTATTGATCATAATAATACTTTTCGCCCTGACGTTCAAGCCATCCAATATGCATTGTGGCACTCTTTTCATCGAAATAGTACCAATATCCATCTATCTTCTTTTCTCCGAGAACGATCCCATCTGCCGTATAATAGTATGTTGCACCGTTATAGTCTCTCCAGCCCAGTAACATTGCTCCATTTCCCGGCTGGAAATAATACGGCAGTCCATTTATCAGCTGCTCGCCATACTGCATTGCACCATCGGAGCCATAATACACAGTTTTATTTGCCAGCTTGTACAATCCTGTCTGCATTATTCCTTTTCCCGGAAGGAAATAATACCATTTTCCGTCTATTTTCTGCTCACCATACTGCATCTGGCCATCCGCATTATAGTAATATGTATTACCATGATGGATTACAAGCCCGGTACGCATCTGGCCATCTGTTTCATCGAAATAATACCAGTGTCCATCTATCTTCTTTTCTCCGAGAACGATTCCATCTGTCGTATAATAGTACGTTGCACCGTTATAGTCTCTCCAGCCTAGTAACATTGCTCCATTTCCCGGCTGGAAATAATACGGCAGTCCATTTATCAACTGCTCGCCGTACTGCATTGCACCATCAGAACCATAATACACTGTTTTATCTGCCAGCTTATACAACCCTGTCTGCATTATTCCTTTTCCTGGAAGGAAATAATACCATTTTCCATCTATTTTCTGCTCACCATACTGCATCTGGCCATTCGTATTATAGTAATATGTATTACCATGATGGATTACAAGCCCGGTACGCATCTGGCCATCTGTTTCATCGAAATAATACCAGTGTCCATCTATCTTCTTTTCTCCAAGTACTATTCCATCTGTCGTATAATAATACCTCGCATTATTATAATCTCTCCAGCCTAGTAACATTGCTCCATTTCCCGGCTGGAAATAATACGGCAGCCCATTTATCAACTGTTCGCCATACTGCATTGCGCCATCAGTATCATAATAAACTGTTTTGTCCGCCAGCTTATACAATCCTGTCTGCATTATTCCTTTTCCCGGAAGGAAATAATACCATTTGTCCCCTATCTTCTGCTCGCCATACTGCATCTGGCCATCTACATTATAGTAATATGTATTACCATGATGGGTTACAAGCCCGGTGCGCATCCGACCATCTGTTTCATCGAAATAGTACCAGTGTCCATCTATCTTTTTTTCTCCAAGCACTATTCCGTCTGTTGTATAATAGTACGTTGCACCATTATAATCTCTCCAGCCTAGTAACATTGCTCCATTTCCCGGCTGGAAATAATACGGCAGCCCATTTATCAACTGTTCGCCATACTGCATTGCGCCATCAGTATCATAATAAACTGTTTTGTCCGCCAGCTTATACAATCCTGTTTGCATTATTCCCGT
>ERZ1643246.2467-NODE-2467-length-17469-cov-6.719938_pt1 | contig 17469 bp, 17 predicted proteins | sample MGYA00579265_ERZ1643246 | MGnify/ENA primary metagenome ERZ1643246 (study PRJEB29033, sample SAMEA4952261) | chicken gut metagenome | biome: Broiler Chicken; feature: Gastrointestinal Tract; material: Caecum | place: Ireland | collected 2018 | study: Broiler...
ATTATCCTTATCCTAAGGTCTATTCGGACTTTTGCTATCAAAAATCTATCCGGGTCATCCTATCAGAGGTTTTGCTTGAGATGGCTGATTAAGTGGTTTACTAGTATTATAGCACACTTCAGAAGGATTAGCCACTTTGCTAATGGAACCTAACGATATGAGCCAATTTTTATAAGCTTTCTAAATTGCTCATTTGGCCGCTCTGTTGTAAGAGGAATTGCCCTGTGTATGATTCTTTAGACTTTATGATTTTAGCTGTAGGACCTTCAAAGATAATTTTCCCGCCTTCTTTCCCGCCTTCAGGTCCCATATCGATGATCCAGTCCGCCTGTGCGATAACATCCAGATTATGTTCTACAACAATTACAGTGTTTCCGGTATCTACCAGCTTATTCATAACGCCCACGAGCTTTTCAGTGTCTTTAAAGTGTAATCCGTGGGTAGGTTCATCGAAAATATAAACTTGGCTGCGGTTTTTCAATCGGTCCGCAAGCTTCAGACGCTGTAATTCGCCCCCCGATAAGGTGGACAGCGGCTGCCCCAACGTGAGATATTCGAGCCCTACCGCTTCCAACACCTCCAGTTTGCTGTAAATTTCACTCTGGCCTCTGAAGAACTCCATCGCTTCCTCAACCGTCATGTCCAGTACGTCAGAGATGTTCTTTCCTTTTACCTTCAGACTGAGAATCTCCGGGCGATAGCGTTTGCCCCCACAGATTTCACAGGGAGTTTTGATATCGCCGATAAAATGCATGTCCGTCACTGTATAACCTGCGCCATTGCAGGCGGGGCAGCTGCCTTTGCTGTTAAACGAGAAGTCTGCCGCGTCATAGCCTGTCACTTCACTGAAATACTGCCGAATCGCATCGAACGCCTTGGTGTAGGTTGCGGCGTTTCCTCTGTTGGTAGCACCGATTTCATCTTGGTCAACCACAATCGCCTTGGGGACTTCCTTCACAAGCACTTCCAACACCGTGCTCTTTCCGGCGCCTGATACGCCCGTGATGCAAGTAAAAATTCCTTTCGGAATGCTGAGATCAAGATGGTGCACATTATGGGAATGAATATCCTTTAGCGAGATGCTCCCTTTGGCCTTCCTTGGCATCAGCTTGACGGGTGTTCCTCCCTTTTTCAGATATTCCGCAGTCAATGAAACCGTGCAGCGTTCCAGCTCCTCCCGGGGGCCGTTAAAGAGGATCTCTCCTCCGTTTTTCCCCGCTCCGGGGCCCATATCGATTACCACATCGGACGCATTCACCATCTCACGATTGTGCTCAATCACCAGAACGGTATTTCCCTTGTCTACCAGGTCCCGGATAATATTACGGATCTTATAAATATCCCGGGCATGAAGTCCCGACGTGGGCTCATCCAGAATGTAGATCATGTCCCTCAGTGAGCAGCCAAGCGCCTTTGCAAGCTTCACTTTCTGTGCTTCGCCGCCCGACAAAGTAAACGCGGAGCGATTCAGGGAGATATATCCCATGCCCACATCGATCAGGTTCTTCAGGGCCTTCCGGATTACCGGGCAAAGAGCATCTTCGACCGGACCGTGAAGCTCAGACAGCATCTCATAGAGCTCTTTTATCTCCATATTGACGCAATCCGCGATGGTATACTTTCCGCCGATTTTTACAGAAAGAGCCCTCTGATTCAGTCTTGCGCCGCCGCATTCGGGGCATACCCCGTTTGTAAAGAACTGGGAATCGTATTCCGCCGCAGACAGTCCTCTGCTGTCAGACTTGCGTTTTTTCATGCGGCTCACGATGCCTTCATAGGAAAAGCTCTGTACATGCCCGGGCTCATTATTCTGATAGATAACGGGCCCGCTGTTCAGCAGCTTGTCCATCTCCTCATCGGTAAAATCCGCAACCTTTTTATCCATATCAAAATAGCCGATCGCGCGGATGATATTCCAGTACCTGGAATTCACCTTCCAGGTTTTGTGCCGGATCGCACCTTCGTTCAATGACTTGGAGCGATCCAGCAGCTTGTCAATTTCAGGAGTCAACGCCTCTCCCAGACCATTGCAGACAGGACAGGCGCCCTGGGCGTTGTTAAAAGAAAAATCTGCCGAGGACATCACCTGATCTCCCGCCCGGGAGAACAGCAGACGTAGATAGGTGTAGATATCCGTGTAGGTGCCGACGGTTGATCTCGGCGTATTCGGGAAGCTTGACTGATCGATAACGATGCAGGGGGATAATCCCTCTATCTCCTGCACGTCCACCTCCCCGACCTTTGGGAAGTTTCTCCTCGCATATGCGCTCAGGGATTCAAGAAATTCCTTCTCGGCCCGCGCATAGATCAGGTCAAATACCAGGGTCGATTTTCCTGAGCCCGATACGCCGGTAAACGTGACCCACTTGTGCTTTGGGATATCGATGGAAATGTTCTTCAGATTATTCTGGCATGCGCCAACAATATGGATGACATCCTGGTTCATGTCACACCTCTCCTGTTTATCGTTGGATGACGGTACAGCCCTGGGTTCCGCCAAATCCGGGATTTATCAGCATAACCGTATTTCCGGGTTGGATGACCCCCTGTCCGCACCAGTAGAAGTAATGGTAGAAGCTGTCATTGGAATTCATATGCCCTGTGTTGCGGATGTTCCGGTCTAAAAATTTTTCTCTGGGGCAGCGCAGCAGTTTTGCCATCCCATCCCAGAACGTGCTGTTTGAGGTGTGGGTTACAAAATAGTCTACGTTCGCAAGGCCCGCCTTCTCCATGCAGTCAAAAATGGCTTTTCTCATCATCAGCGCGTTGTTCTCTCTGAACTTCCGGATATCTTCAGGCTCAGAGTTCTCGCCGTTAGGGGCATAGATGGTGGTTGAAATCAGGCTTCCGAGGATTTCGTGGCATTCTGCATCCTCCGTTAACAGCATGGCCACTACTCCATCTCCCATGATGGTTCCGAAGAACACCCTTTCCCTGTCGGAGTAGGCCTTGTCAGCGCCGATCACCATAATTTTATGATAAATTCCGGACTCGATTAATTCCTTTCCGAGCTGGACTGTTTTGTGAAGGATTGCACAGGGCAGTCCGCTGAAAAAGTAAACGGGAATCTTCTCATCAAACTGAAGCGGCTGTGAATTTCCCCTGATAAACGGCAGCGAGTGTCCGATCAGGATGCAATCCGGCGTTTCATCCACCTGATGATAAGCCGCTTCGATCATATCCCACAATATTCTCTGATTGTCCGTGGGGACCCGGTCAAGGCCGATTTCTTTCATGCTCTTCTGAACGTCTTCCGAACAAAACCCCGCAATTTCCTCCACGGTTCTATGGTTCCTGCCAAGCAGATACGCAGCCTTCTTAATACCAACCATCTTTGATGACGCCCTCCCAATGATATGTGTATTCTTTTTCGCTGTCAGACAGTTTTTCAAGATTCCTGCATACTTCGTCTATATGTTCTGTCATGAGCGCCGCCCGGCAGCTCGCGGCCTGTTCCATCTGCAAATAGAGATCTTCATACAGACGGCGATCCGCAAAAAACCGGTTCGACTCCTTTAAGCCGTCAAGAAACCGTTCCGCCATCCAGCGTCTCTGGATCAGATAAACCAGATTGTAGTTCAGAGAGCTTTTGAAGAGGACGGTCTCGGTCTGTCTCACGAGATCACAGCACCGCAAAAAGGCGTTATAGCCCTGCCCGGCCTTTTCCGCATCCCTGAGGTTTTGCATCGCCTTCTTTGCTGTGTATGCGGCGATCTCGGCCCGAGACGCAGGCTCATGTACCCCTATGATCCACCGCAAATGAAGCGCGCCCTTTGCTTCCGGAATATTCTGAATGGAAAGCATTACCTTCAGGGCTTTAAAATCCAGATAACAGCCCACGATTCCCTCCGAGTCTGTAATCAAAAACTGGTGGGTCGCCTTCTTTCTTCTGACCAGGATAAAATGATCTGCCAGCTTATACTGTCTTGACAAAGGAAAATAGTTCAGGTTTTCCATGTTGATAGGGCCCACAATAACCGCTGTCTCTTCGGGGAATGCCTCCGGATCGAGCTCCCCGGAAGAAGGATATTCTGTATGCCGCAGTTCGACCCCCCATAACCGCGCCGCCTCGTCAATGCCGCTGGAGAACTCCCGGAAGGGTGTAAGGATTCGAGTGTACTCATAGCCGTCCTCAAGACTGGACATCCCCCAGGGTGTGCCTGTACTGTTTTCGACCGGAATCAGATCATCCAAAGGCAATCCGGTTCCGTTCAAAAACGCATAGGATCCACAGGTCACCCAGGTCCCGTTATAGGGCAATCGTACCATGGATGGAAGCCTCCTCCATCAAACGTTTATCATCGATCTTTCCGTTTGCGGTCTTGGGAAATTCGTTCTCCGTCAGGTAGATCCCTGAAACCCTGCGGTAGCAGTCTTGGGTGTCGTTTACCCCTGAAACCGCTTTTTTGAGTATGTCTGCAGGCTGGCCAGAGGAAATGCAAAGGATGATTTTTTCTCCATAGAGCGGGTCGGGGAGTCCGACAATCCGCAGCTCCCGGATCTGGTGACCTGCAAGCGCCCCTCCAAACAATTCCTCCAGTTCTAGGCAGCCGATACGGCGGCCGGACACCTTCAGGATTCTTTTTTTCCTGGAAATAAAGTACAGGAAGCCTTCCGGATCGATGGAAAACAGGTCTCCGGTCCGCAGGCATCGCCCGAAGGTTGGATCCTCGAAAAAGTACTCTGCCGTCACCTCTCCGGCGTTCAGATATCCGCCCATGATGTTCGGACCTGAAACGATCAGTTCCCCTACTCCATTTTCATCCGGTTGATCCAGCCACACTCTGGTCCCCGTTAGAGGAAGCCCGCAGGAGCCTGCCATAATCTTGTCCATCCGTCCCTCCGGCATGATGGACACGCGTTTGCATTCTGTCTGCCCGTACATGGGAATGATCCGGGTGCCGGGCAAAACCCGGATCAGGCGCTGGATCATCTCCACAGGGAAATTGTCTCCAGTAGAGGTGATGTAGCGGAGGTTTGCCGGTTTTACCCGTTCCAACATCCTGGAGTACAGAAGCCCCCCGATCATGGAAGGCAGCACCGGAAACGCGGTGATTTTTTCCTTCGCCAGCATGCCGGGGATTTCTGACAGGGTATACTTCTCCGGGATAACAAGTGTCGACTGGTATTCCAGCGCCATAAACAGCTGATACAGGCCATAATCAAAGGACAGGGGAAGGCAGCAGAGAATCCGGTCGCAGGGGCCGTTATTCAGCCTCTCATTGATTGCCTCAATGCAGAATTCCACCTGAGACTCAGGCGCCATCACCCCTTTCGGCTTCCCCGCAGAACCTGAGGTGTAGATGACATACACAAGATCCCTCTGTATCCCGTATTTCGGGAAGTGAAAATCCGTGATCCCATTTCCTCCGTTAGAAGGTTCTTCCAGAAAAACTCTGGGCGCAGCCTCCCGGCTGATAGATTCAACCTGCGATTCCGTGCAATCCTCTGGGACGATCACGAAGCAGATCCGCATCCGGATGCAGGTCAGGATCGCAGTGATCGTGTGGATCGTGTTGGCATTCCGGATCATTGCGAACTGACCCTCAGAAACGCCGCGGCCTTCCAGAATTTTCTGAAGTTCCGTCACTTTATTGTGAAGGTCCTCATAGGTGTACGTGCCCGAGCGAGTCGAAACTGCCGTTTTAGGGGATGTAAGGTTGTCTGTAATCAGTTTTTTGTACAGCATTCCGCCCTCTCCAATCCGACAAGCAGGGGCCTTCTCTTGAATTTTGCGGAAGCCTGCACCGTTTTGTACAGGGCCTCAACGATTTCCAGGGGAAGGCCTGTTTTTTGGGAAATTGGGTCCAGATCATCAGAGCCGTGAAACTGCTCCAGGCATGCGTCGATCTGTTCCTGTGAAAGGAGGTTCTTGATCTTTTCCACCTCCATATCATCTTTCTCGGTGAAGGTTCTTGAACCGCTAACCGGTCCGCCGTTATACAGCCAGTAAGCAATGTCCTCAAGGTCGGTTTCATCCTTCCAGAAGCCCGCAGACGGACTCTGCGCGATGACTTCCGGCCTGGACCCGACCAGGCCTGCCAGAATCCTCACCTCCGACTTGTATAAATGGGAGATGGGCTTGAAGTGTCCGAGATTATCGCCAAAGGGCATAAAGAAGCCAAGCTCAATTTCACTGAGGTTTGAATTTGCTGCAACCAGGTAGCCTTTATCCTGATAGGAGGAAAAAATAGCGGTCCTTAAGGAACAGTTTGCCCGTGCGAGGTCCAGCAAACCGTCTGAGTGGAAGCCCGCTTCAGGGTCGGACTCCTCAAGCATCTGGATCAGTGTGACATTCAGGTCGCCCAGAGGAACAACCGCAAGAGGGACATCCATATCCGCTGCAAGACGGTTCACATTATCCAGGTATTTCTGTTCCATATTCTGTTGGCGGACCGCAAACAACCTGACTCTCTCCCTGCCGAGCGCAGATACGCAAAGTCTCGCCACAACATCTGAATCCAGGCCGCCGGAAACAGGGACGATTACCTTCTCGCCTTCCATAACATATGTCCTGATAAAATCTATAATTCCGGGCAATTCAGCCTTGAGCATGGCAAGCGTCTTCATTCCGCGGCTCCTTTCCGGACATGAAGATATCCCAGGCGGCCGTTCCGGTTCCAGCTGAAAATCCGCTCCTCCTCCGGTGGAAGCTGAGCCAGCTGTTCAAAGAACATATCGAAGCCATCCGGGTCACAGCAGACGGCTTTTGCAGGATGAACTTTCCGGTAATCCGCAAACTCCGCCTCGCTCAAATTGTGGCCGTAAGAGAGGATCAGGGTATTCTCCCTGTTCTGCGTTCCTTCATTCGCCGCAATCTTATCCAGCAAAAGTACGCCTGCCTCGTACCTGCCGCCCGGGTCAAAGGGAGTATCCAACTGCGCGCAGCAGACCAGCGCATAGTCACCCTCCTTCATCTCCTGTTCTGCCAGCAGTAGGGCAAACGGAAACGCCAGGGCTTTCATTCCCTTTACCCCAAGGGGAGAAACATGGGTGAGCCCTGCGCCATGAAGCAATAAATACTCCGGTGCGGGATATCCAAATTCCTCCGTTGTCCTGACATCATAGAAGAAGCCGATCCTGTCCTCATACCCCTTCGCCGCGTTTTTTATCAGCGGGAGAAGCATCTTCAGGTTTGCGTCCGGGCAGGCCCCCTCTTCCTCTGAACATTTTTCCGCATTGATTCCATAAAGAGCTGCAAAAGTGTCCCGGTAGAAAGGATGGACAAAGGTTCCATCCTCCGGCGCCCTTTTTGAATCAGACAAACAATTGATGATTCTCAGCACTCGAATTCCTCCCAACCATTAACAAAAACCGCGCTGGCGCAGTGTGCCCGCCATTATCTTCCACTCCTTATCGAGCTCTTCCCCGCTGATTCCGAACCCATCGGCAAGCAATGTATACAGCCGGCGCACCCGGTCCGGTTCAATCTCCGGGCTCTGTTCCTTCATCTTCCGGGTCCACTGCCTTTTTCCTTTGCTCTGCCATTCCAGCAGCGGGGTAAGGGAATCAATTCCGGGATGGTTTTTGTATTCGTCCAAAAGCAAAAGCACCTGTTCCAGATTTTCTTCTTCCACAGCAGGCGAGGAGGCGATTTTGCTTTTGTCCGTGTAATAATTTCTGTACCAAGAAATATGAATTCGTTCCAGTTCGTCCGCTGTAAAAGCGGACAGCACCTCAGGGATTGCCCACAGGGAACAGCAGGAGTATAAGCCGTGCTTCCACAACCACCACAGAAGTGTTCCGGGCTTTACATGATACGGGAACAGAACCACCTTGTCGCAGCCCATGGCAAATGCTTTTCGGATGGATCTTTTCGCATACTCAATGCTGCAGCGCTCTGTAAGAAACGGGATTCCGATCCCAATATTCAGATAGACATACATTCTGGCCGCATGGATCATGTCCACGGCCTCCTGCAAATCCTGGCAGGTCAGCTTTTTATTGATGCAGTTGCGCAGGATCCAGTCATCACAGGATTCGGCGCCAATCTCAATGTTGAATCTTTTTGCGTTGACGCAGCCGCGCAGCGACTCCAGCTTCTCCCGTGTAATAGAATCGGCCCGCGTCTCAATGTAGAAGTCCTCGCACTGCGTATGGTTCAGCAGCCCGAAAATCCGTTTCCGCATCGCTTCGGAAACTTCCGCATCGTCCAGCATACTGCCGGAAGGGGTCACGATCAGTTCCTGAAGCTTTTCGGGGAGGTTCCCGATCTGTGCGGCCAATTCCTGAACCACCGCAGCTTCATCCACGTCATACCCTTTTCCGTAATTGCACATTGTACACCCGCCCTCTGCGTCGTGGGTGCAGCCCTTTGTCATAAACCACACCTCGCAGAAAGCGCCGTCATTTACGGTTTCCGTGCGGATCTGGGAGATGATTTCTCTCTTCAGAGGCTTCCTGTCATTGTAAACCTTCTGCATTACCTTTTTAAGCACAGCATTGCTTTTATCCAAGCTTCTCCTCCCGGCACAGGCCAGACTCACCGGTTCTCAAGATATCTGCATACCGATTCCACACAGAAGAAAATTTTTTCCATTTCTTCCATCGGATCAAATGAGAACAGGAACTCGTCCTCCAGCCGGACCTGAAACAGGACCATCTGCAGGGAGTCCATCTGAAGATCTTCTCTCAAACGGCTTGAGGGCGTGATATCCGCAAACTCTCTCTCGCAGGCGTCCTCAATGCACCGAACAACTTTCTTATAAATTTCTTCGCTCATAATCCCTTCTCCTGTCCCTTGGCTTTTACCGGCCCAATCTGGCCGGCAGATTCAGTTTATAAGTATCTCTTTGACTTCTTGCCGCATAGGTCCGCGTAGCATCGCGGATCAACACCGAAGGCAGGGGGTGGGACAGAAACAAACTTCTTGCCTCTGTCACAGAATATGCCCCCACATTCTCAAACACAAGAAAATCCCCAATCCGGCCAGCCGGTATCTCGGCCTTTTTCGCAAGAATATCATGGGCTGTACACAGCTCCCCGCAAATTGTAACCTGTACGGGCGCCGTGTCTTGCTCCTCCAAATATCTTATATAAGGGCAGCGGGTTCCGTTCACCTGGCCGTAATAGCTGATATGGTGAATACCTCCATTCACGATGTAAAACAAATCCTTCTCCCGTTCCCGGATATCGACGATCTTTGTGATGTAGCATCCAATAGCGGAGGCCACGGCTCTGCCCATTTCCAGAGTGACGAAATGCTCTTTGCAGAAAGGAAGCAAAAGCGGTCCGATTTCTTCATACAGACGGTCGTACCAGTCCGAGCCCTCCATTAGCGCTGGGAAGCCAATGCCCGGTCCGTATTCAATTTGTAGATTGGGCAGTCTGAGCCTCCCGGCCACCCGTCTTAAAACGTCCATGTCCTTCTCGATGTCCGGCCCTTTCTTTTTCTGAGTACCGGAGTAATAATGAATTCCGTGGAATCGGATGCAGGGAAATCTCTCAGGATGACCCACAGTCTCAAGCAGTTCGTCTTCCCTCATCCCAAACTGATTCCCGCTTGATAATCTTAACAGGACATCCTGAACAGTCCCATGTCTGGCCGCCGCCTTTGCCAGGGCGTCCAGTTCTCTCAGGGATTCGACCGAAATTCTGCGATACTGCCTTCCCGCAAGATACTCCAGTTCTTCATCCCGTTTGAAGATTCCTCCGACAACGATTTTTGAAGTTGGAATTCCGGCTTCTTCACATAAGTGCAATTCCCCTTCCGAGCAAACCTCAATGCAATCCGCGGCTTCAGCTGCATATTTTACCAGGAAGGGGTTACTTTTTACCGAGTAACAAATTTCGGCCATCCCCTCAAACCGTTCTCTCATGGCCTGAATATTCCGGATCAGCGCTTCTGCATCAAAATGGTAACAGGGAGAATTCTCCTTCACAAGCCTGGCTGCTTCCCCAGAAAAAGCGCGAAACTGTTCCATAGCTCTATCCTCTTTTCCAGTCGGTCAATTTTTCCCAAATTGCAGAATCCAAATCGCTAATAACCGAATAGCCGCCCGTTTCTGGAACGTCTGGCAGCCGGTACAGCATCTCCAATAATTTCTGATGCTCCACCCTGTCAAAGCAGCCTGCGGATCCCGCAAATTCGATCACCTTGCCTGCCTGAATCTGATAATTCATAAGTCCGTAGCCAAACGCATATTTTCCGCTTCCCCTGCTCCTACACGCGTTCTCTATCAGGGGTTTCCGGTTTTCAAGCCACAGCCCGGGGTTATCCTTTCTCCACTCCACCGCATCCGCGATAATATCCTGTGGACGGGTGATCCTGAGCTTTGGAGTCCGGTTAAAATAGGCGGCAAACCCGCAGCCGGCTTCCATCTTTGCCCGGATCTCCTCCTTTGTGACCATCTGCACAGGGCTTGCAACGGGATCGCATACCAGGTACGCTGTTTCACTGTGCTTCCTGCACAGATAATAGGCAGGACAGCCACGGTAAACTCTGTTTTGAATCGATTCAATTCCCCAGCAGTGGGGGAATTCGCCAAACATCACCCAGGTATCTTGAGGAAACCGCTCCATAGAAAACGCCTCGCAGCCTTCCAGAGTGAGCGCATCCCCGGTCCCCAGATACCGGCCAAGGTTTTCCATAGATTCCTTCCATCCGATCGCCGGCCGAAAGCATTCTTCCAGATTCTCCGTGAAAGAAAAGGCCATGGCCCGAAAGCTCATGCAATCGGGGGCAATTTCGGGCAGGGGGCCGACCCCGCTTGCATCGAGCAAGCTGCGCAGCGCATACTCAAAGCCATCGAGAGACTTGCCCTTATAATTCATTTTCTCAATATCCATATCTGATTAGATGAATCCTTTGAAAAGTCACGTTTGTCAAAGTCACCGTATACGTTGTCGATTGCGAAACCGGCGCGCAGCGCAGCCTGTTGGATTGCCTCGGGGCGAATCCATCTGAAGTGGAAAGTCTGAACGACCATTTCATTCAGCTTGACACTGCACTCCATCACTTCACGGTCAAAATCGTAGAGATAGTGATCTTTGATTGTGGCGCCTTTTTCTGGGTCTGAATACATCAGGATATCAACGTCGTTGTGGGTTTCGGCCCATTCTTTTTGGAAAATATAATGGTCCAGTACAAAACTGCCGCCGGGCAGCAACGCCTTATAGACGTTTCGGAACACCAGCTCCAGGTCAGGATCCGTCATGATATGTCCGACCGTCCGGAAGGGGAGATATACGACCTCAAATTCTTCACAGAATGCAATGTCCTCCATCCTCATTTTCATAAGCCGAAGGGTTCCGGCTTCGGCCGAGTCTTTCTTGAGGATTTTGTACTTTTCCTCGCACTTTTTTAGCATATTTGCGCTGATATCTACGCCGACGATGTGCTTTCGATTTGATCTGATTGCTTCCAGCGCGATCCTTCCGGTGCCGATTCCAAGCTCAAGAAAGGGTCCGCTGTGAGATTCCAGATATTCCAAATAGAATTTGAGGGACGGCTTGTAGCTGTCGTCTCCGGTACACCACCGCTCATATTCATCGGCAATGCCGTCATACCCGTTCTCTGAATCTGCGTAAATCTTCATTTTCTCCTCTGCATCAATGGAAGTATTCGCCGTAGGATTCTCTTCCGTCCGGCGCGATGAATACAATCGTATGTCCGGTGATATCCTGGGCGTATCTGTCGACGGCGGCATAGCACATGCCTGAGGTCACCCCCACCGTCAGCCCATACTCGCGATATAATCTCTCCGCATATTCGATGGATTTTTCATCCGGTATGGTCATATGTGCATCCACTTCCGCCCGGCTGTGAATCAGGTTCCCGGGTTTGCCCACAAGGCCCGCGCCGACATTGATGTAGGGGGCATCGATTTCCCCGAAAATCGTCGAGCCATAAGGTTCTACCCCGCAAACCTGAATTCTGCGGTCCTTTTCTTTTACAAATTTGCTGATCCCACAGATGGTGCCGCAGGAGCCCATGCAGCACACGATATCGGTCAGAGTTTCCTCCAGCTGGTCCCAAATTTCGGGCCCGGTTGTGCGGTAGTGTATATTGATGCTGGCCGGGTTGTCATACTGATTGACCCAGTGGTACTTTCCGGAGTCTATCAGTTCCTGCGCGCGGCAAATTCTTGAGCTGCGAAGATCCATTCCGTCTCTCTGCGCAACCATCTCATATTCGATCCCGTGGGCCCTGAGCTTTTCAAGCTTCGCCGAGGCAATGGAAGAATCGATCAGGCAGAGGAATGGATGTCCGGTCTCCCTGCAAAAAAAACCCAACGCCAGGCCAAGATTTCCTGAGGTGGATTCGACAATAATCTTATTCTGCGCCTCCCGGGGCAGCTCCTTCATAATCCCGTAAGCGGTTCTTGCCTTAATACTTCCCAGGGCATTTTCCTTTTCCAGCTTTACAAAAATCCGATTTCTGTTAATCGCCTTGAGCTCTTTCAGAGAAGTGTCTCCAATTCCATAGTCCTGCATCCTTTTCAACACGATCTAATTCTCCTTCACGATTCTGACCGCAGAGCAGTGGCTGCACCGGTGCGTCAGATCCAGGGTTCCGATTTTTTCAAGGAACGGTTCAATGCCCGTTGTGCAGAGATTCATTAGGCATTTTTTCGGATCATTTTCCCATGCGCACAAGTAAACCTCTCCATCTGCATGAATGCTTATGCCCGCTTCAGGCTCTAAAACCTGAACCTTGTATCCCCGTTTAAGCAGCGCGGCCTCCTCCACCAGGATTTCCGGGATGCGCTTTTCAGGGAACATCATTCGTACCCTTCCTTTTAACAGAGCATGGTTTTCCTCCAGACTCTTTAGGAAACGGACGATCGAAGCGCCAAGCTCAAACTCCACCTGATTCTCATTGCCGCGCCCCACATTCTGGAATTCATACACTTGAATATTTTCAAAACCCTCTGCATTCAGCGCGGGAAGAGTCTCCGTCACAAAACCCTCCCAGTTGTTTTTGTAAAGTGTTATCCTCAGCCAGACCGGAATCTTGTTCTCTTTATAAAAGCGTGCATTCTCAAGGACCGGCGTCAGATCTATATTTCTGATCTCGCGCTGCTGTTCATTTGTGTGACCTTCTACCGAAACACGGAGCGCCTGTATTCTGGACAGCATTTTCAGTATATCCGGATCTGTCAGGCGAATGGTTCCGTTTGTTGTGATGGTGATACACCTCAGGACCTCGTCCGGTAGATCGTTCATTGCGGCCAGCAGTTCGGGCAACAAAAAGATTTCGCCGCCTTCCAGATGGATCTCCGCTTCATATCCGCCGCAGAGCTTTTCGAGCAGATCCAGAACGAATTCCGGAGATAGCGTGCTCTTATTGCAGCTTCCGCTGTTGTTGTAACAGTGCCTGCAAAACAAATTGCATGAGTAATTTGTATGAAGATGGACTTCAATAGGTTTCTTTTGAGCCATAGCCATTCCCTCCCTTGGCATCGATCCAATCTTCCGCTCTCCATTTTCCCTGTGATAAATCGGGTGCGGCAGTCCTATGGCAGGCGGTCTTTCAGGGGATTATTTTTTTCGGCGCTGTCTTTTTGCGGATCAGGTCATACCCCATCTTCAGCCTTTCATAATAAGACATTTGGAAATACTCGCCTGTTTCCTCTTCACAGACGCATCTCTGTTCCGACATTTTCGATAATATGCTGTTTCGCTCTTCGGCTGTTTTTGCAAGAACAAAATCAGAGATGTATGATTTCAGCAACCCCTGGCATTTGGGGCAGTAATAGGGACCGATCACCTTTTCTTCTGCATGTTCCCCATACCAGGAAAGGTCCACCCTGTGGAGCTCCGTCTCCGGTATCTGTTCAAGAACCGTTACGAGCATATCCGCCCTGATTTGCTGGTACATGCCCTCTTCGTACAAAAGGTCCGGCAATGTATGGGGCTTAATGTTCACCGGAAACAGAACCACGCTGTCCGCCCCCGCGTCCAGCAAAGCCCTGATCGCCTCTACCGAATCCCAGATCTGTTCTTCCCTGGTGAGGAACGGCGCCCCTAAAAGCACATTTGCAATACAGGCAGCATGAACGCTGTGGATAAGTTCCAGCTTTTCTTTCATTCGCTCGATACCGGACGGCTTGTTCATGCTATAAAACAACACATCCGGAGAAACCGACTCCACCCCGATTTCAAATGACACCTTTTTGTTGGGAAGCAGCTCCCTTACTGTCAGGATGGTATCTCTATCCAGCGTATTCAGGTGAGTTTCCAAAATAATTTCCTCGGGCCGCACCTTGTCAAGCCATTTCAATAGCTTCGCCTGCTCCGGATAGCCAAGCTCGTAAGGGTCCAAACAGCTGCCGCACGTATTCACCAGCAGGATCTTCTCGGCCGCAAAGTGAATGTCTACACCGATCACCCTGTCAACCACATCTGAAATGCGATTTCCGTTCCAGTAGTTGCAAACCGTACAAGTGCCGTTTTTGCTGTTCTTGCAGGCAGGGGTCTGCATCCAGAGCTGCCCCATCTCTCCGGATACAGAATATGTAAATGCGTTGTCGGGAGAAAGGGGGAGCCTGCCGGCACGGATCTTTTTCATGACGCCACAGAGAAAAGCGTTATTCTTAGCCTCGGAAGGTTTCCCGATTCCATACCGATTGGACAGTAGCTCCTTCTCCATTTTGTTAAGAGAAGCGTATCTCTTCAACTCCATAAGCCAATTTCCTCATTGATATTTGGATTCAATCGTATGGAAAGCTCCAGCTTTCTCTCATATATGCAGCTTCCCTCTCTATCAGGTTTTGATCGATGTTGTATATCTCGGCAGTCTTTTGGAACCCCTTGATACAGTTTTCCATGGGATCGTCCCTGCCGAAGGCAAGGCTCTGATACCAGGCCGTCCTGCAATCACAGGCAAAACCATATAACGATTCAACCAGTTGCCTTGTGGGCTTGTTTTTAAAGGCATCCAGCAATGCTATAACCTCGCTCTCGCAAACCGGGCAGGTTTCAGGCGATTTAATGATTAATGGAGACTCTTTCCCATAGTAATTCTTATACCAAGCGATGCTCAGTTTTCCCAGATACGACTCAGGCACACGGTACAATGTTTCGACCAGCGACCATAATGACACGGTTTTGTACAGATGGTTTCTGTCCAATACTTCCAGTAAAGTTCCCGGTTTAATATGGTAGGTGAAAATGACGGCCTCGTCAAATCCCCAGCCAAACGCATCCTCTACAGATTTTAGGGCCAGTTCAACTCCCAGCTGATCGTCAACAAACGGAATTCCGAGTGAAATATTTGCGCTTGTACGCATCCCCATCTCATGAATCATGCTGACAGCATCTCGAACTTCCTTCAGGGTCTGCCCTTTATTCACGCAATTTCTGAGAATCCATTCGTTGGTACATTCCACGCCGACTTCGATCGTGATCGTCTTGGTTTTCGCATATTCTCTGATCTCGCGAAGTTTTTCGTATGTAATGGTATCGCATCTGGTTTCAAAACACAGATTTTCAATGTCAACATCTGCTAAAAGTGTGTAGATTTCTCTGCGCAGCGCTGCTGGCACTTCAAGGTTATCAAAAAAGCTGCCCGTAGGCCCAACCACAAGTTCCTGAATAACTTCGCCCTCAAGTTCCTTCAGATTGTCTTTAATGGAATCAAGAACCAGCTTTTTATCAAAATGAAAGCCTTTTCCGTATCCATAGTTGCACATTGTGCAGCCGCCGCGGTTGTCATGTGAACACCCGGGACTGATAAACCACAGCTGGCATGATATCTTATCATTGACGACCTCTTTGCGAATACTGGAAAGATATTCCACCGGAAAAATTCTGCGTGAATCGAATACAGTCTTCATGATGTCCCGCAAAATAGGGTTTACCTTCTCATATGAATCTGTTCTTTCCATATGTTGTTTCCACGTCCCTCAAAAAGAATCCATTGCTTCCGCTTCAAGTTCCGTAGCAATCCTCTGGTTTTTACTCCTGATCCTCTGGATTGTCCGCAAAATGACAATCTCTGATGATTCGCTTCTCTAAATAAATATTTCTTATGGTAAATTGCATAAATTTGACTGCAATATTCTGTGTGATTATGTGATAATATATTATAACACTATTTTCTGACATTTACCATAGCAAAAATTGTCTGTTGCCTCATTATCTTTAATGAGTGTTTTTGTAAGACCATTTTTTATTCACGATCAAACTCCACCTTTCGTTTCCGAACGGCTCCAGTAGAACTGGACAATACACAAAAGGCCCCCTAATGTAAGAAAATAAAACTCCATTAGGGTATAGGTTTGTCAAACATATTGGACAGTAAACTCTAAGGGAGAATGCCATCCAAGACGCTTCATGGGGAAGTTGTTGGAGCGGCGGTTATGGACAGCAAGCTGCTTTGCGAAGTCATTCAGGGAATAAAAAAGGTGATTTGGAATTGCTCCGGAAGATCAGCGGCTCTGGTAACAATTGATTCCACAGAAGGATGTTATGTCTTGGTTAGATGGCGATCATACCCCGATCAATATTCCCTTTCCCACTGCAGGCGGGAAAGTATTTGGGGAAAATCTTTAGAAATGCGGTGGCTATGCACTTCAGAAAAACAGTATATTGGGAAATTACTGTATTATAAATGAATACAATATTTGTGTGACATGGGGAGAGAAGGGTCCCATGAAGGCAAAATTCAGGGAACTGACCTGCACTCCCTAGAAACGCCATCCGCAATATGGGGATGTGATCAAATTAGAGCAATTCCATGGCGCGAAATCCGCACGCATGCTCATCATCTACTCCAGGCTCGTCAACGGAGAGGCCCTGAATAAGGGGTAGCTGGCGCAGGAATTTCACGTGACGGTACGCAGCATCCAGCGGGATCTGGAGGCCCTGCGCTGCTTTTTTACGGAACAGATGTTGATGCAGGACATCCTCTTCGCCCCCAAGGCCAAGGGTTACCGGCTGACCCACACCTCCGCCTAGAGTCTGAGTAACGACGAGATCTTGGCGGTCTTCAAGATCCTGCTGGAGAGCCGCTACATGCGCCGGGACGAGATGATGCCTATTCTGGACAAGCTGGTGACCTGCTGTGTCCCCAGCGAAAACCGTAAGGAGGTCAACGCCCTGCTGGCCAACGAGCGGCATCACTATGTGAAGCCCCACCACTAGCGCCCCCAGTCTCCGGAGCCGGTGGAGCGGACCTTGGAGCCGGGTGGGGCGGGTCAATCCAAAATTATGTATAAACTCCATTTAGGGTGCAAATAGAGCCAAGTTTATTCGTGGCGGCAGCAGGCTTGTCCGGCTGCCGCCTTGTCGACAACATAACGCCAGAGGGGTTGGATGTCAAGGGCGGCGAAGCCGTTCATTTCACCCTTGACTTCTGACCCCGGCGGTGTTACTCGGGCATACGCTCGGCAAAGTAGATAGCCATCTGGGCGTGGATCAGGCTCCAGTCCTGCCGCCGTCCGGTCCACTTTTTCGTGATATCCATCATAGCCAGATACAGCATTTTCAGCAGGCTGTCATCGGTGGGAAAGACGGACTTGGACT